>JGI12053J15887_10000373_pt1 | contig 17859 bp, 13 predicted proteins | sample MedBloCAOM1_O3_FD_15887 | JGI IMG/M metagenome (IMG submission 15887)
AGCCTCCCGAATAAATTGCGTCGTAATCCAATACTTCGCCGCTCGCGATCGCAGTCGCTTGCTCACTCAGTTGACGACCGAGGCTCAAACATCGCTGTGCCAGTTCGTATACGCTCTGCACTCCAGTAAGGCAGTAAAGATGAGGTTCCTCCACCATCGCCACGCGGCGCGACGAACCATTGCTGATTTGAACAAGATGAATCATTCCTCTCCTTATGCCTTACTCAATAATTTTGAAGCTTTTCAGCGACTCTTCGTTCACGGTCAGGCCGAGGCCGGGAGTATTTTCATCGAGGTCGATGTATCCATCCACCGGCACAGGCTCGCCATCGAAGATGTACCAGAACAGCTCGTTGCCGACTTCGACGTCGACCTTGGGAAAAAACTCAGCCATCGGCGAGTTCAGACTGGCCATCACCACATGGTAGTTGTGCATCTGGCCTGCATGTGGCACGACAGGAATCTGAAATGCCTCCGCCATTGCCGAGATCTTGCGCGCCTGGCTGATTCCGCCAACGCGGTTCGTGTCGAACTGGATATAGTCGAGCGCGTTTGCTTCGAGCAGATCGCGAAAGCCAAAGACCGTGAACTCATGTTCTCCGCCCGCAATCGGCACACGCCCGTACGCCTTCAACTCTCTATATCCGTGGGTGTCGTCGGGGATGACAGGCTCCTCCAGCCACCGCAGACGAAATGGCTCCAGCAGCGGCAGCATGCGCTTTGCGTAGTCGAGCGTCCAACCCATGTAGGCGTCGGCCATCACGTCGATACCGTCGCCCACCACTTCGCGAACCGTTCGCACCAGCTCGACATTGCGCTGCATTCCTGCCGCGCCATCCACAGGCCCCCAGCCAAAACGCAGCTTCATCGCCGTGTACCCCTGGTCTTTGTAACGCTGCGCTTCAACCCGCAATTCGTCCAGCGGCATACTGTAAAGGCGGCTTGCATAAACAGGGATACGCTTTTTCGTGCGCCCTCCTAACAACCGGTACACAGGCTGTTGAGCGGATTTTCCCAGCAGATCCCACAAGGCAATATCGACTGCGCTAATCGCCGTCATCGCGACGCCCTTGCGCCCGAAGGCCATCGTTCGGCGATACATCTGCTGCCACAGATACTCGGTGTCCCAGGGGTCTGCTCCTAACAGTAACGGCTTCAGGTAGGTGTCGATGCAAGTTTTGGTGACTAGAGGAGACAATGCGGCATTGCCCAGCCCAACCAGCCCGGCGTCTGTAAATATCTCAACCAGCACCCAGCCATGAAATGCAAAGGTGCCCATCGATGCTTCCCGGAACATAACCAAGTCCATCGGATTAGTGCAAAAGTGGGGAGGCAAAGGAATGGTCTTCCCTTCCCACTGAACGACACGCGTACGCACTTCTGTGATTTTCATAATTGGCTCTCTATATTGGCAATAAATCTGGAGTCTTAAGTGATTGCACCCTGCCTCCCAGCAACAGGATGGCTAGAAAACCGATGAGGTGAAAAGTCCCAACGATAAAAAACAATGTTCCATATCCGAATCCGTGCCCCAGAAGGAAGCCTGCGACGACACCAAAGATAGCGCCCCCTATGGCACCGCCAAATCCGATTAGCCCTGACACGGATCCGACTGCGGACAACGGAAAGATGTCAGCGGGCAAAGTCATAATCAAGCCGGACCAGGACTGCTGGCAGAAGAATGCAATGCTGAATAACACTAAGGCCCAGCCGACAGGCACGTGCGGGACCAGCATGACGACAGGCATGAACAGGGCGCTGAGACCGAGAACAAACTTTCGAGAGAAATCCAGTGACCGCCCTCTCCTCAGCAGGGCGCTGGACAACCATCCACCCAGGAAGCTTCCAACTCCAGACGCAGCGTATGGTATCCACGCGTAGTAGCTGACATGCTTTACGTCAAATCCGCGTACGTCGTAGAGATATTTCGGCAACCAGAACAGGTAGAAGTACCAAGCTGAATCGCTCATAAATTTGGCGAAGACAAGCACCTGCACCCGCCGCATGCTTAGTACGTCTGTGAACGACAGCTGCTGGGCAACCAGCCGCGCATCCAAGGTGGCGATCGAAATCTCGCTGTTACCGCGATAGACGGCCGACCACCAAATGACCCATGCAAACCCAACTGCTCCGGCCGCGAAGAACACCATCCTCCATCCGGTCGTCAGCAGAATTATGCCTATTAGCGGCGGCGCCAAAACTGATCCCACCGCAGTTCCTGCATTGATAATTCCCATTGCTGTCGATCGCTGATGCGGCGGAATCCACTCCGCCACAACTCTCGTCGCCGCGGGGAAAGCTCCCCCCTCACCCATCCCCAGCAGGCAGCGAGCCACCAGCAAAAAACCGAAGTTCATCGCGAGGCCGTGTAGCGCACAGGCCCCTGACCACCACAGCATGATCAGAATGAAGCCTCGGCGGGTCCCCACGATATCCAGCATTCGTCCCCCTGCTGCATACAGCACCGCATAGGGGATTAAAAACGCAAACTGCAACCACGAAAATTGCTGGTCGTTGAGCGGTATCGTCCGCTGAATCGCCGAGATAGCGACAGGGAGTGTCTGTCGATCGAAATAACTGATGGCAATCGCCGCTGTCACCATTGCAACGAAATACCACTGCATATCTCTCGAGCTGGACTGCACCGTTTGTTTGGCGTTTCTCAACATGATCGCCACGGAATCACCACTTCAGACGCATCAGAGAGGTAGCCTGCCGCGGGAGTGATGTGGCAACAGTTACCTTGCCATCACTCACGTCGAGCCACTCTGGAGAACTCAGAAGGTGCAGTTGTCCTGCTTCCTTCAATTGTGCATATTGCTCTGCCGTCGGCGACTGCGGAGAGCCCAACTTCTTCCATACGGTGTACGAATTGCTGTGTGTCTCGTCGATCCGATAATGCTGCAATAATACTTTGTTTATCCCGGCTGGAATTCCCGCGATCTTTACCTGCACCGTCGCGTCCGCAGCCGGCACATCGTCGTCATGGTAGTTCCACAACATCACCGCNGCCTCATCGTCAGCCTTCGTCGCGAAGGCGTCGACGTCAGGTGCCTGCCGCACGCCCGTATTGAGAATATCGTCCAGCGAAACCTGGCCCGTGCTAGTCGTGCTGACACGCTGTCCGGACATCAGGCCGGCCATCCGGAAGACATTGATTACCGGCTTGTCCACACCGTTCGTTGCAAGTGTTCGAAACCCTTCGAAATATTCTTTGTCTTCGAACTCGAAGGACCACGACAGCATGGAGATCAAGTTTACCTTGTACCGATCCTGCAGGGCGAAGAGACCCTTAATAGCAACCGCCGTATACACCGGGTAGAGCGGGCCGTTCCGATAGGCGTTCGATGGATTCACCTTCATCGAGCAGGCCGCGCAGCCTTCCGGATCCGCTTCGCTCAGAATGATTGGAAGATGAATATACTTTGGGTATTTTGCGACGATCCGAAACCCTTCACCGGCAGCTTTCAACTCATTCGCGAGCCCCATCCGCACGTGTCCATCTACGACAGTAGGCCGCCCTTTTGGATGAAATGAAATGAAGTCCAAGGGAATCGACTTGCCGTTCGCCGCGCTTTTGTCAGTCATGCAATGCTTTAGGAAGTTGTCGAGAAAGAGGCTTGCTTTTTCCGAAGCAGGTCCGGTACTCGCCGGGCCGCCCACGATCGCATTTGGCAACGCAGCGCGAACGCCCGCCACAGCGTAATCGTAGAGTTTGTCGTACTCATCAGGGGTGGCATGCCAATACGCGATATCCGGCTCGTTCCAAACCTCGAAATACCACGTGCTGACCTGTTCCTTGCCATATCGTTGCGCCAGGTGTTCCGTATACTTTCTCACTAACTCGCCCCAGACCGCATAGTCCTTCGGCGGATTGTTGGAAGCTCCAGAGATGGTGCTTCCAGGATAGTGAACCTGATAGTCGTTCACCCCAGGAACCGCCGCAGCAAGGTCTTTTGGCATAAACCCGAGTTCGACCATCGGGCGGACACCCGCCTTTTGAAACTCGTCAAAGGTCTGGTCTGTAATCGTGAAGTCATACACCGGTTTGCCGTTTGCGTCGAGCGTGAATACGTTCGATGAACTCCACTTGAGCTCTGCCATTCCATTGCCTGAGGTCAGCAAGTGATGTGCACGAATGTAGACGGGCACTGGACTTAAATCGTGCAGCTCAGTCAGCAGCAGTTTCCCGTACTTCATTGTCGTGTAGTTCGATTCGTCATATCCAAACCAGCTGTAGATGGGCGTATACGGCCCCTGTGGCTTCGCGAGATCAACTTGAATAGATACTGGCGTCGATTCCGACATCTGTGCCGCCGCATTCATCGCGGCGGCACAGATAAAGGTAATTGCAAGCTTTCGCATCGGGTGGGCCCTTATGTTGTTAGAAGTTGTATTTCAATGCCAATTGAATGTCACGAGACGGAATAGAAGTCGAAGTCACGGTGCAGCAGGATGATGCATCAATGGTTGCGCTGGGAGCATTGAAGCTGGTGGTGTTTGGCAAGTTGAAAAATTCAACGCGGAATGACAACACTGATTCTCCGGGCAGAGCGAAGTTCTTGAAAATCGAAGCATCGTATTGCCGGAATGCGTCTGACTGCAATGTAAAAGCCTTTACCCGTCCATAAGTGAACTGCGGCGCCACGACATAAGCCGTCTTGTCAAACCAACTCGACAGCGACTTGTGGAAAGTGGGTGATCCACCGGCTGGGTTTATGTTCGGCCGCTGGTTTCCAACGCCAGTGTTCGCCCTGTCAGTAGAAACAATGGGTGTGTACGGAGTCCCACTTCGCAGCACAATAATGGTCTGGACTTGCCATCCTCCAAGCACCGCATCGACAAAATGACCGCTATTGGCCAGATATTTTCTGCCACGCCCAATCGGCAGCTGATAGCTCCCGCTCATCGCCAGGTTTTGCGGTGTATTGAAAGGAGAGTACGTTCTCTCATATCCAATGTTTCCACCCAGGGCGGGAGACTGGTTCGACTGCATGAACTTCGACCACGTGTAAGAAATTAGTCCCGTGATCCCGTCANTAACACGGCGCTCNAGCTTCGCCTGCAAAGCTTGATACGTTGTCCCAAGGTCTTGCGACTGGAANGTGACTGCGCCCCACGGCTGAAAAGGACGACGTCCTTGGACCGCACCGGCCGCAGGAGNCGGATCGTTGAAATCATTGGTAGCCTGCAGATGCAACCCATGATTTCCAACATACGCGATATCGAAGACGGTCTTTGGTGAGAGTTGCTGCTGCACGCTCAAACTATAGTGCTGGTTTTGTCCCATCTTCAGGTGAGTCAGAGTCGGCAAGAGCGATGGGTTGGAGAGTGCCGAACCGAGCTGGGAGCCTAAGAAGAAGTTCGCAGTTGTGCGATTCGGAACCACGTTCTGCGTCTGATTGACAGTCTCTGCGAGCAGGAACGGCAGTATGTTTCGATTCACGCGTCCGCTGGTACCCTCAGGCTCATAGAAGATACCAAAGCCGCCGCGAATCACCGTATCGGGGCCCAGAGGCTGCCACGCAAAACCTACGCGAGGTCCGAACTGCGTACGATCGGTATATGTGATGGAGTAGGGCAGGCCGGCTTGGCTGCTGGTCTGGATATATTGTCCAAAGAACTGGTAAGCCGCAGGAGCTGCATACTGGGACGTCAGATCAACCTGGCTTGTATTTCCCTCGACAATAATCGGCTTCGTCTTCGTTGGGTCGAAAGTGCCGAGTTGTCCCTTGTAGCCGTTTAGCCACGGTGAATACTCGTAACGGAGACCAATGTTTACGGTCAGTTTGGAATTAACACGTATGTCGTCCTGGGCGAAGTATTGCTGGTACCAGCGCTGTCCGCCAAAGTTATTTGCAGGATACGCACGAGCCACCGACGCAGGATATCCCAGCAGAAAGTCCGCGAACGAATCACCGCCCGCTGCCGCAGAGTTTTGTGTCTCCGTTCCGGTGAAGTTGAAGATTCCCACGTAGTTCGAGCTGTCGTAGCCAATCCATTGGTAGTAGCGAACCAGAACCCCAAACTTTAAAGAGTGGCGCCCCTTAAGGATCGTGACGTTATCGGTTGGTTCAAACACCGTGCGATCTTGTGATTTTGGGCGCTGATCGAAAGCAGACCCTTGGAGCGCGGCATAGCCACTCCATGAGTAGTCCGGGAATGAGCCACCTGTTCCGGGCCGCAGCAACTGGCTAAATCCTTGAATTCCATTCAATGTGTTGAAATCAGGACCTTGAAGGAATGCGGAGAGCCGCACATGACTAGGCAGATAATGCACTCGGAAGTCCTGGACCTTATTTGTTCCGATATTGGTGATTAGCCCAACCGCAATATCGTAACCGTTCGACGTGAGCGACGCGGTCTTCAACAACGGTGCGGCATTCGGATCCGACTCACGATTGTTGACATAGATCCAGCGCGCGAAAAGTCGGTTGGATGAATTAAATTGATGGTCGACTCGTACGGTACCCTGGTCCCAGTCGATTCCCTGCGAGGGAACCGCCTTGAAGCTCGTCGCACCACTGTTAGCGTGCGGATAATAAGCCAATACTGCGGACGCTTGAGGGGAGATCCGTGACGGGCAGATTACATTGAGCACGCCATTGCAACTGATTTGGGTGCGGGGGATTGTTAGTGGATCATAGATCGTCTTCAATCCCGGAGCACCGAAATCTCCCAGACGTTGCGCATCGGTAGGCACCGTGCTGTTCACGACTAACCCCTGTCTCAGCCTCTGCCCTTCGTAGTCGACGAAGAAAAAAGTCTTATCCTCGCCGTTATACAAGTGCGGAATCGAGAGGGGGCCACCAATGTCGCCGCCAAATTGGTTGCGCTTCAAGATCGCCCTTGTTGCTGAAAAATAATTGCGTGCGTCCAATTTTTCGTTGCGTAAAAACTCGAAGACTCCACCGTGATATCTGTTTGTGCCCGACTTTGTCGTCGCGTTGAAAAACGCTCCTCCGCGGTTGAATTCGGCAGAATAGGGGCTTTGCTGCACGCTGAACTCTTGCAATGCGTCGATCGAAGTCTGGATAAATGTGCCTCCCTGATGCTGTTCGCTCACGTCGACACCGTCCAACAGAAACGAGATCGCGCTTCCGCGAATACCGCTGATAGTGTTGCCATTCACTATTTCGGGACGGATTGCCAATGAATTCCCGGTCGGAGGCAATAGGGCAGCACCCGGTGTAAGTTCAGCTAGTTTGTAAAAGCCGCGTCCATTCAACGGGAGGCTTGTTACCTGCTGGTTGGTCATAACCGTACCGAGCGTTGCACTGTCTGTGCTCAGCAGTGGAACATCGGTATATACCTCAACTGTTGTGGTTGCTTCGCCAACTTTCAATTCGAGGTCTTCGCGAACAATCTGACCGACCTGGACCTCGATGTTCGACGCATTGATCGTCTGAAAACCCGTTGCCGTAACACTGAGCGAATACACGCCAGCCGACACTGGCGTGATTACGAAATCGCCCGACGAGTCCGTAACGGCACTTTGCACAATATTCGTCCCGGTGTTTGTTGCTTTAACGATGGCATGTGGCACTGACGCGCCTTGAACATCGGTGATGCGTCCAACGAAGCGGCCCGACTCCACCTGGCCATTGGTGGACAAGGCTGCTCCTAGAAAGAGAACCAGAACCATCACATTCTGGGTTCCTGTGACAAACTTGCGAGCTTTCATATTCAACCCTCAGCTCTTGAATTTGCAGAGGACAGATTTTCGATTGGTAAACGTTTTCGACACCTGCCATTGAGCGTGCTAAAGGTAGTACCAAGCGTAAAAGGGTGTCAAGCTAAATTTTTAGATCGTAAAATTCAATGGCCAATCACACGCTCACATTAACTCCGACAAATCCGGCCGACGGAGGCACGATCATGCAGATTTTGCGGAATTATTTGTCTTCTAGGAGCTTTGACTGCCGGGCAACACCGGTGATCCTCCTCACCCGAAGGGTCTGCGGCGATCCGGGCAAGAAAATTGGAGATTCTAGCCCGCTCAAAGTCGAATTGATAGGTAGTACCATTTATTTTGAACTGCTCAGCCGCCGAGTGCCTGAAATCAGTTGACATCAAATTGCAGGTAGCCCACTATTCAAGCATGAACGAACGCCGAAAGTCCCCGCTCGGCGACAGCGGGCACGTCCTGAACGCCAAAGACGATGTCACGCAACTGCTGATCCTCCGATTCCAGCAGTTGCTGAGCGAGGGCTTGCTCTCTCCAGGCACCAAGCTGCCGCCAGAGCGCGAGCTGGCCGCAAACTTCGGCGTCGCTCGATCTTCGTTGCGACCTGCCCTCAAGGTGCTCGAGATCATGGGCGTCATCACCCAGAAGGTCGGCGATGGCAGTTACCTCAACAGGGACGCGTCCTCGGTTCTGGCTGTGCCCATGGAGTTTCTCTTTCTCCTTGACGACACGTCGCTTCAGGAGCTCACTGAGATGCGACTAATGATGGAGCCAGCACTCGCCGCCAAAGCCGCCGAACGCGCGAATGCGCAGCACATCGCGTTGCTAAGGCAATCCATCGTCGATTTAGAACACAGCAAATGCGACCGTGTTCGCCTGGTCGCCTCCGATCTACTCTTCCACCGTGCTATCTTTCAGGCTTCAGGCAATCGTTTGGCGGGACGCCTTTTTCAAACTATCCACCGTGCCATGCTAAACATGATGATGGTGACTTCCCAGCTCGTAGATCTGGAGCATACCCTGCAGTTCCATCAGCCAATCCTCGTGGCAATCGAACAGCGCAACTCGGAGCTCGCCTCTCGTCTCATGACCGACCACCTCACCGACGCGCGCGACCTATTACTTCACAGCCGCCAGCAGGAGACCTCCAGGAAGCTCCGCGATCACCTCGCCGCGGGCCAATCGGTCCACAAGCGTTTTCGCAAATCGATTGCTGTATCGCGGAGATGAATAGGCCGAAAGATCCTTTCCATCCTCGCGTAAGGTTGATATGCCAACATCTCTACCGGAGCTCCACATCCGTGATGCGACGCCTTCGCAATTTACTGGACTCTGGTGAACTTCTACTGCTCCAGATTGGTGTGCGGCCATCCTCCGGTCCAGTCAATCGCAGAGAGTTGCATCGAGGGTTTACCTGTCCTCGAGTCATAGGCGTGAAAGACGATGAGAGTTCGATTGTGTGAATCCAGATAGACGCTTCCACCGCCCGGCCCGAGCCAGCGCGAGTTAGGCAACAGAAGTTCTGTGCCGCCTCCATCAACGAGCTGTTTTCCGTTGGCATCTACATACGGGCCACTTATGGACTTCGACCTGCCTACCATGGTCTTGTAGGTGCTCTTCAGGCCGCGGCAGCAAAGGTCCCACGACGTAAAGAGATAGAAATAGCCGCCATCACGCACAATGAAGGGCGCTTCAATCGCCTCCCAGTTCGCGGGGAGACCCGGAAGGGCAGCCGCAGCCGGTTTCACTCGTCGCGCAAGGGAATAGGTTGTGGTGTCCTTTGTCGACAACAAACCCGACTCGTTGAGTCGGCGCATCTTGATGCCATCCCAAAAGCTGCCGAAGACCAGCCATCCGCCTCCCTTGCCATCGAGGACGAAATTGGGATCAATTGCGTTGAAGTTGTCTTCTGCCTTCGAGTCGAGCACCAGTCCCTTATCCACCCACTTAAACTTCGGATTGCTTGGGTCAAGGGTTTTGTTTGTGGCCAGAGCAATACCCGAGGTATTTTTTCCGAAGAGTGAGTAGGCATAATACAGCCGATACTCGTGATGAACGTATGAGATATCCGGGGCCCACAGATCCTTTGTGCCAGGGCTGCGCCCAAGAATCCAGGCCGGTATGGCGTCGAACACATGGCCGCACAGTTTCCAACGCTCGAGATCGTCCGAGCAACGAACTGCAAACTGACCGCCCCCGGGGGCTTTGCCGGTAGCGAAGACGTACCAGGTCTTCCCTTCTTTCATGATCGAAGGGTCGTGCGTTCCGGCAACATCGCCAGAGAGGCGATAGACATGTGGCTTCTGAGCAGGGCAGACGCGCGAAGCTAAGGCAAACAACGGAAATAGAGCGAACATTTTCCATGTTTGGAACATGTGGATCTCCTTCGATTACAGAATGAATCTGGGTTCCAGCCATCACGCTTTCTAATGTATGTGCTTACCCACTCAGATCTAAAGAACGGTGCAAAATTGTACTCAACGGCGTTCATGATCTACCAGTACGACGCTACCTACCGATGGGCCAGTATGGGAGCCATTCGTCCACCACCCTATTTTTATACAGCTATGTGTAGCTGAATGTCTTAACATGCAGAAGCACACTCGCATGAACCTTTCGCGTTTCTTCTTCTCTTCCGTGTTTCTCGTGTCCCTATGTGCGGTCGCAGCCACGTTCACCGGGGCGTATGCGCAAGAGCGTGGCAGACTCGCAGAACCGCCCCTTTTTGGGGTCTTGGGGCATCAGGCGTGGTCGAGCGAGAACGGTCTTCCACAGAACAGTGTTCACCAGGTACTCCAAACTCGTGATGGATACCTCTGGATCGCTACCGAAGGGGGCGTCGCCCGATTCAACGGTATCCAGTTCACCGTCTTCAACCAGGAGAACGACCCGGCGTTCACCAGCAACGATACATGCTGTCTCGCCGAGGATCGAAGCGGTGTGCTTTGGATTGGAACATCCGATGGTCTTCTAGAATACGCCGGAGGTGCGTTCCGCCGCTACTCCATGGCCGACGGACTGCCGTCTCCCGTTGTCCTATCACTTGCCCCGACCGGTGACGGCTTGCTGCTCGTACTTACCAGCGATGGCCTCGCAAGATATGACGGACGGAAGTTCATTCCACTGGAACTTTCAGCCTCCGCGCTCGGCTCCGGGCCCGATGACAGCGTTTGGCTTGCGACTGCAACTGGACTCTTCTCATATAACCGCGGAAATCTGCGTGCCGTATCTGTCCCTGACCTCCCAATGGAGCCGATCGAAGGTCTAGGTTCACTCCAGGACGGCTCTCAGTGGGTGCGAACGCACACGGCCGTCCTGCTCTGGAACGAGGGCCGTCTCCGTATCTGGCGTGTCGGGCGAGAGTTGCCAGGATCACGAGTGCAGTCTTTCCTCGCGGATTCACGTGGGACTCTCTGGGTCGGAACCGATCAAGGTCTTGTGCCGTTATCGTCTGAAGCCACAGCCGACAACACCCGACTTGAGATACAGCCTGCCTTAGGCGCCACCTCCATCCTCACAATGTTCGAGGATCGAGAGCATAATCTCTGGGTCGGTTCCGATACAACGGGACTGCATATCCTTCGACAGCAGAAATTCCGAACGTTACCTTCGCTTTCAGGTTATCCCATTACCGCAATCACGCAGACCACTGATGGGACCATCTGGCTGGGGAGTAAAAGCGAGGGCCTCTTCTACTATGTGGGCGGTCAAACCCATCACCTTTCCACGAAGGCTGGCTTGATCAGCGATGTTATCCTTACGCTTGCCGCAGATGGAGATGGCTCCCTCTGGATCGGTACACCAGACGGACTCAATCATCTGCGCGGCGAAAGGATTGAGTCCTATACCTCTGCCGATGGACTACCGGACGATTTCATCCGCTCCCTCCTCGCAGACCGCGATGGAAGCCTGTGGGTCGGCACGCGTCGCGGCCTTGCCCACCGGCAAAGCGGGCACTTCACCGTCCTGTCTCGCACCGACGGCCTGCCAAGTGATCTGATCGGGTCCATGCTGCGATCCAGTTCCAACGATCTCTGGGTTGGCACGCTCGATGGCCTCGTCCGAATCAGGGACAGCATATTGACCATATTTAAGAAGACCCAGGGACTTGCGGGAGGCGTCATAACTTCCCTGCTCGAAGACGCAAACAACCGTACACTTTGGGTAGGCACCAAGGATGGAGGGCTAAGCCGCTCCTCGGGGAACGGCTTCTCGCCTGTTCACGCGCAGGATCTACCTCGAGAGATCGACACGATCCTTCAGGACGCCCACGGCTACCTGTGGCTGACCTCAAGTCGCGGCGTCATGCGTGTATTGGCGTCCGAGCTAATAGCCTGCGGAGAGGCACCTGCGTGTACCCCTCACATCACCACGTATGGCTCCTCCGATGGAATGCCAACCGAAGAGATGTCATCCAGCGGGCATCCCGGGGCCTGGAGGGCGGTTGATGGGCAGCTCTGGTTCGCAACTCGCAAGGGTGTTGCAATCGTTGATCCAACAAATGTGCGCGAAAACCCTATCCCTCCTTCCGTCGCTCTAGAGCGTTTCACGGTCGATGACGCGGCGCTAAAAAGCAGAGGAGCGGAGATAACAATTCCGCCGGGCCATGTGCACTATGGCTTCGAATATGCAGGTCTCAGTTACGCCTCACCTTCGAGAGTGCGTTATCGTTACATCCTTGAAGGCTTTGACAAACAGTGGACGCAGGCTGGTTCACGCCGCAATGCCTACTACACTAATCTTCCGCCGCGACACTATCGTTTCCGGGTTCAGGCGGCTAATGAAGACGGGATTTGGAACGAAACAGGCGCAGAAGTGGCTTTCGCCATCAAGCCGCGGTTCTATCGCACGCTCTGGTTTTCAGCACTCGCCACGCTCCTGCTCGTTGGTATTATCTTTGCGATATACAGGATGCGTGTTCGTGCAATTCGTTCACGGTTCAACGCGATACTCGCGGAACGTAGCCGCATCGCGCGGGAGATTCACGACACACTGGCACAGGGGTTCGTGGGCGTCTCGGTGCAACTTGAACTCACTGCTCATCTGCTCGCGCAGTCTCGTGTACTTGAGGCAAGTCAGCAAGTCGATCGCACCCGGGAATTAGTCCGAGAGGGGATCGCCGACGCCCGGCGCAGCATATGGGACCTGCGAGCGACTGGCCCCCAGGCCACACTGCCAATGCGGCTCACGCATCTTGTGGAACAAAGCGCTACCGAGAATCTTAACACTGACATAGACATCGGGGGCATTTATCGGGTTCTCTCTCCTACTCTCGAGAACGAAGTTTTACGAGTTGCCCAAGAGGCGCTTGCCAACGCTGCCCGTCACTCCAGAGCGACTCGTGTCGCGCTCGATCTGCGCTATCATCCAAACGAGCTTACACTGACGGTCTCCGACAATGGCATTGGGTTCCAGACAGCCGACACGACTCTCCCTGCAAAAGGTCATTTCGGACTTCAAGGGATGCGCGAACGCGCCAATCAGATTGGCGGGGCGTTGAACGTGGACAGTTCTCCCGCCAGCGGTACCATAGTCACGCTAAGCGTACCGCTATCGAATGGAAGGGAATGAAGGCATGGCAGATCGAATCAGAACTTTGGTAGTAGACGACCATCATGTGGTGCGACAGGGCCTCGTCGCTTTGCTTAGAGTCATGCCCGAGATCGAGATCGTTGGCGAAGCAAGTGACGGCCTTCAGGCCATCGAACTGCATCGCAGCTTGCAGCCCGACATCACTCTTATGGACCTGCAACTTCCGAACCTAGGCGGCGTCGCGGCCATAACCCGTATCCGTGCAGAGACCCCGGCGGCACGATTTGTCGTCCTGACGACCTTCGACGGCGACGAAGACATCTTTCGTGCGCTACAGGCCGGGGCCAAGGCCTATCTGCTTAAGGGAATGACCATCGACGATTTGCTCAGCACCATCCGCCTCGTTCACGCCGGCAAAACAAGCATCTCGCCGGCAATCGCCGAAAAGCTCGCCGAGCGCATGGGCACGCAAGATCTTACTACACGGGAACTAGCTGTCCTCGAGCGGATCGTTGCTGGTCGAGCGAATAAGGAAATCGCATCCGACCTCGCGATCTCCGAGGCAACAGTCAAAACTCACGTTAATAACCTGCTTAGCAAGCTTGGTGTCAGTGACCGCACGAACGCAGCTACCGTCGCGATTCAACGCGGCCTCGTCCATTTCAAATAAGGCCACCTCTATGAAGCTGTCCCTTGTTCTTTTTATCCTGATATTTCTCCCAACTTCGGTCCAGACCCAGGCCAAATCTGGATGGCGTTCCGCCACAACGGAGGAACTTAATGCTGTGCTGCCATTGCGTGCCCCTGTGGAGAAGGAGCGCATCGAAACTGAGATGCGTACTGCATCAGGCATCGTCAATTCGCACGGGAAAGTCATTGCTGGCGTGGTCCTTATCACTGCAGGCTACTCCGCGGATGGAAAATACTCTCACTACCTCGTCGTCCAGGCACCGATCACGATAGCCGAAATCGCTCTTGCCCCGGGCTCTTACGTCTTCGGCTGGCAACGGACGGACGAAGGTCTCGCCGTCAAGTTCTACGAGGCGACTAGCGGAATGGAACGTGGCACAGCCACCGCACATCGGATGACGCAGGGGAGCCGTGTCGAGTCTTTCCGCTTGTGGCCTCCCGGAGATCAATCCATCCTGCAGATCGGACGATTTAGTCTTCCGTACCGATTGACGGAGTAGACACCGACAATCCACTTCTTCAACTTGACAGGATGTTTCAGGTAAGCGTTAGGGAAGGCGTTCTCTTGACCGAGGATCTTGCCGTGACATACAACGGATCGTCAAGAAATATGGAGTTGCCGATGAAACTCAGGGTTTCCCGTCGCAAATTTATCATCTCAGCTACTTCGATAGTTCCGGCCGTTATCGCCCAAGCGCAGTCGAAGAGTGGCGAGCTTCTTTCGTTTCTTGCAAATGAGCTACAGGCAGCTAAACCTTTGAAGAGTGATTGGAAGAATTCCGGAGTGATCGATTTGTCCAATTCCCCTTACGCCAAGCTGAAGACTGTGCCAGTGCGTGCGGTGGTTATCGAGGATGGCTTCTGGTCGCAGCGTCGCAGAACGAACTTGCTAGCGAGCATTCCGAGCATGCATGACGAATTGCTCGAGCATGGGCGGATGGATAACTTTTTGCGACTCGAGGACAAGTCGTCGGAGCCGCAGAAGGGGCCAGTCTATTCAGACTCAGATATCTATAAGTGGGCCGAAGCGGTTGGCTTTCAGCTGCAGGTTATTGACGACCCTGAACTAAGGAAGACCACAGATGCGATGATTCGCGATATCGTTGCTATCCAAGAGCCCAGTGGGTACCTGAATACCTATTACAACGGCGATAGAAAGCCACTGCGTATGCAGTACGACACCCAGACGACCGGCCATGAACTGTATTGCATTGGTCACATGCTACAAGGCGCAATTGCATACTATCGGGCAACAGGAGATCCAACGTTGCTCAATGCAGGTATTCGATTTGTAGACAAGTTTCTGATTCCGAACTACGGACCGGGTGCAAATCAGAAGGCAATTGTGTCTGGACATCCAGAGATTGAGATGGCGTTGGTAGAGCTCTCTCGTACGATTGGCAATCGCCGGTATGTCGATCTGGCAGGGTACATCCTCCATGGGGATGAACGGGTTCAGCTAAAGCCGCAACAGATTGTCTATATGTACTGTGGGATTCCGTTTACATCGCGTACTAAGCTCGAAGGGCATGCGGTGCGGGCGATGTATGCATGTTGTGGCGCTACAGATTACTACTTGGAGACCGGTGACGAAACCTATTGGAAGACGCTGAATGTGCTTTGGAACGACCTGACCGCGCATCAGCTGTATGTGAATGGCGGCGTGGGAGCGCGTGCGGCCGGCGAGGCTTTTGGCGATCAGTACGAGCTCCCCAATGCACAGGCGTATGGAGAGAGCTGCGCGGCGATCGGGAACATGATGTGGAACTGGCGTATGTTGGCGGCGTCCGGCGANGCGAAGTTCACCGATGTGATCGAGCGGGCTCTGTACAACGGGATTAACTCGGGGATGTCGCTCGACGGCAAAACCTATTGCTACCGCAATCCGCTGGCGTTTGATCCTGCGGGCGAATCTAGGGACAGGCATCTGGTCGATGGCAAGATCCGCAATGCGTGGTACGACACGACTGCTGCCCGCCTAACCTGGAAAGGACGTTTGCCTCGCTTTCCGGGTACTTCTACAGCACGAATGCGGATGGCGTTTACGTTCATCTGTATGACAACTCAGTAATGGACTGGCACCTGCATGACGGGACGGGATTGAAGGTCCGGCAGAAGACGAACTATCCGTGGAGCGGCGATGTGAAGATGACCGTTAGCCCGGCGTCTCCGAGCGAATTTGTCATGTATGTTCGGATTCCAGGATGGTCTACAAAGAACAGTGTCAAGGTGAACGGCAAGGAGATCGCGGGTGCGAAGCCTGGTGAATACATGGCGATTCGCAGGCGCTGGGCGGAGAATGACACGATCGATTTGAGCTTCGATATGACGACGCATCTGCTAAAGGCGAACCCTGCTGTGACAGAGGACCGCGGGCGAGTTGCGTTCCAACGCGGTCCGATTGTGTTCTGCATGGAGCATTTGGATCAACCAGATCATGGGGTTGGGATGAATCTTGCGGGCTATACGGTGCTGCTTGATGGGGGGACTACAGCGCATTTTGAACCGCAGTTGTTGGGTGGAGTGATGGTGCTGAGTCATCCCGCGACGATCAGCAAGTCTGCTACGAATGTGGCGCTGTACTTCCCTGCTTCGACTCCGAAGCCGCCGGAGAGTCCGACTATGGTGAAACTGATTCCCTACTATGCCTGGGCAAATCGGGAGGCAGCTTCGATGCAGGTTTGGATTCCCTATAAGGACGTTTAGGTTGATTTTTTAGCCGGTTGTCCACTTTTTTTTCGGGCGTGGTGGAGTGGTGTTTTTGCAGGGGGTTTTGCAAAATTGTGGTGGTAGAGTGTGGTGTTTTTGTGGTCAGTTTGTGGTGAAATGCGTGGTAAACGATGGTTGGTCGACGGTCATATTTCGCGGCTGAAATATACGCCACAATTTTCAACTTTATTTTTTGGCTGGTCTGCCTTCAATCGACGTTCCGCGCAGAATCGCATTTTTGCTGTTCCTGGCCGATACCGCCTCGGCGGTGAGGCCCGTGACGGCAGAGCAGCTGGAGGAGATTCTAGCTGCGACTCACAATGCATCCGATGCCCAAGTGGCGGCTCAGCTCTCTAATCTGAAATTGATGGAACGTCGCTGAATGACGTCGTCTTCGAGCAATATCACTTGTATCGCGCGGAGTCCCATGTGCTGCCTGGATACACCGAGGAGCAACTGCAAAAGCCGCCCGGAGACAGCAAAACTCCGGATTAGACGGAACGTCTAGGTCTGCTGGTAGAGGCGGTAGGTTTCGTCTTTGATCTCGGCGTAAGGGAGCATGCGGACTTTGCCGGCGTCGGTTGCGACCTCCCATGCAGAGGAGTCGCCGATGCGCTGGGCGCCGAGGAGCTGCTTCTGNGTGATGGTTTGGACGCCGGGTTCGACGGCGAAGAGGGCTACCGGACCGTAGAGGAGTGCGACGATCCGAGGGTGACGAGCGTCGATGGCGGCGAGGCGGAGGGGCATGTCGAGTGATAGCTCGACGCGATCGCCGTCCTTCCAGGNACGGTCGACGTTGGCCCAGGTGCCTGGGGTGAGCGTTACGTCGATGGGGTTGCCGTTGACCGTGGCTTTGGTCTTGATGCCTGCCCACGCGGGAATGCGGAGGGCGATGGTGAAGCGCTCCGGATGCGAGAGGGTGAGGTGCATGCTGGTGTCGCCGTTAGCGGGGTACTGGGTGTGCTGGGTGAGCGAGACGCGCGCGCTTCCCTGTTGCCATGTGAGGCGCGAGGGGACGTAGAGGTTGACGTTGACGCCGTGCGCACTGCGGANGTAGGAGCTGATGCCGTAGTCGGCGGTGAGCTGCGGGAAGGTGCCGGAGCAGCAGGGCCACTTCTGGTCGTAGTCGGCCTTTTTGGCGTCGTGGTTGTAGTCGGCGTAGTAGAAGCTGACGCCGTCGGGGCGGATGGGGCGGGCGCCGAGGATGGTGTTGTAGAGGATGGTCTCCATGGAGTCACCGT
>JGI12053J15887_10000374_pt1 | contig 17816 bp, 14 predicted proteins | sample MedBloCAOM1_O3_FD_15887 | JGI IMG/M metagenome (IMG submission 15887)
GATGGACCGCACTCGTTGCGGGTAACCGTGCCCGACATGCTCGATTGGCGAATCGAGCTAGGATCCACCCCCGCTACGGTGATGATGACCGCATTGTCACACCGGCTACCCCCAATCGCCTGGCGCAGCAATGCTTTTCAGCGGGTGGTGAATGCGGTCGCCGCAGCGCTGTTGCGGGCTGGACGCGTCGGTATGAGCGGCACAGCCTCGTCGGGCGCGCGGAGCTTCGAAAGCGGAAGTTGTGACTGGTGAAGGTAGCGCGCCTCGACGATGGGGCTTCGTCAAGCTGCGCGCGCCAGCACTGTTACGCCGCGTAACACGCGGACGACGAACCTGGCTGACCGACGCCGACGTCCACCCCGACAAGATCGCGTTCTCGTTTCCACGCGACACCAAGGCCGCCGACCCAGCCAAGTCCTCGTTGCCACCCGACGCTGAGGCCGGCCCGGCAAAATCGTATGCCATCCATGCCGGGTTCTACCGCAACGTGCGAGCAACACGGTTCGCGGTGATCGCGGCGCTGGAGCGGGCGCTCGACCGGCGCTCCGTACTCGACGACGACCCGGAATCACCGATGCCGCCGATGGAGAAGCCGATGACCACGCTCTACCTCACCGGTCATAGCCTCGGCGGGGCGATGGCGGCGCTCATGGCCGTGATGTTGTCGGTGGAACCGGACTATATCGACCGCTTCGCGCGGATGTTCAAGGGCGCCTCGACTTTTGGCGCACCGATGGTGGGCTCGCCGGAGTTCGCCAATGCCTGCGCCGCGAACACCTTCCTCCACCGGAACGTGGTCCGCTACGTCTACAGGAAAGACTTGGTACCACACCTGCCGCCGAGCGACTCCGACGCCTTCCAGCACTTCGGACGCGAGTACCGCTACGACCGCGCGTGGAAGGAGACCTCCAACAAGCCGATCGAGCAGATGGGCGATCTCGTCGGCCTCATCGAGGCCCCGCTGGGATTCGTGGCGAGCAAGTTCCGGCTGCTGCGGGGCATACCGTTCCGGTTTTCGCTGAACGATCACGGCCCGCAGCACTACATCTCCGCCATCACCCCGGACAAGGTGCCCAACGAGTTCGGCGACACCTACCTGATCCCGGCGAGGTGACCTCACACCCTCTCGCCGACTCTGTCGCGGCGATAGGCTCCGACGCTCACGTGGCGGTCGGCACCGGCCTTGGGACGGCGCTCTTCAGCTTCTGCTTCTTTGCCTCTGGCGCCCTCGTGCCCGTCCTTCCGCATCTCTTTGGCTTGCAAGGCACTACCGCGCTCGTCGTAGCCTCGGTGCTGGTCGGGATCGCGCTACTGGCTACCAGTGCGACCGTCGGCCTCTTGTCTGGCGGACCGCCGTTGCGGCGAGCGCTGCGCCAACTGCTCATCGGCTATGGCGCCGCCGCAGTTACCTACGGATTGGGCCTGTTGTTCGGCGCAGGGCTGGCTTAATCTTCGCCTGCGCACCGAGTCGTTCACCCGAACGCCGCCGTTGAAGCGAACCAGCGTGCTGCCAAGATCCGAGCCCAGACCTTGCTGCGGCATCCGAAGTCATGCGACGAACTCGACTTCCACCGATAGATATTCGGCAATGCTATGCGCTGCCGGCCAGTTGCCGGCGCGCACTGCCTGGGCGAGGTCATCGACTAATGCGCTCTCGGCCCCTAGCTCAGCCAGCCATGCGGATACTGTGGCCACAATCCGATCTCCGGGTACGTATGCCATTCGTCCGCGACGAAGCCGATCAGTCACGCGGTAGAGCGTCATCTCTTCTTGCTCTTTCGGGTGTCCGTTGAGACGGCGCCAGATCCGCGGCAGTTGACTCGACGGATTGGGGTACTTGGTGTGCCGCTGTTTAAGTTGAGTGCTCACCGTTGCCTCCTAGTCCCGCCGATGCATTAGCTCGTATGCCTATGACACCGCCGTCGACACAGCCTGAGCGTCTCAATATGAGTCGGGTGAGCGCGGAACCGGGCACTCCTGCTGCGTTGCCGGTCACCGTCGGTGGCCAAGGATGTCTCAGATTGGCGTAACGAGCCCGTAGCCGGCGAAGTACGTGCCTTGCGCACGTTTCCATCCGTGCAACCGTTGTGGCTTAGGATATTTGAGCGCCGCGGACCTTCTGGTGGGTGGATCGCGGCGCCGTACGGCGCGCGTGTTGACACGGTTCCGCTGGGTTCGGATAACTTCGCCCGCGGTTCTATTCTCAAGTCGCCGCGGCGAACTCGAGCCGCCTCAGTAGATGTTGGACGGGCGGATCATGCCCTCGGCGAGATCACCGAAACCGGGCGCGACGATGGCGCCGGGATTGCCGATGACTTCCTCGACAATCGCAGTTTCGGTTGTGATGAGCAGCGCTGCGATCGACGCGGCGCTCTCCAGCGCTGCACGGGTCACCTTGAGGGGGTCGATGACCTCCTCGTCGAACATGTCGCCGTACTGGCCGGTCAACGCGTTGAACCCGTGACCCAGCGGCAGGTCTTCGACGATCTTGACGACGTCGTCGCCTTCGAAGCCTGCGTTGACCGCGATCCAGCGCAAAGGCTCTGCCAGCGCCCGCCGCACCACCTGGCAGCCGATCGCCTCGTCTCCGGTCAGCTCCGTACTCGCTAGTGCGCGGTGTGTCTGGGCCAGCGCGGTGCCGCCGCCGGCGACGATGCCGGCCTCCAGCGCGGCGCGGGTAGCCGCCAGAGCGTCCTCCACCCGCAGCATGCGTTCCTTGAGTTCGACGCTGGTGGCGCCGCCTACCCGGATCACGGCCACACGACCCGTAAGCCGGGCGATGCGCACGTCCAGACTGTCCTGATCGGCGTCGATTTTGGCCCGCTCTCGCTGGGCTTCGAGCTGGGAGACGCGTACGTCGATCAGGCGCTGTTGGCCATGCGCCCCGACGATGGTGGTTTCGTTCTCGGTGACCGTGACGCGGTCGCACGAACCGAGATGTTCGCGCGCCACCTCGGACAGCTCAATCCCGGTGTCCTTGGCAATCACGTGCCCACCGAGGGCGACCGCGAGGTCCTCCAGTTCGGCGACCCGGCGGTGCCCAAATCCCGGCGCCCGCACCACAACCGACTGCATGGTCTTGTGCATGTTGCCGCCGACCAGCAGCTGCAGAGCCGGGCCGTCGACGTCCTCGGCGAGCACGACGAGTGGGCGGTCGGCGCGCTTGGCCACCTCGATGGTCGGCATGATTTCCTGCACGGCGGTTATCTTCTTGTTGGTCAACAGGATCAGCGGGTTGTCCAGGACGGCTTCCATGCGCTCGGGGTTGGTCACCATGTACGCCGAGGTGTATCCGTGGTCGAACTCGATGCCGTCGACCACGTCGACAGCCAGCCCGAGTGTGTCGCTCTCCTCGGTGGTGATCACACCGGATTCTCCGACGTGGTCCACCGCGCGAACGATGGCCTCTCCGATTGCCTCGTCGTCGCTGGCGGCCAGCGACGCGATGCGCAGAAGGTCGTTGCGGCCGACGACCGCGACGGCGTGGTCGTTCAGCGCATCGATGACGATGGGCACTGTGCGCTCGATGCCACGGCGCACCCGCATCGGATTGGCGCCGGCGTCGACGGCGCGCAGTCCCTCGCGGACCATCGCCTGCGCGAGCACGGTGGCTGTCGTGGTGCCGTCGCCCACCAGACCGTTGGTCTTCATGGCGACTTCCTTGACCAACTGTGCGCCCATGTTGGCGAACGGGTCGCGTAGTTGGATTTCGCGCGCGATGGTCACGCCGTCGTTGGTGATCGTGGGCGGTCCGGTCAGCTTCTCCAGGACGGCATTGCGACCTTTTGGACCCAGTGTGACCTTCACCGCGTCGGCCAATGCGTTGACGCCTTGCTCGAGGCGCAATCGCGCTTCGGTGTTGTACCGCAGCTCCTTTGCCATGGCTCTACTTCCTTTCGTGGGTGGCTCAATGAGCCGGGGATATTCAGGGGACGAGGATGGCGCGTCCGCGGACCCGGCCCGCGTCGAGATCGTCGAGGGCTTGCTGGAAGTCCTCCAGCGGGTACGTGGTCGTGTGCAGCGTGACTTTGCCCTGCGCCGCAAGGGTCATCAGTTCCTCGAGGTCGTTGTAGGAGCCCACGAGGTTGCCGATGAAGTTGATCTCGGTGGAGATGATGTCGATGGTCGGGACGTCGATGTTCTCGCCGTATCCGACGACGAAGTAGTTACCGGCGCGCCGAAGCATGGCGACACCCTCTTTGGTCGCTCCGCCCTCGCCGACGAAGTCGAGCACGGCCTCGGCGCCATGCCCACCGGTCAGATCGAGGACCTGCTGTACGTGGCTTCCGTCGGCGACGATGCCCCGGTCGGCACCGACCTCGACAGCCAACTGGACCGCCTGCGGATTGCGGTCGACGACAACCACGGTGACACCCGAAATCGCCTTCAGCACTTGGATTCCGATGTGACCAAGACCGCCAGCACCGATCACCACGCACACATTTCCCGGCCGGGTGGTCCGCGCCACCTTCGCCGCCGCGTGGTACGCAGTCAGGCCCGCGTCCGCGAGCGCGGCGACCTCAGCCGGTTCGAGAGAGTCGTCGATCTTCACCACGCTGCGGGCGGTGGTGCGCAGGTATTCCGCGTAGCCGCCGTTGGTGTCGATACCCGGGAACTGGTTGTTCTCGCAGTGCACGTCGTCACCGAATCGGCATGCGCGGCAAAGCCCACAGGTGATCAGCGGGTGCAGGATGACCTTGTCGCCCACGGTGACGTTGATTACCGCGTCCCCGACCGAATGCACCCAGCCGGCGTTCTCGTGGCCGATGGTGTAGGGCAGGGCGACTCCGCTCTTCTCCGCCCACTGCCCTTCCAGGATGTGGATGTCGGTGCGGCAGACCCCGGCGCCGCCGATCCGCACGATCACGTCGAGCGGGCCATCGATCTTGGGTTCTGGGATGTCGGTGAGCTGCAGTTTGGTGTGGTATCCGACCACCTGTACGGCTTTCATCGTGAGCTCCTCGTTCTGGTGTTGGTGAATTGCGGCGTGGCGGCGCCGCCGTCGTCGTAGCGGGTGGCGAGCAGCCCTCGGCAGAAGTGGGCGTTGCCCTCCATCGAGATCCGCACGGACCTGGCGAAGCGCAGCCGGATCGGCACGGCCTCGGCAGGCAACGGGCGGCCGTCGTCGCCGACCACGACCTTGCTGTTCGGGCACATGCTGAGCCCGAGGGCGAACCGACGGCGCAGCAGCGCTGACTTCTCCCTGCCGTCGGACAGGTCGCGCAGGGTCAGTTGGTGAATCTCATTGGGGTCCACGACTTTGTGCCGCATCAGGGCCGATACACACCGCTCCATCGCGGCGGTATGCGCCTTGCGCAGGAATGTAGTGCGCAGCTCGTCGAGGCTCTCTTCGGCCTCAGCGCCGAACGTGCCGACATAACCAGCCTCGGCAGCCAACCCCTCGTTGATCTTGTCGCTGTCATGGTGGTCGTCGAGCAACACCCGAACCTCCCCGATACCGTCAAGTGCGCGCAGTGCGTCGTAAGCGTCCGAGGTCATCAGGTAGGCGAAGTTGGGGGAACAGAACGCCGTCGGCAGCCGCAGGTGGACCGTCACACCGTCGTCGGCAATGCTCACTGATCGCACGAATCCCAGTTCGGTGATGGGCTGGTCGAGCTCGGGGTCAGCGACCGTATCCAGCGCCGCCAGAATCTCAGACTCCAGTGACACCGCGGTGACGGTCATAGCGGCACCGCCTCCTTGGCGCCGGCCGCGACATCGACCGCGTCCGGCCCGGGTGTGGCCAGCCGCAGCTCCGCGGGCACATTGATGTCGTAGAGCGCAGCGGCGTTGAGACCGAGGATCTTTCGCTTCTGATCGACGGTGATCGGGGTGTACTCCCCGAGCATGTCCTCGGGAATCTGGAAGTCGACGAACTTCTCGACCAGCCACTTCGGTGTCCACAGTGCGTAGTCGCTGGCGAACAGGATCTTGTCCTCGCCGATCCAGTACAGCAGCTCACCGATGATCTGGGCGAAATACCTCGGACGGGTGTGTATGAACGGGATCGCCACGGCCAGACCGCCGTAGACGTTGGATTCCTGGGTCGCGATCCAGCAGAAGTCCTCCAACCGGGGCAAGCCGACGTGCTCGACGATGAAGTTCAGCTCCAGGTAGTCGGTGGCCACCTTGTCGACGTCGGCGACGTCGAACGCGTCGCGGTCCAGCGGACGGATGGTCGGGCCCTTGTGCACGTGGATGTTTCGGATCCCGAGCTCGATGCACTCCTCGAGGTAGCGCCGCGACCACGGGTCGTCGAGCTTGTAACCGCGCGAGTCGCCATGCCACTCAGCGGTATAGAGCTTGACGCCCTGCAGGTTCATCCGCTCTGCGTCGCGGCGCAGCTGGCCCAGGCCCGCCTCGCCGTTGCGCGGGTCATAGGCGTGGTTGTAGGTCAGCTTATCTGGGTGTTGCTGTGCGAGGCCGAATGCCTCCTCAGTCTGTCCGAACCCGTTGATGTAGAAGTCACTCAGCAGCGTCGCCTGGAAGATGGCGTGGTCGACGTATCCGTCGACGAACAAGTCGCGCATCAATCGCTCGCCGCCGTAGTAGGTGTATGTGTCGTAGTCCCACACCGCGTCTTCGGGAGACAGGTTGCGGTGATAGTCGTAGAAGCAGTCGATGAACTGCTTGCCGTGCACATTGCGCAGGTTGGTCTCGCGACCGTCCCAGATGTGCACGTGGCCATCGACGATGAAGTAGGAGTTGCCGTCTTTGGTATACATCGAAAGTCCTTGCTAGTTGGGCTGTTTGGAAGCAGGGTGTTACTGCACGGTGAGGTCGAAGCCGATGTACTCGGCAGCGTCCTCGGGGCTGGCGAACAAGATTGTCTTGTCGTCGAGGTGCACCATGCGCCCGTAGTGGGTGGAGCTGATCTCCTCGAAGATCGACCCGTCGAACTCTTCACCGAGGGCCTCGGTGAGCTCGGCGTAGTCGAAGTTGAGCACCCGCTCGCCGTCCACCCGGATCATCGACGGGTACTCGGTGAGCTCCACCCCGTCCTTGGCCCCCATCACGTCCGCGACGACTCGACCGATCGGGGTGTTCATCAGCGTCACACCGCACTTGTTTGAGAACTCGGTGGCTGATCCGAATTTCATGCTCACTTCTTCAGCTCCTCAGGGGTGTCGAGCTCGATCGACTCGAGCAGGTATGTGAACTTCTCCTCAGCGGCGCTGAGGCTGGAAGCGAAGGTGACAACCTTTTCGGCCGGCTGCGACCACAGCGGCTGCAGCGCGCGGGCGGCAGTCAGGCACCTCGGAACCCAGGTGGCCAGCCACCCCGAGAAGAGCTCCTTATTGGCCTGCCCGTACTGCTCGTCGCGGGTCAACAGCCGGAACAGGTTTCGCGTGTAGGCAAGATCGCGGTCGTAATCGTGCTCACCGGTGCCCACGATCGTCGGGGTGATGTAATCACCGTTGCGTGCCGAGATCTGCATCACCAGCTCGCTGCGGAACAGTGAGCCCACCAGCTGCTCGAAGACGATGTTGGTGGCGAACAGCAGCTCGCACCAGTCGCCGACGGCGGTCAACCGCTCGACTACCTCGCGGGTCGGTTGCCACTCGGGCGCGGACTGCCAGACCTCTTTGTGGACGCTGCCGTCGAAACCTTCGGCCTCCTCGGACAGGTCGAGGTTGAACAGTGCCAGGTCCTGCGCGAAGCGCATCTTGTGGGCGGCGTTGACGGCGACGGCCGTGTTGATCATGTTCGTCGGCCCGGAACGCTGGATGGACGTAAACACGTGCAGAGCCAGTCCGTTCTCTGCGTGCATCCACGCACCGAGGCTGCGTTCGAGGAATTTCAGCCATGCCGCGTTCCAGCCGTCGTATACGCGGGCGCGCTTGGCGTTCTTCAGGCACAGGTCGACCTGGCGAACCACCGCGGAGTTGTTGCGGTAGATGGTCTGGTCCCATTCCTCGTTCGGGTCGAGGAATGCATGCCAGTTCGACGATTTGGCGACCGTCCAGTCTTGGGGGTAGCCGCCGGGGCCATTGCCGAACCCGTAGATCCAGCCCTGAGACAGGTGCCGCTCCGGGTCGGGCTGCACGTCGACCGTGACGTCCTCATACATGGTCGCGCGGAGCTTGGCCGGCGTGTAGTAGCTGTACTTCCGGCTCTTGCTGCTCGGGAATTCCAGCGCACCGGCCTCCGAGTCGGTGAACTCGATCTTGGGGAAGCTGCGCTGCTTAGCAGGTGCGGACATCGCGTTTTCTCTTTCTGTTGGGCTGAAACGGGTTTCAGTCGAATGCTGGGCTGGTGAACTTGTCGTAGAAGATCTGGTCCTTGGGCACGGCATGGGTTTCGAGCAGGGCCAGTGCGGCGTCGACCATGGGCGGCGGGCCGCACATGTAGACCTCGGTCTTGCCGATATCGGGCTCGTTTCTGGTGACCACGTCGGTGACGTTGCCCTCCTCGACACGGGCGGCTTCGGGCAGCTCTCCGTCCATCGACTCCGACAGGCATGCGACGAATGTGAAATCGACCAGGCCCTTGCCGATCTCGGCGATCTCGTCGACATAGAACAGATCCGCGGTGGTGCGGGCACCGTAGTAGAAGCGGACTGGGCGATCGCTGCCCGTCTCGCTCATCTGCCGCAGAATCGACAGGATCGGCGCCATCCCCGCGCCGCCGGCGACGCAGACCACCGGCAGGACGTGACCCTCCTTCAAAGTGGACGTGCCGTAGGGCCCGGTGAGCGACAGTTCATGGCCCACGGTGATGCCGTCGTCGAGCAAACCGGAGAACTTGCCGCCTGGGTACTTCTTGATGAGGAACTCGACCTCGCCTGGGGTGGATTGGGTGGTCGCCATCGAGAACGAGCGGTGCTCGTCTGTGCCGGGGATGTGGATGTCGGCGTACTGGCCGGGCTTGAATTCGAACGTCTTCGGCTCCACTGCCCGCAGCCGAAGCGAAACGATGTCACGTGTCACCCGCTGCAGCGCGGTCACCGTGGTGCGGACGTCCTGGATGGGCACGCCGCCGAGCAGCTCATCCTCATCGAAGTTCAGGAGTTCAATCGTGCAGTCGCTGAAGGCGTGCGAGCGGCACAGCAGCACGTAACCCTCGTCCACCTCCGCGTCGTTGCAGGCGAACGTCGAGTAGTTCTCCATCTGGATGTCGCCGTCGAGGACATAGGATTTACACGCCGAGCAACGGCCTTCCCGACAGCCGTGCATCAGATGAATACCCTGCCGGAACGCGGCGTCGAGGATGTTCTCCTCCTCGCCGAGCTCCATCTCTATGTCGACGGGCTCGAAGTTGATGCGGTGCGTGTCGGCCACGGAAATCTCCTGGGACAGTGGTTAGTTCGGGTGGTGACCGGTGGGTGGCACCGGGAGACGCCCGAGCGCCACCCACCGGGTGGACATCAGGCGGGTACGGCGCCGGTGCGGTACGCCGCGACGTGTGCCTCACGCTCGGCGTCGGACATCTCATTGAGCAGCACGTTGGGACTGTTGAACGTGTTGCCGCGGACGTCGTCAAGGGTCCACATCTTCTTCGGATCGTCCAGATCCAGATGCGGCTGCGGGATCAGCGTCTTGCCGTCGTCGCGCACGTAGCCAAGATCGCTGATGATGTCGGCGAGATCCTTGCCGTGGTGCAGGGTCTCCCACTCGCGGAATCCGGTGAGCCGGCCCATGTTCGGCGTCGGCCTCCCCTCATACTCGCCGCGGAACGCGACCGCGTCGGTCCAGTGGCAGGTTTCCGAGCAGTAGGTGCGCCACTGACCGTCGACCTTGTCCACCACCATGTCCTCACGGATCAGCGCCGGCACCATGCAGGTCCAGCACCGGTGCGGGTATTGGTAGCCGACCTCCTCGAAGGCGATGGGCTTGTTGCGGCCCGGGTACGCCAGCCGGTTGTAGTCCTCCCACCAGCGGCCGAACTTGTTGTACCAGCCGGGGTACTTCTCCTCGAACCACTCGAAGTCCTTGTCAGTCATGGCATCGATGCGCCAGTAGTTGACCGGCCAGCCGGTGGCGAAGAACCTCGCTACCTCGTGCACGTAGTGCTTGTCGACGATGCGCTTCCACGCCTCCTCAACGAGGTCGTGCGGGATCGTCAGGCCGTACTTCTCCAGCGGCAGTAGATAACTGCGGTAGTAGTCGTCGTAGATCCAGCGCCGCCACATCTCGGCGTAGCTTTCGCGGTCCTTGCGCCGGTCCTTGGTGCCGTACTCGATGAAGGTGCCGATCGCGGCGTCGACCACACAATGGTTGTTCCACCACGCGTAGCGCATGTCGCGTTCCAGCAGCGGGCGGTTACGTTCGTCGGCCAGCGCCATCAGCAGGATCGAGTAGCCGTTGGAGATGTGGCGCGACTCGTCGGACTGCACCGAGTGGAACACCGTCGGCAGCAGATAGTCCCCGTTGGCCGCGGCCTCGTCCGGCATCGCCACGAAAAGCGTATTCGTGAAGGCGGTTTCGGCGACGACCGTCAGGTATATGTTGGCCGCGGTGATCGCGTCACCGGTGATGAACCCCTCGCCGAACTGCCGTCCGATAGTGCCGGCGTAGTTGTTGGCGAACGCCTTCTCGGTGATGTCGAACCCGGCAGGGTCGATGTAGTTGTTCATGTACAGCTTCTTGAGGTTCATCTGGATGGTCGAGTGCCGAACCTCGTCGATCATCTGGACTGCCAGCCCGTTGTGGATCTCCGGGTTGGGCACCGCGTCGATAGCCATCGGCATCGCGCGGGCCGCCGAGATCTCAGGGAACGGGATGATCGATAAGAAGAGCTTCTGCCACTCCAGCCAGCGCTGCTGCACCTGGCGGAACATGTTGCCGCGGATGGCGCCGTCCATGGCGCCGTATACGCGGTTGTCCTTTTCCTCCTCCATCGGGAAGTAGGACCGCATGATCTGCTTGAGCGGGTCCTTCTTGGGGGCTTTCTCGAACGTGTAGTCGGTGCCGAACCGGGTGGCCGGCGTGGCGAATGTCGGTTCCCAGGACAATTCGGTGATCTTCGCGTGAGCCTTGGTCAAGCTTTGCCTACTCAAAATGCGCCTCCTGCGTGCGAGCCGGTCCAATGCCGGCGGGGGACGATGCAAGAACCGATAGAACCGTGTGTTCCGGCGCACAGGCGTCTCAGTCTGAGACGCGCATCACACGCGATGAGCGCCGCGGAGTTCGCCGGGGACGGTCGGATTTGTCTCAAACTGAGATGCACGTCACACCGCCGGGGTCTACCCTGCGGAGACAGCCATTGACGACCGAGGTGCAGCCACCATGGCTACGGATGTCACACGTGTTAGCGGNGTGGGCTTNCAGCGAGCCCGCGAGCAGTTCCTGAGCGCGGGGGCGCTGAACACCGACGCCGTCGCCCCACGGATACTTGCTTCCTGGCGCCGATCGCGGGATCTGCGAGTGCATCCCGACCGGGTCGACCTGCCCTATGTCCGAGACCCCAACGAAGACTCCCCGCTGGTCCGTGCCGCGGCCCCGGTGCTGCGCCGGATCGCCTCGGACCTATCGTCTCAGGCGGTCAGCGTCATTCTGACCTCCGCGGACGGCCTGGTGCTGGAGCGCGTCACCTCCGATCCGGCGATCCTGAAGGCCCTCGACGATGTGCGGCTGGCGCGCGGCTACAGCTATGCCGAGGAATTCGCCGGCACCAACGGCATCGGAACCACCCTGGAGACCGGTGCGGCTACGTTCATCCAGGGCAATGAGCACTACGTCGGCACGCTGGGTCGGCTGGCGTGCGCGGGTTCCCCGATCCGCGATCCGATCACCGGCAAGCTTCTCGGGGTCGTCGACCTGACCTGCTGGGCAAACCTTTCCGATCCGCTGCTGTTCGTGCTGGCCAAGAGCGCCGGCAGCCAGATCGAGGACAGAATCAGCGCATTCAGGACCGAAAGCGAAACCGCGCTGCTGGAGGCCTACTTGAAGCAAAACCGGCGCTATCCGGGCGGAGTGCTGGCGATCGGCGGCGACGTGGTGCTGATGAACCCCCGTTTGCGGCAGACACTGGACGCCAACGATCAGCGGACGCTGCTCGACCATGCGTCTGACCTGTGCCACGCGACGGCCGCGTCGACGGTCGTGGCCACCCTGCCCAGCGGCATGGCCGCCAAAATCACCACCGCCGACCGGATGACCACCGGCAGCCGCGGCAGCAACGTCGTGTTCCATGTGCACCTCTCGCCCGAGAGCGCGGCGGTTGGCGGAACCGGCTGTGACACCACTCGCCTGTCGATACCCACCCTTGCGGGACGCAGCAGTTCCTGGCGCCGCAGCTGCCAGCAGGTGGAGCGATGTTGCCGGGACGGCGACTGGGTGGTGCTGGAAGGCGAGAGTGGATCAGGGCGGGCCAAACTCGGGCAGGCGGTCGCACAGCACGTGGCTCCAGAGCGTGCCGTGCGGGTGTTGCGCGCGCACGACTTCGCGACCGCCGGGGATCTCGTCGCCGAGCTCGAATCCATCACGGACGACGAGGATTTCGCGGTGGTCATCGCCAATGTGGACAGCTTGACCGCTGACGCGCTCGAACCGCTGGCCGCGGTGCTGCAGGCCCGCGCCGGGCGGGGTTGGGTGGCCACAACGGTCGGCGCGGGGACGCGGTCACCGTTGGTTGACATGCTGGTGCTGCCGTTCTTTACCCACACCGTCACCGTCCCCGCCCTGCGGCACCGTATCGAAGACCTCGAGGAACTGGTGCCAAACCTGCTGCGAGATCTGACCCGTGGCGCCGATGTGCGACTGGACCCCGGCGCCATGCGGCAACTGGCCAAGCTGCCGTGGCCAGGCAATGTCAGGCAGCTACGCAAAGTGCTCGCCGAGACGGTCGCCCGGCAACGGTCGGGGCTGATCGGTGTGGACAAGCTGCCCGCTGAATGCCGCTCACTGGCAAGGCGAAGACTCACTCAGATCGAGGCGCTGGAACGGGACGCAATAGTACGCAGCCTGCAGGAGAACGGAGGCAGCAAGGCCGCCGCCGGCGACGCGCTGGGAATGTCGCGCGCCACGATCTACCGCAAGATCAAGGAATTCGGCATCGCCTGAGTTATGCGTTTCCGGCTTCGCCGGCACAATGCGTAATCAGTAGACATGGTGTTCAGCATGTGAGGAATCTGGCTGGATAGCGGACCACCTTGACACGGTTGATTCGGATCTGGCCGACGTCGGCGCGATGTTGTGAACGGATTTGTGAACGAAACGCGCCGCGAATGTCGCGATGGGGTGGCACGCGGCGCGATGGCTCGGACGGGCGATTAATCGTGACCTGCGCGTTTGAGACTCGCGAGGCGACTGGAGACGGCAACCGGTTAGCTCATAACCCAGAGGTCGCAGGTTCGAATCCTGTCCCCGCTACTAAAGAAAGTGGCCCTGACCAGGCCAGGCGGCCGCCCCGACCTCGTCAACAGCTGTGGTGAGGAATTTCTTTACTGGGATCAAGCAGCCGATGCTCTCGCGTACGGGTCATCCGTGGCTGAGTTGGATGGCTTTCACCACGAGCAGCACTGCGCCGACGATGAGGTAGCCGCGTAGGGCGAGCATGCCGAGTCGGGTACCGGCTGACCATCTGACGGGCTGCAGCAGCGTCAACGGAGGCATCCGCCAGCTGGTGCGGTCGACTCCGGCGACCGCGTGTGAGAGTGGTTCGGGGCTGGCGCATTTGGCTTGCCGATTCGTCAGCCATCGCAGGGTTGCGATCGCGGCGGCGGCGAGCACCACCAGGGTGAGGGCGAGGTAGCCGGTGACGGCGACGACGTCGATATTGGGGAACAGGGTGGTGGCCATGAGGATCCCCGACAGTAGCAGCAGCACACCGACGATCAGGCCGGCGACCCAATTCAGCCAGGGCCGGTTCACCCACGGGCCCAGCACTTCTGGGTCGTTGCACAGCAGCAGGAGAAACACGCTGGCGCTGGGCAGCAGTAGTCCAGCGAGGGCTTGTACGGCGGTGGTGATCAACCCCAACGGTGCGCCGGGGATGAGCACGATCGCTGCGGCTACCACGACCATCGCGGTGTAGGACAGGTAGAACTGTTTGGCGTCGGCGAAGCCGCGGTGCAGGGAGTGTTTGAGTCCGAACACGTCGCCGAAGGCGTAGCTGGTGGCCAGGGTGACCGCGGCGGCGCCGACGATGGAGGCGTCCAGCAAGACGATCGCGAACATCGAGCCCAGCACGGTGCTGTGTTGGCCGAGTAGGTGCGCGATGTTACCCGCGTCGGTGAAACCGCCCTGGGTGTTGGTGGACCGAGCGGCCCAGTCCCCGGTCATCACCAGTGCGGCTGCGCCGATCACGACTACGAAGGCGCCCAGCACGGTGTCGGCGCGTTCGTAGCCGATGAACCGGGGGGTGATGCGTTTGTCGACGACGTTGGACTGTTGAAAGAACAGCTGCCAGGGCGCCACTGTGGTGCCGACGATGGCGATGATGAGCAGGACTGCATCCGAGCTGATTCCGCCCGCAATGGTGGGCATTACAAAGGATTTGGCGGCGTGTCCCCACTGTGGGTGCGACATGAGCAGCATCGGGATCTGCAGCAGGGTGACCGCGATGAACACGAACATGGCCCGTTCCCAGCGGCGGAAACTTCCGGTGGCCATGATCGCTATCAGTGCGACCGCAGCGGTGGGCACCACGATGTATTTGGAGATGCCGATGTAGTCAGCGGCCAGGCTGATGCCGATGAATTCGGTGACAATGGTCAAGAAGTTCAGCAGGAACAGGTCCCCAACCGAGAACCAGCCCCAGCCGCGGCCGAAGCGTTCGTTGATCAGCCGGGCGTGTCCCACACCGGTGACCGCACCCAACCGGACCACCATTTCCTGGTTGACGATCAGCACCGGGATCAGCAGCAGCAGCACCCACAACAGCGAGTAGCCGTAGTTCTGGCCGGCCTGCGCGTAGGTGGCCACACCGCCGGCGTCGTTGTCGCCGACCATCACGATGATGCCGGGGCCGACGATGGCCAACAGGGTCATCAGGCGGGTTTTGATGGTGCGGGGACGCTCGGTGTCACCGACGCTGATGCGGCCGAACGCACCCTCGATGTCACCCAGGTGCGCGCTGTCTAGCACCGCGGTGCGCGCTGTAGCGCCGGGGTCGGCGCGCTGGCCGCGGGCCGGTGACGTTTCGGCGCGGGTGGTCTTGTTGTTGTCGTCGCTGGTCATGGCCGGTCAGTCCGCGGAGGTGGTTGCGTCGTGATCGTCGGTGGCGGTGCCCTCGGCGGTGTCGCGCATCGGGCGGGGGGCCGGGTNGCGGCGACGCCAGTCCTCGGGGATGGTGGCCTCGAGTACGTCGTCGACGGTGACCACACCCAGCACCCGGTCCTCGTCGTCGACGACCGGGATGGCATACAGGTTGTAGTCGGCCATCAACAACGCGACGTCGGTCAGGTCGGCGTCGGCGGTGACCCGCACCGGGTCGGAATCCATCAGCGCCGCAACATTTTCGGATGGGGCGGCCTGCAGCAGGGCGATCACCGAGACCACCCCGGCCAGCTGCTTGTCCTCGTCGAGGACGTGCATCTTCAGCAACGCCTCCGGCTGCACGGTGCGCGCCGCACCGATGATCGCCAGCGCGTCACCGGCGGTGGCCGCGAGGCCGCAGGAGACGAAGTCGACGTTCATCAGCCCGCCGGCGCTGTCGGGGTTGAAGCCCATCAGGGTGATCACCTTGGTGCGCTGCGGTGCGGGCATCAGATCCAGCACGCGGCGTCGGCGGGACTGACGCAGGTCGGCGATCGCGTCGGCGGCGTCGTCGGCGCGCATCCGGCCTAACAGCGCAGCGACTTCAGTGTCGGGCATGTCGTTGAGCAGTCGGCTGGCCTTCTCCGGGTCGAGTTCCTCGAAGACATCGGCTTCCAGCTCGGGGTCGCTGCGCACCTGGTCGAGGATTTCCCCGCCCTCGGCCTTATCGGCTTCCTCGAGCAGATCGGCGATATCGGCGGGTTTGAACGCACCCACCCGGCCCGCCAGACCGCGCACAGCCCGCGAACGGTCGTGACCGATCAACGGCTCGAACGCCTTCCAGTCCCGCGACGCATGCCCACCGGCCCTCTTGATCAGCCCGAACAGCCGCGGTGGGCGGCGGGTGTCGAGCCGCGCCAGCACCCACCCCTCACCGGTGTCTTCCAGTTCCGCGTCGTAGGCCCACACCAACTCGACCGCAGCCACGTCGATCAACCGATGCCCAAGCACGTCGGCGCGCAGCAGCACCTCACCGTCGCGGCGCTCAAACCCACGCATATCAATCTTGTTCTTCGCCAACACAACCCGGCCCGGCGTGTACTCGGCGATGGACCCGCTACCCACGAATATCTGCCGACCACCAACCCCGGCCACGATTCCGGTCACCAACGGATATTCATCGGCGCCCCGCAGTCGGACGATCACGTCCTCGACGCGGCCCACTACGTCACCGGAGCGGGCCACCACTGGGGCACGCAACAGCTGTGATAACTGAATGACTGGCAGCCCGGCACTGGGATGTTCGGGCGCGCTGCTTGACTCGCTCACGTGTTCTCCTCATCAGTCGAGACGTCCACCGGCCACCCACCATCGCGGTGGGCATCCCCTAAGAGGACCACGGCGCCGACACGCTCGAAGAGCACCATCGCATCGATGCCGGCAGCCTCGCGCTCGGCCTCACACAGTCGAGTCGTGGGATGCGGCGACCAAATGTCCTTCACGGCCATGCGCGGCTTGCCTCGTTTCCGTTGTGTCGTCGTTGATTTCGGTTACAGCCAGGCCTTGTAGTGGCGCAGGTACTGCTTCTTGACCAGATGGGCCGCCAGCCCGTAGGCGACCAGCACCGCAACCAGCCAAACCGGGTAGCCCGCCGGCGGCGGGGCCATCCCCAAGCCCACCCCCATCGGGGTCAGCGGCAACAACCCCCCGATCGCTGCCGCGGTGAGCGTTGCGAGCACGACGACACGCGCTGGCCGTGCCCCGCGCCACGGCATGGTTGGAGCCCGCAACACGAGCAACACCAGCAGTTGGGTGAGCAGCCCCTCGACGAACCAGCCGGTCTGAAACATCGTGGGCTTGTCGCCGAGGTCGAACACCCACCACAACACCGCGAACGTGGCCAGGTCGAACACCGAACTGAGCGGGCCGAAGATCAGCATGAATCGGATCAGACCACCGGACTGCCAGCGCCGCGGAGCACGCAGGTAGTCGTTGTCGACCCGATCCCACGACAGCGCTAGTTGCGCGGTGTCATACAGCAGATTCTGCACCATCAGCTGGATCGGCAGGATCGGCAGGAACGGCAGCAGCGCGCTGGCGGCCAGAACGCTGAGCACGTTGCCGAAGTTGGAGCTGGCGGTGATCTTGACGTACTTCATCGTGTTGGCCAGGGTGCGGCGGCCCTCGACCACTCCGCGCGCCACCACCGCGAGGTCCTTGTCCAGCAGGATCAAGTCCGCGGCGTACTTGGCTACCTCGGCGGCGGTGTCCGCGGCGATACCGGCATCGGCGATCCGCAGCGCGGGAACGTCGTTGATGCCGTCACCAAGAAACCCGACCGCGTGCCCATCTTCACGCAGCGCCGCCACTATCCGTGTCTTGTGCGCCGGCGTGAGCTCCGCGAAAACGGCTGCTTGTGCCGCCGCCGCACTGAGCCGCCGATCGCTGAGACGGTCGATCTGGTGGCCCACGACGAGGGTGTCGGCCGCAACGCCGACCTGCGCCGCCACCTGCCGAGCGACGGTCTTGCTGTCCCCGGTCAGTATTTTCACCGCGACCCCGTGTTCGGCGAGGCTGCGCACCGCGTCGGGCGCGCTGTCGCGGACCGGATCGACGAATCCGACGAACCCGGCCAGCACCAGATTCTGCTCGTCGGATTCGTCGTAGCACTCGAAC
>JGI12053J15887_10000375_pt1 | contig 17812 bp, 16 predicted proteins | sample MedBloCAOM1_O3_FD_15887 | JGI IMG/M metagenome (IMG submission 15887)
AGCATCTCTTACTGGGCGGTAGAAATAGCGAGGCCTGAGCTGGAATGTCGCGACATACAATGCTGACACGCGACTCTAATCGGGGCGGTAGAGGCTTGGGAATTCTTTTTGCAAACGTCTCAGTTTGGGTAAGTCGTTGATGACGATGTACGGGTTGCCGGGATTTTTCTTCAAGTAATCTTGGTGATAGTCCTCGGCGGGGTAGAACGCTTCGAAAGGCACAACCTTAGTGACGATGGGGCGCGAATAGACGGCGGCGGAATTTAGCTGAACGATGTAATCATCGGCGATGCGTTTCTGTTGGTCATTCGAATAAAAAATGGCCGAGCGATATTGCGAACCGGTGTCAGGTCCCTGGCGATTCAACTGTGTGGGATCGTGCGCAACGGAAAAATAAACCATCAACAGTTGGCCGTAGGTGATTTGCGAAGGGTCATAGGTGACCTGCACGGATTCAGCGTGCCCGGTTACACCCATGCTAACTACTTCGTATGACGGCGATTTCACACGGCCGCCAGAGTAGCCGGACGTCGCAGACTTCACTCCTTTGATGTGTTCAAAGACAGCTTGCACGCCCCAAAAACAACCGCCAGCGAAGACAGTAGACTGGGACGCAGGGGAGTTCGCGAGCGGCGCGTCGGTTGTGGGCTTGGGAAACACGGATGCGCTGGGCGTTTCGGCGGGACGGGCGCCGAGAGCGCGGATGGCGGTCCAGGCGAAGAACACCACGATTACAGCGATTGCCAGCAGCTTGCCAAGATANGGTCTTTCCANGGGGGCNGGGCCTTTCATCAAACACTACGATAAACCTTCATGATTGGATGCGCGAACCGGAATAAGGGAACACTCCATGAGCGCTGCGNTGCGCGCAATAGAGACGCGNGGTTGCGTGCGCTTCTGTGGTTGAACTTCTTTGTCGGTCACGTCCAAACTGGTTTAGATTGTGACTGGCGAGATTGCACGGGAACGAGGATGCTACTTGGCCAATGGAACCGGAGGAAACGTGGTGCATCAAAGAATCAGGGCACACTTTCAGGAGGAAGCGCAGATGAAAAGCAACGTCGAGGCGAGTTTCCCAATGACAATGAGGACAACGCGATTTATTTGCCGGACCGCGCTGGCTGCGGGCTCGCTGTTTGGGCTAATCATTGGGCTGGTCGTGGCACCCGGGTTGCGCGCGCAGGTGACCAACGACAAGAAGCCGGAGCTTCCGCCGCCATTTGCCTCCAAGTCCGCTACAAATCCCGCTGAGGAAGGGAAGCCGCCGAAGGGATTTCTGCCTACCGTGCCGCAAGGATTCAAAATAAATGTTTTCGCGGCGGATTTTAAAGGCCCGCGATGGATGGTGATAGCGCCCAATGGCGATGTGTTCCTTGCGGACACGGCAGGAGGCAGAGTAGTTGTGCTACGCGATCCGCAACATACCGGAAGCGCGCAGGTAAATGAAGTGTTTGCAAGCGGACTGCGAGAACCCTACGGCATCGTTTTTCACGACGATTATGTCTACGTAGGCGACACCGATGCTTTGCTGCGTTTTAAATATGACCCGAAGACTTCCAAGCGGCAGGGCGAAGCGGAGCATTTGATGGATTTGCCGACCGGAGGGCACTCCACACGTTCGCTCTCGATGGCACCCGACGGAAAGCATCTCCTGGTGGGCATCGGGTCCGCGTCGAACATAAGTATTGAGAGCGACACGAGACGCGGGGCGATCACCATTTGCGATATGGATGGCAAAAATGCGCGGCTTTACGCCACGGGAATCCGAAATCCGACCGGGATAGGGCTCGAACCCAAAACTGGAATTCTTTGGACCAGTGTGAACGAGCGCGATGGGCTGGGAAANGATCTGCCGCCTGATTATTTTACGTCTGTGAAGGATGGCGGATTTTACGGATGGCCGTATAGCTATATTGGCGACAACATAGACCCGCGCGTGAAGCCGCAGCGACCGGAACTTACCTCGAAAGCAACTGTTCCGGACGTGTTGCTGGGTGCGCACCGCGCGCCTCTGCAGTTTGCGTTTTACACCGGAAATCAATTCCCGGCTAGTTATCACGGCGGAGCATTCGTGGCCGAGCACGGTTCGTGGAACCGTTCGCCGCGTGCAGGGTACCAGGTAGTGTTTGTGCCATTCAAAGACGGAAAACCAAGCGGCGATCCAACGCCATTTCTGACGGGGTTGGTGCCAGACCCGGAACAGAGTGAAGTATATGGACGTCCGGTGGGAGTAGCCGTAACGATCGACGGATCATTGCTGGTATCCGACGACATGGCGGGCACGGTTTACCGGATTTCGGCGGCCAAATAATATTTATCACAGAAATATTGGAGGAGCAATTTCGCGCGTCATGCGTTAGTTAACTACGAACGTCACCTGAATGAGCGATATTCCAGCGCTTTACCTGAAGCGTTAGTGACGGTCGGCGTTATGATCAGAGTGGAAATGCCGTGCGGCGTCACGATGAAAGTTTTCTGGGCGGGCGTACTTGTCGCCGCGCCTCCGCAACCGCCCGATACGAAGAGCAGAGGAATGAAAATCAGCAGCGCCGCCATGGCGTAAACGATTTTCCACCGCGATGTATGGAAACCATGGGCGGGAGTCGATGCGGCCTATTTACAATACACGCGCAAAATTAAAAGGAAAAAGCGGCGTGCTGAACGCAACGGTGAACGCCCCGGGCGCGGCAGGGGGCCGGGTAGCCATGTGTGCTTTCTAGTCGCAAACCGGAGACTGGGTCCTCGATATTGCGCCTTCATGGCCTTGTCACGAGGGCGCCGGCTTTCACGGAATTTTAATAGGAGACTCGGCAATCTTGCGATACGCTCTGCGACTTATGGAAATCGCAAAGCTTGAGTTGCAAAAAGGGCAGGATAGTGGAAATGGGAATGTGGTTACAAGGCTAAACGGAAAGTTGAGTCTCGAGACGGTGAACACCTTTATTCAGACCATGCGGCAGGATCCGGGAAAGCACCTGGTGCTGGATATGAGCGGCGTTTCGTTTCTGGATTCATCGGGAGTTGGTGCGCTGGTTTCGTTGTTTGTCACACGTAAGCACACCGGGAAAACATTGGCGTTGGCGAATTTGACCAAGCAGTCGATTGCAGTTTTGCAAGTGTCGGGCCTTTTGAAATTGATCCCCGCATATCCCACGGTCGAAGCAGCGATCAGCGCTGGCGAGTCAGCCTAGCTTGGCGTCCAGATGGGATGGGTGGTGAACAGGCCATCGACCATGCCGATGTGGTAACAGATGAATAGGCCGAAAGCCAGACTTACCAAGCCGGACGCGGTGATCAGGCCTCGATTGAGCCACGAGAATTTGTATCCCGCGAAGGAAATAGGCACCGCGATAGCGGTGGTGATGAGCATCATGCCCGCTATAGTTCCCAGTCCAAAGACCAACAAGTAAAGTACCGCCCATCGAGGGTCGCGAATGGTGCTAAGCACGAGCAGCGCTACCGCGGCGGAGCCCGCCAGCCCGTGGACGATGCCGACGAACAACGGGCGCAGGGTATGGAACACGCCCAGCCGCACGAACGGGGCACGAAGTCGGGCCGGCGGGGCCACGCTTTCAGCGTGATGCTCTTCTTCGGGGCCGTGCGAATGCCAATGCAGATGCAGGCGCGAATTATGTTCGTGAAGATGCGCGTGGTCGCCAGTGACTTTGGGATGTGACGGTGAAAATTTCTGAGTAAGCCAGTGCATGGCGCCGGTAAGGTTTAAAACTCCAAGCAGGATCAGCATCAAACCGACAGAAAATTCCATGGTCAGGCCCACGCGAGCCGGAATGGCCATGCCAAAAAGAATTATGGCTGTACCTACAGCAACGATGGTGATGGTGTGGCCGCAGCCCCAGAGAATACCGATCAGCGCGGCCTTCAGGACAGAGCGCTCGCGGCTGACGATGGTGGAGACCGCGATCACATGATCGGGATCGGTTGCGTGGCGCATGCCAAGCAGGAAGCCGATGGTCAGAATGGCGAGGCCGCTGGTCATGGTTGCTTTGCGAGGCCTTTAATTTGCCGCGCCGGTTACGTTGGCCCGCATGTATTTAAGCATAGCTTAGATGCGCCAACGAGGAGAAAACGGGCTACTGATCGAGATGATTGGATTGGCGGAGGATGCGCATGAGTTCGGCGGCGGCGTGAGGAAGGCGTGCGCCGCGTCGGCCCACGAGATAGACGTGGCGTGGAATGTTGAGCTGCTTCACTTTTACTTCTTTCATCCAGCCGTGTTCAATTTCCCATTGCACGCACATGCGCGGCACGATGGCTACGCCCATGCCCATTTGCACGAAGCGCTTGATGCTTTCGATGGTGGGCATCTCGATGGGCATGTTGAGCTCAGTGTGATTGCGCGCGAAAAGTTCAATGACGCGGCGTCGGAATGGCGATTCGACGATGTGCGCGATGAACACTTCGCTACCCAGGTCGGCGATGTCGACTTCGCGTTTGCGGGCCAGCGGATGTTTGGGAGGAACGACCAGACTCAACTCATCCTTCAGAATTTCCGTGGCTTGCAATTGCGGATCGCGCGGAACGTAGGAGACGGCGCCGAGGTCCAGGCGGTAGTTGAGGACTTCATGAGGAATGTCGCGCGAAAACATGCGATGCACGCGGACCTGCACGCCAGGATGTTTTTCGCGGAAGATCGCTAGGGCCGGCAGCAGGGCGTGGATGGAGCTTTCGTTGACGCCCAGGGAGAGTTCGCCGCGCTCCAGGCCTTCGAGTTCGGTGAGCCCTTTTTTAACTTCGTCGCGGAGATTGATGAGGCGCTCAGCGTAGTCCTTTAGTAGGGTGCCAGCGTCGGTCATGCGCACCGGGCGGGAACCGCGTACGAAGAGAGGTTGGCCGAGGCCATCTTCAAGCTTGCGAATGGCCAGGCTGACGGCTGGCTGCGTGCGATAGAGGCGCTCGGCGGCACGCGAGAAGCTGCCCTCTTTAGCGACGGTGAGAAAGACCTGCAGTTCGCCCAGATCCACGTCAAACCCCGGAAAACAGTATAAGCCCTGATTATCAAAAGCAGAATAAAGATAAATTTGACTAGCGGCTGGCCTAATGCGTTACTTATGCATGGGGTTGTCTATGGACGTAGTGCGCATATTCGATACCACCTTGCGCGACGGTGAGCAGTCGCCGGGTTTCTCCATGAATACGGCGGAGAAAATCCGTATGGCCCACCAGCTGGCGGCGTTGGGTGTGGACGTAATTGAGGCCGGATTTCCCATTTCCTCTCGCGGCGATCTGGAAGCGGTGCGTAAAGTGGCGCAAGAAGTTCGCACCGTACCGATCGCGGCACTTGCGCGCGCGCGTAAAGATGACGTGAATGCCGCAATTGAGGCGCTGGAACCCGCGGCTGCTCCGCGGCTGCATATTTTCCTGGCTACTTCGGATTTGCACCTGCGCGTGAAGCTGCACATGACGCGGGACCAGGCCCTCGAGGCCATTGGCGCGATGGTCAAGCTGGGGCGCAATAGCGTTGGAGAAGTGGAATTTTCCGCGGAAGACGCTGGGCGCACGGACATCGACTTCTTGTGCCAGGTTTGTCGTGTAGCGGTGGAAGCTGGCGCGACCGTTTTGAATTTGCCGGACACCGTGGGGTACGCGGTGCCGGAAGAATATGGCGAGATGTTTCGCAAGGTGCGCGCATCGCTCGGCGACGTAGAAGGCATTACGCTGAGCGCGCATTGCCATGATGATTTGGGGATGGCGGTGGCGAATTCGCTGGCCGCTGTGCGTGCTGGAGTGCGGCAAATCGAGTGCACCATTAATGGCATCGGCGAGCGCGCCGGGAATGCGGCGCTGGAAGAAATCGCTGTTGCGCTGGCAGTGCGCAAAGAAAGTTTTGGCGTGACCACCAACATTCGCTTGGAACATTTATTTCCATCGAGCCGCATGCTCACGGAAATTACCGGCGCGCTGGTGGCGCCCAACAAAGCTGTTGTAGGCGCGAATGCTTTTGCACATGAAGCGGGCATTCACCAGGATGGCATCATTAAAAATCCGCTGACCTACGAAATCATTTCGCCTCAAACGGTTGGCGTACCTTCGCGTCTGATGGTGCTTGGGAAGCATTCTGGACGAAANGCTTTGCGCATGAGTTTGCGCGACTTAGGATATGAGCCAAGCGACGCGGAGCTGGCGGAAGTTTATCAGCGCGTGAATGCGCTTGCGGACAAATCGAAAAATGTGCGGCCGCGCGACCTGGTAGCCATTGCCCATGAAGTGTTGCGGCGTCGTCCCGCCGCAGTCGCTGCGGAAGCGTCCAGCACGGCCTGAGGATATCGACTTTGGCACTTCGCCTGGCACCACATGAGAAAGCAGCTGGACCGGAATTTTCGATGAAGAAAAGCATCGTACTTTTACCGGGTGACGGCATAGGTCCGGAAGTAACCAGGGCCGCTGCTGCCGTTTTGCGCGAATGCGCGCACGAATTCTCGCATCAATTCGACATGCACGAATTTCCGATCGGTGGCGCGGCAATTGACGCTGTTGGTACTCCGCTGCCGGCCGAAACGCTGGATGCTTGCCGCAAAGCGGACGCAGTTTTTCTAGGCGCGGTTGGCGGAGCGAAGTGGGATGCGCTTCCGGTAGGGAAGCGGCCGGAGAGCGGGCTGCTGGAATTGCGCAAAGGAATGGGGCTGTATGTGAACGTGCGGCCTGTCAAAGTGCTCGAGCCACTGCGCGGAATTTCGCCCTTGAAACCGGAGCGGCTCGGCGATCTGGATATTGAAATTGTGCGCGAGCTGGCCGGAGGCATGTACTTCGGCGAGCGCGGCAGCGCTACGGAAAAGGGCGAGGAACGCGCGTGGGATACGGAATCATATTCAACGCGGGAAATCGAGCGCATCGCTACGTTCGCGTTTTCGCGCGCTGAGAGCCGCTCGCGGCGCTTGTGCTCGGTGGACAAAGCCAATGTGCTGAGCAGCTCGCAACTGTGGCGCCGCACGGTCGCGGCGATGAGCACCGTGTATCGCTACGTAAAGCTTGAACACATGTATGTGGATAACGCCGCGATGCAGCTGACGCTGCGTCCCACGCAATTCGATGTGATTCTTAGCTCCAACATGTTTGGCGACATTTTGAGTGACGCTGCCGCCGCGCTGGTAGGTTCAATCGGCCTGGTGCCGTCCGCCAGCTTTGGATCGAGCGCGCCATTGTTCGAGCCCATCCATGGTTCGGCGCCCCAATTGGTTGGCAAGGACGCCGCCAATCCTATCGGTTCAATTTTGAGTGCCACCATGATGCTCCGCGACGCCTTCGGTCTGTCGCTGGAAGCTGAGTGGGTAGAGCAATCACTACTACGCGTACTGGTCGGCGGCTATCGCACCTCAGACATCGCTGAGTCCGGCCAACGCGCCATCGCCGGCTCCGTGTTTACAGAATTACTGCGCGAAGAAATGCTGCGGTCCTTGGAGCACGCTGAGCGCTACGGCTGGGGCGTTTAGTCCCGTCGTATAAGCCAAACAGAAAACTGATTAACTGTGGGAAAAATCTTCGTTCGCGGGCGCATAGTGCGTCGGCTCTTTGCATTGCGGGCACTTGGAATACTGCGAGGAGAAGCGGTGGCCGTTGTGACAGAAGCCGGTGGCTGTCCGGGAACAGATTGCGGAATACAAAAGCGCCAAAGAACAAAAATAAAACAACATCCAGTGACCGGAGAATAAGCGCCATTCCATCACACCAGGGTCTCCGTGGCCGTGCCTCGGTGCGCCCGCCGCGAAGGCGCCAGTGAAAAAATTGAAAATAGTGTAGGGAAAAAGGACGTAAACTCCGTAAAGCATCCACGGCGGCGCGAACCGCAAAGCAATTTTCCAAAAATCACTGCGGCGGGAAGTTCCCGCGATCTTGGTGGTAGCCAGGACCGCTGGAAAAAAGACCACGAAGATTCCCACATGGAAGGCCGCAAAGAATGTTGATGGCGCGACGGCGTGTCCAAGAATGGCGCCAACGTGGACCCACATGCTCAGGAGAAATCCAGCGGCCGCGAGGATAACGAACAACTGTAAAAACGGAGTGAACCAGTAACGAGTGAGCTCATCTGGATTTTGATAGTTCATCTGCTCAAAGGTGCGCGACGGACGGGCCCTGATCAGATTTTGAATCGCACTGTCGAAAACCAGGGACTTTGTCGGCTTCGCGGGATTGACTTGAGCCGTTAAAGTTTTGCCCCCAAGATCACGGATAAATTCCAGAGCTTCAGCTTCGGTATGAAACATTCGCGAATATTGCCCCGTGTAAGTCGTTCCACCAACAGAAAAGGAGTAGTTGAGGTTCGCTTGGAATTGGGCGGAGCGCCGGCCTATTTGCAAAAAACGATTGGGCGCTGCGTCGACATGCGTAGAGTCGATGGTGGCACTCACTGGTAGCCAGGATTTCGCGGATTGCTGGCGCCAGATGCGCCACAACTTGGGAATATATCCAGCCCCAATCATCACAATCCAGACGTAGAAAACCCATGGCCAGGAGTCAGGATCACTCCAGCGAAAAGTTTGTGGAGGCAGGGCAAACATGGGTTGATCCTACTTCGAATTCTTACGAGCTGAGATGGAATTAACAAGAAATGAGTCAACTAATCATCGAAAAGACCACTCCCGTTGCGTGATCCTCTCGGCGTTCGAACTTGCGCTATGGCCGAAGGACTCAATCGAGGGGTGGCTGACCAGTGTACTTAAGAATGTACAGGCCGCCGGTTTCGCGGTCGACGGCGTAAATCAAGCCGTGCTCATCCACGATGGCGTGATTTATGGCGATGGCGTGGGTGGGGTTGTTGCGTGGCGCTGGCGGAATGAAGTAGCCGACTTCTTCGATACGCGGAGGCGCGTTTGCGACTCCGGAAACATCCACCAGACGAAAGATGCGAACTCCGCCGTTGAAGAAAGTTGCCACCGTGCTGTTCTTCAACTTTGCCGAAGTCGGTCTCGGGAAGTTGGGGCTTAGATTATGCGAGCCGTAACGACCGCCGCGCTTACACAGTTCGGCGGCGTTGGGCGCAAAGGGAGCAGTGCCGATAATCACGGGATTGGTTTCGGCGCGAATGTCCACCAGCCACACGAGCTTGGGCGCATCGGCACAAGCATCTTGAACCGATTCATCTGAGACGAACGCCAGGCCGCGGTCGAATATCGGCTGGACGGTGTGAGTCCAGGCAGGGTAGGGCGGCGAAAACTTGAGGCGGCTTACCAGCTTGGGAGTGAAATTGGTTGTGCCTCCGGCGCGCACCTCATTCAAACCGGAAATATCCAGGATCAGCTGGCCACCGTCAATGTAGCCAACGTAGGCGCGGTCAGGCCGCTCTGGCAGCACTTCTATAGTGTGACTGCGATAGCCGTCATCGATCTTGTGGCGTTCCGGGAGGCAGTTGGGCAGGCACACGTCACCTTGCTGCGTGCCGGGGAGCCACCAGCGCGCGGCCTCGCGGGGCTTCCGAGGATCGCGAAGGTCCACGATGATGTAGAACTGATTGTCCTTGGGATTCGTAGGGCGCGAGTCCTTGGTGCCGGTGGCGAGATGCGCGAACTGGCCGTCGACAAACCACACATAGTGGACGCCCGGAGAAGCCGGCCCGGAAGTGTCGAAGAAGGAGAACGAAAGATCCTGCAATTTGCGCGCGGTCTGAAGGCGGCTGAAATCCGAGACATCCAGCACCCACAAGCCCGCTGAAGTCTGCCCCACTTTTTTGGCTTGATTCGCTACCACCAGCACATTTCCTGAGAGACCCAGAGAATTGCAACGCGTCACGCCGGGCTGTGGCGATGGCAGTTGGTTCACCATCACCGGCTTCTCAGGATGGCTGACATCGACGACGCTGAGGCAAGTCTTTTCGCCTTCGTGCGCAATATAAAGGATGCGACGGCCATCCGGCCATTGCTGGATAGCCATGCCCTCGCCGCCATCGCCATTGCCACTTAGATCGCTGTGGCCGACCAGCTCCATGTTTTTTTGCTCTGCCGCGTCTCGCTCCGGCGATTGCTGAGGAAGATTCTGCGCAGGGCTGACCACAGGCAACAGCACGAATAGGCCGGCTAGCAGTTGCGCAGCAAGAATGGATTTGAGCGAATGCATGGTCTCCTTCTCAGCATCAAGGCATCAAGAAATGCTTCTGCGCGGGTACTTCGATGGTTTTACCAGGTTCTGGGCCCGTGCCCGAGAGGAAACTGAGCACGGTCGACACGATTTGATTTATGCAGGTCACAACCGCAATGTGCCCACAGCCGTCGTAAATCGCCAGCACCGATTGCGGCGCGGCGCGATGCATGGACTCGCCAAGCGAAAGTGGCGTCATTACGTCGTCTTTGCCCCACACAATCAACAAGGGCATTTTCAGCGCGGAAAATTTCGCGTCCAGATCATCGGCCCCGGAGGTCATGGACGCCAACGCGCGCTTCACAACCCAGCCGTCGCGCTTGCTTTTCCGAATAAAGTCAGCCTTCACGAATTGCGGCAAGCGTGGAGCACCGGGCGTGACGACAGCCATCAATTGATCCACCTGCTGCTCAGTCTGTGGCGTGAAAATTGCTTGATCGAAACTCAACTGGAACTTTATCCCGGCACTATCAAACAACATGAGGCGAGCAACCAGATCGGGCCTATCCAGAGCAACCTTGGCCGCAATCCATCCGCCCATCGAATCGCCACCCAATGCGACCGAGGTTAAATGCTTGGCGTCGAGAAACGCTTCGACAAATTTTGCCTCCTCGGAAATCGAAAACGTGAGCTCTGAGGGCTTGTCCGACTGTCCGTAACCCAGCAGATCCATCGCGTACACGTGATATCCGGCGCGTACCAGGTACGGTGCCAGCGCGACCCAATCCTGTTGAGCTTCGGAGCCTAGCCCGTGGATGAGCACGACGGAAGACCCGCTCGCAGGGCCACCCTCGAGGTAAAATACGTGATGACCATCGATGACCATCGAACGCTTGTGAAATCCGGCGGCCAACAATCGAAATAGGGTGATTTCCTTCCCGACCCATAACGGCGCGCGCCACACCATAATGCCCAGAGCAAACGTCAAGATTAAAAGGATGAAAACGAGACGGATGACGATGACGCGTGCGGCGCTGGACTTACCGAGGCTTTTCGCATGCATGGGCTCTGATGATGCGCTGGGCAAAAACCAAAGGCAACACGACGTGTTTGGCGATTGGAACTTAGCGCTCCAACCGGGATTCAGTAGTCGGTCAGTTTCCGATTATGCGATTTGACAAGACTGACCCAGGAGTTGTGATCAAGAACCATCTCTTGCGGCCTTGGCTTGGCCCCACCGAAGGGGCGGAACTGGCCTCTTGAGACAACTTGAGTACCAGCACTCACAAATCGAACCCCAACCAATTCACTTGTGATAAATCACTTGACAAGTAAATCTAACAATTGTAGTACGTGCGCACACGAGTCGGCCTTGAGAGTCGAAAGTGGAAACCCCCAACGTATAGAGGCCCCTGCTCTTCCCCATAGTGCGTCAACATTTCCACTTGGCGGTTCCCGCTCAATATAAGAGAAGCGGACAGACGTTCAGGCCAAACTCTAAGGAGAAAGACAATGAATCGAATGCACATCTGTCGGTCATTTCGGAGCGGGCGGTTCTGCGCTCTTGTTGCATTGGTAGGATTGGCGATTTTGTTCACCGCTTCCGGCACCAAAGCTGCTGGTTGTGGCCTTGCATACAACATGGCTGCCGCTCCCTCAATTCCGTTCCTGAGCCCTCAAGGGAACGAATCGTTGAACCATCAAGAAGGCGACGAATCGAACAAGCATGCTAGCATCGTGGGTTTGTGGTATGTGATTTACACTGCAACTTCCGCTCCCCCTCCTTTCCCTACACCACCCTTCAAGTTCGCCGAAACCTACAAGACCTGGCACGGGGATGGAACTGAATTTGAAAACGCGTTTCTGCCGCCCGGCGGCGGAAATATCTGCTTCGGCGTCTGGAAGGACTTAGGCCATCGCAGCGTTAAGCTGCACCATATCGGTCTTATGTTTGCCCCGGACGGCAAAATTTCACACATCTTCACCGTCGATGAAACGGATACGGTCGCGTCCGATGGCAAAACCTACGAAGGTACCTTTGATTTCAAACTCTTCGACCCCACCAACGTCTTTGGCACCGGACCGGCATCAGCAGAGGTCACGGGAACAACGGCCGGTACCCGCATCACGGTCGATTGACCAACTCTCAACCCGAATAAATGCACGCACCATGGCGTGGCGAAGGGGATGGCACGTACATCCCCGTCGCCGCGGTTCGTTGCTTTAGCACGCTACAGTAAAGATTGTTCCGCTAAGCTTGTTCTCCATTTACGAGTAAATCCGTTTTTCCAAATCCTCACGTTTACCAAACACGTGGTCTCGTTGAAGACCTGCGGCTGTAGTATCTTCTGAGGGAGAGCGTATATGAAATCACGCACTCTGTTCACATTACTCGCTATCATGATTTCAACGTCAACTTCTTTAACTCGCGCGCAAGATCCTCAGACTGCCCATCCGGCCACAGTATTCTCGCCAACAACTCTTGACTAGCGCAGAGCTCGGGGACAAACACGCACAGATGTGGCTTGGCACATTTTATGAGCAAGGGCGATTTGGAAAAACTGATTTTCAAGAGGCGTTGAAATGGTCTAGGAAGGCTGCCGCGCAGAGCGACCCAGATGCTCAGGTCGGCCTTGGACAAATGTACGAATATGGAGAGGGAGTGCAACAGAACTACGTTATGGCTGCTAAGTGGTACCGTAAAGCCGCCGAGCACGTTCCAGACTTCGGCGGCGCAGGCCAAGGTAGAAACAATTTGGGCCTTCGCTATCTGAATGGTTTGGGAGTTCCAAAAGACCTTGTTCACGCGTACATGTGGTTCAGCTTGACCGGCTCGCAAACAAATCTTCTCTATGCAAAAGCTAGATTTCGCCTGCTCAGGTTTTGAAGGCTGAGCGAATGGCCCAGCAGTGGAGACACCGACACCCGTCGCCGTAACACCTTGATCGTCCAACCGATGGTTCTGGAAAGTCGTAAACTCGGAAGCTGACTCATCAATAAGGATTCTCGCGTCTTGCGGGAAGCCGACTCGGAGTGCTACTTTTAGGCGGTATTTTGGGGCGCTGGCGCAAGGGGCCGGCGGGGTTGGATGCGGCTGACGACCGATCCACGCCGGTTATCTATAAGTGAAACTACAAGATAGTTTTGGCCGGGCGATCAAGTGTGGTCGCTGCTTAAATATAACTGCTGATTGCAACTGTTGGCTGCGTTTGACAAGCTAGTACACACCTGCATGTCGAGTACACACGACAATTCGAATAGTGCGCCTTACCCTCTGAACGGTGCCGGCAGCGCCGGCGTTGCCGCGGGCAAGTCCAGAGGCGTTACTTACTGGCGCGTAGAGGGCTCCTTGCTGGAGCTCGGGGCACTGCGTCCGGTGCTGTTTTTTACCTGGAACTCGCGGAGCTACGCGGAGCGCTGGGCGCGGCGGGCGGGCATGGCGGGCATGGCGCTGGTGCGTCCGTTTACGTATGCGGCCAGCCGCACGTTTGCGACGCGGTTTTTGCATACGCTGCTGCGCGGAGTGAGCCGCGACCGGCTGGACCTGCTGGGCGAGGAATATTTTCAGTACGTTTTGAAGCCGCAGATGAGGCGCGACGCGGTGGATAAGTTGGTGGAAGCTATTCGTTCCGGCGAGCGAGTGGTGCTGGTCGGCCAGCTCCTGGACCACATATTGAAGCCGCTGGCGAAACATTTTGGTGTCGAGTCCATCATCGCAAATCGCCTGGATTTTCGGGAAGGCATCGCCACGGGGCGGTTGCTCGATCCAATAGTTCGTCCGCGAGGGCCGCTCGCCTGGGTGGCCAGCGGAGCCACCGATGGGCGCATCACGCGTGAGAAATTGCTGCGGCAGCTTGGCTGGACCCGAAAGGCGGGCCTGCCAGAAGCTGCGGTGCAAAGCAGCGCGCGTCCGCGAATTATGACCGATACATCGGTGGCATTGTTTGGGGAAAGCCCGCGCGTCGAAAAGCTTTCGGTGCGCCGCACGCTGGCGAACCGCCACATCATGCTGATCGGCGTGACCGGCTTCATCGGCAAAGTATGGCTGGTGAACTTACTCGAGAATATTCCGGAGATTGGCAAGATCACGTTGCTGATCCGACGAAACCGCACCACCTCTTCGCAGCGGCGCTTTGAAAAGATTGTCGAGGAGTCGCCTACATTCGACACGCTGCAGGAGCGTTACGGACGGAGTCTTGGCGCATTTCTAAAAGAAAAAGTTGAGGTGGTCGAAGGCGATGTGAGCGAGTCGGGGCTGGGCTTGGACGCAGCCACGCAGTCGCGGCTGGCGAAAACGCTGGACTTGATCGTGAATAGTGCTGGGCTGACGGACTTTAATCCCGACTTGCGGGAAGCGTTGTCGTCGAATGTGGATTCCGCTGTGCACCTGCTTGAATTTATCCGCAGGTGCGATTGCGCAGGATTGATGCACCTTTCCACGTGTTACGTGGTTGGTATGCGTGACGGGCGTGTGACCGAGGAATTGAAACCGAATTACAACCCTTCGGGCGATCCGGAATTTGATGTGGAGCGCGAGATTGCCTCGCTGCGCGAGACGATTCTGAGCGTTGAAGAGCGCGCGGAAGGCGTGGAGCTCATCAAGGCGTTGAAGCGGCAGGCACTGGGACGTGGCGTGGATGATTCGGTCGTCCCCGCGAAGGAATTGGATGGAGTGTTGCGACGCAACCGTACTCGCTGGGCACGCAATCGCCTGGTACGTATCGGAATGCGGCGCGCGCAGCATTTAGGCTGGCCTAATACGTATACATTTACGAAAAGTTTGGGCGAGTCGGTGCTGGCCACGCGCGGTAACGATTTGCCGATTGCCATCGTGCGGCCGTCCATTGTCGAAAGCTCAGAGCGTTCGCCGTTTTCGGGATGGAATGAAGGAATCAACACCTCCGGGCCGCTTTCGTATTTGCTGGGGACCAATTTCCGGCAGCTACCCACGAATGCGCGGAAATGTCTGGACGTTATTCCCGTGGACATGGTGTGTCGCGGGATGAGCCTGATCGCAGCGGCGGTAATCGCGCGCTGCAACGCGCGGATGTATCAATTGGCAACCTCGGCGGTGAATCCCGTAAATATGGGCCGTAGCATTGAGTTGACGGGCTTGGCGCATCGCAAGTATTACCGCATGGAACCAAGCGTGGACAACTGGCTGAAGGTGAAGTTCGAGACGATTCCGGTGTCCAAGCAGAGATATGAGCGAATGTCCATTCCCATGCAGAAGGCGGTGGTGTCGCGCATCAATCGCGTGGCCATCGCTTTGAAGATGAAAAAACCGCCGCTGGCCAAGGCGGAACGCGATTTAAATCGCGCGGAAAAATTGATCGAGCTGTACGAGCCGTTTATCTTGCACAACGATCACGTGTTCGAATGCGAGAACACGCGCATGTTGTCCGCGGCGCTTCCGCCGGAGGAGAGTGCCACGTTTGACTTTGCACCGGAAGCAATCGACTGGTGGGATTACTGGATCAATGTGCATATTCCGGCGTTGCGTCGCTGGTGCTATCCGCTGATGGAGGGGCGCCCACTTGAATCGCGCGCTCCCCGCGAATTGGATTGGACCGCGGCACCGAAGCGGGCTGCGCTTTCGAATTCGCCTGCGTCTTCTGATCCGCTATGGCGATCCTCCTAACATGGTTGTTTCGATGACATGGTTCTTTTCCTGACATGGCTATCTTCGTAACCGGCTCGACGGGCTACCTGGGAAGTTATTTGGTGGCTGGACTTTTGCGCGAGCACCGCGACATGTTGAACCTGTTAGTGCGCGCAAAGTCGGAACAAGAAGCGCGCGAGAGATTGTGGAAGTCGCTGCAACTCCATTTTGAATTCCCGGAATTTTCTGAATACCTCAATACCCGTGTGCGAATTTTCCTGGGGGACCTGACCAATGAGCGGTTCGGTTTGCCAGATGACAGCTACCATGACCTGGTGGATTCCACGGAATCCATTATTCACTGCGCTGCTTCGCTGAACCGCAAATCAGAACGGCAATGCCTGAACGTGAATTTGCGTGGCGCACTGGAAGCGATACAACTGGCGCGTCGAGCGCAAAATCGCAACGGATTGCGACGCTACTCGCATGTGTCAACCGTGGCGGTTGCGGGACGCAGGCAGGACGAGATAGTTGGCGAAGATGCGTCCATCGATTGGGCGCGGTCCGATTACGATCCGTACGCGCGCACCAAAAAATTCGGCGAGCACATGGTGCATCAATTGTTGCCGGATGTGCCGGTAACAATTTTCCGTCCAGCGATCGTATTGGGAGATAGCCGCCGGCCGCAGACCACGCAGTTCGACATGGTGCAGGCCTTCGATGTACTTGCGAGAATGCCGGTGCTGCCGCTGCGGCCCGATGATCGCATCGATATCGTGCCAGCCAATTACGTAGGCAAAGCGATTGTGACCATTCACCAAAAAGACGCGCTATCGCATACGATTTATCATTTGTCGTCGGGCGTGGGTTCGCAAACGTTTCGCGAATTGACGGATGCATTGGCTGCCGCAGGCGGAACGAGCCGGCCGAGCTATTGGCCGTGGCTTGGCGGGCCATTTTCAGGAGCGGTGAACTGGCTCTCGCGGCGGGGAGGCTCGACAGGGTATGGTGCTTCGCTGTTGAAAGTTTTCTGGCCATACTTGAATTGGAACACGGTGTTCGATAATTCGCGCGTGGTGGCGGAGCTGGGCGGGGAGGCGCCGGCGAAATTCTCGACGTATGCGTATCCGCTGTTGAAATTCAGCCGCGAAAATAAATTCAGGTATCCAGCAAAGTCGTGGCCGGTGCCAGCGAGCAGTCCGATTCCAGCGATTGCCGGGCAGGTGCACGCATGACCGATTTTATTTTAGTGGCGTGGGTCAGCGCACTCATCGGCATGGCGCGCGTGAAATGGATGCTAGGGGGCGGCCAGCGCTGGAAGCGCGGCGAAAAACTGCGCTTGCTGTTCGCGGGGTATAACGGCACGCGTAATACGGGCAGCGACGTGCGTGTCAACGAAATGCTGCACCAGATACGGCACGTGTTGGGCGCGGAGAATGTGGATTTCAGCGTGATGACTCAGGATTTTGGGCGCACCAAGGGATATTTCGACGGTACGCGCCAGGTGCACCTGCCGGATGTGTTTCCTCCGATGCTTTACCGGGAAGTAGCGAAAAATCACGGTGTGATCGCCTGCGAAGGGTCCATGTTCAAGAGCAAATTCGCGAACGCGCTGACCACCATGATGATCGGATCGCTGGGTTTGGCGTCGGCGGAAAATAAGTTGTCAGTGGGATATGGAGGCGAGGCCGGGCACATGGACCCGCTGATTCGAAACATGTGCGCGCGCTACGTCTCCGAGTCCCTGGTCATCACGCGCAACACGGAATCGCAGAACCTGCTGCACTCGCTGGGCATCCAGGCGGAATTGGGAACCGATACGGCGTGGACATTCAAGCCGCATCCGCCGGAATACGCGCAGAAAGTCTTGCGCGAAGCGGGATGGGATGGAAAGAAACCCATCTTGGTAATTTGCCCCATTCATCCGTTTGTTTGGCCGGTGAAGGCGTCCATCGCGAAGTATGTGGCGCGCGTCACGACCGGCGCTTACAAAGAAAGCCAGTACCGCACGGTTTATTTTCATGAATCGGGGCGCGAAGTAGACCGAAAATTCCAGGCCTACGTTTCGGGAATCACCAACGCGACCAACGCATTTCTACAGCGGCATCAGGTGTTTCCGATTTTGGTGGCCATGGAAAGACTNGATGCCGTGGCCTGCCGCGAAATCGCCGCGCAAATTCCGGG
>JGI12053J15887_10000376_pt1 | contig 17811 bp, 21 predicted proteins | sample MedBloCAOM1_O3_FD_15887 | JGI IMG/M metagenome (IMG submission 15887)
GGCGCAGCCCCGAGTGCGCAAAGTCAGGGCGCGCAAGGCGGCGCGGCGGGACAGGAGCGCCAATCTCCGCAAAGCAGCCCGACCCAGCGCAGCGGGCAGGCGCAGCAAGGCCAGAAGGAGCCGATGCAGAAGGACACCACGGGCCAGGCGCCGCAGCGCGATCAAGGCGCGCAGGGCAAAGCCGACCAGGACGACAAGGCTCAGCCGCAACGTTCCGGCCAGGGACAGCGCGAGCAGCAGAGCCCGGCGCAGGCGCAATCCCCGCAACGTCAGCAGAATCAGGACGGACAAGCGGCGCAAGGTCAGGCTCAGCAGGGGTCTAAGGGCGGCGGCAACGCCACACTGACCACGGAGCAGCGCACCACGATCAGAAAAACCGTTCTCTCCGGCGGCAACGTTCCGCGCGCCACCAACGTCAACTTCACCGTGAGCGTCGGAACCACGGTACCGACAAGCGTGCGCGTCGTCGCGGTTCCCTCGACGCTGATCGAGATCTACCCGGAATGGCGTGGGCATATGTACTTCGTCGTCAACGACGAGATCATTATCGTCGATCGCAATCACAGAATCATTGCGGTGCTTCCGGTCTAAAATTGTTCGCGTGGGTGAACGAAGGGCGGCCTGACGGCCGCCCTTTCTTTTGTGTCTAGCGGTACACACAAGGGTGAGGTCGGGAACTATCCCGTGATCCAAGACTTAACCAGGCGTGGTCGTGCACATCGATCCCGCAATTACCAGGTGGGGCGGGGATTAGCACAGAACAACGACAAATGGTGAGAGCGTCTCGGACGCCGGGAGTTCTCGATATCGGAGGAGATTACATGAAGACTATCACAACCCTTTTGGCGACCGCGGCGCTTATCGGCGGGATTTCAGTCGCGAGCGCACAGCAGACGCCATCGCAGAAGATGGACGAGCAAGCCGGCGGCAACAATCAGGCGGTCGAACGCAACCCCAGCGGCGCGCCGGTGGGCTCCAAGACCAACCCCTCCCCGACCGTGGGAGCGGGCGGTATGCAATCCGGCAGCCCCGGCAACGTGAGAAAACAGGATGAGTCCGCCGGCGGNAACAGCGGCACGGTCGAACGCAATCCAGACGGTTCGACCGGCGGCTCGAAGTCGAATCCGTCGCAGCGGTAAGTCGGCCTGACTGGTAGACCTAACTAGTAGGTAGCGTTGAGTAGTCAAAGGACGAGGGCAATGCCCTCGTCCTTTTTCGTAGCAAACGCGGAAAGGCTTAAATAACGCGGCGGGCGGCGGTCTGGAGCACGCCGCTCAGGCGCGTACTTCCTGGCGCTGGAAGACGATGTAGCCGATGACGAACAGCAGGATGGTTCCGGCCACCAGGCCGACGATCTGCGGCCACACGATCAGCACGCTTTGCAGCAGAGGAATTGGCGCATCGGGAATGGCGCCCCGCTCGATCAACGCCAACCCCATGGCGGCGAGCATCGATTGCTGCGTCGAGCGCACCGAAGGGTCGAGCACGACCGCCACGATCTCGTTGAACAATACGCTGGGAGAGAGCCGCGCAAACATCTGCCGCGTATCGAGAACTCCCAGCACGTCACCGGCCGTGGTGACCGCATCCGCCAGCGCCGGCGAGAACAGCGGCCAGAGGATGGTCAGGAATAGCCATACCCCCAGCGAAACCAGCGCGGCTGTGGCGGCCGAGCGGAAGACGATCGAGAACAGCAGCGCGAGCGCGAACCAGAAGCCGCCGTAGGCGATCGTAACCACCAGCAGGACCAGTGCGCGCGCCATTTCCTCAGCGTTCGGGGGAACGCCGAGGCCGACCAATCCAAATCCGATCACCAGCAACCAAAGCACGATGAGGGTGATCGACAGGGTGAACAGCCCGGCGACAAACTTCCCGAACAAAAGGGCGTCGCGATAGATCGGCTGTGACAGGATGCGCGACAGCGTGCGCCGGTTGTGCTCGCCGTTGACCGAGTCGAAGCCAAGCCCGATCGCGATCAACGGCACCAGGAACGACAGCAACGCGACCAGCGGCAGCGGTCCGCCGCGAGTGAACAGCCGCAGGAAGAGGTACGGATCTTCCGCCGTAATCTCCTTGATCTGGTCGACCGCGCCGCGCACGACGGCGACCGCGGTCGCCACCACGAGAACCACCAGCACCACCACGAGAATGCTGGTGAAGTGATCCGCCACCTCTTTCAGTGTGACGACCCCGAAGCCGTGCAAGGCTGAGCCTTCACGCCGCATGACGCTCTCCTGCATGGGTCTGGAAGTAGCGGGTATAGATCGCTTCGAGACTCGGCTCTTCGACCGACAGGCGCAGCAGGCGCCCGCCGGCTGCGACGACCGCAGCGGCTGCTTCGGGCCGGACGTCGCGGTCGGCAAAAAGCAGTACCCGGTTCGCTCCTGCCGCTTCGACTCGTTGCACGCCCGGGATCGCCGCGATCCGCTCGGCGAGCCCCTGCCCTTCGGCTTCCACCTCGACGCGAAAGCCGCCGCCGAGCACCTGACGGCCGAGATCGGGGACCGTTCCCATCAGGGCAATGTTGCCCTGGTTGAACAGGGCGACGCGATCACAGACGCTTTGCACCCGCTCGAGCAAATGCGACGACAGCAGCACGCTCACGCCCTGGTGCTTGAGCTCGCGGATGATGTTGAGCAGTTCGACGGTGGCTTGCGGGTCGAGACCCGAAGTCGGTTCGTCGAGAATGGCGATCTGCGCTTCCTTGATCAGGATTTCGGCCAGCCCAAGCCGCTGGCGCATGCCGCGCGAGAAAGTCCCGACACGTTTGTCCGTCACATCGGCGAGCCCGACATGTCGGAGCGAACCCTTGATCTTGTCCTCACGTTCGCCACGCTCAATCCCCATCAGCCGTGCGGCGTAGCGCAGATTTTCGGCAGCGGTGAGATTGTCGTAGAAGCCGACCTGGTCGGGCAAATAGCCGACCCGGCGCTTCACGGCGAGCGGCTCGCGCGCGGGGTTATAGCCGAGCACGCGGGCCTGACCGCTCGAGATGTCGCTCAGGCCGAGCAACATCAAAATGGTCGTGGTCTTGCCGGCGCCGTTCGGACCGAGCAATCCGAAGATCTCTCCGCGCGCCACCGAAAACGAGATGCCATTGACGACGGCGGTCCCGTTGTAGCGCTTGGTGAGGTCTTGCACCTCGATGACATTGTCGCTCATCGTCGACCGAACCACACCACGGCGCCGATCATGACCAGCAACGCACCGCCGATAAGCGCGATACCGACGATGCCCCACAGCGTGGACGTCGTGACGGCCACACGGAACGACTGGGAAGCCGACTCCCCGCGCGCCGCTGCGCGCACGGTGGTGACATAGTCGCCGGCCACGGCCTTGGGAGCGGGCGTGACCAGGGCCTGCACTTCCTTGATTTCGTTGGGAGCAATGCGATCGACGGTCTTCGGCTCGAAGTTGACTTTCCAGCCCGTGGGGGCCGTGCCCGACAGCTCGATCTGTTCAGCCGGCGCCGTGCCGGAATTGGTGAGGATCACCGGAATCGATGCTTCCTGACCGGCCGAGGCCTTGGCGCTGAGGACACCTTCACGGCCGGCAATGTCGATCTTGGGTTGGCCCGTAATATCGACGGCCAGGTCGGAGGTCGCGGTCGCGTCGTCGGCAGTTACCTTTGCCGCCACCTTGTACTTTCCGGCGGCGACCGTGTTGGGGGGCCGCACCTTGAGCTTGACGTCCTTCGACTGGCCGGGATCGAGCGGGAGCGCGTTGAGTTCCTGGCTGCCGTACTGCTCGGTAAAAGTGGCATCGAAATTCTGCGGCGCCTGCGCCGACAGGCTGACCAAGACCTTCTTGCCGCTCTCGTTCTTGATGGTGAGCTGAAATTCGAAGTTCGACTTCGAGGTGCCGCGCAGTTCGGGCAGCTGCGGCGTGAGCGTGAGCTTCGCCGGCAGGTCGGTGGCGAGCGTGACCGCGACCGGGAGCGAGGCGTCGGTGGCGGCCCCCTTCGCGTTCACCGTCAGGTTGGTGGTGCCGATGGGAGCGTCCTTGGGCACGTCGAGGCGAAGCTCGAGCGACACGCTGGCATTGGTCGCAGGCAGCGCCGCCGCGACCGGCTGGCCGTTGCCAATGAGGGTCACGGTCCAGCCGGCGGGTACGCCGGCGACCGACAGGGCCAGCCGCTCGGGCGGAAGCCCATAGTTCTGCAGCTTGAGATTGATCGATGACGTCGTTCCCGGACGCAGCATCACCGCCGGGTAGTCGGTCAGCAGAAAAAGCCCTTTAACGTCGTTCTTGGCTTCTTCCGCGTTTGCTGCGATGCAGAAGAGGGCAACGGCCGAAAACACAGCCGAACACAGAGCGATAAGACGATATCGCATGATGACAGCTCCAGGCGGTAAGGCAGGTAAACCCGCGATTTAAATGACCCCTCCCGGCGGCACCGAAAGACCAGAGGGTGCTACAGGATTGGCGTGTATTTCCTTCGTCCCAGTGCCGGAATCAATACACGTCCTCGGCATTTTTTGGTTATCGATGCCGCAGGTGCGAAGGCGGCAGCGGTCGCGGCGTCAGTCATACGCGCATAACGGTCGGCCAGTCCACCTCGTCCTCCGGCAGCACCCAGGGCTCGACCAATGCCGCCGCCCGCCACTCGCGCCAAGCCGGCAGCGCCATGACCGCCTCCATGTAAGCTCGGGCGACGGCGCCGACCTCGACCGCGTAGGTGTGGAAGCGGGCGACGACGGGCGCATACATGGCGTCGGCGGCGCCGAAGGCGCCGAACAGGAAGGCGCCGCCGCTGCCGTAGCGCGTGCGGCAATCTGTCCAAATGGCATCGATGCGTCGGACGTTCGACTGTACGTCGGGGGTCAGATCCCGGCGCGCGACCAGTCGCCACATGTTCATGGGCAAATGGCGGCGCAGCGGAACGAAGCCCGCATGCATCTCGGCCGCGAGCGCGCGCGCGAGCGCGCGGGCTGCCGGGTCTGCCGGCCACAGCCGGGCGTCGGGAAACCTCTCGGCGAGATATTCGAGGATCGCCAGCGATTCCCAGACATGGACGCTGCCGTCGGCGAGTGCCGGCACCTTGCCGGTGCCCGAAATCTTGCTCACCCGCCGCTTGAAGTCGTCGGCATTGAGCGAGATCACCTCTTCCTCGAACGCGATGCCTGCGACCTTCATGGCGATCCAGGGCCGCAACGACCATGACGAGTAGTTCTTGTTGCCGACGATGAGCTTGAGCACCATCCCTGCACCCTTCATGACTTTCGCGCGTCGCCCGACGCCTCGACCGGTCCACCGGCGGCCTTCCAGGCACCGAAGCCCCCGGCGATATGGGCAACCGGTTTCAAGCCCATGCGCTGCGCGGTCTCCGTCGCCAGCGCCGAGCGCTGCCCGGCCGCGCAGAAGAACACGAAGCGCTTGTCCGCGGCGAAGATCGGCTTGTGATATTTGCTCTGCGGATCGATCCAGAATTCCAGCATGCCGCGCGGACAATGAAAGGCGCCGGGCACCCGGCCTTCGCGATGGAGCTCGCGAATGTCGCGCAGGTCGACGAAGACGACGTCGTCGCGGCCATGGAGCGCGAGCGCGTCACGCGTGGACAAGGTTTCGATGGCGCGCTCGGCGGCCTCGACCAGGCCACGGACGTGCGTTGTGATGTTTTGCGGCATGGCTTGTTTCCGTGGTTGCGAGAGATGGTGGGCAGGCTGCGCGGGCGCGGTCAAGCCCGTCCGCATCGCCCGCCCTCATCGCCGCCACGTCTCGCCGATCGGCGACCGTTAGAACGGTCCGGGGGTTCGCAGCGCACCCCTCCGCGCTCGCGCGCTCCATGCTGCGCTACGCGCGGGAGAAACCTTTCCACCGCGCCGGCCCCGCATTCTGCTTCGCGGCCCGCGTGAGGTCAGGTCATCCCGAGCACCACGGCCACTATCGCCGCCATGACAATGCCGACCGCCGCGGTAAGCACGGTGACCGCGGTCGCGAACCAGCGCGGCAGCCGCTCGGAGCCAGCCTTGAACACCACGGCCCGCGGCAACGCCGAAGCTATGGCAGGTCGCATCCCTGTGGGCATTGCACGAGTTCCTCTTCCCAAGCGCCGTTGGTGCGCAGGAACATCTCCGCTCCGGGACTCAAAGAGCGTCGGGAATCAACGCGAACGACTGGAAGGTACCGTTGCGACCGGACACAGTGACGAAGTCTTCTCGAGTCGCGCACAGATTTTGTCCGCTATCGATGAACAGCGGGTAAATCGCACGCCGCGGACGGCCGGATTGACAGTGACTTTTTTTCAACGGCCGTCGGCTACCGGACCGGGAAATAGCGCCGAACTCATGCCCATGAGCCAATACGCCAAAAGGCCGACCCATTCGCGCACCGCGGTGTCGGTGCGTCGCAAACCGTCGCCCACGGTCGGAAACGGACGTAACGCGTCTTCGTTTCCGCTCGTGCGCCAGTCGACCGGATAGGGCTCGACGTCGAAACCGACCTTGCGAAAAATGCCGATCGCCCGCGCCATGTGATAGGCGGACGTCACCAACAGCCAGCGCTCACCCGGCTGCGGCCGCGCGAGATCCTTGGAGAGGATTGCGTTCTCGAGCGTGTTGCGTGAACGGTCCTCGAGCATGACCCGCCCGCGCGGAATGCCGAAGCTCTCGAACACGCGCACGGCGAATTCCGCCTCGGCACCCTCGCCGAAGATCAGCGCGCCACTGCCTCCGGAAAACAAGATGCGCGCATGGGGATAGCGCAGCGCCAGCTCGGCGGCGACGGTCAGGCGTTCGGCCGCCTCGTTGAGCGCCACCACGTTGCGCGCCGCCGACACGTGCGGCGAGAGCGAGCCTCCGAGCACGACAATACCGGCCGGCGGTCCGCCGGCGGGATCCCATGCCGGAAAACGCTCTTCCAACGGAATGATCAACGCATTGCCAAGCGGCGAGAGGCCGAGGATCGCGAGCAGGATGAGACTGGCGAATGCAAGCCGTCGGCCGGTGCGCGCGAATCGGGTCAGCAGCAGAAAGAGGCCGATGACCCCGATCGACATAACCAGATTGGACGGGATTGCGAAGAAACCAATAATCTTGGAGACGACGAAGAGCATGCGCGCTTTCCTGGGATCGCTCGTTCCTACTTCTTCTTCCACCCGGCATAGCGCGCCTTCGCCTCATCGTTCATGGGATAGAGGCCCGGAAGCTTCGCGCCGTGCTCGACCTCACTGACGATCCAGCTCTCCATGCGCTCATGCTCGGCGCCCTCTTCTGCGACGAAGGCCACCAAGTCCTGCGGGATCACCACCGCGCCGTCGTCGTCGCAGACGATGACATCGCCGGGAAAGATCGCGCAGCCGCCGCAGCCGATCGGCTCCTGCCAGCCGACGAAGGTGAGGCCGTTGACCGATGCCGGCGCCGCGACACCCGCGCACCACACCGGCAGCTTCGAGGCGACCACCCCCGCCTTATCGCGAACCACGCCGTCGGTAACGAGCGCGGTGACGTTGCGCTTCATCATGCGCATGGTCAGGATGTCGCCGAAAATGCCGGCCGAGGCGATCCCCATGGCATCGGCGACCGCGATGCATCCCTCCGGCATTTCCTCGATCGCACCTCTCGTCGAGATCGGCTTTGCCCAGCTTTCCGGCGTGGCCAGGTCCTCACGCACCGGCACGAAGCGCAGCGTGAACGCGGGGCCCGCGAGGCGCGTGCCGTCGGCAACGAGCGGCTTCGGCCCGTTCATCCAGCAGCGGCGGATGCCTTTCTTCAACAGCATCGTGGTGATGGTCGCGGTGGTGATCGCGCGAAGCGTGTCGTAAACGGCCGCACTCATGGCAAACCTCTTGATAGGCCTCTTGATAAGCCTCTTGGCAAATCGGCAAACGCCTTGGAGCAACTTCGTCGGGTGACGACAATCTCAGGCTGGCACGATGCCGAGGCGTTCGTCGCGCCGGCGCAGCCAAGCCACGAACGGGATCGACAGCAACACCATCCATGCCTTGCCGACGATCTGGCCGGGCAGGAAATCGAGGGAGCCGAAGGCAAGCCACAGGAACACGATCGAATCGACGACCAGTCCCGCCACCCCCGAGGTGACGACGGCAAGAACCAGCCCGCGGCGGGCGAGCGGGGTGTAGACTGCAAGGTCGGCGAACTCCGACAGCAGGAATGCAACCGCCGAAGCGATGACGAGCGCGGGCGGCGCCAGCAACGCGGAAAGTGCCGCGCCCGCGAGAATTGCAAGCGACGATGCCGCGACCCCGAGCCGGCGCTGGACCAGATCGCGCAGCACGAGCGCAATGCCTGCCATCAGCACGCCCGAGGGCGCCATCAGGCCCGGCGCCACCGGAACGAGACACGGTCCGCGCGGCGGGCATACCGACCCGGCATGCCCGATGAGCCAATTGGCCAACGGAATGGTAAGCGCGAACAAGACGAGAAATACGATTCCCTCGCCCCTGCGTCTGATCTCGGTCGTCATCATCGTGCGGACTTCCACTTGGTAAAACCGTCGGCCCGCAACCGACAGGCCGGGCATTGCCCGCAACCGTAGCCCCAGTCGTGCCGGTGCGAGCGGTCGCCGAGATAGCAGGTGTGGGTGTCCTCGACCAGCACATCCAGGAACCGGTCGCCGCCGAGTTCGTGTCCGAGCGCGAAGATCGCGGCCTTGTCGATCCACATCAGCGGCGTATGGATCACGAAGCGGCGGTCCATCCCGAGGTTGAGCGCGAGCTGCATGGCTTTGATCGTGTCGTCGCGGCAGTCGGGATAGCCGGAAAAGTCGGTCTCGCACATGCCGGCCACGAGATGCCTGGCGCCACGGCGATACGCGAGCGCGCCCGCGAAGGTGAAAAAGACGAGATTGCGGCCGGGAACGAAAGTCGTCGGAAGGCCGTTCTCGCCGATCTCGATGGCGACCTCGCGCGTGAGCGCGGTCTCGGAGAGGGCGGCGAGCGCGTCGAGGCGCACCACATGATCCTCGCCAAGGCGGGCGGCCCACGCCGGTCGCAGCACCAGCATGTGCTGGCGCACGCGCTGACGTGCCTCGAGCTCGGCACGATGGCGCTGCTCGTAGTCGAAGGCGACCGTCTCCACGCGAGCGAAGCGCTCGAGCGCCCAGGCAAGACAGACGGTCGAGTCCTGACCTCCGGAGAACAGGACGAGGGCGCTGTCAGGGTCCATTGAGCTCACGCTTACGGCTCCAGAAATGTGCGAATGGCGAATAGCGAGTCGCGAATGACCGGTACGCGAAAATCGAAATGCACTACTCGCTACTTATTACTCGCTATTCGCCACTCACTCGCTTCCCCGGCTCATGGGCAAGCTTGCGCGCGAGTGCGGCCAGATCGCAGCCTTCGCAATAGCGCCGATCCTTGTAGTCGATCCAATTGTGCGCGTAGATGTTCTCGGCCGGGATGGCGTAACGCTCCTGCAAGAACCGCACTAGCAGCAACCAGGCCCGTGCCTGTTCGCGGGTCGCCGGCTTTGCAACATCGGGATAGTTGCCGACGAATTCGACGCCGATCGAATTCGTCTTGACGACGGCGCGATAGGTCTTGGCGTTGTCGATATATTTGTTGTCGTTCCTGTTGGCGCCGTCGCCGTGGGTCGGGATCGCGGTCTCCGCGGTCGACCAATACACGGTGCCGTCCGTCTCCACCCACACGGTCACGCCGCGCTTGGTGGGATTTTTTGACTGCGCCAATGCCATGCTCCCGGCCGAACCCGCCGGTCCTTCGGTCTGATGCACAATGATATTGCGCCAGTGCTTGGCGTCCGCGGGCGAGCCAAGCGGATGCAGATAGACGATCGCGAGACCGGGGATCGGCGGCTCGCCCGACCGCTTGGCGAGCTCCCGAAAACCGGGCGGAAGCTCGACCTCTTGGGCGATCGGATCCACGCCGATCTCGGGTTCCTCGGTGGGCGCGGCGCTATGCGGTCGTGGGCGCGGCAAGACCTGTTCGCGCATCACTGGCCCGACGCGCGCCGGCGTGCGAATCGTCTCGGCCCAGGCAGGAGCCATCCCGCCAAAGTGTTCGCCGAACGATGGGACCGGCAACATCGCAAGCAGCGTGAGGCAGGCAACACGCCGACGGAATTTCAATCGCGCTGTCATTCCAATCAGCCGTCAATCCCAGTGGGGCGATCCGGAATAGGCGTAGTCGACGATACGCCCATCGCGGCGCGCCAGTCCTGCGATCTCTGCCATTTCGGGCTCGGACAGCACGAAGTCGAAGATCGCGAAATTTTCTGACAGCCGCTCGACCCGGCTGGTGCGCGGAATGACCACGATTCCCCGCTGCACCAGGAAGCGCAGGCTCACCTGAGCCCCGCTCTTGCCGTGCGCCTTGGCGATGCGTGCAAGCACCTTGTCGCTCTTGACGCCGCCGCGGGCCACCGGACTGTAGGCGATGGTCGCCATGCCATGCCGCCGGCAGGCTGCAATGACCTTCGACTGGTCGATGAACGGATGCACCTCGACTTGATCGCAGACCAGCGGCTCGTCCGTCAGCCGCACCGCTTCGTCGATCAGGGCGACGGTAAAGTTCGACACCCCGATATGGCGTGCAAGTCCCATGCGCTTGACCTTGCAGAGCGCAGCGACCGTCTCGCGCAACGGGATCTGCGGGTTCGGCCAGTGCAGCAGCAACAGATCGACCTCCGCGAGCCGCAGTCGCGCCAGGCTCTCCTTGGCCGCGCGCTCGAGTTCGCGCGGGGCAAAGTGCGACGGCCATACCTTCGTGGTGATGAACACCTCGTCGCGTGCGATGCCGGAAGCACGCAGGCCCTCGCCGACCTCGCGCTCGTTGTCGTAGATCTGCGCGGTGTCGACGTGGCGGTAGCCAAGGCGCAGCGCCTGCTGGACCAGTCGCGCGCAGCTGCTCCCGCGCAGGTTCCAGGTGCCGAGACCGATCACCGGGATGCGGGCGCCAAGGGCTTCGATGACCCGGCTGTCCGTTACTCTGCTCTTGACCCCTGGAGTTGCGACGACGGCGTTCATACGACCTTACCTGCCTTGGGCGTTGTCGAGGAAGCCGAGCAGAAACAGCGCCCGGCGCGCGGTCTCGCGGTTGTGGCAGAACGCGCTCATGGGCGAGGCCATGGTGCCACGGAAAAAGTCCCAATAGAACGCGCAACTGCGCTCGCGGGATTCGATCCACGCGCGCTGCATGCCACGCAGTTTGATCTTCTGTCGCACGTCGAGGGCATCACGCAGGCGGCGATAGGTCTCGTTGAGGATGTCGTCCCAGACCGCGAATTCGCGCGCCGCGCAGGCCACTTGCCCGGCTGTCGACTCCGCGTCCGGCTGCTCGACGCAGGGGTCGGCAATGATCCCGATGCAACGCTCGCGCTGCGGCCCGCCGCTCGCGGATTTGATGCAGGACTGCACCGCGGCGGAATCGGCGGCGTCGGGCTTGGCGGACTCGCTCCGGCTCCCGGTCGCGGTCAGCATCAGCGCGGCGCACGCCACCAGACCTGCCTTCGCCGCCACCACCCTCATCACGGTGCCCTCAATCGTCCCACTTGGGGGCGTGCGGCGGATTGACCACGCGCGCGCCGGGCTGCTTGAGGCCGTCGATCTCCGCCATTTCCTCGTCGGTCAAAATGAAATCGAAGATCGCGAGATTGGCGGCGAGATGCTCGGGGTTGGCGGTGCGCGGAATCGGGATGATGCGCTGCTGCACGAGATAGCGCAACGCGATCTGCGACGCGCTCTTGCCGTGCGACTTGCCGATGCGCTCGAGCGTCTCGTTGCCGGGAATCTTGCCGCGCGCCAGCGGACAATAGGCCGTCACCGAAAGGCCATGCCTGCGGCAGGCGGCCAGCACCTTGCCCTGATCGAGAAATGGATGGACTTCGATCTGGTTGGTCACCAGGGGTTCGTCCGCGAGCCTGACCGCATCTTCCAGCAGGGCGGTGGTGAAATTCGCGACCCCGACATGTCTCGCGCGACCGTCGCGCTTGGCCTTACAGAGGACGCCGAGGGTCTCCGCCAGCGCAACGTTCGGATTAGGCCAGTGGATGAGGAGCAGATCGACCCAGGGCAGCTTGAGCTTGGTGAGGCTTTCATCGAACGAGCGCTGGAAATCATCGGCCGCGAGCTTGTCGTGATAGACCTTGGTTGTGACGAAAACGTCCTCGCGCCTGAGGCCGGCGTCCCGCAAACCCTGGTGCAGCCCCTCCCCCACCGCAGCTTCATTGTTGTAGCGTTCGGCGGTGTCGATATGACGATAGCCCAGTCGCAGGGCGGCCTTGACCGCTCCGACACAGACCGCGCCCTGAAGCGTCATGGTGCCAAGGCCGATGGCGGGAATCCTTGCGCCGTTGGCTTCGACGACTTCCATTGCGTGCTCCTCTGATGGACTCATGTCTGACAAAGCGCAGTCTGATAAACTCATAGCGATCGTCGACCAATGGCAGGTTCGCGCAATTCCCGCGGCGATCAAACCGCCGGTAAACAGCCAATCAAAGCAACTTCATCCGATCTCCCCGCTCCCGGCGCAGCGTCGGTGCGCGCTGGCAGAGATTAGAATAATTCAATAGTACGACAATGGCCTTGCGTCGGAAGAGCCGAAGTCTTTCATATCGTCGTCGATGTCAAGATTGGAAACGTAATGCACGCTGTTGTTCTTGCGATCGTGCTGGCGGCCCTCAGCGTGCCAAGCGCGCCCGCGTTCGCTCAGGAATTCAATCTGGTCATCCGGAACCATAAATTCGAACCGGAGGAGATCCGCGTGCCGGCCGGCAAGCGCGTGTCGATCTACGTCAGCAACGAGGACGCCACGCCTGAGGAATTCGACAGTACCGCGCTCAAGGTCGAGAAGATCATCCCCGGCAAATCAAAAGGGCTGGTGCGGATCGGCCCGCTCGATCCCGGCCGTTACGAGTTCATCGGCGAGTTCCACGCGGACACCGCCAAAGGCGTCGTGGTCGCGGAATAGCAAAATGCTGGGCGCGCTCGTCATCGTCTTTCGCGAAGTGCTCGAAGCCGGACTGGTCATCGGCATCGTTCTGGCCGCAACCCGCGGCGCGCGCGGGCGTGGAAGCTGGATTGCGGCCGGCGTGCTCACCGGCGCGCTCGGCGCCGGCATTATCGCCCTGTTCGCCGGAGCCATCGCGGATGCTTTTGAAGGCTCAGGCCAGGAACTGCTCAATGCCGCCGTGCTCGGCGCCGCCGTGCTGATGCTGATGTGGCACAACGCCTGGATGGCGCGCCACGGCCGTGAGCTGGCAGCGGAGATGACCGCGGTCGGCGCGGCGGTGACCGCCGGCCAGCGGCCGATGACCGCGCTTGCCGTGGTCGTGGGTCTTGCCGTGCTGCGCGAAGGCTCGGAGGTCGTGCTGTTCCTCTACGGCATCGTCGCCACCGGCACGTCGGCGTCGGCGCTCTTCATCGGGGGCGTGCTCGGCCTCGCCGCCGGAGCGGCGTTTACCGCATTGACCTATTACGGGCTCATCAGCATTCCGGCCCGGCACATTTTCACGGTGACGACCGTGCTCATTGCGTTGCTGGCCGCGGGCATGGCGGCACAGGCGGTCCAGTTCCTCGATGCCGCCGGCATGATCCACGTGCTGGGGCAGAGGCTGTGGGACAGTTCGGCCTGGCTGCCGCAGGACGGCGTCGTCGGCCGCCTGCTGCACACGCTTGTGGGATACACCGACCGGCCGACCGAGCTGCAGCTCGTGGCCTATCTCGGGACCCTCGCAGCGATGGCAGCGCTCACATGGATGGTCGGACGGTCTGCGATCCCCGTCAGAGAACGGACGGCCGTTCGTTAGATCGAGGTGCTGACCCGAAGCCGGCCCGTTGCCGTCTGTCCTGCGTCGTCCGCCGTCTGTCTGCCATCTCTGCGCAAGACTGCGAAAGCCACATCCGGGACCTTGTCGATCACCTTGAGCAGCGCCCGCGCAGGCCCGCGTGGCGAACGCTTGCCCTGCTCCCAATTGCGTACCGTTTCGACCGGCACCCCGATGCGCGCTGCAAACTCCGCTTGCGTCAGCTTGGTGCGCGCACGCACGCCCCGGGCATAGGCAGCGTCCGACGCCCTACTCGGGGCCGTGGCAACTTGGCCGCCGGTCGCAGGATCGCGAGGCGCCGCCTGCGCGAGGATGGCTTCGAGCCGCGTTGAAAGTGCCTGCTCCCGTCCGTCGGGAAGTATCTCGACGATCCGGCCGTCGGCTTTCAACCTGACCCGCATCATGGTGCGCACAGGATTATGTGATTCCCCGTGATTGGCCAAGAGATTGGATCACCTCAGCCAACGGCCGAGAGCCTATGGCCTATCCATTCTGGCAGCCTAGGTCATTGGCCTACGCGCTGCATCACCGGAGCCCGAACCACAGCGAGGCGATGCCGAGAAAGGAGAAGAAACCGACGACGTCGGTGACGGTCGTCACGAAAGGCCCCGAGGACACCGCGGGATCAGCCCCGAGCCGGATCAGAATCAGAGGGATCAGGATTCCGCCCAGCGCCGCCGCGGCGAGCACCGTGACCATCGCCAGCGCGATGACGAGCCCCAGGTCGGGGACCTGAAACCAGGTACCGGCGATCAATCCCATGATCACCGCGAAACAAAGACCGTTGAGCACGCCGACCAGAAGCTCGCGCCGGATGACGCGCCAGACGTTGTTGCTCGACAGCTCCCGGGTCGCGAGCGCCCGAACCGCCACGGTCATGGTCTGGGTGCCCGCATTCCCGCCCATGCTGGCGACGATCGGCATCAGCACCGCGAGCGCCACCATCTTGGCGAGCGCATTCTCGAAATTACTGATCACCCAGGAGGCGAGCAGGGCAGTGAGCAAATTCGCGAACAGCCAGGGAAAACGTCCCTTCGCGATGCGCCAGACCGAGTCGGACAGTTCTTCCTCGCGGCCGACACCACCTAGCGCCCGGATGTCCTCCTCGGCCTCTTCCTCGATGACGTCGACAATGTCGTCGAAGGTGATCACCCCCACGAGGCGGTCGTTCTCGTCGACGACGGGCGCGGACACGAGGTCATAGCGTTCGAACAGGCGCGCCACGTCCTCCTGGTCATCGGTGACACGGACCGGGCGCAGATCCTCGTCGATCAATTCCGCGACCGGTACCGGCCGCTTCGTCCGCAGCAACCGATCCAATGCGACCGCGCCCTGAAGCTTGAGGTCGTCACCGATCACGTAGAGCTCCCAGAAGCGATCGGGCAGATCGGGCGTTTCGCGCAAGTGGTCGATGGTCTGCCCGACCGTCCAGATGGGCGGCACGGCGATGAACTCGGTCTGCATGCGCCGGCCGGCCGAGTTTTCCGGGTAGAGCAAGCTGCGCGCCAGCGCGACCCGCTCGGAAGCGGGAAGCTGATCGAGAATTTCGGTCTGCTCGTCTTTCGGCAGGTCCTCGAGGATGGCCACCGCGTCATCGGAATCGAGCTCGCGCACGCCTTCGGCCACGGTCTCGGCCGGCAGCTCTTCGAGGATTTCCTCGCGGACGGTGTCATCGACTTCGGTCAGCGCGGAAAAATCGAAGTCGTGACCCATCAGCGTGATGAGGCGGGGCCGCAGATCCGGGTCGAGCGCCTCAATCAGATCGCCGACGTCGGCCTCGTGCAGGTCTCCGAGCAGTTCGCGCAATGCCGCCGAATCCCCGGCGGTAATCGCTTGCGCGACACGCTCGACATACTCCTCGCGCACTGCCCCATCCTCCTCGCGCAATGCGAGGGGAGCCGCTGCGGTCATGTCTTTTTCCTCGATCATGCCGAGCCTTGTCGCGGTCAAGCCTCGCCGCAAATCATGGAGCGGATGTGTTGGGCTTGTACGCTCGGCGTCCTAGACTGGCAATCGCGAACGAGTTCGACGCGAGCGCACATGGCCGATCCTCTCGAGCGCTACGCGCTGCGGCCTCCGCAGTCCTCCGAGGACTGGGGCGCCTATCACGCCATCCGTCGTGATGCGATCTTCGCGCCCTTGTTGCCGCGGCAAGCCTACGACGAACACGATCCGGACGAATTCAAGCCCGGTCATATTCCCCACCTGCTCGTGCACGACGGCGAGATCGTCGGCACCGTGCGCATCGACCTCATCGACCACGCGCAAGCAGGCCTCCGGCTGATCGGCATCCGCAACGATCTCCAACGGCAAGGGCACGGCGCGGTATTGCTCCAGCTCGCGGAGCAGGCAGCGCACAGCTTCGGCAGGACGATCGTGGTCATCAACGCGCATCCGACATCGCTGACCTTCTATCTCGCCAACGGCTACCGCATCGGCGACTGGCAGGACGCCGGGCCGGTGCCGGCGACGCTCATCCGGGTGGGAAAGCGACTGCCTTAGCAAGCGCTGCGGCCCTTCCTGGCCCCCCGCGCACGGTGAAAAATCCGTCCACCGCGGCAAAAGCGCAACAACGCTCGGCGCAATGGCTTGCTATGGTCGAGTCGTTGCGCGTCGCGTTTCTCCCGTCCCTGTCCCGTGGATGTCGCCCGATGCTCGCGCGAACGACCCTTCTGTGGCTTGGCCTTCTGATCGCGACCGCCGCCGCGGAAACGGCGCCGGCCTGCTGGGCGCCGAGCGATCTCGTCCATCGCAAGGGTGACGAGCGGGTGCAGAGGGAGGTGGCGCAAGCACGCATTGCGGCACCGAAACGCACGTTGGCTGAGTACTCGCCCGTAACGCCGCGCGGGGCCATACGCCGCGTCCAGCTGCCGCCGGGCAAGAAGCTCGTCGCCCTCACATTCGATCTTTGCGAGCAGCCGTTCGAAATCTCCGGCTATCAAGGCGGCATCGTCGACTTCCTGCGCAGCAAGGGGATCAAGGCCACGTTCTTCATGGGCGGCAAGTGGATGCTCTTGCATCGTGAACGCACGCAGCAGCTCATGACCGACCCTATGTTCGAAGTCGCTAACCACACCTGGGAGCACCGCAACCTTCGGCTCATGTCGGGACAAGCGCTCGTCGACGAGATCAAGAATGCGCAACTCGCCTACGAGCAGGTCCGCGCGGAGTTGCAAGCCAAGCAGTGCACAGGGCCGCACGGCAACGCGCTCGCGCACGAGCAGGCGCCGCGGCGGCTCGGGCTGATGCGTTTCCCCTACGGGGCGTGCAGCCTGGCTGCGTTGAACGAGGCCGCGCAACAGGGGCTGTTGCCGATCCAGTGGGACGTATCGTCCGGCGATCCGACCGTTGGGCTGTCGGCGCAGGGAATCCAGCGACAGGTTCTCGCCAACGTTGCGCCGGGCTCGATCGTCCTGTTCCACGCCAACGGCCGCGGCTGGCACACGGAGGGTGCGCTTCCAGGCATCATCGCCGGGTTGAAGGTGCAAGGTTATGAGTTCGTGACGGTTTCGGAACTGCTCGTCGCCGGCGAGCCGGTGACGTCGGCGACGTGCTACGACTCGCGGCCGGGCGACGCCGACCGGTGGCCATTTCGGCATCGCACGCCCGTCGCCGCTGTCCCATCCGGCTTTGTCTGGCCGTGGCAGAGCGTGGCGCATAGACGCTAGACCAACAGATTAAGGAAGGCGTGTCCGGCACGCATGATCGGCGGCGCACTGCTTCCGGGACACCTGATCGGCATGACTGAATGATGCGAACATGGATCGCGCTCCTCGTGCTTGCGCTCGCTGCGACCGCAGCCCAGGCGGAGGGGGCGCCGGAGACGGCCCCCTGCCCCGGCAACGCCGAGGCGCTCGGAACCGAGCGCATCCTGCCGGTGAATGCGACGGCGACGCCGCGGGTCGGCCGCAAGCACTTTCCCCAGACGCTCGCGCTCGCGCCCAAGGAAGTGGTGCTCACGTTCGACGATGGCCCAGCCTCTGGGACCACGGGACACGTCCTCGATGCGCTCAAGCGCGAATGTGTGCGGGCATCGTTCTTCTTGCTGGGGCGCAATGCGCTCGCCTAT
>JGI12053J15887_10000377_pt1 | contig 17805 bp, 14 predicted proteins | sample MedBloCAOM1_O3_FD_15887 | JGI IMG/M metagenome (IMG submission 15887)
CCGTGGCGGCCGTTTAATCGTTCGTTTTTGGTTTGCTCCATCGCGGCAAAAGAGATGTAGCGGCGGGAAGTTTTCCAGCAATTCGCGGCCACGATAAAACCCTGTCCGGCATCGGAAATCTACTGTTGCTGTTTGCTACATATAATGTAGCATGGCGCTACGTTTATTGCAGCACAGGAGTTGACCATGTCACGTATCGCTCCGCTTGAGCTGCCTTATGATCAGGAGATTGCGCAGCAGTTCGACGCGATCATGCGCGGCGCGCTGCCGCTGATGTTGTTTCGGGTGATCGCCGGCCACGCCCGTGCCTGGGAGAAATTCCGCGCCGGCAGCCTGTTGGACCGCGGCCCGCTCACTTTAAGGGAACGCGAAATCGTCATCGACCGCACCTGCGCGCGCACGGGGTGCGAGTATGAATGGGGCGTGCATGTCGCCACCTTTGCCGAGGCCGCGCATCTCACCGATGAACAGGTCCGCGCCACGGTGTTGGAGGGTGCCGATGCGCCGTGCTGGTCGGAAAGCGAGCAGGCGCTGATCGCGGCCGTCGATGCGCTGCATATCCGCGCCACGCTTGATGACGCCGAATTCAAGGCGCTATCGGCGCACTACGGCGATGCGAAAATTCTGGAAGTTTTGCTGCTCTGCGGCTTCTATCGCACTGTGTCGTATCTGGCGAACGGGCTGGCTTTGCCGCTGGAAGCGAACGCGGCGCGGTTTCCGAAATAGCTGTCATTGCGCGCAGGGTGAGTAGGGTGGGCAAAGCCAACGGGTCGCGCGAATGCGCGCCNGATGATAAACTCCGCGTGCCCACCATCATCTTCGAGCAAAAAAAAGGGTGGCACGGCGCAAGCGCGCCTTTGCCCACCCTACAAAGCGGCTTGGTGAGTTAGCGCCTACACCACGCCCGCGCGCAAAATGTCATGCAGATGCACGATGCCGACGGGCTTGTTCGCTTCCGTGACGATCAGGGCTGTGATCTTCGACGAGTTGAGAATTTCCAGCGCTTCGCTGGCGAGCAGGTCCCGCGAAATCGTCTTTGGGTTCTTCGTCATGACATCGTCGACCAGGGCGGTCATCAGATCGGGGCGCATGTGGCGACGCAAATCGCCGTCGGTGACGATGCCGACGATCGCGCCACGCGCATCGGTGATGCCGACGCAGCCAAAGCCCTTCGACGACATCTCGACCAGCGCGTCGGACATTCTGGTGCCGAGCGGCTTGATCGGCACGGCGTCGCCGGCGTGCATCAGGTCGCGGGTATATTTCAGCATGGCGCCGAGCTTGCCGCCCGGATGCAGCACGCTGAAATCGACCGAGGTAAAGCCGCGGCCCTCCAACAGCGCGATCGCCAGCGCGTCTCCCAATGCCAGCAGCATCAGCGAGGAGGTGGTGGGCGCGAGATTGTGCGGACAGGCCTCGCGGGCTTTTGGCAGCGTCAGCGCAATATCCGCCGCCAGGCTCAAGGTGGATTCGCGATCTGACGTCATGGCGATCAGCGTGATGCGGAAACGCTTGGCGTAGGTGATGAGGTTTTTCATCTCCGGCTGCTCGCCGGACCACGACAGCGCCAGGATGACGTCGTCGGCGGTAATCATGCCGAGATCGCCGTGGCTGGCCTCGGCGGCGTGCACGAAGAAGGCGGGGGTGCCGGTGGAGGCCAGCGTCGCGGCGATCTTGCGCGCCACATGGCCGGATTTTCCCAAACCAGTGACGATCAATCGCCCCTTGGCACTCCGAATGAGATCCGCTGCGGCGCCAAACGCGACACCGAGATCGGACTGCAACGCGGCCGCGATCGCGGCGATGCCGCTGCCCTCGGCATCGAGCGTGCGCAAGGCCGACTGCACGGCGGCATCAGCGTGATCGGTGCCGGATGATTTTGCCATCAGCGGTTTCGACTTGGCCATGTCTTGCGTTCCAAGGGAGGCTTGCGTTCCAGGGGAGTCTTGCGTTCCAGGGGAGGGGCGTCGGGTTTCGAAGCCTCGCCCTCCTTAGCACGGTCAGGCCGGCGACGCGACAGGGGGTGCGGTTCTCAACCGCCCATTAACCATACTTGTTCTAACTTCATTAACGACGTTTTCCTTAGAGGCGCATTCGCGCGGGGCCGGAAACCGTTGTCTAAGTAAATGATTTGGCTGGGGTATTTTCATCGTGATGTCGGGTCCAGCAAGGGGCCGCCGCAGGCGCGCAACCGTCTTGCGCGCGTTGTTGCCATGGCTTGGTCCGATCCTTGCGCCGATCGCATTCGATGAGACGTCAGCCCAGGCCCAGATGCTCACCCCCGCCTTACTGCGCCCTGTCCGCGACGGTTTTGTGTCGCCGCAGGATTCGCCATTACGCCGAACCAGCGACAACATGGGCGAGGCCGCCAACGACGCCGGGCTTCGCGACAAGGACACGCCGGCGCCTTCGCGCATCGGCAACATCCCGACCTATGGACTTGCCGCCGCCAGCGGCGCATCCAGTTCTGGCTACGACTCGCTCAATCGCACCCGCAAGAAACCAAAATTCTATCCGGGTCAGGCCAGGCCGAGACGCGCCCCAGGTCCCGGCAGCCGTGCGGCGGTGACGTCAACGGGGCCGGCGCGGCTGTCGATCCCGCCATCCGAGAGCGCCCACAAGACGCCGATCCCGCCTGCGACGGCCGGCACGGTGGCCGGCCAGCCGCCGCGCAAGCGTTTGAGGATCGATGACGATCCGTTCGGGGCGGTCGGCGATTACGCCGGTGGCTTTCTCATCAAATCCGCGGTCGAACTCGGCGGTGGCTACGACAGCAACCCACGCCGAACTTTCGTGCCCAAGGGATCGCCGTTTTATGTGGTGGCGCCGGAATTTCTCGCGGTCTCCGACTGGAAGCGCCACGCTGTGGTTGCCGACCTGCGGGGATCGTTCACGGGCTACGGCAACACTTTTCCGCCGCCGGCCGACGGCACCATCTCGTCGGCGCCGGTCGATATCGACCGGCCGGATTTCACCGGCCACATCGACGGCCGGCTCGATGTCAGCCACGACACCCGCTTGTTGAGTCAAATGCGGTTGCGCGTTTCCACCGACAATCCCGGCAGCCCGAACATCCAGGCCGGGCTTGCGAAGTATCCGATCTTTACGACGCTCGGCGGCACCGTCGGCGTCGACCAGAACTTTAATCGCCTGCAGCTTTCCGCCGGCGGCACCGTCGACCGCACCGTCTATACCGACTCGAAACTCACCGACGGCACCTCGACCGGCAATGACGACCGCAACTTCAATCAATTCGGCGGCGTCGCTCGCGTCAGCTACGATCTCTTGCCCGGCGTAAAACCGTTCGCGGAAATCGAAGGCGACAGCCGCGTGCATGACGTCAAGCTCGATCGCTCCGGCTTTCAACGCGACTCCAGCGGCGGCTATGTCAAGGCCGGCAGCAGTTTCGAATTCTCGCGGCTCCTGACCGGCGAAATCTCGGTCGGCTTCGCCGCGCGCGATTATGTCGATCCGCGCCTCGACCGATTGCAGGGCCTGCTCACTTCGGCCTCGCTGACCTGGACCGCGACGCCGCTGACCACCGCGAAATTCTATTCCACCACCTCGATCGACGAGACCACGGTGCCGGGTGTCTCCGGCGTGCTGACGCATGTTTACACCGTGGAGGCCGATCACGATTTCCGCCGCTGGCTCACCGCCATCGGAAAATTCACCTGGGGTTCGCTCGACTATCAGGGCGACGGCCGCCGCGACAGGATCTACACCATCTCGGGTGACCTGGTTTACAAGATGACCCGCAATCTGTGGGTCAAAGCCACGCTGCGCCGCGACTGGCTCGACTCCAACCTTCCCGGCAACAGCACGGCATCGACCGTGGCGATGCTCGGGCTGCGGGTGCAGAATTAGGGGCGGGCTTTTCCACCTTCGCCCCCGCGCCTGCACCAAGTCTTTCTTTCATGGCCGGGCTTGACCCGGCCGCCATCCCTTCCGAAAAAATCTTCTCACGAAGATCGATGGATGCGCGGTGTCATACCGGATCGCTGTCACGGCGAGGGCGCGGGCGCCTCAAAAAAAGAGAGCCCGCCGACTTGGGCGGGCGAAGTTTCGGGAGGAGAGCGTTCCATAGTCGGAACGCCATCCCAACCCTCCGCTGATTCGGCCCTTCTCGCCAAGGTAGAACTGAAGAGTTGTGTTTAATTTTAGGCCGCCGTGTCATTTGAGTATCGTCGTGGATATTTGCGTAAGAGATTGTCCAAGTTCGCTTTTTGGGGAGAAACGACCTGCGTGGGCATCAAATCGACCGAAACGCAATGTCCGCTTACCAACAGATAGCAACCCGATGGCAGACCTGCCCGCATGCTCGGAAACTGCCCATGAACGGACGTCGCGTCCTGCGGTCGCTGGTTAAAGGTCCGGCACTCAGATGCGCTGGTTCACTGCTGCTGTGGCGGCGGCAGCAACCAGTTCGTGCAGCAGGCCCAATTCGCTATAAGCCGAGCCGCAGCAGAATCGGTGCGATGATTTCTCGACTCGATCTCTGCAAAGTGCCAAGCGTAAGCCTTGGTCAAGGCGCGCCCTTGGCGCGGCGGAGCAAACAGAGCAGAAACGGGCCATCGGGGGCATCGACGGGCTGCAGCCGGTTTTCTACGGTTTGACAGCTGCCCCGATCGAACACGAGCGAGAAATGGCCAGCCACGGTGCGCGCGCTGGACTCCTGATCGAACCCATAGAGCACATAAATGTCGTTCTGATGCGCGCGCACGCGCTCCTCGCCGATGCGGTACAAGCCGCTGCTCGTGTCCCACATCCCCCCGTTGAAGCCCGCTAGCCGGATGAAGGGGATGCGGGCGGGAAAGAACGGGATCATGAATGCAGTTGGGGCGGTGCCCGCCATCAGGACCAGCGCCTGATCGGGGCGTGGAATAGGCGGCACGCGTACCCCATAAAGCTCCCGATCCCAGGACACGTGGCCCCAATCGGCTGGACGCGTGGTGAGTGCGATAAGGCCGAGCAGGACCGCGCTCGCAAGCATGGCCGCANGCCGCATCCGCGCCGCGGGAACCATCATGCCGACCAGGGCCGGGATCAAAACCGGCGCCAGCATCTCAATAGGCAGCAGATACCGCCAGATGGAAAACAGGACGAGCCAGAGCACATATGCGACAGCGGCGAAGACGAGTACAAACCGCGCCGCGAGGTTAAGCGGTGGATGCCGGCGCCCGATTGCCAGCAACGGCAGAGAGATGATGGCGAGCGCGTAAAGCGCTGGTACGCGCAGATCGAAGAACGGCACGCCAGTGGCCATGACCTGACCACTCACCACCAAGAATGGAAATAGTAACGCTTTCCAGAGGCTATCCGGTACTCCCGAATCATCGCGATAAGATTCAACCATCGCCAAGGGCGATTGGAAGACCTGGTTGAGAAATGGAAAGATCGGGTTTCCCGTCTTGGCCCACATGATTGCGAACCAAGGTCCGCCTGCTGCGAGCAGCCCGATGCCAATGCCGACGCCGGCCGCAGCCGCGACCGCCATCCGCTCCGGCCAGCGCCGCGGCACGACCAAAGCGGCGAGCACAAACGCCACACAGTAGACCGCCATAGTGAGTTTGAATCCCGCCGCAAGGCCGACTGGGAATCCTGCGGCAGTCGCCCACATCATCGCCCGCATCGGCGAGGCCCGTGCAAGGCTTGGCATCGCTACCGCCGCCACCGCTAGCCCGCTCAGGACGAGTGCAGACATGAGATTGTCGATAAAAGTTGTGCCGCTCTCGGCAATGGCAACAGCCCCGGTCAGGCCGAGCGCAGCAAGCACCATCGCCGCCGGCCCGGATCGCCGTGCTGGCACGGGTGGCACCGTCCTCGCCAGCAGATAGAGCGGCGCATAGGCGAGGCCATACAAGGCGCCTAGCAGCGCGCCGATGAGCATCGGCGGCGCGTTCCACGCGAGCCAATAGAACGGCAGATAAGGGATGGGATTGGTAAAAGTGGGTCCCGGGAAGGCCGGGAAAATGTCGTACAGGATACGATCATTGAACAGCGCATAGGGAGCGTAGAAGTGATAGTTCTGCTGATCGTAATTGACGTCCTGGCCGAGCGCGAGCGCGCGTAAGGCGCAGGCAGCCGAAGCCACGGCGGTGAATGCCGCGACGGTCCAGCCGTTGCCGCGCCGGACGGGTAAGCCTGCTTCTTTCATGGCTGCGACGCCGAGCTGTCGATCGGGAACCCGAGCATACAATGGACCGCCGAAATCGATCTTGCGATGAAAAGACGGAGACTTTTTCGACGCTGGCTCGGGCGTTAGACAAAGACAGTGGTCGATTGTTCCGTCGAATTCGGCATGCGATGGCTGCTGAAGGCGCAGCCCAAAAATGCGCAAGATTTCACAAGTCGGTTTCGAATCCAAAAAATGAGAAGCGCAACCACCAATTCTACCTGATCCTGACAGTAATTTTATCTGAAACGATCGGCGGGTGGAACGGATAATGCTTGGCGTCGCCCAGCACGAGTTGAAGAGTATGTTTTCCGGGTGGAAGTTCGATACGCGCCTCGGTTTGGCCCGCGCCGAAATGAAGATGCGACTTGTCTTGTGCAATCGGTTCATTGGGGTCGAGTGGTTCGTTCACATCAATCAGCAAATGATGATGGCCGCTGTTCTGAAAATCGTCGCCCGCGTGAGTGACGCCCATGTTGCGCAGACCGAAGCGACACCAAAATCCGCCCTTGATTGTGGTGCCGTCCTGCGGCCAGACGAAGTAGAGAACGGCATCCTTTGGTGCGGGCTTTCCTTGAGCCCACGCGGCAAATGACAGACAAGTCAGGACTACGGACAGCGCGATCAGCCGGCTGATCTTCATGACACATCCTCCTTTAGCGCTCTTTAGGGGGACAGTGCGACGCGGAATCCGTGGGTGGGATATCGCACGTGGGTGTCGTAACTGTCGCGATTTGATGGCCGGACATACTGCGCATCATTCTTCCAGGAACCAGATCGAATGACGTGTGAGGGGCATTCGCCCCCGCCCCATGCTGCACCGTCAGCCGGCGCGCCCAGGTAATTTTTGTGCCAACAATCCTCTACCCACTGATCGACGCCGCCACCCATATCGTACAGCCCGAACGGATTTGGCTTAAAGCTGCCGACCTTGATCGGTTGCTCCGCGGCTGCGATGTCAGTACAATTCTTGCAATTGGCCATGCCGGGTTGAAATTGGTCGCCCCACCAGTATTTTGTTTGCGTACCTGCGCGCGCGGCATATTCCCATTCGGCTTCGCTTGGGAGCCGATATGCCTTCCGCGTTGCGCCCGCGAGCCAGGCCACAAATTGCTTGGCATCGCTCCAGCTTATGTTGGTGATGGGCGCGTCATCCTTGCCGGTTGCCACGAACGCACATGCCTTTGCCGCAGCACATTCGTTCCATTCGCGAACCGAAATCGGATATTGACTGATCGCAAACGGCTTGATGGTGACCTGGTGAGTTGGCTTCTCCGTGACATCGTCATTGCTACCCATTGTGAAGCTACCGCCGCGAAGTGTCTTCATCTCGGGCTCTCGGATCACCGAGGCCGGCTGTGTGGCAGGCGTGGCGGGAGACGCGGGCTGTGCTTGCGGCGCCGCTTGTTTCGCATCGGGAGCCACCGAAGGAACAGGCTGAGCCTGGGGCGCTGGTTGCGGGGTGGCCGGCGCTGCAGGAGCTGAGGGCTGAGGTAGTGGCGCTGCTTGTTTCGCGGTGGGTGGCGGCGATGAGAGCACCTTCGGCATCTCCAGCGAGACCGGGGCTGACGCCTGACGACCTAGCTTGCCATGCGGTAGCCAAAACACATACCAAAGGGCGCCGCTTGCGATGACCAGCAAAATGAGGCTCAGCAAAAAAATCAGAATGCGCTCGCGTCGTTTTCGGGTCCTGTTGAAGGCGGCCGGATCCGGAAGCACGCGGTACACGCTCACCGGATCGGTGATGTTCTTAACCTTGCGATCCCCGAGCGACTCATATCCGCAAACCAGTTTGTGCTTTATCTGCTCGTAGATGCCGCCCGAGATGTAAACTTGGCCAGGATCGGCAATCCCCTCCAGACGCGAAGCAATATTGACTCCATCACCGTAGACATCGCCTGCTTCGATGATGACGTCGCCAAGGTTGACACCAATCCGATACTCGATCCAATGATGCCTGGGCAGCGATGCATTGCGTCCAACCATGTCTTGTTGGATGACGATGCTGCAGCGCACCGCTTCGACAGGACTGTCGAAAATCGCAATAAAACCGTCGCCGGTGGTTTTGACGAGCCTTCCGTGGTGCCCTGCAATGCTGGGCTCGATTAGGCTACGCTCGATCCGCTTCACGCGACCGTGCGTTCCTTCTTCGTCGATTTCCATCAGGCGGCTGTAGCCCGCGATATCGCCAGCGATAATCGCGGCAAGGCGGCGCGGTGACGTCTCGCGCGGAGGCTTACCACTTTTGCCCGATTTGAAATCCCGAAGCTCGCCCATGGCTCGTTCGGTCTCCATGCACCGCAAACGGCGGTGTTAGGCGCTTACTTTCCGCTAGAAATTAGAACTCGTCGCTAACAAGTTATCACGCTGCCGGATTGGGACAAAGCCAATTGAAGCCTTCCTCAAACCGGCCTGCACCCTAATAGCTCAAACGGCGGTATTCGAATGTGATCCGCTTCACATCTTCCGAATTCAGCGGTTGCCGGATCGCTCCGCCCGAGGACGCCGTGTCCGTTCTACCTCAACAGCAGACTTTTGGTCGGTTTGACGCTCGCATGCGGACCTTGACCATGCCTCGCTCTGGGGGCTTACATGCGATGGATAGCGGTCAAGCGGCTTCGGTTGTCCCGGATTTCCGCCAACACCGCTTTCCCAGCCCTGGTAGCTCCAGACGTCGTTTTCAAAAACACAGATTGCTGCATCGGCTGCTCTTTCCCGCTGCCGGAGACGCGTATGAAGATGCCTAAGTACTTTCGGCCTTTGGGTTCTTACGGCCACGTTTGGCAGCTTGGTGGCCGCGACCTACTCGAGCCTGCAAGTCTGTATCAAGGATGCCGACGATAGGGTGGCGAAATACAGTCGTCTTCAATCGGAGATTCAGAGCAGACAATCCGAAATATTGGAAGCCATCAATCGAGCTGAATCAATTGATGATCTCAGATCACGCTTGAAAAACATTGCAGCTAACAGGCAGGAATTTAAAGACACGCCGCTGCGTTCATTGAACCTTGACTACCGCGACATACAAAATTTGATAAGGTCGCACGAGATCGTTGCCGCGACTGTTCGGCAGGTTTCTGACGCCTACGGATTCACCTACGAGGATCGTAAATACTTATCCGTGGTGGATGGGACCCTGCCCGATGACATAAGCGAAACTNAACTCCCTAAGATCAAGGCACTTGCACCGAAGTTTGCCAATCNGTTGAACACCGCGAAGACTTTAGCGTCACGATATGGTTTGGTCCAATACTGCCCGATCCCCCGTGCGTTTCTGTCCCNATGGCAGAGCAGGGGCCCCATTCTTGAGTACCGATATCACTTCAATCAAAATGGCACCGNCTACATACTGCCGGCAACAAGCTCTCAATAGAACATCTGCTTCCGCTGCTGCATCTCTCCCGGCGCGCGAGCAGACTTGCAGCGGATGTGCCGGCCGCCTCGCCCCGCTCCGTGCCTGGGTCTGCGTCGCGGCCGGGTTCGACGACGATGGGTGCTGAACGGCGGACGTATCGCGCAGAGGGAGTTGCGTCCGCTTCTCCCCAATTGGCAGACGTTGGGCGGTGGCTTGTCGGGTTGGGGTTCAGCGCGGCATCTGCCCTCGCACGCCGGGAATATCTTTCACACAGCGGCAAAATGTCCTAACTTGATGTCTTCGCGCTCCGTGGGTGACAACGATGCGATCCCGCGTAAGTAAATTTGCTCATGTCCTGGAACGCATTGGGCTTGCGATGGCCGGAGCGGCAAGCGGATTGTTTGTTGCCGTCCACGTGGGATCAAGCGTCGCAGCGCTCGCTTCTCAGGGTTTTATCGTCATCATGATGTTGGGTGGCGCGTTCGGATTTTACCTGGGAATCGATACTCCGCCGCTGGCTTTTCATGCACCCAATGGTGGAGTTTCAAATGATGGTTCCGGTGGCAAGGTCGATTCCGCGGAATTTCTCAGCGCCGTCGGCACATTTCTCGCTGCGTTGACGGCTTTTGCGTCGGTCAGCGTGATCGTGCTTCGTGGAGATCCGCATATCTCTTGGACAGTGATGATCATGCTGGGATGGGTGGTCGGCGTGATGATGCAAATCGTTGCCGGGGCGATTGCACGCATTCGCGCTTGATACGTGGTCGCTTTCGCTTCGCGGTTATGCGCAGGCAGATCTCGCGGCGATTAAATGCCGTGCTTTGTACCAAAAAGCGGTAGCTAGCTCTGTATCAACAGCGGTACTTGCCACTTCAGGTCTGCAGACGGGCGACGACTACCTTTGCATCACCCGTCGAGGCGCATCCGGCGCGACTACCGGTCCACGTTAAGCACTGCACCCGTGGTGGCGTCGACATCAACCTCCATATATCGGCCTGATATATCCCGCCCCTCGATTTGCCATTCATAGCCGGCAAATTGAGTGTGGGATACGGTTACGAGACCAATGTTGGTAGCAACTCTCAATGCTTGCTGCATCGAAATGAGATCGCCCGTATCATAGGCCATGGCGGGTGTTGCCATCCCGAGCGCTACGGCTGCAACGATTGGCATGATGTATTTTCGCATGGGTTACTCCATGTATTTTCGCATGGGTTACTCCTGGTCGAAGCCATCTGCTCCGTTACGCCTTCGAAATCGGCGTAACACCCCTGAAAACCATTCGAAGCGCTGTGTGTTCCGATCTCGCAATCACGAAGCTGCGCGAATGTTCGGCGGTTGCGGCCATTTGGTGACCGCATCTTGGCGATAGCGAGATGAGTTTTTCGTCGATCCCGTGCCCCGCATCCACGGCTGTCGATTCTGCGACAAAGGGCGGCGGCGCAGGACATCATCGGGAACATGACAGCCTTGACGTCTGCGCCCGCATCATCAAGCTGAAATATTTGGCGTCGTAAAAATCTTTCGAAGTGACAATGGCGGCGCCACCCCCGGGATCATCCATGTTCCATTTCAGGGAGAGTTCGGGAACCGCACGCGCGATTGCCAGCCGGCGCCGGGCGTCCCCGAATACCCACCCATCCGACAGAAGTGATCGAGGCCTCGGACTGCGCCTGGGACTGCGCCGGAAGCCACTTGAAACCGCTCAGAAATTTGAACCCGGGAAGGTTTGTCCAGACATACCTTTGGGGCAGGCCTTTGCTGGGCAGGCAAGGAGGAACAGAGATGCCCAATTCAACATCGCGGCGCTGGACTGCGGCGGAAATCGTTAGGCTGAAAAACCTGGCTCAGAAATATCCGCCCGCGGAAATCGCTGCACGGCTTGGCCGGACGCCCTCGGCGACCGCCACAAAGGCCCATGAGCTGAAGCTCTCACTAAAGTTCCGGCATCAAAGCAACCAAGAGCCGACCGTCTCGGGTGCGGACCCTGGGCCGGCCGGGTTTGACTGGCACGAGTAATACCGCATCATCAGCTGCTTGTACGCAGCCGTGTATGCGGGTCGATCGCGAACCGACAGGAGAAGCCCACCGGTTCGCGGGTTTGTTGTTGCCCCGGAAAGCTAAGTCGTCTCGACGCGGTAGCCCAACCGCCGAAGATTGTTGAAGGCTTGAACTTCCATTGGCTTCGCAGTCGCAGGAATTCTGACAATGAAGATCTTGTCCTTATTCTTCTTCATTCTCTGGTGGACGTCTGCGAAATGAACGAAGTGATCTTCCGATATCAAGGAGTCTTCGCCTTTCTTTTCGTGGTGGATGGCGATCGACCATCGTGTACGCATGGTATTTTTCCCCAAAATTACTCGACGCTCCATTTCGGTTAATGATTGAGTCCTTTTTATCGCCGCGACGGGACAAAAAAATGAAAGGCGATGATGTAACTGCCGATTGGGGCCTGTCGCCGCAATTTCGTCGTCCCCAGCACAGAGGCATCGATGGCGCGGGTGTGCCGCGCGACGTTGTGCTCGACCTGCGGTGGTTCTATAGCAAACAAAAAAACTTTGGGGAGAGCAGGGTGCGCAGCAACCGGTTGCAAGGCAAGTCAGCAGGCAAGTCGGCAGCCTGCGTCATCGCAGCTCTGGGCATCGCTCTATCAGCCGCAACGCCCGCGGTGGCGCAGAAAAGGGGCGGCACGCTGCGGCTCTATCACAACGACAATCCGCCCAGCACCTCGTTGCTCGAGGAATCGACGATCGCTTCGGTGACGCCGTTTTCGGCTGTGTTCAACAACCTTGTGGTTTTCGATCCCGCCAAGGTCCACGAGACCCTGGAAACCGTCATCCCGGATCTGGCTGAAAGCTGGTCCTGGGACCAGACCAATACCAAGCTGACCTTCCAATTGAGGCAGGGCGTGAAATGGCATGACGGCAAGCCATTCACGGCCAGGGACGTGCAATGCACCTGGCGGATGTTGATCGGCAAGAGCGAGGCTTCCGAATTTCACAGGAACCCACGCCGGGTCTGGTACACGAAGCTGCAGGACGTCACGGTCAACGGCGATTACGAGGCCACATTCGAGCTCAGCGAGCCACAACCGAGCCTGCCGGTCTTGCTCGCGAGCGCTTTTTCGGCCGTTTATCCTTGCCACGTTCCGCAAGCGACCATGCGCACCCGGCCGGTCGGTACCGGGCCGTTCAAGTTTGTCGAATTCAACCGTGGCGCGTCGATTCGCCTCGTGCGCAATCCCGATTACTGGAAAAAGGACCGCCCCTTTCTCGATGAGATCACTTTCAGGATGATCGACAGCCGCGCGACGCGCATGCTCGCTTTCGCAACCGGCGAATTCGATATCACCTTTCCGGCGGATGTCAGCGTCTCCCTGATGAAGGACGTCAAGGCGCGCGCGCCGAACGCGATATGCGAGATGATCACCACCGGCACGCAATCCAACCTGATGGTGAATCGCGTCAATCCGCCGTTCGACAATCCGGATCTTCGTAAAGCGATGTCGCTTGCGATCGATCGCAAGGCATTCAATACGATTCTGATGGAGGGATTGGCGCTGACCGGCGGAGCCATGCTGCCGAAGCCCGCGGGCGAATGGGGTATGCCGCCGGAAATGGTGTCGTCGCTGATGGGATATGGTCCCGATACCGACAAGAACATCGCGGGAGCCCAGCAAATCATGCAGAAGCTCGGCTACAACGATGCCAAACCGCTGCGGATCAAGATTCAAACGAGAAATCTTCCGACCTATCGCGATGCCGCGGTGATTCTGACCGATCAACTCAAAAAGATCTACGTCATCGGCGAGCTGGATATTCTCGAAACGCCGCAATGGTACGCGAGACTCGCACGGAAGGATTACACGATCGGGCTGAACGTGACCGGCGTCAGCGTCGACGATCCCGACGGCAATATCGTCGAGAACTATTCGTGCAAATCCGAGCGCAACTATACGCAGTACTGCAATGCGGAGGTGGATCGACTGCTCGCCGCACAATCCCGCGAACTGGACAAGGAAAAACGCAGAAAAATCGTCTGGGATATCGAGCGTCTTCTGGTGGACGACGCGGCTCGGCCGATCATTATATCCAGCGTGGCCGCCAATTGCTGGCATCCTTACGTCAAGAACTACACCCCACACGACAATAGCCAATACAACAGCCTGCGGTTCGAGGAGGTCTGGCTGGACAAGTAGCAACGCTTGTGTGGACCCCAAGAGGGGAGAGATGCGGCCGCAGCATTGGGGCTGCGGGAACGCACCGCATGCATCTTCCTTCACCTCACCCCCGCGATTGCGGGGCGAGGTGAAGAAGTCATTCGTTGACGGTGGTCTCCGGACGCCAGGTCAGGAGCCGGTCCTCGATCATGGTCAGCAGCCATTCGGCGATCAGCGCCACCACCGCGATCACGATCATCGCCGCGAACACGCCGTTGGAATCGAACGAGCCTTGCGCGGTCGCGATCAGCAGCCCCATGCCCTCGCGCGCGCCCAGAAATTCGCCGACGATGGCGCCGACCAGCGCGAAGCCGAAGCTGACATGGAGACTGGCGAGAATCCATGACAGCGCCGAGGGGATCACCACCGCGCGCGTCATCTGCCAGTCGCTGGCGCCGAGAATGCGCGCGTTGGCGATCAGGTTCTTGTCGGCCTCGCGCACGCCCTGGAACGCGTTGGCAAAGACGACGAAGAACACCATCACCACCGCAAGCGCGATCTTCGAGGCCGCCCCTAAGCCCAGCGCCACGATGAAGATCGAGCCCAGCACCACGCGCGGAATCGAATTCGCGACCTTGATGTAGATCGAGAACACATCGGACAGCAGTTGATTTCGCCCCAGCGCGATGCCGCAGAGAATGCCCATCACAGCGCCGATCAGGAAACCGGCGCCGGCCTCATAGATCGTGACCCAGATCTGCTTCCAGAGCGGACCGATCGAGGTGCCGTTCTGGAACCAGTCGATCAGTTTGGTCACGATGCCGCTGGGCTGGCCGAAGAAGAACGGATCGATCAACCCGCTGCGCACGCCCAATTCCCAGCCGCCGACCAGAAACACCAGCACGCCAAGGCGCAGCGCCAGCACCAGGCGCGCGCGCCGGCGCAGGCGCTCGACCATGGTTTCCAGGCGAACGTCGGCGGCGGGGGTGGGGAGGGCGGTTTCGGCCATGTCAGTTTAATCTGGTTGGATCTAAAGTCATTTCGGATTGATGCGAGTTACTCCTCATGGTGAGGAGGCGCTCTTGCGCCGTCTCGAACCATGAGGATGAACACACCTCATCCTTCGAGACGCGGCGAAGACGCCGCTCCTCAGGATGAGGGAAGGATGACGCGTCAATCATGGCCATGGCTAATGCCCCGCCCGTGCGCGCAAGACTTCTTCGCGCAGATCGTCGGAAATCTTTCGCGCAATCGCGATGAATTTTTCGTCGTAGCGCAAGGTCGCGACGTTGCGGGGGCGGGGCAGGTCGATGGTGTGCACCGACTTGACCCGTGCCGGGCGCGTGGTCAGCACCGCGACCCGATCGGCCAGCAGTATCGCCTCGTCGAGGTCGTGGGTGACGAACAGCACCGCGGACTTCGCCAGCGCCCATAGTTGCAGGAGCTCGTCCTGCATCAATTCGCGGGTCTGCACGTCGAGCGAGGAGAACGGCTCGTCCATCAACAACACCTGCGGATTGTTGATGAAGGTCTGCGCCAGCGCCACCCGCTTGCGCATGCCGCCCGAGAGCTGATGCGGGTGATGATCCTCAAAACCTGTCAGCCCGACGCGGTTGATCCAGTCGCGCGCCATCGCCTCAGCCTTGTCGCGCGCTATTCCGCGAAACAGCGGCCCCGCCATCACATTGCCAAGCACGTTGCGCCAGGGAAACACCGCATCCTGCTGGAACACAAAGCCGACGCGGCGATCGACACCGTCGACCGGCGCATCGAACAACGTCACCTCGCCTCCTTGCGGCTTCGCCAGCCCCGCAATCAGCCCCAGTGTCGTCGACTTGCCGCAGCCGGTCGGGCCGACAATGGCGAAGAATTCGCCGGGCGCTATTTTGAGATCGAACTCCTCCAGCGCTGAAAGCACCTTGCCGTCAGGCGTGACGAAGCGCCGGGCGACGTTCTTCAGTTCGATGGCGGAGGGGGTTATCTGGTCCATTTGAATCCACGCGGATTGATCGCAGCGGCTCGCTCTCCCCTTCCCCGCAAGGGGGGAGGGAGCGCGCCGACATTGTTGAAGAGCATTGCTAGATCGCCTCTTGTGGCCGCTCAATGCGTCGCGTTGGCCTTGATCACAAACTCCGTGGTGTAGGTCTTGCCCAGATCGATGGTCTTACCCTGCACGTTGGGCGAGAAGCTCGACAGCACCTTCAGCACTGACTCGGGCGCACCCTGCGGCATCATGCCGTCGGGCGAATATTGCGCGCGGCCTTCGCGCAGGCCCTGCACATAGAGCTCGAGCTCGCCGGCGTAGTAGTCCTTCGGCATTTGGGCTGCGATTTCCTCCGGTGAATGTGTGTTCATCCACTTCAGCGTCTTGACGAACACGTTGACCACCTTCTGCGCGGTCTCCTTGTTGGCTTCCATCCAGGCGCGGTCCATGTAGAGGCAGGCGGCGGGATAATCGCCGCCGAGCGCGGCACGCGTCGCCTCCGGCGTGCGCAAATCGATTCCCACTTTGGCGCTGCCGGCCTTCACCGCGCGCGCCACCGTCGGCTCGGTAGTCATCCCTGAGACGATCTTGCCCTGCTGCATCGCCGCCAGGAACGTGTCGCCGGCGCCGACCGGCACCAGCGAGTAATCCTGCACTTTCAATCCTGCTTTCGCGGCGAGCGCGCGGGTGAGGAAATCCGTCGCCGAGCCCAAACCTGTGACGCCGAGCGCCTGGCCCTTCCAGTTCGCGGGATCCTTCAACTTGTCGGCGTCGGCTGATTTCACCAGCACCACTTCGCCGGGCGCTATGCCAAACTGCACCACATCGGTGATGAACTTGCCCTTGGATTGCAGATCGATGGTGTGATCGTAGAACCCAACCACGCCCTGCACCTCGCGCGCCAGCAGCGCGGTCGCGGCCTGCGAGCCGGAAGTCGAATTGAACAGCTCGACATCGAGGCCCTGCTCCTTGAAGAAGCCGAGCTGGGCGGCAAGCTTGGCGGGGAGATAAATCTGCTTGTCGATGCCGCCGACCATGATCTTGATCGGGGTCTGCGCCTGCGCGGTTGCGGCGAACATGACCGCGGCCGATATCGCTGATAACAGGGCGGCGGCGAGAATTTTACGCATGAGGCGTTTCCTTCGGACGGTGTTTTCTTGTGGGGCGTGTTCTTGAAGTGTTTTTGCGGGGTCGGGGGTTCCCCCTCAAAGGCGGTATATCACGGCAGGTTCACAGGCCATGAGGCCTCTTGGCGCAGGGCTGTGTCAACCGGACTTTTGGGGGTGTTGCAGGCCAAAAAGCGCCGCGCGCCGTTCGATGGAACGCCGTCATCGCCCTGCTTGGGCGCAGAGCCGGTCTTCGCGCTCAGCCGAAGCGCGACGCGGCGACGCACCGGCGGGTCTTGAACCGCCGCACGGGCGATCCTTACCTGATCGGAGTGTGGCGCGGCGCTTGCCGTCCGTATCAGGGAGACACGGTGATGAATTACCTTCGAACAGCGATGCTTCTGGCCGGTCTCACGGCCCTGTTCATGGGTGTCGGTTATTTGATCGGCGGCGCCAGCGGCGCGACCATTGCCCTCCTGATCGCGACCGCGACCAACCTGTTCGCCTACTGGAATTCGGACCGCATGGTGCTGTCGATGTATGGCGCCCACGAGGTCGATCAGCACACTGCGCCCGAACTCGCCAGTCTGGTGGCCGAACTCGCCGCCCGGGCCGGGCTGCCCATGCCGCGGCTGTTCTTGATGGACAATCCGCAGCCCAATGCGTTCGCCACCGGCCGCAATCCGCAGAACGCCGCGGTTGCCGTGACCACCGGGCTGGTGCAGTCGCTCAGCCGCGAGGAACTCGGCGGGGTGATTGCCCATGAACTCGCGCATGTGAAAAATCACGATACGCTGCTGATGACCGTCACCGCGACGATCGCAGGTGCGATCTCGATGCTGGCGCAGTTCGGGATGTTCTTCGGCGGCCACCGCGATAACAACAACGGCCCCGGTATCATCGGTTCGATCGCGATGATGATCCTGGCGCCACTCGGCGCCATGCTGGTGCAGATGGCGATCAGCCGCACGCGCGAATACGCCGCCGACAATCTCGGCGCCCGCATCGTCGGCCAGCCGATGTGGC
>JGI12053J15887_10000379_pt1 | contig 17759 bp, 15 predicted proteins | sample MedBloCAOM1_O3_FD_15887 | JGI IMG/M metagenome (IMG submission 15887)
TGCACGCCGGACCCCATGAGTCCAGCCGCGTGCAATCCGCCCGCTCCACTCCCGCATCCGATATCGATGATGGTGGACGACGCGGCAGCCTGGACGTCGGCCATGGAATGACGCAGCGCACGCGCAAAGCGGTAGGTGTCGGGCCCAAAGAAAACGGTGTCGGACGCTTCGGTCGGAAATGCGGAATGCACGAACAGTTGTTCGCCCAGGCTCGAAAATCGCACTTTGGCGCGAAGGAGGTCCCCCTCGACCTCAAGCTCTCCCGCCTGTTCGAGCAGCGCAACGATGCTCGGCGGCAGCTCGATGCGTTCAAACGGACGACTCCATCCGAACACGCGTTCGAGCGGTGTTGCCCGGGAGGTAGGCCGGTTATTCACGCGATGATGGCTGGCTGGAGTGCTGGTTGTGAACCGATAATCGTGACCCTGGAGTTCTTTCCCTAGTGCCAACAGCGCCTGATCTTTCGCATCCATAACCCGGGTCCGTTGCCCCCCATTTTCGGCCGCTTGTCCACCGCTTGGGCCGTGTCCGATACAATGCTGCCCAAGGGCAAGAGTTCCGTGCGGGCATCCGCGCGAACTCTCGGCCCCAATTCTTAGGTCATCGCCCTGCGCGCATAGAAACGGGACGACGCATCGGCGGCACTCACTGCCGCCGCCCTCGGGCCGCCGCTCGCGTTCGTCGAGGGATGCAATGCCGAGCTCCTTGCGGTGTGCAACTCAACGCTCGAATGCAGCGTTTAGTCCCGCCGCCGACCGGCCCCTCACTTGCCATCGATTGTTCTGCAGAGGCACTCACGAGCCGCTATTATGGCCGCAGGGCGGCTGCCGCACGCACCGGCCGCGGGCGAGGAACAGTCCTTGCCTGCGTTGGCGAACGCGGATGGCCAGCGGAGGACGGATGGATGGCTCCAGTCGAGACTGCCGAAGTGAATGCCGATCGATTTGCGCGCGTCCTAGGGTTGGCTGCTGTTGATCTGTGGAGCGAGCTTCCACGCGAGCTTCAGCAGACCCTGTTCGAGCGAGCTGTCTTGCTGGGCCACCAGACCGAGCGGGATGAAAGCCTGCGCGAGCAACTGGCGCAATTTCTCCACCATCATCACGAACGCACGGCGGCGCGCTGAGGCACAACTCCGCTGACCCAACGGGCGCGCCGGAGCGGCCGCCTCGCAGCGATCTCAGCCACGATGCCGGCTTGTCCGGCGACTGAAGACGAGCATCCTCGCGGGCAGCGGGGCCAGGGACTTGGCGCTTGGGTCACGCCGCGAACACGGTTATGCGACGTCACGCCCGGAACCGCATCAAACATTCGTCGTTAGCCCATTACGGCACGGATAACGAAGCGGCGATCCCCATGCCGAAGAAAATCAAGGGCAAGAGGCAGTCGAGCACGCTGAGCGGCGTAGCGGCTACGTTGTTTCCATTTCGCGACAAAGTCGCGCCGCTGGACACGCCGGAGTACCGACGAAAGGCCGGGGAACTGATCGCGCGAGCGGCGCGATCGCGCAAGCGTCTGAGCAGCCGCAAAGACATCAAATCTGTGTAAGCGGCATTGCGCCGCGCGCACGCAACAGCGCGCACGCGACTGGCGTTTGGAACCTAGTTCTGGGTGTCACGTTCCTTTGGCGGATGAATCGATCATCCCTCAATAGAGGAGACTCCCATGGAAAGGCTCGCCTACACCTCCATCCTGTTCGCGCTTCTGACGAGCGCGGCAAGCGTGCAAGCGCAGGCGCCACAGCGTCAAGGCGCCGGGCCGGCTGCCCGCATCATGGCGAGCATTCCGGCCAGCAGCATGACCGTCACGCACTTGTACAAGCAGAATGTCTATGATCCGGGAGACAACAAGATCGGGGAGATCATGGACGTTCTGGTGGACCGCGAAGGCAAGATCACCGCGCTGATCGTCGGGGTCGGCGGCTTCCTCGGCATGGGCGAGAAGGATGTCGCCGTCCCGTTCAACGCTGTCCAGGTCACCAGCAAGGACAATAACAAGTGGTATCTGGTGATGAACTCCACGAAGGACGCGTTGAAGAGCGCGAAGGGGTTCAAATACGACCGCGACGCCATGACCTGGATGCCGGAGGACGCCCCTGCGACCACCGGCACTCCCGCAGCGCCGCGCCAGAACAGGTAGGGATCTCAATTTGCTTCTTTAGCGACGGAGGCCGCCGGCAACGGCGGCCTCCGTGTGGATTGTTGAGCGTTACCGTGCATCCCCCGTGCGGCTGTCCACAACGCGTCAGTACAGGTGCGGCGAAGCTATGTGGAACGAAAGCAGTTAGCCGGCGTTCGCTTTCCATGCCCGGCGCGTATCGACAACAGGATGATGGATTGGCTGCCGCGCTTGGCATCCACCTGTGCGTCTATTGTGCCGTGGCCGCGTGCTTCGCCTTAGGTTTGTATGCTCTGCTTCAGCCTTCACGCCTTCTCAATCCCGGTCTGGCCGCTTACAAGCCTCCTCCCGGAACGATCATCGCATATGTGCAGCAGCCTCCACGTCTGAATGACGTCGCGGCGCAGGCGGTGCCCATGGCCCCCGCGGTCCTGACCCGGCCCGAGTTGGAAACGACCGGTAGATCGACACATCAAGCGGTGCCAGAGCCATCGAGTCGAGCGATGCCGGAACCACGAATAGCCGAACCATCGGTGCGGCAGCCGAAGGCGAAACCGCGCCGCGAAGCCCGAAGCGAAAGTCCGACGCCACAGCCGGCAGCGTGTCTTTCGGGATATGACAGCTCGGGGGCGCAGACTAGGTCCTGCTGACCTGCTCAGTCTCGCGCTACTACTTCAACCTTTCGAGCAGTACCGTAATCGTACAGATGAGGCCGGCCGCCTCGAAATCCTTGACGACGGTGCCCCCGAGCTCGCGGATGATGTTCTGCTCGATCAATGCAGACCCAAAGCCGCGTCGCTTCGGTTGTTGTATCAACGGGCCATTCATTTCTCTCCAGATCAACTGCAGTCTGTGCCCCTTGTCGTCCATGGTATTCCAGTCGATGCGAATGCGACCCCCCGGCAGCGATAAGGCTCCATATTTCACGGCATTGGTCGTCAGCTCATTGACCACCATGGCAATCGCAAGCGCAGCCCTCGGATTGACCCGGAGTTCGGGGCCAAACGCTTCGATGCGGTGATCCGACGCCGACCGGTACGGTTCGGTAATGCTGCGCACCAGTTCGCCGAGACCGGCGCTTTCCCAGTGTTCTTCCGTGAGCACGTCGTGGGCACGCGCCAAGGCCATGATACGCTCTTCTACCGCCGTCTTCGCGGCAGCCGTGGACGTCGCGGAACGGAGCGTGCTCACGACCAGTCCTTGCACCGTTGCCAGAGTATTCTTAACGCGATGATTCAACTCGTTGATCAGCAGCTCGCGATCGGATTGACTGCGGGCAAGCTGGGTCGCGAGCCGGACGGCGATGAAGATGCCCACCGCCAAACATAAAATCCCGAAGCCAGCAAGAATCGCAACCGAGCGCCAGAGCTGATTGGTCAGGTTAGATTTTGGGATCCCGACCGCCACGCTCCATCCGGAGAACGGCGAGCGGGTAAATCCGGTTAGGACCACAGTGCCGTCGAACGTGGTCGTGTCGAGCACGCCGTAGAACTGGCTCATGACGGCGGGATAAAGCGTCGGCGAGGCTTGCCGACCGACGAAACGCTCGGCATTCGCGAGAACGAGCGATCACAGTTCCCTTCTTGTCGAACACCGCGATGGTCCAGTCGGGCGCGGGGCGCTGCCGAAGGATGATGGCGGTGAAGACGCTCAGAGGCAACGACGCCGCCAGGAGGTAGACGACCTTGCCCTCGCGCCAGACCGGAACGTCGACCACGATGATGTTGCGATGCAATACCGGCCCGAACACCAGGTCCGAGATCTGCGGGTCGCCGGTGGCAAAGACCCGCTGCAAGACATCCATCCGGATATACTTCGGCAGCGGAGTTCCGGACGGCACGGCCGTATTGAGGAGCTGCTGTCCGCTCGAATCCGCCACGACGACATTCGACTGCGGGAAGTGCACCTCCACGAAATGTTCGGCTTGGGCCCTGAAGGCTGCGATATCGTCTCGCGCCAACGCTTCGGACAAGGCGAGCACCTGGAGGGATGCGATCGTCGTGCGCAACTCCCCGTCGATATTGGTCGCCAAACCGCGCGCGATCTGCAGGATACGGTCGTACGCCGTCGTCCGGCTGGTTTCATAATTGTAATAGACAAGCACCGCCGCAAAGACGGTTAGCGGGAGAACCATCCCGGCCACCAGGAGCGCAAGACGGAACGGAAGCGATGCTTTGGGCAACAAGCAGGTCACCGTCGGAACGACAAGCGCAGCATAACGAATGAACCGGTCTCGAATGCCAGGATTTTGCAAGCCAGGCAGGCTGGTCGTGCGCCGGGGCTACAACGCAGGCCGGACCGGATTGTTCGCGCTACCCGCACCGCCTTCCGAGCGCGCGCTCGATAACAGCACGGACTTAGCCCAAGCAAATAGCCGGGAATAACAGGCACATTGCGCGGTCAGGCTGGGCGAAGCCTGCACGATCCCATCGCGGCAGAGCGACTGTGAAGCGCCTCACGCTATGAATTTGGGTTATGGGGTATGGCTTTGATGGGAGGGCGAAGTGGTGGAGCCCCGACGATGTGTAAATCGATCAAGCCTACGCCTACGGTCGATGAGCATCTTACGTTCCGCTGGTGGACCTACGGCGCCCTCATCCTTTACACCGCATCGCTCCTGGTGTTGTGCGGGTTTGTGACCATCCAAAAATATTCGCTGGCCGATGGTCTCCCAACCATATCGGCAGCCGCAAAACCGCCCCACCTGCCGATCGCGATGTACCGGAGCGGCGACTTGGTGGTGGCCGGAACCGCGACGCTGCCGTCCTGCCATGAGGCATCGGACTGAGGACTGGAATAAACCGCCCAGCCCGCGCGGTTGCGCGAGCGCGGCTGTGGACATTTCGTAACGTTCTGACGGCTCGCAAGCGCGAAGCCCTCCCGCGCCGTTCGGCACGCCTCGCGCGACAGCGGCGCCAATCCGTCCCTGCCTCCAAAGATTCGCAGATAATTTGTTGCATCTGTGAGCTTCCTCTCCTTCAAGAGCCGGGAGCAGTGGCATCACCCGCCTTGCAAGCGGACAGGCATGCGGCCGGTCGACTGGAGCGCCCAAGTTGGTAAGCACGCGAGAGGATGCAACGATGAAAATCCCAGGCATGAAACATGGAGCGGGGCTCGGCCCCGGCAGAAGCGTCGGTGTGGCCGTCGCAGTCCTGCTAGCAGCGGGAGCCTTGAGCGGATGGGGCATCTCGACCACGTTTGGGACCCGCGCCGCGGCGATCGAGTCGCCTTTCGAGCTTACGCGACACCGCAACATGGCGACGCCTGAGGCGACCAAGACGAGCCTTGTCGGCTCCTACGCGGTCACAGGAACGGACCCCGACGGCAAGCCCTATGTCGGCACGCACATCCTCGACGTTTCCATGGCGCCATCAGGCGCGCTGGAGCTCGACTGGGACAACGGCAAGCAGGTCGGCGTCGGCCAGGTCATCGGCAATGTTCTGGCGGTGGCCTGCCTGATCAAGGGCCGCACGGTCATCCTGACCATGGGCATCAGCCCCGACGGATCGCTTTCCGGCAAATGGTCGCGCCGCACCGACCGGGGCTGGCAAGGCACCGAGACGTGGACGAGGACATAGGACATACCGGACTTCTGTGACCCGGGTTACACCCGCAAGTCATCCAATGTCTTCAGGGCATAGAACTCGACCGTTTGCGCCCGACCTTTCACCGGTGCCTGATGCAGCTCCCGACCTTGAACATCGAGGCCGGCCACCTCGGCCGCACGGCGCGACAAGATGATCGCGCAATCATACTCCTTGGTGAGGCTCTCCAGCCGAGCGCAGGTGTTCACCGTGTCGCCGATGGCGGTGATGATCTGCGAACCCGGCGGTCCCATGCCGCCGACGATCGCCTCGCTGAAATGAATGCCGATGCCGATCCGCAGCGGCTGTGACAAGTCGCCCCTCAACCGCCCATTGAGCTGGTCGATCCGCGTCAACATCTCTCTCGCCCCCCGCAAGCAGTCGACCGCACCCTGCGCAGGATCCTTGGCGTTGAGACCGTAAAGCGCCATCAGGCCGTCGCCGGTGAATTGCGAGTAATGGCCGTTGGTCGCCCTGAGCGCCTTGATCATCTCGTCGTAGAACTGGTTGAGGATGAACAGCAGATCATACGGCAGCCTGGCCTCGCCCAGCGTGGTGGACCCGCGCAGATCCACGAACAGCACCGTGATCAGCCGCTCGCTTCCCAACAGTCCTCCGCGGGCCATCCCGTCGAGCGCACGCGCGTCGGCCGCCAACAGCGGGACCACGGAGATATCAGCGGTGGGACAAATCTGGCACGCCAACCGCATGCCGGCCATCGCTCCGATCCGCGCCAAGGCTTTGGCCTCCAATCCCGAAGGCTCGGGCAGGTCCTCCAGGCCCTTCGTCACCAGGATCCGGCAGGTGGTGCAGCGCGCCCTTCCGCCGCACACCGACGCATGGGGAATGCGGTTGGCGCGCAACGTTTCGAGCACGGTCGCGCCTGGCACGATGCGGGCGGTTCGCCCGCTCGAATGGCTCAGCACCAGCGCCCGGCGGCGGCGAGAGAGCCAACTGCGCACGGCGCGGCCAGCAAAGGGCAACGATGTCACCGCCAGGTAAACGACGGCGGTGGTCCGCGCGATCCGGCCAATCTCCTCCCGGTTCTGGTCCGTGAGGTTGGCCGCCGCGAGCGATAATCTCACATAATCTGGATTTGTAGCATCGCGGAGCACCTGATTGCCTGCCGCGATGAATCCGGAGAGCGCCAATGTCGGCAGCAGAATCCCGAAACCGACAATCAGCGGCTGCCAGTGGGCATACCAGGGCTTGGTGCGAAGCCAGAAATGGATGCCGATGCAGGCATGAATCCACACGGTGAGAAGCGCCGTCGCTTGCAGCAGCGCCAGCCAGGGCGACAGCAGCCATTGCGAGATCAGGACAGAGGTATAATCGCTGGTGACATGGAGCAGCTCCTCTGCGGCGCGCGTGCTGACCACATGCAGCATAAGCAGCAGCGGGATGCATAGACCAAGGCCGAGCTGCCACCATTCCCAGCGCGTCAGGCGAAGATAGCGTCGCACATAGATCGACCAGAGCGCGTTCAAGTAATGTGCCAGCAGTGCCGCCGCGAGAATGGCGGTCCCAACTTTTGTCCGCCATGGATCCATGAGGAGGATGAGCGCGGCTTCCGCGCGCTCGATCGACACCAGCAACAACGCGTGTGCCGTCAGGTGACAGACCACAAAAGCGAGCATAATGAGCGCGCTGAAGAGACGGATCCTGCTCCGCAACACCTGCGGGCTCAGACCCGCTGTAACGCCCTCCGGAAGCCCGGATAGGGGCTCCGACGTGCGCCCGACGATGGCCGCTTTGGCGGGCGCACTGCCGGCTAATCGCATTTTTGGTCAACTGGGCCAAGCGGGCGCATGGGTTTCCCAGCTATGTTGCTTCAGCGCTGCTGCGAGTTCGACCATCAATACCATCGGTATTGATCACCGCCAAGGAGCTCAGAATGTGGCTCTGCACATACCAGTTGGGAGGGCGGGATAGTTTGCCTTGCTCACCCGCATTCCACGCGCCGAGGTGGTCTGCCTCCTCTTTCAATACGCATCCGATGGCGATATGTGCATGAAATGCGCGCGCGCGATTACGTTCTGGGCGTCATCTCGGATACGCATGGGCTGCTGCGGCCCGAAGCCCTCAGCGTGCTCCACGGCTCAGACCTGATCATCCACGCCGGCGACGTCGGCAAACTTGAGGTGGTCGATCGGCTTGGCGAAGTTGCGCCCACTCATGTCGTTCGCGGGAACATCGACAAGGGAAGCTGGGCTGCGGCGCTGCCCGTGACCGAGCTTGTCGAGGTGGGCGAGCATCGTTTCTTCGTGCTGCATGACATTTCGCAGCTCGATGTCGACCCCGAGGCCGCCGGCTTCGCGGCTGTCGTGTTCGGGCATTCCCATCGGCCCTCGATCGAACGGCGTGGCGGTGTCCTGTTTCTCAATCCGGGGAGCGCCGGTCCGCGTCGCTTCAAGCTGCCGGTCACTGTTGCCCGCGTGAAGACGTCAGGGCGGCGCATGCGTGCAGATATCGTCGAGCTGCACGTATGACCTCATCCTCCGGAAAGCGGAGCTGACGCGGCCTGCAGGTCAAGTCGGGCGTGCGGTTACCGCGCCTCGCGCAATCCCGCTCGCTCGAGCCGCGGCAGGACTTCGTCGCAGAGGTAAGGCAGTTCGTCGGCGTAGTTAACGAGCGACACGGCAATGCCAGTGAGCCCCGCCGAACTCAGGTCGACGAGTTGCCGCGCCACGTGATCGGGATCGCCGATGATCGGCAAACCGCTGTTGCCATGGGCGAATTGGCTGCGCTGCTTGGCAAACTCTTCGGCCGGGACGGTCCGCGGGGTGATATTGCGCATCGCAAGCAGCCGGTCGACAGCCGCCCAGTCGGCCTGATCCACTACGCAATATCGGTGGTAATCCTCAGCCTCCCGCATCGTCGGCCGGCAGGTGATGACACCGACTGTGTAGACGCTGATCTCGCGCCCTTGCTGCTGTGCAAGATGCTTGACCTTGGCGACGCGCTCGGCGGTCTCCGCCACCGACACCCGTGAGGCCTGCATGAAGAAGGCGTCGCAGTTCTTCACCGCGAAGGCTTGGCCGGTGGGTGACGCGCCGGCATTCATGATGATCGGCCTGCTGCCGCCATAAGGCTTTGGCTTGGCGCGCACACTCTTGAGCTTGATGTAGCGGCCGGCGAAATCGAAGTCCTCGCGCTCGGACCAGATCAGTTTGATGGCGTCGATCCATTCCTGCGCATAGTCGTAGCGCGCCTCGTGATCGCGCTGCTCGACGCCGAACATCTCGAACTCGTCCTCGTTCCAGCCGACGACGATGTTCAGCCCGAAGCGGCCCTCGCCGATCTGGTCGGCGGTCACCATCTCCTTCGCCGCGATGACGGGGTGAAACAGCGGGGCATGCACCGTGCCGAAGCACGTGATCTGCCGGGTCGCAGCCAGCAGCGCGGTCGCCCAGGTGATGGTCTCGAGCGTGGCGCCTTGGTAGTCGGTCTCGCCGCCATAGCCCTTCCAGCGTCCGATCGGCAGCAGGAAATCGATGCCGGCTGCGTCCGCGATGCGCGCGAGCCTGAGATTGTCGGGCCAAGTGCCCGACCACCGCTCGGGCACCTTGGTGACGGCGCGCCCCGACGAACAGTTCGCGCCGAACAAGCCTAGCTTGAGCCTGTTGCCACCGTGCATCGACATTCGGTCGCGCAAGGACGCGTTTGCATCGAGCAGGCTCATTTTTCAGTCTCTCGTGATCGGCCTTTCGATCATAGGCCGGGGACGGAACCCGCAGGAACGGGTTATCCTGCATGACCGGGCCGCAACACATAAGCCCGGACCAAAACAACCCGGAGGAAGGCCCAGAGGAGCGCCCCATGAGAGTGACCAAAGTGATTGCCCGCGTTGTGGCCGGCTGCGCCGGCCTGCTGTTCGCGGAAGCCAGCCTGGCCCAGAGCCCGGGATATCCCGACCGGCCGGTCAAGATTATCGTGCCGTTTGCAGCCGCCGGGCCGACCGACGTGGTGGCCCGGCTCATCACGCAGAAGCTGTCGGAAAGGTTCGGCCAGCAATTCTACACCGAGAATATGGGGGGAGCCGGCGGCAATCTCGGGATGGCCGCGGTCGCGAGGTCGCCGGCCGATGGTTACACCATCCTGTTTTCGTCCTCGAGCTACACCGTCAATCCGAGCCTCTACGCTAGAGCCCCCTATGACCCGGACAGGGACTTCGCGCCCGTCACCAAGGCCGCCGGCTCGCCTAACGGGCTGTTCGTCCATCCCAGCATCCCAGCCAAATCGGTCAAGGAGCTGGTGGACCTGCTTAAGGCCAATCCGGGAAAGTACACCTTTGCTTCGCCCGGGATCGGCACGACACCGCATCTCTCGAGCGAACTGTTCAAGCTCACCTTCGCGCTCGATTTTGCGCTCGCGCCGTTCCCTGGCGGCGGGCCGTCGATCCAGTCGGTCGTAGGCGGGCACACGCCGATGTGCTTCCAGGCGATTCCTCCCGCCACCCCGCTCGTGAGAGACGGCAAGCTGCGTGCGCTTGCGATCACCGCCAAGACCCGCTCGCCGGCGCTGCCCGACGTCCCCACGCTCGACGAACTCGGGATCAAAGATCAGGAGGCCGAGACCATGCAGGGCGTACTGGTTCCCGCCGGCACGCCGAAACCGATCGTCGATCTGTTGCAGACGGAAATTGCGCGCATCGTCAACCTGCCTGACGTCAGGGACAAGATGCTGGCGATGGGCCTCGAGCCGGACGGCATGTCACCTGCCGAGTTCGCCGCCTACATCAAGGCCGATGTCGCCAAGTGGAAGAAGGTGATCGCCGACGCCAAGATCCCGCAGATCGGCGGATGAGCGCCGCGCGGCAAGGCGTGATGTGGACCGCGAATCGCGGCGAGCGCCGGGAGCGAAATCGCTTCAGGTCGAATCGCGATTTCGCTCCTGGCTTGACTGGGTCGCATGATCTCATCCGAAAAGTCTTGCAACTTTTCGCGATCATGCCCGCCTTTGACTTGGTCGCATGATCTCGTCCGAAAAGTCTTGCAACTTTTCGCGATCATGCCCGCCTTTGACTTGGTCGCATGATCTCGTCCGAAAAGTCTTGCAACTTTTCGGGATCATGCTCTGAGCGTCGAAGCTCGCCGCGGCGGCCGCACGAGTATGATCGTGCGGTCACCAGCGATGGGCCCCGCTTCTCCGGCGTCCGCCCCAGCATGGGGGCACACGCACGCGCCGAGCGAACAGAGCTCGTCTCGGCGAGACGTGATGGGTCTCGCGGTGCGAGACCCATCATGACATCATCAGCTCAAGAAAACGCGGACGCAGGACGGGCCATCATCTCGTGGATGCCATCGCGGCTTTCCTTGTCGGAAACCTGACTGCGATAGAAATCCAATACGAACAGCCGAAGCGCCGATGAGAGATTGCCGTGCTGGCGCTGCGCATCGATCGCGCCTACCAAGTCCGACAACGTCATGTGGCGACCGCCGGCGATCTCCTTCAGCCCCTTCCAGAAGGCATCCTCGAGGCTCACGCTTGTCTTGTGGCCAGCGAGGACAATTGAGCGCTTGACGACCGGTGATTTCATGAAGACACCCCCATTTGTAGTCGATTTGCGACATACGATAGGAAAATTAGTCCGGCACTGTGGCCGTCTCGCAATAATTCTAGAGCGTTGCAAAAATCACACAGATCGGAGCGACAGCACTGCGCCAGCGCCAGAAACATGTTCGCGCCTTCGCGCTCAGACCCACCACGCTGTAAGTAAATGCGTCGTGGCCCACGTCGCGTGTCGTTCCCGATAACATGCAAGAATGATTCATCACCTGATGCACGGAGAAGATTTGAATGCTGACCCTGCCCAAGCACAATCGCTACGAATATTCCGTCATCGGCGAACGCAAAGATTACTCATGGCCCGGCGGGAAGCGGCTCGCCTTCTGCGTGACCACGAATATCGAGGTCTATGCCTATCGCCGAGGCACCGGCTGGGACCCTGCCAAGAAGGGCGAACCGCAGCAGCAGCGCAATTACTCCTGGCGCGATTACGGTAACCGGGTGGGCATCTGGCGCCTGTTCGATCTGTTCGAGCAGCTGAACTTGCCCGCCGCCCACAACATCAACTCGCTCCTGTACGAATATCATCCGCAAATCTGCGAGCGCATCCGAAAGCGCGGCGACGAGGTCGTCGGGCACGGCCGGACCAACGCCGAGCGGCAGGGCGACTTGTGGGAACTCGACGAGCGCCGCCTGATCGACGATGTGACCCAGGAAATCACCCGCAGAGAAGGCCGCCCGCCCAAGGGCTGGATGGGACCGGCGGCATCGGAAAGCAATGTCACGCCCGATCTATTGAAGGAAGCGGGCTACCGCTACGTCATGGATTGGCCGGCTGATGATCAGCCGTTCTGGCTGCGGACGCGCGCAGGGCCGATCCTGTCGGTGCCCTACCCGGCGGAGCTCAACGATTCCGCGGCCATCATCCACCGTGATGGCAGCGCGCGCGACTTCGCCGAGATGATCGTGGACGGGTTCGATGAAATGGTCGAGCAATGCCGCGCGCAGCCCCTTGTCATGACAATTTCGCTGCACCCGTTCGTGATGGGGCAGCCGTTCCGATTGCCGGCGTTGCGGCGGGCACTCACGCATTGCGTGGAACATCGCAACCGCGATCGCGTGTGGTGGACCACGCCAGGCGCCGTGGCGGATTCCTGCTACGCCCTGTCGGCTGGAACCATCCCGGGCGAGGCTCCATAGGTCCCGCTCGACCGACATGCGTAAGCGCGTCGGGACGCCGCCTGCGCCGGGGGCGCTTCTGCCGCCATCGGTTTCACTCGCACGACATGTTCGCGAGCAATTCACCGGTTCCGCATGTCAATCGATGCTGACGCCGCTCGCCCTGATCGTGGCGGCCCACTTCTCGGTTTCGCTCGCCACGAATTTCTGCAGATAGTCCGCCGATCGACGGTCGGCCGCGACAACCGTCACTCCGACTTCCTTCAGACGCTCCTGCACCGCAGGCGTGTTCATGGTTGCAATCGTCGCATCGTGGAGCTTCTGGACGATCGGCGCGGGCGTGCCCTTCGGCAGGAAAAAGCCGCTCCAGAAATATGAATCGAAATCGGCGAGGCCCTGTTCGTGCGCGCTCGCGAGGTTCGGCAGGATCGGAGAGCGATCGCGCGTCAAGATCGCAATCGCCTTCATCGTCTTGCTTTCGATCTGCGCCTTGCCTGCCGCAGCGAGGGCGCAGAAATAGTCGATCCGGCCGGCGATGAGATCCTGCATCGCCGGGGGTGAACCGCGATAGGGAACGTGGGTGACATCGACACCCATCGCCGAATTGAGCTGCGCGCAGGCCAGATGGGAGCCGGACCCCACTCCGGCCGAGCCATATTGCATCTTCGCCTGGTTGGCCTTCGCGTAAGCGATGAACTCTTGCAGATTGTTGGCCGGCAAATCGTTGCGTGCGACCAGGAGCAGGGCCTGCTCGACAACCAGCGCGACCGGGGTGAAATCGGTCGCGGAGCTGTAAAGCGGCTTTTTGTAGAGCGTTTGATTCTGGGCGAAGGTGTCGACGCCGCCGAGCACGAACTGGTAGCCGTCGGGCGCCGCCTTGGCGACACGCGCGACTCCGGTCATGCCGCCCGCGCCGCTGACGTTCTCGATGACCACCTGCTGGCCCAAGATCTCGGACAGGCGGACGCCGAGAATTCGCGCCATGGTGTCGGAGGCGCTGCCCGCCGCGAACGGCACCACCATCGTGACCGGCCGGCTCGGCCAGTCCTGCGCCTCCGCGTCATGCAAGGCAACGACCGACGCGACCGCGGCCGCAACGGTAAGAAAGGTAAAATAACGCCGATTGTTCACTGTGTCGTCCTCTGTCCCTGCCTGCTTGCCCGAACCATAGCAACGCCGGCAAGCGTGAGTCCCGCGCACCGCCACCCCCACGGTTGCCCGCGAAAGGGGGCGCATTCGCAACGCTAATCGTTTTGCAAGTTCCGGACCAATATCTTGGGCAAGCTTGTCGCTAGGCGATCACCAAGATTTTGCCGGCAGTCAGGGCGTTGATGCCGGACTGCACGTTCGATGCGATGCAACGGCAAGTCCGCAGGATCAACGCGAGCGCAGGTTGAACGACAAGGTTGCATTGTAAAGGTCCGCCGCTGCCAGGTCGGGCGTATCCGAAGGCGACACGCGATGGTCGATGGCGAGCAGGACGGGGCCTGCCTTTGGCAGCGCGATCGTGGCCACACCATCCGCATCGGTCTTGAAACGCGGAAGCTCATCCTCCTTCACGGGCGTGAGGCCGTCGCCGCGCTCGACCTCGGCGCCGGCCAGCGGCTGGCCGCGGAACAGCACGCGCACGCGCAAATTCTCGCGCGGCCGCGCGGTGGCGGGATCGGCGAGCGGCACGATCTCGAGGTCGTGGCCGATCACGGTGCTCCAGGGCGCGTCGGCGCCGGTGACGGCCTTGGCGAACTTGGCCGACCACAGGCTGTCGATCGCGTTCGGTGCCATGCGCTTGCTGGCATTGCGGTAGAGATTGTCACCGATCTTGACCCAGTAGCCGTTGTCGTAACGCGCGGCGAGCAGGGTGCGGCCTCCATCGGGGAACGTTTTCGACTGCACGATTGGCGCACCCCGGAAGGAGCCCGCCACCAGCCCGTCCATCAACGACAGCCGCTTGTCGCCGGTGATCGCGACAAGATCGAGAATCTTGTCCGCGGCCGTCGGCGGGCGGTCGCGCGGGTGGCCATAGTTGACGACGACGCGGCGCGTATTTGTGCCTCCTTCCGTGGTGAGCCAGAGATCGTGGGCTTGGACGATGCCCGCGGTGGCTGTCGCCGCGATGGCGACGACGACCAGAGCGAGGAAACGCAAGGCGACCATTCTCATCACTTGACCACCATCTTGCTTGTGGGAGGGGCGGCGAAGGCCGGAGTGGGGATGCGATAGCTCAGGCCCGCCATGACGGTGAGCCCGGGCGCCGGACTGGTGAAGATGTCGGCCGAGGAGGCGCCGGTCACGCTGCCGAAGTTGGTGGCAAACTCGCTCAGCCGGTCGCCGGGATACCACATGGCCTGGCCGAAAACGCTCCAGCCTTCCGGCCAGGTGTAGGCCAGTCGCCCAGCGATGCGCGCGAACGGCGACGTCGTCAGCAACCCGTCCTGCGTGACATATTTCTTGCCGACCAGCGTCACATAAGCCTCGCCGGAAATGCGTTGTGCGTTCACGGTGGCGAGATCGAAATCCATGCCGACATTCGCCACGGAGACCGGCACGTTCGGAACATAGAGTGACGGTGCGCTGTCGAGCAGGAGCGCCTGCACCGGGCTGTAGTTGGCGAACAGCGAAACGTTGTCGGCGGCCGTCTTCCAGACATAGAGGCGCCCCTCGAGATCGAAGCCCTTGCGCACCGCCCGGCCAAGGAACGTCACCGGCAGCCCGGGGGCCGCCTGGAACGATTCGTTTTCCGAATTTGTATTCCACAGGTCGGCAGCCAGCTTGAAGCGGTCGAAGCGAAGCTGGATACCCACTTCCCTGCTTTCGATCTTGAACGGCCGGATCGCTGGATTGCCGATGAGCTCGAGCGCCGCGTCGATGCTCCGAAAGCCCTGGCCATAGTTGGCGTAGAGTTCGAGCCACGATACCGGCGTGACCGACACACCGGCCTTCGGGCTCCAGACGCCGGGCGCAATCCTGGTCGAGTTGGCCGGCGTGAGTTTGTCCGTTACGTCGTAGAAGAACTGGTCGTAGCGCGCGGCCCCGGTCAGCTTCAGCCACGCCGTCGGCTTGATCTGAAGCTGGGCGTAGCCGGCGAGATTGGTCTCGTCGATTCCGAGATTGGCCGTCAGCGGCCCGTTCAGGGCGCGCGCCGTGGTCGGCCCTTGGAAGGCATCGATGAAGTCGGTGCGCCAATAGGTGCCGGTGAGCAGCTGCACCGGAAGCATGCCCGCGATCTCGCCGGTCCATACCTTGCGGGTGCGGCCGCCGACCATGGTGCGTTCGTCCTGCTGCCAGCGCTGCCCGCCGCCGAAATCGGCGTAGCGGTTGAAAATATCGTGGCTGGCGAAGGCGACGCCGCTGAGCTCATGGTCGGTCGATCCCGATGCGTAGTTGGCGACGATGTTCTCGAGATACTTGTTGCCGCCGTCGGTGCGGTTGACGGCGGCGGTAGGGGCCAGCGCCCCCGATGCGACCGCATCGCGATTGATATAGCCAGGCGCCCCGAAGGTCGTGCCATAGGCCTGGGCTCGCAACGACACCGCCGAGCCGTCCGTCCGCAGGAACGACAGCTTGTTGAACGAGTCGTAGCGGTTGACGAAACTGTTGTCGCGGTAGCCATCGGTACGGTAGCCCTCCTGCACAAAGAACGGCTCGAACGTCCCGCCCATGCTGCTGTAGGTGGCGACCGCGCGTCCGGTGCCCCATGAGCCGCCCGAAGCGCTCAGGCTGGCAAACGGCTCCGAGCGTTTGGTCGTGATCGTTACGCAGCCGCCGAGATTGGAATCGCCGCATTCCACGTTGAACGGTCCTCGCACGATGTCGATGTTCTTGACCGTTTCCGGAATCAGGATGTTGAGGTCGGCGTAGTTCGGCGTATGGATCGAGGATATTTCGTTCACCGGCACGCCGTCGATGAAATAGGCGATGTCGCGGCCATGCTCCGCCTCGGTGTAGCCGCGCAGCGAAATGCCATAGCCAAGGGCGCCTTGCCCGTAGTTGGAGACGTTGAATCCCGCAACCGGGCAAAAAATATCGCCGTAGGTGGTGTAGGGACGCCGGTAGATCGTCTCTGAATCGATCGTGGTGCTTGCGGCCGGTAGCGCGGCGACCGATGGGGAAAGATCGTTGCGGGTTATCTCCGCCGGCGTTGCCGGCCCGACGATCGGAAGCGTCGGCCCGGCGACCGACGCTCGCGTTGCAGGTATGGGCACCCGCACGAGCGGCTTCGGCGCGGGCCGGGGACGCAGCGGTCGCGACGGCGCAGCGCGGGCGGGCGTGACGGTGACGGGCGGCAGCGACGATTGCGGGTCGACTGCCTGCGCACGCGCGGCGGTCGCGGCAAGAATGGTCTCGAGAGCAAAGACGCAGGAGACGGGCAGCCACCTTCGCAGACGCATTCAAACCCCGCTCTGGAAATGCGAGTGGGTGAACGTGTCTCATACGCCACGCGCTTCGGCGCAGCCGCGATGACGGTCGATCCCCGCTCGGAATGCCCCTGCTCCCTTGCGACGTGGCCGACCATAAGGTCGGTAAGTATGATGTCAATGACAAAACATCTTACTGGCAGCGAGCGCACCGAACTGTGGCGCGGCGGTCACCTGCTCGACCTCGCGCATTCACGGGCGGCACCGTCGAGACGCCCGGCACAAGGCCTAGATCATGCCGCTTGGTTCGTCGCATGATCGCGACCCGAAAGGCTTCATCCTTTCGAGATCAGCTCGCCGCGCGTTGCGGGTCGGTCTGCTGGACCTTGCATTTCTGCGCGTCGCGCAGGCCCTGTTCGAGCGCCGCGAGATCGAAGGGCTTCTGCAGCACGACAAAGCCCTGCTGCACGGCATCGCGGGCGCTGTCGCTGTAGCCCGTTGCGAGCAGTACCGGCATGTCGTGATAGCGCTGGCGGAGGGCATGCCCGAGCTCGAGCCCGGTCATTCCGCCCGGCATCAGGATATCCGAGAAGACAATATCGATCTTCGGATCGTTGCCGAGCAGTTCGAGGGCTTCATGGGCATTGGCCACCTGTTTGACCATATAACCGAGCTGCTGGAGATAAGCCGTGCCGACCTCCGCGACTTCCGGGTTGTCCTCGACCAGAAGGACGGTGCCGGCGCGCTGGGGTGCGGTCTCGGGCTCAGTGTGCGGGGCTAAAACCGCGGGCCGTTCCCGCGTGCGCGGCAGATAAAGCATGATCACCGTGCCGCGACCGACCGTACTGGTGACGGTCGCGGTTCCGCCGGACTGCTTGGCAAAGCCGTACACCTGGCTCAAACCCAGTCCCGTCCCCTTGCCGACCCCCTTGGTCGTGAAGAACGGCTCGAACACGTGCGGCAGGATGTCGGCGGGAATGCCGCCGCCGGTATCGGCTACGCGGATCGCCACGAATTC
>JGI12053J15887_10000380_pt1 | contig 17759 bp, 15 predicted proteins | sample MedBloCAOM1_O3_FD_15887 | JGI IMG/M metagenome (IMG submission 15887)
GAGGGCCGCCTGACCGCGCTCGAATCGCTCCGGATCGGCGCGCAAGCCGCTGGCGCGCATCATTGAGACTATCCACTCGCCAGGAGTCTTGAGCTTGTTGCGCGGAAATGCCCAGGCCTCCTCGGACATGACCAGCGCTGTCGCAATTTCCTTGAGATTTCCATCGGTGTCGCGAAAGACTTTTGCCAACCGTTCGACCAGCGCCGGCGGCGGTTCATCGGCGATGAAGTAACGAACGACCTTGGTGGCAACATGAGTGGCGGTGGCCGGATGGCGGGCCAGGTCCTCAAGCACCGCGCGACCCTGCTCGACGCCGGTGTCCGGATAGATCTTGCCAATCACCTGCTGAGGCCCCGGCTCATGCATGCGCCGATTGAAGATGAACTCGGCACCGTGCTCGGGATTGTCCCTGGCGGAGATTACCGTCCATCCGGTGAGCACGTTGGCGAACCGGATGACGTCGTCCTGGCTGTAGCCGGTGCGCACCCCGAGCGTATGCAGTTCGAGAATTTCGCGCGCGAGATTCTCGTTGAGCCCGCGCGTGCGATTGATGCCGGCCACCGAGTGCGGTCCGATCGACATCGCGTTGTTCAGATAAACGAGCATCGCCGGATGGCCCTCGACAGCGAGCAGCATGTCGGCAAAGCGTCCGAGGATATGCGGCCTGATCGCTTCGCGCTCATAGCCACCCGCCATATTCGGTACCGTATAGGCGGACACGCAGAAATGGTTCGACCAGAACCAGACGAGGCGCTCCGCAAAGCCGATCTCGGCGTCGAGTCCTGCGTCAAGCCTGGCCTTGATCTCTTTGAGAAAGTTCTGTCGCTCCGGCGTGGAAGCGGGTTCGGCTTGAGGCGCCATCTCGTTCCCGGCGGCATCGGCTTTCCGAGCCATGTCGTCGCTCATGCCCTGAGCCCGCTGCTGCTCGGCTTCCTTCTTGGCCCGCTCGGCGACGATCTTCTGCGCTTGCCGCCCCGCGCGTGCCTCGAAGGCGGCGCGCGAGGACTCCGCGCTGCTCAAGAGTTCCCGATTGTCGATCCGGCCGATAGCGGGACGCTCGAGCTCGGCGAGCAGCGCGCCGCGAGGATCGGACGCAATCGCCGCAATCGAGCCCGGACGCGGCCCCAGGCCGAACCGATGCAGCGCAAACGCGGCTTGCTCTGGTCCGTCTCTTGTCGGGCCTTTTGTTGGATCCGGTGTTGGATCTTGGGCCATCGCGCACCGCCAGTTTCAGAGGGGCTACGCCAAATAACGCTACCTTCAGCAACATCGCCGACGGCCGGATGCAGAGCCCTTGCGGCCGCGGCAGGGCTCGCGTCGCTGCCTCCGGCGTTTCGCGACCGCGCGCGGCGGACAATGGGCGGCATTCCCGCCACTAGAGGTAACGCTACGTGGCGTAGCATATGCCGCACGCGCGCGCAAGCGCATCGATATTCAAAATCTCGCACGACCATGGGGAGGGCGTATTGCGATCCGCTGCGGTGGTCGGCTTCGTCGCGCCGGCAAAGTCGCACGCAAGCCGATGCAGCGGCCGCGAAACCGGCGCTAGTACTGAGGCCCGAGCGCGATGCGCCCGATCCTGCCCTCCTTGACGAGGCCGATCCTCCATTCCGCCGAGCCGTTGGCGAAATGAACCATGTAGATGTCGTTGCCCAGCGGGGTCACGCCCCGGAAGGACACGGCACGCAACGGACCGAGCTTCGCCAGTATGGCCTGATTGAGCAGCAATTGCTGGCGCGTCTGGGCTGCCACTTCCGGCGTCATCTGATCGTAGTTCGGCTCGCCGCGGCCCAGCGCGTCGACATATCGGCGCAACGCGTCCTCGCTGCCCGGCAAGGGCGTCGAGCGCCGAGACGCAGCATGCGACTCGCCTGCCTGCGCAGGCTGCACGGTCAGAAAACGCGTGCGTTGGCCAGGCAGGACGATCTCGAGGCATTGCCCCGACGCGTCAGCGACGACCCAGGGACGAGCGACATAGGTCTGGATCGTGGCAGATCGATCGTTACTGATCGTGCCATACGGCATTCGCCTTCCCTTGGCGTCCAGCTCGAACAGCTGGATATCGGCGCCGAGCGCATTGTACAGCAGCAATTTGATCGGCGCGGTGCGGGACACGGACTTCAACGTCGGCTCGTCGGAGCAAGCGGCAAATCGACCGGGCGTGTCGTCGCCGTCGGGCCGAAAGACCATGTCTTCGATCTTCCCGTTTGCTCCCATCAGCAGCCGAAATTCCGCGAAACCGTTGGCAAACTTTGCCCCATAGATGTCGTAACCACCTGGCCCGACTCCTCGGAAGAAGATCGACTCGGCGGCGCCGAGGGCGGTCAGCATCGTGTGCAGCTCGGAAACGCTCCGCCATATGCTGTCGGCCAATTGCGGGCTCATGCTCTCGTAATTCGGGACGTTGCGCTGCAGGTCCTCGATCGCCTGCAGGACCGCGGCCTTGCTGCCGTGCGCCGGCGTCTGGTCCTTAAACCGGTCCGGCGCCGCGGCCACCCAGCGCGCAAAGATGTCCTCGATTTGTGCCGCCCTGGCAGCATCGACACGCTTTGCGCCACGGGCTCCCAGGGCCGGCTCATGCAGCAGCAGCTCCGTCGTCGAACCCTGGCGTTGGTCCATGAAGATGACGAACGCGTTGCCGTTCGCGGAAACAAAATGCTTCTCATTATGCGCAATCACCGGGAACTTCGCTCGCCCGGTGACCTGCACGAAAAGACGGTCGCCTTCGCGCGTGATCGCGAGCGTGCGAGCCGGAGTGAGTTCGTACCAACCGACATGAGCATCGAGAATGCCCGCTGCGACCTCGACGCCCGGATGATCCTTGCTCGGAACCTCGGCAATTCTAGCCGCGCGCAGATCCTCGCCGTTCTGGTGCAGAATCAGTTCGTTCGATGAACGCTCATCGTGGGTAACGAAAGTGATCTTGGCAGCGCCCGCCCTGTAGAGAAATTCGCGATCGCTCTGGGGAAAGATCCGAAGCTTTCGTTGTCCGGTCAATTGCGCGAACAGCTGGTTGCCTTCCCGTGTGACCGCGAGGATGAACCCCGGGCTCAGCCGATAGTAGCCGATATGGGAGTCGAGCACCTGCGGGTCGACACTCACCGCCGTGTACGTTTCGCGTCCGGCCGCAGGCGCGTCGGCGGCGAAAGGTTCTCCCGGCATCGCGGCGACGGGCCCGGGTCGTGGGGATGTGCTGCGGGCGATCGAGCCGGCGCATATCGCGACCACCGGCGCGAGCGCCGACGCGATCAACAGCTGCTTGCGCCAACCGGACCGAGACGGCATCGCGGTCGCGGCCAGGATGCGCTCGACCCGTCGTCCGACCGTGCTGGCCCGGGCCATAGCGAGACCGGCCGGCGCACCCCGTACATTGCCCGCAAGATCGAGCAGGATCTGCGCGTAGGACTGGCGGTCCGCGAGAACCTCGATCGCCGCGTCGTCGCTGATCATTTCTGCCAGTTCGGCCAGCCGCGCGAACTGCCACCAAGCAAACGGGCTGAACCAGAATACAGCGCGATTGAGCGCAGCCAGGAGGAGCACGTAGCAATCGCCGCGGGCAACGTGCGATCGTTCGTGCGACAGAACGGCCTGGCGCTTTGCCGGACTCCATTCGATGCATTCCGGAGGGAGCAGTATCGTCGATGCGAACGTGACCGGCACGCCGACGACATCGCACACGCGCACATTCGAGCCGTCGGCGTCATCGATCGGCCGCGCCGCGCGAGCCAGGCGCCAGGTCAGCATCATTCCGATCAGTAGTCGCGACAGCAATACGGCGGCGACGAGGGAATAGATGCCCGTCGCCAAGGCAGCCCAATCCACCCACCGATCGAGCCGCCAGTCGCCGGTCGCGGGCATTGCATCCCAATGGGCTTGGGAGGCGATCGGCTCCAACGCGGTCGCGCCCGACACCTGCGAAAATTCTGTTGCCGTCGGCACGGCTTCCAACGACGAGCCCAGGGGTAACCCAATGATCTCCGCGAGCCGCAAGGGCGGCACCGCCGATGGAAGGGTCAGTATGACCCAATGCATTATCAGCGGCATCGATAGCGAGGCGACCAGCACAACGGTCCATGCCGTCATATGCACACGCGGGTCGCGCACGCGCAGCAGCATCAAGCCGAGCCAAACGACGCTCCCGAGTGCGAGCGACCGCAGTGCTGCTTCCAGAACCAGCGCCAACATCACTTCTTGCCTTTTGTCCCCGCGATCCGATCCGTCAGCATGCGCAATCGCTTGCGGTCGAGCATCGCGGTATCCACCATACCGACCAAGACTTCTTCAACCGAACCATTGCAGAACCAGTCGACAACGCGCTGGACCGCCCTGGCGGCGACCCGCCCGCGCGCCTCCGTTGCCTCGTACACGTAGGTGCGGCCGTCGACCGTGTGGCTGACATAGCCCTTCTCTTCCAACCGGCGCAGCACCGTACGAACCGTCGATTCCTTGAGGCGGCGTGCCAAGCGCTCCCGCACGGATTCGGCCGTGACCGGGCCATTGGCCCAAACCAGTTGCATCACATCGCGTTCGAGGTCGCCGAGGTCCGGCAGGTTTTCATCCATCTGGGTTCCTTTGATCTGCATAGTATGTAGCGCTACAGTATGTAGCATGAAACCGCAGCCGGTACCAGATGCGTTCGTGCCAAGCCTTTCCTCCGTACATTGTCAATTCGCAGCTCACGAAAGCTTCGACATCACCTCCTGCCAAGGCTTGCTTCCGGGGCCAACGGTCTATGAGGAAGAAAGTCAAAGCCTCGTTTGATCCCAAAGAATTTCTCGCCAATGTGGGCGAGGGCCACGCGCAGGCCCATTAACCCGCGGAGTAGACCGCTTTGTCATTGCCTCGGTCTGTTGCCAGACAGACGGCAGACGAAAATGAGAGTACAGCGCAGGAACCACCGACAACGGCCATGCGCCAGGCGTCAGTGGCTGAGAGTTCGGTAGTGCTCCCGCCTGCATAGGGAGCGCACGAATGACCACCCGGAAAATCAGCCTCAAAGTCGTCACCGCGCCGGCAACCGGTATCGCTTTGGACGCTCCGCCCGTGCTCAAGGCGAGCGATCATTCGGTGGATTACACCTGCGGCCGATGCGGCACGATCCTGCTGCATGCCGAAGAGAACCAAGTGCACGGCGTCCTGATCCGCTGCACGAACTGCGGATCTTACAATACTACGGCCTCTTAGGCCGCCTCATGTGTGGATGGCGCAGACCGGACCTCTATCGACACGCAGCAGTCGCAGCATAACCAGCTGACCTGCGGCGCGCCGCAAGCTTGCGAGAGTGAAAAACACGTGATGGCGCAGTCGGTCGACCCGACGGATCGAGAGAAGCCTGACCGCATCAGAGGGATTCCAATCCCGACCAACTGATAAGGCCTCGACCCGCGGAACCCATCAAGGCCAGCGGTCATGTGCGACCGCATCGAAAGGCCGAACACATGACTGCAAGCGACCAGTGCTCCTCACGAAAATAACTCTTGCAGGTTGGGGGCCATCCACACATGAGGCGGCATGAAGATCCAGCGGTGAGGCCGCTAGGAGCGGTTTGTCAGGGGTGCCCGGTAGACTTCTTCGCCATCTTCGTCGGTCACCCGAACGAAGCGCCCGAGAATCTCATGGGTGCTTCTGTTGCGTCCTAGTTCAGCCGCCAACTGATCGGCGTGCGCCATTGCGGAATCGACAGTGTCGAACGCCTTGTCTTCATGCAGCCGCGGCATGGGACCCCGCCTCTGGGGCGCCTGAAATCGCCGCCGGCAGAGGCCCTGTGCGGTAGTTGTCGACTGCGGCGCTCGCGACCGCCGCTTCCGTCCATGTGCGCACCAGCTCAAGCAGGAGCTGCTTCTCTTCCTCGGTCTTGGATTGGGCGGCCCAAAGCAGGGCCTCTTCGGCATATTGCCGGAACTGATCGGACTCTGACATTGCCACCCTCCGTGACAATGCCCCCCTTGGCTGCAGAGCCTGCGCTCATTGGCGACAGCAGTCTGAGCAAAATTGCTCACTCAGATGATTACGTATCCGGAACCGTTCATATTTGTGCCCGTTGTATGTCTATATCCAAGGAGGAACCCGCACGTGATGAAGATTGCTTTCGCCGTGGCGATCGCTGCGGCGGTGCTGACACCTGCCCCGTTGCTTGTCGGCACCCTTCCGGCCGAGGCCCAAAATCTAAAGATGGCCCAAGGCGTCGATGTTCAGATCGGGCGCGACCGCGACCGTCCCCGACGGAACGACTCGGATGTCACTGTTGGCATCGGCTCAGGCGGTGTCACCGTCGGGCCACGCCAAAACTGCCGCATGGTGACCACGACGGTCGAACGGGCCGACGGCCGCTCAATCACGCGCAAAGAGCGCCGTTGCGACTAAACGACCCGGAAGAAACGGAAATGGCCCGGCTCCCGGGCCATCTCGTTTAGAGCCAGCGACAGGGCCTCACGAAGCGGGGCAGATTCAAAAGGCTAAAAGAGGCCAGCACCCATCCGTTGTACTACTACATCAAGGTGCTATTGCCCAAAACTGCCCACTCGCATTGACAGGGCCGCCCGACAAGGGGAGGGGGGCACCGAGTGCGCGGCGAAGCACTGGAACTTTTTAGCTTTCTCCGCGTTTGGTTGCGGGGCCAACTCCCAGCGTCGCCCATCGGGCGAGAGGGGCGATGCGACGATCTGACCGCTTTTCAGCATCCATGTCGGACGATGGGCGTTACCGCCTCCTCGTCGAGGCAGTGACGGATTACGCCATCTACATGCTGGACCCCACCGGCATCGTGACAAGCTGGAATCCCGGTGCGCAGCGCTTCAAGGGGTACTTGCCCGCTGAAATCATCGGTCAGCACTTCTCGCGGTTCTACATGGAGGAAGACCAGAAAGCCGGGCTCCCGGCTCGGGCGCTGGAGACTGCCCGCCGTGAAGGCAAGTTCGAGTGCGAAGGCTGGCGCGTGCGCAAGGACGGCACCCGCTTCTGGGCCTTCGTCGTCATCGATCCGATCCGCGATCCGTCGGGCGAGATCGTCGGCTTTGCCAAGATCACGCGCGACCTGACCGAACGCAGGGAAGCCGAGCAGGCGCTCAAGGCAAGCGACGATCAGTTCAGGCTGCTCGTGCAGGGCGTCACCGACTACGCCATTTATCTGCTCGACAAAGAAGGCCGCGTGACCAACTGGAATCCCGGCGCGCAAAGGATCAAGGGCTACCTCTCGGACGAAATTATCGGCCGCCACTTCTCGCAATTCTACACCGATGAAGATCGGAAAGCAGGCGAGCCGCAAAGGGCACTTGAGACCGCCGAGCGGGAGGGTCGATTTGAAAAAGAAGGTTGGCGCGTCCGCAAGGACGGCAGCCGCTTCTGGGCGCACGTCGTCATCGATCCCATTCGCGACGACCGCGGGGAGATTCTTGGATACGCCAAGATCACACGGGACATTACCGAGCGCAGGGACGCCCAGCAAAAACTCGAAAAGACACGCGAGGCCTTGTTTCAGTCGCAGAAGATGGACGCCATCGGGCAGCTCACCGGCGGCATCGCCCACGATTTTAACAATCTGCTGATGGCGGTGCTCGGCAGTCTCGAACTTATGCGCAAGCGCCTGCCCGACGATCCCAAACTCGGGGCGCTACTTGAAAACGCGGTTCAGGGTGCGCAGCGGGGCACGACCTTGACCCAGCGCATGCTCGCCTTCGCGCGGCGGCAAGAGCTTAACCAGGAGTCCGTCGATATCCCGGAGCTCGTACGAGGAATGACGGACCTGCTTCAGCGGTCACTCGGGCCAACAGTCGGAATTGAGACCCGCTTTCCGCTTGTACTCAAGCCGATAAGGACGGACGCAAACCAACTGGAAATGGCGCTGCTCAATCTCGCCGTGAATGCGCGCGACGCCATGCCTGATGGGGGGCAGATCGTCATAGCGGCACGGGAGGAAACCATCCCTGCGGGTCACCTCAGCGGTTTGAAACCAGGCTCCTATGCCTGGCTCACGGTAAGCGACACCGGCGATGGAATGGATGAGGCCACGCTGAGACGCGCGATGGAGCCCTTTTTCACTACCAAGGGAATTGGCAAGGGCACCGGGCTCGGCCTGTCCATGGTGCACGGACTCGCCGAACAATCCGGAGGGCGTTTCTCCCTGCAAAGCCGCAAAGGCAAAGGGACGACGGCCGAGCTTTTGCTGCCGGTCGCAGAAGCGCAACCACATCGGACCGATCGAATCCGGCACTCAGTGGCTGATACGGCGGAGGAACACAGGTCGCTCGTTATTGTGGCGGTGGACGACGACGGCCTCATTCTGACGAATACGATCGCCATGCTGGAAGATCTCGGTCATGTCGGCTTTGCCGCATCGTCCGGTAAGGAAGCGCTCGATATCCTTCGGCGTGAGGATTCAATCGATCTGGTCCTTACCGATCAGGCCATGCCGCAAATGACGGGCGTGCAACTGGCCGAAGCTATCAAACGAGAATGGCCAGACCTCCCCATCATCCTCGCCACCGGCTACGCCGAACTAGGGCTGGGGGCGGGGGCGGATTTGCCGAAGCTTTCAAAGCCGTTCACCCAGGCCGAGCTTGGCTCGCAGCTTGCGCGTATCCATCCGAGACCCGCCAAGAGCGGACGCGTCCTGAAATTCCGCGGCGGCGCGAGTCCCAAAAACATTTAGCGCTGACGCGTCCCGCTGCGATGTCTGAATTGGGTCGATGCTGTCGCCACCGTCCCCCATTATTTCGGTGACGTCTCGCGAGCAAGCACGGTCTGCGCGAATCTCTTCGCTGTCATGGGTGCCGCAAACAGACCGCCTTGCACCAGATGGACCCCGATCTCGCGCACCGCGATGAAGTCGGCCCGGTTCTCCACGCCCTCGGCGACCGTACGTGCGCCCATGCCATCGGCGAAGTCGATGATGTGCCGGCACGCCGTCAGCTTCGAACGATCGTGCGCGCAGTCGGCGACGAACCGGCGATCGACCTTCAGCTCCACGAACGGAAAGTCGCGAAGCTTCGAGAGCGGCAGCCATTCGTCGCCCACGTCCTTGATCGAGATGGCGATATTGCGAAATCGAAGTTGCTTGGCGATGGCTTTCACCAGGTCCAGCTCGCGAACGGCCGCCGCGGCATTGATCTCGATGATGAGCCCCGCGAAGCCCCGGTGATCCGGCAACTGCCGGCACAGCGTTGCGATCGATTCCGGATCCCGAAAGAACGTGATCGGCAGCTCGACCGCGATCTCGACGGCGCCGCTCTGCGCATGAAAGGTGCACCAATCCTCGATCACCCCGGCAAGCACCCGCTGCGACTGCGCTCCGGAACGAGCATCGCCGGCATGCTCGATCCGCTCGCTCGGATCACCGGCGGCAACGCGCGCCGCGGCGCCGCTGAGCACGAGCGTGCGCGCGTCCAGCTTCGGCTGGTACCGGAGCTCAGGCCGGCGCGCGCTGAACGCCTCGGCCCGTTGGACGGCGGGGGGTGGCGCTGCTTTCGCATGGACCAGCGACGCCACGCTGTCGCGCAGGGTCCCGGCGCTGAACGGCGTCGGAAGCAAGGGCAGGATCGTCAGGCCGAGCTTCTTGCCGAGCGCCCGGACCGCCGCCACCATCGGCGAAGCGCGCGGACCGAGCACCAGAACCTTGCCGTCGTAGTCCTTGGCCGCGAGCATTTCCATCATCTCGCAGGCTTCGATTCCCCCTGCCGACGATCCGACGACGACGAGGCCGGGCGGACGCGCATCGAGCACCGCGCCCAACGCGGCGAGGTCGGCACATTCGCTGGTCGCAAAGCCAAACGCTTCCAGCGTGTCTGCTAGGAATGTGCGCGTGGACTGCCTGGCGTCGGCGACGCAGGCAGAAGGCATCGCTTGTCGCCAGCCCAACGTTGTGGCCCTGGTCGCAGCCGTGATCGCAGCCTTGGCTGCATCTTCGCTTTCTTGATTTTTCATGACGCTCCCCCTGTTTGACGGGATGCGCCTGTTTAGAGCCGCGGTGGTTGCGAAGCGTAAATTTCCACAGGTCCCGGCGAGCGTATGTTCGAACAGAACAAACCCCGCCTTGCCGAGCTCGATAAAAGTTTTCTCAATTGCTCTTGGCCGGGCCCGCTGTTGCGCTGAAAAACGATTGCCGCCTGTAACCCGAATCTTGTATAAAAGGCGCACTCTCCGAAATTTGTCCATGAGCAGCCGACGGCGATGCGCGCCGCATCGGCGTTCATTGTTCGCCACCTGTTATTTGCCCGCGGCCGGATTCGCGCCAACGACCGGCTGGAGTCGGATGAGACCGAAAATGCATGTAATAACAAATACTTATGAACGCAGAGCGGACGGGATAAAGTGCTGCCTTGGTCCCTCCGCTCCCTGTTTTTCTCCTGTTATTAACAGGGAGGATGGAATTCGGATGTTGCAGGTGCGCCGTGCAGGCAAGGCGTCAGGCCAGGCGCCGAGGACAAGCGAAAAAGCCGTCGGCCACAGGGACTTGACTGCCAGGGAACGGGCCTTCAGCCTTCGCCGGCGGGGCGGCTCGTTAACTTCTCATCGTCCCCACGCATCGTCACGTGGGTACCTCGCGGTGCGCCCGCTCCGCGTTCGCCTCATCACCAAGAACCAATACGCGATCCAGAATGAAACCCGCATCGTTCGAGTATGAAAGGCCCGCGCATCTCGACGAGGCCTGCGCGCTGCTCGCGGCCGGAGACGACGTGCGCATCATCGCCGGGGGGCAGACTCTCGTCCCGCTCATGGCGATGCGGCTCGCCCGGCCGAAGCGGTTGATCGACATCGCCCGCATCCCCGAGCTTGCTTTCGTGCGCGATGAGGGCAGCGCCATCGTCATCGGTGCCACCACCCGCCAATGCGTGCTCGAGCACGATGCCACCGTCCACGCCAAGGTCCCGCTGCTCGCCAAGGTCATGCCCTTCGTCGGTCATGCCCCGATCCGGGCGCGGGGAACCGTGGGCGGCTCGCTCGCCAACGCCGATCCGGCCGCGGAGATCGCGCTGGTTGCGGTCACGCTGGCGGCGACTTTGGTCTATCGCGAGGGCGCCACGACTGCCGAAATTGCCGCTGCCGACTTCTTCATCGGGCCGATGATGACGGCGCTGCCCGCGGCCGCCTGCCTCACCGCGGTGCGCTTTCCAGTCTGGCGCGAGAAGCGCGTCGGCGTCGGCTTCCATGAGGTCAATGCCCGCCGGAGCGATTTCGCCTTTGCCTCGGCGGCGGCGCAGATCGCGCTCGACGACAACTGCGTCTGCCGGCGTGTCGCGCTGGGCGTCGGCGGCATAACGCCTACTCCGCTGCGGCTCGATGCGGTGACCAACGCGCTCATCGGCACGCGGGCGGAGGAAGCGGTCACCCGCGACGCCGTGCGCATGGCGCTCGCCGATATCGAGTTGTTGTCGGACCTGCATGCGTCGGCCGACTATCGCCGGCGCGCGGCGGCGACCCTCGCCGTGCGGGCGATCACCGATGCCTATCGGGCCGCGGAGGGCGCGCATGCGCGTTGAGCTGACGGTCAATGGGGAGGCGCGCACGGTCGCGGTCGAGCCGCGCACGAGCCTGCTCGACTGCCTGCGCGACCAGCTTTTGCTGACCGGCGCCCATGCCGGCTGCGAGCACGGCGTGTGCGGCGCCTGCACCGTGCTCATCGATGGGGCGCCGGTGCGCTCCTGCCTGATGTTCGCCGTGCAGGCCGACGGATACGCCATCACCACCATCGAGGGCCTGGCGCCCGGGCCGGGCGAGCTATCGCCCATTCAAGACGCGTTCTGCGAGACCCACGGCATGCAATGCGGCTATTGCACCCCGGCGATGATCCTCACCGCCCATGCGTTGCTGGCCAATAATCCGGCGCCGACCCGCGCGGATATCGTCGATGCCATCTCAGCCAATATCTGCCGCTGCACCGGCTATGCGCAGATCGTCGAGGCGATCGCGCTCGCGGCCGAGCACATGCGCAGCCTGAACCGGCCCGCGAGCACCCCATGAGCGCGACACCATTCCGGTTCGTATCGACCGATCGCCGCGTGCGTGAGGATCGCCGCTTCGTCGTCGGCAAGGGCCGCTTCGCCGCCGACGTCGCGATGGCGGGCACGCGCCACGTGGCGGTGGTGACGTGCCCCCATCCCGCCGCGCGCATCACCGCAATCGATAAGGCCGAGGCGCTGGCCATGCCGGGCGTGCACTACGTGCTCGACGGCCGCGAACTTGCCGCCGCGACGCAGCCGCTGCTGGCGGGCCTCGACACCCCGAAGGTGCCGCGGCGTCCGCTCGCCGTCGACGTCGCGCGCTATTCCGGTGAATGGGTCGCCGCCGTGGTCGCGGACACCCGTGCGCTCGCCGAAGACGCCGCCGAGCTGGTGCGCGTGGACTACGAGCCGCTGCCGTTCGTGCTCGACGGCGAAGCCGCCTATGCGCCCGGCAGCCCGGTCGTGCACGCGGATCACGGCTCCAACGTGTTGCTCGACCGCACCTTCGTCTGGGGCGAGGTCGAGCAGGATTTTGCCGACAGCCCGCACCGCCTAGCGGTGCGGGTGACATGGGGGCGCAGCTCGACCGTGCCGGTCGAGACCTTCGGCGTGCTCGCGAGCTGGGACCCCTGGCGCGAGGTTCTCGACGTCTTCGCCTCGGTGCAGATGCCGCGCTTTCCCGACCAGCTCGCGCTCGCGCTCAAGCTGCCGGGGTCGTCCGTGCGGGTCTACAACGACGTGGACGTGGGCGGCAGCTACGGCGTCAAGCGCGGCATCAAGCACGCGGTGCTGGTCGGCTACCTCTCCCGCCGGCTCGGCTTCCCGGTACGGTTGATCGAGGATCGGCTCGAGAACATGCGCGCCGGCGACGCCCATGGTCCCGAACGCAACTTCGACCTCGAGGTCGCCTTCGACGACGCCGGGGTGATCCGGTCGATGAAGATGCGCGCGCTCGACAATGTCGGCGCTTACGCCGGGCGCTCCCCGTTCCAGCTCGGCAAGCCCGTCAGCGCGATCGTCGGGCCATACCGCGTCAAGAGCGTGCAATACCGCGCCATCGCGGTGACGTCGAACAAGACGGTGCAGGAGGCAGTGCGCGCATTCGGCCAGGCGCCGACCAACTACGCCATCGAGCGCGCGCTCGAGGAGGTCGCCTGGCATCGCGGGCTCGATCGCCTGGAGGTGCGGCGGCGCAACCTGATCCGCGCCGAGCAGTTCCCGTATCTCATTCCAAGCGGCACCACCTATGACAGCGGCGATTACCACGCCGTCATCGACAAGGTGCTCGCCAAGGCGGACTATGCCGGGCTCGTTGCGGAGCGCGACCGCTTGCGCGCGCACGGCCTCCTCGCCGGCATCGGCATCGCGGCGTGCCTCGAACCCAGCGGGGCCAATTCGACCTTCGAGCCGCTGCTCAATCCCAAGAACGAGACCACCACCTATTCCGAGGCCTGCCGCATCAACGTCGATGTCAGCGGCGCCGTCACCGCGACCGTTCATACGCTCTCGGCCGGGCAGGGGCACGAGACGCTGGTCGGCACCGTCATCGGCGAGGTGCTGGAGATCGATCCCGATCGCATCCGCGTCGTGCGCCCGGATTCGCTGTCATCGCTGCCGAGCCAGAGCCCGGTCGGCAGCCGCATGGCGATCATGATGGGCGGCGCCGCGTTTCATGCCGCGCAAAAACTAAAAGACCGGATCGTCGCCATTGCCGCGCACAACCTCGACATCCCGCTGGAGCGTGCGACCTATGGCGCGGGCGGCGTGTTCGACCGCGACGCCCCGCAGCGTCGGCTGAGCTGGAACGAGCTCGTCACCATCGCGCACCGCAACTTCCATCGTCTGCCGCCCGGTACCGAACCGGGGCTCGCCTTCACCCATGTGATGCAGGTACCGACCGGCGGACAGCTGCCGACCGCCGATGGCCGCGTGCAGATGTATCCCTGTTTCTCATTCGAGTTCCATCTCATCCTCGTTGCGGTCGATCCCGATCTCGGCAAGCCCGAGATCAAGCGCTACTTCATCGGTCACGACTGCGGCACCGTGATCAATCCGAAGATCGTGCGCGGCATGACCATGGGCGGCATCGCCCACGGCATCGGCGCCGCGCTCTACGAGGAGTTCGCCTACAACGAAGAGGGCCAGCTCATCGCGCAAAGCTTCATGGATTATCTGTTGCCGTCGTCGCACGAGGTCCCGGAGGTCAAGATCGTCCATCACGTGACGCCGTCGCCGCATACCGTGTTCGGCCAGAAAGGCTCNGGCGAATCCGGCTACCTNGGCGCGCCCGCGGCGATCGCGAGCGCGATCAATGACGCGATCCGGCCGCTCGGTATCGCGGTGAACAGCCTGCCGATCAGGATCGCGCAGCTCGGCGACATGATCGCCGCCGCGCGCAACGAGACCTGACTCGTGTCTCCGTGCCGACAAACCGAGCGCGTTAGACACATCAGTGGAATTGAAGCGAAAAGGAAACGGAATGATCATCGACGTTCACGGCCATCTGGTGCCGCCCGATCTGCTCGCCGCGATCCGCAAGGAGAGCGGTCGCTTTGCCTCGCTGCGCCTGGTCGAGGACGGCGCCGGCCTGGCGATCGCCTTTGCCGGCGGCAAGCCATCGCGGCCGATCATGAAAGGCCTCAGCGATGTGGCGGGGCGCCTCGCCTGGATGGGCAAGCGCGGAATTGACCGTCACGTGGTCGGAGGCTGGCCGGATTGGTTCGGCTACGAGCTGCCGGCGGCGGAAGGCGAACCCTGGTGCCGGCTGTTCAACGACGCGCAGCTCGCCGCCGCCAAGGCCGAGCCGCGCTTCGTGCCGCTGGCGAGCGTGCCGCTGCAGGACGGGGCGCGCGCGGGCGCGGTGCTCAAAGCCGCGGTGGCGGCGGGCTTCCCCGGTGCGATGATCTCAACCTTGCCGCGCGGGATCGGCAGCGTGCTCGACGCTCCCGACCTCGATCCGTTCTGGGCCGCGGCGGACGAGACCGGCGCGCTCGTCCATATCCATCCGAGCTATGACGCCGGCGACGTGCGGGTGAACGACTACGGCCTTGCCAATGGCGTCGGCCGCATCAGCGACGCCATCGTCGCAGTGGCGCGGCTCCTCTGCAGCGGTCATGTCACCCGCTATCGCAACGCCAGGATTTTCGCCCCGATGGGTGCCGCCGGGCTGCCGTTCCTCATCGGGCGTCTCCAGCGCAACCACAAGATCACGCCGGGGATCGCCGATCCCTCCGAGGGACTGGGACTGCTTTACACCGACAGCATCCTGCACGACCCGCGGGTGCTACGTTTTGTCGTGGAGATGGTCGGAGCGGACCGTGTGATGATGGGCTCCGACATGCCGTTTCCGATCGGCGATGAGGACCCCGCCCAGATCGTCGCCGCGGCCAAGCTGCAACCCGCGCAGGCCGCGTCGATCACGGGGGGACTGGCGGCAAAGTTGTTTCGGCTCCAGTGAGTGATGCTGATGGGGGCTGGCGCGGCGTTCGGTGCGCTCCCTCTCCCATCCGGACTCGGCTTACCCCGGTCGCATGAGCTTCCCGGGAGCAGCACGCGCAGCCAACCATTCGAAAAGATTCAGGTGGAGGAAGCGATGATACCAATCAGGCTCAATGACCTTTCGCGCGCCGCGGCGGTGCTCATCGCCATCGCGATTGCGGCCCCATGCCAGGCCCAGTCGCTCGAAAAGATCTCCATCGTGATCTTCAGCGCGCCGTCGCTCGGGGCCTTCATGCCGCCGGTGATCAAGGCCAGGAAGCTCGACCAGGCGAATGGCCTGGACATCACCTTTCAGGAACGCACGCCCGACGCCTACACGGCGCAATTCAATTCCGGCGAGTTCAAGGTCGGCGGCAGCGCTTCGCTGCTCACGGTCGGGCTCGCCGACAGCCGCGGCGTGAAGGTGAAATATCTCTTCAACCTGTTCGACTTCTGGGGCGCGGTGGTCACCTCGCGGCCGGAGATCAAGACGCTCAAGGATCTCGAAGGCAAGCAGCTCGCCGGTGCCCGCGCCACCACCAACTACGTGATGTTCGAATTCTTCGCCAAGAAGCTCGGCGTGGATGTGTCGAAGATTCAAGTGGTGAATACGGCCACGCCGGGTCTTGTGGGCTACGCGCTCGCCAACCGCGCCGACGCAGTGCAGATCTGGGAGCCCGCCTACACGCTCCTCCTCGCCAAGAAGCCTGACATGCGCACGTTGGATATGGGGATCGAGACGACCTGGAAGGCGTTCGCCGGCGGCAGCCGCATCCCCTATCTCGGCGTCGGCGCGCATTCCGATTGGGCCGAGCAGAACCCCGCGCTGGTGGCGAAGCTCTACGCCACCTACAAGGCGGCGGCGGAATGGATCGCCAAAAATCCCGATGAGGCGGCGCCGCTGCTGGCGCCGGGCGCGTCGGCCGAGGACGTCAAGTCGATGGCCGCGCTCATCCGCAGCAACGAGCGGCTCGCCATGAGCCTCGTGCCCGCGAACGACGTACGCAAGGAGATCGAGGCGGTGTACAAGGCCGGCATCGATGTCGGCTATTTCCCGGCGATGCCATCGAGCGAGACCGTCTACGGCAAGCCGATCCCATGATCAGCAATCCGCAGTTGACCCGGCTGCTGCAAGCCACCACCAGCACGCTGGTGATGGTCGGCCTGTGGCAGGTCGCCTCGCTGTACTTTCCGCCTTATCTGTTTCCCCCGGTGCCCGATATCGTGTCGCGCACCGTGGGCATCCTCCTGAGCTGGCCGCTGCTCGCGGAAGTGCTCGTCACCGCCGCGCGCATCTTTGCGGGACTGCTCGGGGCTTTCGTGCTCGGCTGCATGATGGCGGTGGCGATCGGCCGCTCGCCCCGCATCGAGAGCTACATCACGCCGGTACTGGTGTTCCTGCAGGGCATTCCGGCGCTGTCGTGGGTGGTCATCGCCATCATCTGGTTTCACGGCATCGAATTTCGCATTTTCTTCATCATGGTGATGACGACCTTGCCCGCCTTCACCTTCCAGATTCTCGACGCCTTCCGCTCCATGTCCAAGGATCTGTTCGAGATGACCATGTCGTTTCGGCCGCGGCGCTGGACCCTGTTCCGGGTGCTGATCGTGCCGACGATCGTGCCGGGCATCCTCACGGCATGGAAGGTCAATCTCGGCAACGCCGCGCGCGTGGTGGTGGTCGCGGAGTTGGTCGGCGCCACCGGCGGGGTCGGCTATGAGCTTCTGCGCCAGCAGCAGTTGTTCGACATGGCCGGCGCCATCGCCTGGACGTTGCAGCTCGTGCTGTTCGTGCTGGTGGTGCAGCAGACCATCAACGCGATCGAAGGCTGGGCGCTGCGCTACCGTGCTGTGTCCGAGCGCGCGATTTAAAATGAGCGCATGATCTAAATGAAAGCACATGCCTGAACCGGTCATCCGATTTCGCGATGTGAGCAAGGTGTTCCGCCGCGCCAATGGGCGCGGCGACCTGCTTGCCGTGGACAAGCTCTCGTTCGAGGTCGCGCCGGGCGAGATCGTCGCCGTGCTCGGCAAGACCGGCTGCGGCAAGTCGACCATGTTCAATCTGGTCGCCGGCCTGATCGAGCCGACCTCCGGCGAGGTCGCCGTGAGCGGCCACAATCCGTTCCGCGACTTCGAGGCCTTTCGCGGCAAGATCGGCATCGTGTTTCAGGGCGACCGCTTGATGCCCTGGCGCACGGCGCTGGCGAATGTGCTGCTCGGTCTCGAAATCCTCGACACCGACCCCGAGCAGGCGCAGGCGGTGGCACGAGGGTGGCTGGAGCGGCTCGGGCTCGCGGGACATGAGAACGACTATCCGCATGCGCTCTCCGGCGGCATGCGCCA
>JGI12053J15887_10000381_pt1 | contig 17758 bp, 21 predicted proteins | sample MedBloCAOM1_O3_FD_15887 | JGI IMG/M metagenome (IMG submission 15887)
CTGTCTACGAAGCCGATCAGCAAAAGATCGGAGTGTTGAACGCATCATGATCGACAAGGTCGGGAAAGGTCGACGCCCTCCTCCGACCAGCCCCAGACCTGGGAGGACAGCATCTTGATCAGATCCTCGGTCAGCCCGAGCGCCTTGCCGACGTCGCGCAGCGCGCCCTTGGCGCGATAACGGATTACGGTCGAACACAATGTGTCAATCGGCGCGCTGACGCGCTTCCGCCCCGTCGTCATGACCGCGCTCGTCGCCTCGCTCGGTTTCGTGCCGATGGCGCTCGCGACAGGCACGGGAGCGGAGGTCCAAAAGCCCCTCGCGACCGTCGTCATCGGCGGTCTTCTCACCGCGACGCTGCTCACCCTGCTTGTCCTTCCCGCGCTCTACTCGCGCTTTTCGACCGCGCGAGCCCAGATGCCGCGGCGCGAAGCCGCGGAGTTCATGCCTGACCGCACCGCGGAGTAATCCTCTAGACCAGGCCGATCCCCCGGCCGTGCGCGGTCAGCGACGCGGCTAGTCGCGACGCGATCTTCGTCCTGGATACCGGCCTGAATACATTGTGGTCCGCGGACTGGATCCGGCAAACCGGCTCGCAGCGCATCATCGGCTCGTTCAACAATGCCGCGGTGGGCACGGCGCTCGCTCAGGCCAATGGCGTGCAGGCGCTGGACCGTTCGCGACAGGTCATCGCGCTCACGGGCGATGGCGGCTTCAATATGTTGATGGGTGAATTCATGACATCGGTGCATCACAAGCTGCCGGTCAAGGTCATCATCTACAACAACTCCGCGCTAGGGCTGATCACGCTGGAGGCTGAGAGCGTCGGCCTGGTACCGTTCCGCGAAGCCATTGAGTTTCCCAATCCCGATTTTGCCGCGCTGGCGCGCGCATGTGGCGGTTACGGATTTACGGCGCGCAAGCCGAATGACCTGAAGGCCGCGATCAGTGGGGCTCTGGCCGCCGACGGCCCGGCGATTGTCGACGCCGTCGTGGCGGCCGATGAGATGCCTAACATGCCGCATGTCGAACTTGAGCAGGTCGGGCATTATGCCGTGGCCAAGATCAAGGAAGCCGTGCTCGCCGTCACCGGCGGGTAGCGAGGGTTCATGTCGGAACACGTCAGAGCGAGCCGACAACCCGAACCAGACTGACGCTTCATCGGCGTCCACTCGTTTGAATCCGGATCGTCACTTCCGGATTGGCCGCCCGGTTCGCCGCCGATGTTCTCAGCGGTTATCCCGCCGCCACTCTTCTATTGCCAGCCGCATGGCTTCCGTGCGGTCGCAACCGCTGCGGTCCATCCAACGCCTTATCAGGTTCTCTCTCCCCTGCGCGCTCGTCATAGAGAAGACACGCAGGAAGTCCCGCTGAATTTCCGATTGCCGTCCCAACGACCGCCCGAGTTCTGGTCGGCGCGCATTAGGGACTGGCCGCGGGGGCTGCGTTCGCTGATGCACTAAAAGAAAGACAACGCCTGCGATGAGCACCAGAAGCAACACGCCTACGATGATCTCTGGGATATCCATGTTCGACACTCAGCTTGGGGGGCGCTCACTATTTATTTCGGTTGCCCCGGCCATTTCATTGACGGATGACAAGATTTGCTCCTGCCGATCTGATACGGATGGCGCGCACTGCTCTCGGAACGCGGATCGTCGGCATTCTGGACGCCGCGTGGATCGTGACCTGGAACCTGCTTCACGCATTCCAGTTACATCCGCTAAATCGGAGAGGCACATGGCGATAGCAAGCTACGAGGTGGTCGGCTCCGGCGGAGTGTGGCGGGTCAAGCACGACGGTGAACCCATCGGCAGCTATCCAACCAAGGAAGCTGCCTTCGAGGCGGCCGTTGCTGCTGCCTCATTGGCAGTTCGGGAAGGGTATGAGGTGCAGCTTTCAGTACCCGGGACTCGTACCGAACCCTAACCGACGAAGATCATGCCGTGCCTGTGGACCGATTTCAGTGTCCTGGCGGAAAGGATCGCCCATTTTGGCGGCAGCCATGTGTTTGACAAAGAGTTCGACAAACCGGTCGTGGATCTTGTAGACGGCGATGAATCGCTTCGCGGCAATGCAACTTCGTCCCCAATTGGTCAGTCGTCCTCTGGCGCAGACGGTTGCAGCAAGATTGAGATCCGCGTCTTCAAGGACGAGGTAGGGATCGCTGCCTTCCAACTCAAGTACCGTCTTCTTCAGAAGTGAGCCGGCCTTGCTGGCCAAGGCGCGTCCGGCAGCGCCGCTGCCGGTCAAGGTGACTGCCCGGACCAGCGGGCTTTCGATTACTGCTCCGACCCTTGCGCTGCCGATCAGCAATGTGCGGGAAAGATCTTTCGGAAAACCTGCTTCACGAAACACCTGCTCGATGGCAAGCGCGCAGCCAGGCACATTCGAGGAGAGCTTCATCACTGTACCATTACCCGCCATCATGCCCGGCGACGCAAACCGGAAGACCTACAAGAACGGAAAATTCCACGGCATCACTGCCAGTACGACGCCAAGCGGCTGGAAGATGACAAAACTCTTGTTGGCTTCGGTCTTGATCGGTTCCGGCGCGAGAAAGCGCTCGGCTTTGTCGGCGTAGAAGTCACAGGTGAGCGCACACTTCTGTATCTCGGCCACGCCGTCGCGGATCGGCTTTCCCATTTCCTGCGCCATCAGTTTAGCGTATTTGCCAGCGTTATCCCGCAGCACCTGCGCCGCCCGGTGCATCAGGCCGGCGCGGCTCAAGAAGTCTATTCGCCGCCACGCGAGAAACGCATTGTGCGCTTCACCGATAGCGTCCCGGATGCCATCATCCGTCATCTCGTCATAGCTCGCGAATTGCTCGCCGGTGGCCGGATTGATCGCTTTTATCGTCATCGCTCAAGGCTCCCGATTGCATCCCGCTCAATTGCTGGACGCAACCCGCTGATGGCTCACGCGCCAGATCGTGCCGTTGCCGTCTTCGGTCACGAATAGCGAACCGTCCTAGGCGACGGCGAAGCCAACCGGCCGGCCCCACAGCTGTTTGTCAGAAATGACGAACCCGGTCATGAAATCCTCGTATTCACCGGTTGGCTTCCCGGCGCTGTCAAACAGCAGGCGCACGACCTTGTAGCCCGTGCGTTGCGCGCGATTCCAGGAGCCGTGCAGCGTCACGAAGGCGCTCCCCTTGTAGGTAGCGGGAAAATCCTTTCCGTCGTAAAACACGATCTGAAGCGGAGCGGAGTGAGCCTGCATCAGCACTTCCGGAACCGTCACCTTGCCCTTCAGATCGGGCCGCGTGCCCTTGTGGCGCGGGTCCTCGTTGGAGCCGATGTAGTACCAAGGCCAACCGTAGAACGCGCCGTCCCTGACGGCGGTGGCATATTCGAAAGGCGTATTGTCGCCCAGCTCATCGCGCTCGTTGACCACGCACCACGGAAGGCCGGTCGCCGGTTGAATGGCGATGCCGGCGCAGTTGCGCAGGCCCGTCGCCACGATCTTCTCGTTCTTGCCATCAGGATCGTACGACAGCACGTCGGCGCTCCTCGGTATCCCAGGTCGCACCCAGCGGGTTGCTCTTGATCCAGGCCTGCAGGCCGCCCTTGGTCAACGGTTCGGGAAATATGTCGAGCGCGACGTTCGATCCGGAACCGACCGAGAGCAGCAACCGTTTGCCGTCGGGGGAAAACACGATGTCGCGCGTCCAATGATGGACCCACGGTATCCGTCCGACGATCGCGTCCGGCTTGCCCATCGCGATCAGGTCACCGTTCTTGTAGGGAAATCGGACGACGCCGTCGCTGTTGGCGACATAGAGCCATTCGGGATTCGGCCCGAGCGGATAGAACGCGATCCCGAACGGCTGGTAGAGCCCGCTGGCGAAGACTTCGTTTTTGGTCGGCGAGGCGCTGCCAGATGGGACCCGCAGTACGCGCACGATGTTGGACGCGCTGTCGGCGACAAACAGGTCTCCGTTCGGCGCCAGCCGGATAGCGCGCGGACCGGTGAGGCCGGACGCCACCATCTCGACCGTAAAGCCTGGTGGCACACGCGGCTTGGCGTCGGCCGGCATCGGCGCGACTTCGCTGAAATTCGGGGTCGATTTGCCGCTCGGCGGCAGGTCCTGCGGCTTCAGCAGGCGCCTGAGGCCCGGTCTGTCTTGTTGCCATGATCCGAACGCAGATTTCCCTTTCAGCAGTGTGCCGCTTCCCTCCTCGGCTGCGGAACTCAACGTGCTGGCACTTGCCAGCACAACGACGGCGGCGGCGGTCCGTACGATGATATGCATTCGAATGCTCCACAAGGTTGGATAGGGACCGGGCATCACGATCATCGACCAAGCGTCATTTCGGCGGTATATCATCCAAGGAAGAACACGGTCGCTATCGCCAGCGGTGATTTACGCAGGCTCGCGACTTGCAGCCCGGCGTGCCATGACAGTCGTCAATTTTGGCAAGCGGCCGGCACCGGCGCGGTAAACGAAAGATGAGTCCACCGGTCAATGATTTCATCGCGACGGAAGCGCTTTGGTGCCCATAATTACGCGCCGCTCGGCGTCGTTCTATCGCGCGGCGAAGGCGTCTTTGTGTGGGATACGCAAGGTAATCGTTATCTCGATTGCCTCTCCGCCTATTCGGCGGTGAACCAAGGCCACTGCCATCCAAAGATCCTCGCCGCTATGGTGGAACAGGCAGGTAGACTGACGTTGACTTCCCGCGCCTTCCATAACGACCAACTGGCGTCCTTCTACGAAGAGATCGCGGAGTTGACCGGCTCCCACACGGTGCTGCCAATGAACAGCGGTGCCGAGGCGGTGGAGAGCGCGATCAAGTCGGTGCGCAAATGGGGCTACGAGGTGAAGGGTGTGCCAGATGACCAGGCCGAAATCATCGTCTGCGCCGAAAATTTCCACGGCCGCACCCTGGGCATTGTCGGCTTCAGCACCGACCCGGCGGCGCGTGAGCATTTCGGGCCGTTCGCGCCAGGCTTTCGGATCATCCCCTTCGGCGACGCCAAGGCGCTGGAGGAGGCGATCACGCCGAACACCATCGCCTTCCTCGTCGAGCCGATCCAGGGGGAAGCCGGCGTCATCATTCCTCCATCAGGCTATTTCACGAGCGTACGCGAGATCTGCACCGCGCACGACGTGATGCTGATCCTCGACGAAATCCAGACTGGGCTCGGCCGCACCGGCAAGCTGCTCGCCGAGAGCACGATGCCATCGAGGCAGACGTGACGCTGCTCGGCAAGGCGTTGTCCGGCGGCTGCCGTCCTTTCGAACAACGCGGTGCTCGGCACTCTGAAGCCCGGCCAATACGGTTCGACCTTCGGCGGCAACCCGCTCACCTGCGCGGTGGCGCGGGCCGCGCTGCGCGTGCTTGTCGAGGAAGGGATGATTGAGAACGCGGCCGTGCAGGGCGCGCGCTTCCTCGCTGGCCTGGGGAGCATCCGCGCCAACACGATCCGTGAGGTGCGCGGACGGGCTGATGTTGGCGGTCGAGCTTCAGCCGGAAGCAGGCGGCGCGCGTCGCTACTGCGAGGCATGGCAGGGCAGAGGCATCCTTGCCAAGGACACCCATGAACACACGATCCGCGTTGCCCCGCCGCTTGTGATATCAAGCGATCAGGTCGACTGGGCGCTTGAGAGAATCGAAGCCACTTTAAAGCAGGATTTCTCGTGATGGCAATGCGGGCGCCGCCATCTATATCACTCGCGCAAAGCCTCGTCCCGGCTCGTCCCGTGCAACGGACAATTCGGATCGGGATCGATCAACATTCCGGCAGGTTCCCTCTCTTGGGTAGCGGCGTCATGAGCGATGAACTGGCACGTGCAACCCAGCTCCAATGCTTCGGTCGTTCCCGGCGAAGGTACGAGGGTCATCGACATCTGAGGGTGACTGGTTCGCATTCGATTGCTCTTCCATGCGATATGCCCGCAGCCTCGTGGCTTCGAGAAAGCGAGCGCGAAGCTTCTCTGTTCGACGAGACTGACCTGATGGCGACCGAGTTTTTCATTGTGTGTCAGCGGCGACGATTGGAAACGATCCTGCGTCGCACCGGTTGTCATTGACGTCAATCAATTTTGCCTGCATCGCAGAAGAACTTTGGCTAGGAGTGCGAGGCCGTTACTTTGGCGTCTACAACCCCAGTGAGGATGTCCGTTGGCTGAAGTGCAAGGCTTTTTCCGCACGCCGGGCTTTGCGGATCATTGGCGTCGCCGGCGCGGGCAATGCTTGATTTTGGCGCTGATATCCCCGGCGTGCTCGTCGCCATCACGGTAATTGCTCTTGCCTAGGTCCTCTCTAGGCGAAGAGCTGTCCTCAGGCAGCTCTGCCGGCGAGCCCGTTCATCCCTCAGCATCAGACATTCGGCGGGCCGCACACGTTGATTGTCTTTAGATTCTCTTTGATCTCCCAGTACACACATCGTGCACACGCGGGTCTCTAAGCAGCTGAAAGAATCAAACTCTTTTCCAGTCCATCATGAGCAAACTTGAGCTACCTCCAGCAACTGAGGGCCAACGATGTCCTATCAGGCTTCATTTTTCAAGGACAGCTTGCGGCTTTTGGCCGTCAAGCTTGTATGGCCTTAACTTCACTTTCGCCGCTGAAAGTCGTTGATACAGATTGCGTTGTCGAACGATCGGCCACCAATCATACAGAAATATTTCGATTGGCCTCCAGTTCGCGACCCATCCAAAAATAAGCAAGCTCTCTTCAATGACACGACCAATCGGACTCGGCACAAGGCTGACTACTGCTTGGCCTGTGATGACGGAGAAGGAAAGGACCGTGAGGCCAATGGCCATCGCTCGACGGCCGACGCGAAACAGCTCGCTAAGATCGAGCGCGATGACTCGGGCGCGATAACGAAAATATTGGGTGAGAGCTGTACCGAGTTCACGAGCCTCGGGTGCGGAAGCTTCGGTTTCCGGCAAATGTACAACGATGCTGATTGGCTTGTCGGGCGGGAGCTCTCTCGCCCATCCGACGATAAATTCCTCCGCACCGTTGTCGAGATCCTTTTCGCGGAACGGAAAAGGATCCAGGCTATGAAAGAGCTGGGCGACTTTTTCAATCCGGACCTCGATCGCATTTGCGTCTGTGGGCCGTTGTCCGTGCATATTCTCTCAAATCTTGAACCTAAGGATTGCGACTGCCGATCCAAGCATTAGCCGGATACGTGCCGCTATTGATGTTCGCTGCATACTTCACCAGGCATATGATCTTTCGCCAGATCAGGTGCGAGATACTTCCGTTTCGACTTACTACGTTCGCGCTGGTTATCTGCTCGCCCACGTCGCGCGTCACGGCACAGTGATCAGATGGCGCTGCAACCAATTCCGCGCCAACCGTGCCACTTCGTCTAGCGCTCCAGGTTCCTCGAAGAGGTGCGTTGCTCCAGGAACGATGACCAGTTGCTTTTCGCAGCGCAGCTGCACGAGCGCTGCCCGGTTTAGCTCAATGACCTGGGTGTCGTCTTCTCCGACAATAAGCAGCGTGGGAGCCCGAACATGCGTCAAAGCCGCACCCGCGAGGTCTGGACGGCCGCCCCGCGAGACGACCGCACCAACCACATCGGGGCGCACGGCCGCCGCTGCCAGCGCAGCGGCGGCGCCGGTGCTGGCACCGAAGTAGCCGATCCGAAAGTGCTTGGTATCGGGGAACTGGGTCAGCCAGTCAGTCGCACCCACGAGCCTTTCGGCGAGCAGATCGATGTCAAAGCGCAGCCGTCCCGTATGCGCGTCGATCACTTCTTCATGCAGCGTCAGCAAATCGATCAACAGCGTCGCCAGCTTTGCTTCGTTCAGCACCCGCGCTACATAACGATTGCGGGGGCTGTGCCGGCTGCTTCCGCTGCCGTGGGCAAAGAGCACAATCGCGCGGGATTCCTCCGGCAGACTTAGATTGCCGTCGAGCGTCACCGGGCCGGCTGGCACCTGGACCACTTGCTGTTCAACCGTTTGAGCGATGGAATTGTTCATGGCATTCTTCCTTTCTGGAATGCGATCTGACGCGCGAGCAGTGATCCCGGCGCTCGCTGGCGCGCTCTTCCTCGCCGCCCTCGTCGCGCAACCGCCGTTTCCAGGGCCGTGACTGCGCGGCTTGCTTACACCGCAAATGGGAACGTCTCCGGAAGCTCGCCCACTTCCCACTCTTCCGTGGATTCGAGCGGTTTGACCGCGCGCGTCTCATCGAAGTGGAGTACCGCGTCGAACTGTTCGGTTAGTCGTGCCTGGAAATAGTGGCTCTGCCGCTCGGTCTCGGGACGGTAAATCACGCCGATCGCCCGCTCGAGCCGAGGCGCGCCCAACTGCTGCCGCATCACGTCGCTGTCGTTCAGAATAAACAGGACGCGGTCGCGCTGCGCGGCATGGAACAGCGCCTCGTAGCTACCCGCCAGCGCTGGGCGAACGCGTTTACGCTCGGCCGATTTGCCCCAGTCCGAGGCCGCAGTGACAGTGCCGTGGTGAGTGGTAAAGCCGATCAGCACCGCCTCGTCGGCGTATTTTTCACGCACGAGCTGGCCGACATTCAGCTCGCCGCGTTGGCCCATCTCGGTTGCGCGCGCGTCGCCGAGATGAGAATTATGCTCCCAGACGGCGATCTTGGCGCGGCTGCCTTTCCGGCTGAGATGGGCAACCAGCGCATCAAGCGTTTCGGCCATGTGGCGGTCGCGCAGGTTCCATGACGACACCTCCTCGAGAAACACCGAGCGGTAATACGCCTCCGCATTCTTCACCAAGCGGGCATTCTGCTCGGCATAGAACAGTTCATCCTCCGCCAGACGGCCGTCGCGCCGCGCGAGATCAGCCGCCCGGCGCTGCAATTCGATCAGTTGGGCGACGACCTCCTCTTCACAAGATTTGGAAAGGTTCAGGCGCGTCATGAGGCCATAGGCCTGGGTGTCCTCGCCGACATGATCGAAGCAGGAATAACGCTCGCGTGCTCGCTCTGCCGCCTCGGGGTCCAGCTTTTCTAGATAGCGCAATACGGCTTTCATCGACGTGTGCAGGCTGTAGAGGTCGAGGCCATAAAACCCGACTTTTTCGGCGCCCGGCGGAAGCGCGTCATTGTGTGCCCGCAGCCATTCGACGAACTCGGCTACCACGGTGTTGCGCCACATCCACGTCGGAAAACGGCGAAAATCGGCAAGCGCTTCGACGGCATCGACGTCGTCGCTCGCCCCGCGAACATAGCGGTTGAGCCGATAGGCGTCGGGCCAATCTGCCTCCACCGCGACGGCGGCGAAGTTTTTCTCCGCGATCAGCCGCTTCGTGATCTCTGCACGTTCGCAATAGAACTCGTGCGTGCCGTGGGACGCTTCGCCTAGCAGCGCGAAGCGTGCCTCGCCGATCCGGCCGATCAAAGGATCGTAGTTGCGAGCAGATCCCGCCAACGGGTGGGCGGTCTCGCGCAATGCCGTGACGAGCTGGCTATCCGCTTTCGGGCTTTGCGCGGCCTTGCTCTTCTCCAGTGTACTTTGCCGCGAGAGCAGGACACGAACCTCGTCGTCCGTCGTCTGCGAGAAATCCTGGTACCAACGGCCGACTGCATGAAACGGTTCCGGCGTAGTGGCACAGATGACGTCGTCAGCCTTTGCTTTCATCTCCTCGCAGGTTTCCGGCGAGGCCGTCGGAACCGCAACGACAATGCGGGCCGGATTCTGTTGTCGCAGCGCCTCAATCGCGGCATGCATGGTGGCCCCGGTCGCCAAGCCGTCATCCACCAGAATCACAGTGCGGCCGCGGACATCGGGTGACGGACTACCGCTGCGGTAAAGACGCTCGCGCCGCGCCAGCTCTTGCCGCTCTCGCGCCGCGATCGCATCGATCATATGCGCGGGGATGCCAAGACGTTCAACGAGCTGATCGTTGAGCACCCGCACGCCACCTGTTGCAATCGCGCCCATCGCCAACTCCTCGTAGCCAGGGACGCCAAGCTTACGGACGAGAAAAATGTCGAGCGGTGTCCCGAGCGCGCGGGCCACTTCATAGGCGACGGGCACCCCGCCGCGCGGCAGGGCCAGCACGAGCACGTCTGGACGATTCGCGTAGGCTGCAAGCTTTTCAGCGAGCAACCGCCCCGCTTCGCGACGATCGCGAAAGAGTCCTGGCTTCATTTCTCATCCTCTCTATGCGGAGCCGTTTGGCGCGGCACTTTCAAATAAAGCTCGCCGAGCGAGCCGTCGGCCACAAGTCGCTCCAGAGCGGCGGCCACTAACGGCGCAATGGAGATCATTCGCAATTGAGGCCAATCCCTCTCGCGCACGTCCACGGAGTCCGTCACCAACACTTCACGGACCGCAGGGTGGCTCAGTTTCCCGCGCGCATCCTCGACAAGCAGCCCGTGCGTGGCCGCCACTATGAATTCGGGCCGTGCGCCCGCCACCAGGAGCGCTGGGATGCTTTCCGCAACGGTGCCTCCCGTCGAGATCATGTCGTCGACGATCAGGCATGGCCTGCCGGAAACTTCTCCGGCCACGTGGGTCACCGCGGTCTCGGCGCCGCTCACCCGCCGTTTGTGCAGCACCGCGACCGGCGCGCCGAGACACTGCGCATAGCGGCTCACCATCTCGACGCGCCCCGCGTCAGGTGCGACTATCACGATTCCTAAAGGCAGACGGCCTCGCAGCGCGCGGCAAAGCGTCGGCACGGCCGTAAGACTATCGACCGGGGCATAGAAGAAACCCTCGATCTGTGCGGTGTGCGGATCAACCGTGACGACGTGATCGATACCAACTACTTTCAGAAGATCGGCGACCATCCGCGCCATGATCGGTTCCCGCCGACCATGCCGCCTGTCCGCGCGCCCGTAGCCGAAAAATGGCACAATCGCAATGCTGCGTGCCGCACCGGCGCGGCGGCAGGCATCAGCCAGAGCGAGCAGTTCGATCAGGTGATCGTTGGTCGGTGGCGAGGTCGGCTGCATCAGGAAGACCTCTTTACGACGCACACACTCCAGTATCTGCACGGCGACTTCTCCATCCGGAAACCGTTCGACGACGCAGTTACCGACCGGAGTCCCTAGCTCGTGCGCAACTAGCTCGTGCGCAACTAGTTGGACCAATGCTGGATTGGCCCTACCGCCAAATATTGTGAACTCGTTGTTCACGCTCGCCTCGGCCAAATTGCGTGCGAACCAGGCTCATGCCCTCGTTCCACCTGGGTCGAGTCGTGCGCATCCGGGATTGGGAAATCAGTAGCCGAACCGATCCCGACCACCTTGATCGTCGTCAACATCCGCGCAACTGATTCTGCTGGGAGAGACCCGGGTTCGCGCCACGACGGAAAGCGACGCTTCGCATTCGGGACCATGCGGAGCCAAGCCCGTTAGCCCGCCGAATCCTCGGGCGGACGAGGGTCGAGGCGGCACGTTATCTTTGTGGGAAACGCGGTATCATTGTGGGTCCCTGGCGGATCTCACAGGTGGTCCTCTTCAAACTCTTCGCACGAACGGCCGAACGCCGCGAGAGCCTCTTCCAAATAGTCGGGCAAAAGGGGTTCTCCAAGGAGGTAGGATGCAGTGCGTTTGTTGTGCACACGCGCGGCCTCGGCCCTCAGCTCATCCCAGTCTGCCAGGGTACCATCGCCTCGGCCGAGCCAGGTCAGGGTGACGAGATCGACCTGTTCGTCTTCGCTCATGGCTTCGATGAACGCCACGAGTTCCTGGTCGACAGGATCATCAGGTCGATCCTCCAGCACCTCGGTCATGGCGTCGTCGGCCGGATTGGATCCATCATCGTCAAAGCTCGTGTCGACGTCCTTGACGTCGAATTCACGCGCTTTCATGACAACAAAGCATATCTTTTCCGTCGAAATCGACAGCGTCGGAATCGCATCGGTCATTTTGTCACCTCAGCCTTTTTTGGGGCGAGTTTCCCGAATGAAGTGGTGGAATGGGCCTTTGGTTCCGTACGCAACCCTGCATCGTGAAGGCAATGATCGCGGCGGCTTGATGACCGTCAACTCCACATCCGCCTGATTGGGCTATTGCGTCGATATCGCATTCAACGGAGAGGGTGAAGCATCGTGAGCAGGACAGCGCCGCCGGGGCGACAGGCCGCGCACGCTGACCGCGAAGCGTTCGATCATGCGCTCACACCTTATGACCCCGAACTCTTGCAGGCGGCGCAGCGCGAGGTGCGCCATCGTCTGACGCTTGGGCAGTTTGCGCCCGATAACCCGACGCCGGAGCAGCTCTTGGACATGGCGCTGCAGCGCGCGTGGCGCGAGCGTCGGCGTTTGTCCCCCGCACTCGGCATCAAGGCCTGGGCGCTGGCCTCGATATTCCGCACAGCAGAAGCGTTGGGGGCGCGCGAGGATGGGCGCAGCCGGACGATGACCGAGTTCCTCCCCGAGGAGGTCGAACCCGACCCGCTCTACGAGGACGACGAGGACTTTTGGCAATCCCATGAGCTGGAGTATCCGAAGAATGCGGAAGTCTTCAGCGGCACGGTTGATCGCGCGCGGGAAGACGTCGCGGAAGAAGACGAGTTTGCCGGCCGGCTCGCTCCGCGCGAGCGTGAAGTCCTGCTCATGCACGAGGTCCATGGTGTGCCACTGCAGGAGGTCGCGCTGGCACTCGGGATTGCGCCGACTGAAGCGGATGGTCTGCTGGCAAGCGCGCGCCGCCGCTCGCGCGCCGCAGACAAGGCGGCCCACTGAGGGAGCGCTCCTTGCATTGCCCTATTGAATCATGAAGTGACCAGCATAAGGCGGGTGCATACCCGGGCCTGCGTTTTCCCAATGGTACGCTGACCTGCGTGATACAAAGGCATGGGTCCCTTCCAAGGAGCGACCAGATGCGGGTCTTTTGGCAGCTAATTGCGAAACTATCGCAAGCGGAGACCCGGCTCATCGCATCTATCTTGATGATAGCAGCGCTTCTTCTGGCGTTTGGCTTACTCGCGGAGGAGGTGATTGAAGGCGAAACACTGCCGTTTGACCAAAAACTGATGCTCGCGCTTCGTGAGGCCGGCAATCCGGGCGTTCCGATTGGCCCGCCATGGCTGCCAGAAGCGGCGCGCGACATCTCGGCTCTCGGCAGCACGATCGTGCTCGGGATCCTATTGCTTGCCGTGGTGGGCTATCTGCTTCTGACGCGAAGGCGAGCCGCAGCGTGGCTGATGCTGGGCGCGGTATCAAGCGGCGTGGCATTGAACAGCTTGCTGAAATTCGGTTTCGCGCGGTCGAGGCCCGATCTGGTGGCCCCTGCCGTGCGGGTCTTCACCCCAAGCTTCCCAAGTGGCCACGCCACAATGTCAGCCATCACCTATTTGACATTAGGAGCCCTGCTCGCCCGAACAAATTCCGAGATCTCGGTCCGGATCTATTTCATGACGCTCGCAGGGCTGCTCACGGTACTCGTCGGCCTTAGCCGAATTTACCTCGGAGTTCATTATCCGACCGATGTGTTGGCGGGCTGGTGTATCGGTACGGCGTGGGCCATGGGCTGCTGGGTGCTCATGACATGGCTTCAAGGCAGGGGACAAGTCGAGCCGCCCGAACAGTCATGAGGCCAGGCACGAAACATTTCGTTCCGAGTGCAAGGCTCAGGGTTGCCGCGCTGCTGAACGCATCTGCCGGTACGATCGAGCGCCAAGGTGCTGGAACGCTACGCGATGTTCTTGCGTCGGCATTCGAGAAGCACGGCATCGTGGCTGTTCTGGAATTCCTACCAGGTTCAGAGTTGAGACCAGCGGCTGAGCGAGCCCGGCAGCAGGTCATCGACGGGAAACTCGATGCAATCGTCGTCGGTGGTGGAGACGGGAGCGTGCGAACCGTTGCGAGCGTGCTTGCCGGAAGCGACATTCCACTCGGGATCATACCGCTTGGGACCCTCAATCACTTTGCCGGAGATCTCGGAATATCCTCCGTTGCGGAGCGCGCTGTGGCGACAATCGCGGCCGGAGAACAACGTGCTGTCGACGTGGGAGAGGTGAACAACGTGATATTCGTAAATAACTCGTCGATCGGGTTCTATCCGTATCTGGTCCTGGAGCGAGAGCGAAGAAGGCGAAGGAAACGGCTATCAAAGTGGATAGCAATGATGCTGGCCATGGCTCGCGTGCTTCGCAACCTGCCCCTGTTCCGGCTTACCGTCGTTGTCGAAGGGAATGTCGAGCCGTGCCGCAGCCCGTGCGTACTCGTCGGAAACAATGAGTATCGAATTACCGTACCGGGGTTTGGCACGCGCGAGAGCCTCGATAGTGGCGAGTTGTGCCTTTACGTCGCCAAGACACAAGGCCGGCTTTCGATGTTCTGGCTCGCTTGCAGTTGCATTCTCGGGCTTGTCAAGCGGCAGCAAGATCTTCGCATCTTCAAGGGCGCGACTGCCGACATAAGCGCACGTAGGAGCCGGCTGCTGGTTGCGTTCGACGGGGAAGTCGCAACCATGCGGTCGCCGCTCCACTTTAAGATCCGACCGGGAGCTCTGCGCGTGTTCGCTTCGCCGATTAGATCGGCTAATAACTCTGCACGCGCAACACAATCTCATCCTGCCTGACCCATCCACTCCTATGAGACTGCGGCTCCTGCCACTCAGTGTAGATCGAACCCGGTTTCCAACCGCCGTCTCCCGAAAACAGGAATATTTCAAATATCTGCCAGAGGCTATCGGCTATTTGACGCCGGCAGTCGCCAAATTCGGCGCCCGAAGACGCTCCACCGAATCGCAAAAGCCTGCCATTAGTGGGCGTTTTCTGGCCTTTCTTAGGGTGAAGTCTCTAGGCGCCGGACTGGTTGGCTGGTGCTGATCGCACCCGTCTCTGAATTCCCTGTTAACAGGGAATTTTACAGGGAATTTTGCAGGGAACTTCATCTACAAAAATCGCCGCATGAAATTCCCAACGCATAGTTTCGGGTGAGATAAACGCCGTGTGAATCAGGAGGAACAGTGCTACTTTTCGTATGCTGGCCGGTGTGCTCCTGCTGCTGCATCCGGCTGCAGTCCGCGCCCAGATTATTTGGGTTATGCCGACGGAGTATCCGCAGAGCGCCATGCCGGGACTTGGCGTATGTCGCGCCGCCGCTTCTACCATTGATTGGCGGAAGGATGCCTGCAGTTGCAATGCGCAGTTGCTCGGAGGGGTAATAGACACCTCTTCGTTGCCGTCGCTCCAATGCAGGCTCCGATTCTGGGGCAAGCTCCCGCGGGCTGCACTTTGGTTCCACAACGGCCGCCTTGCCGGCGTTGACTACCATCAACAAGCGCTTAATTTTTCTCGAGCGTGAGAAGTCGATAGGTCGATAACGGACCAGCAGGCAACCGACGACCGCTTCCCGATGACGCGAGAGGGGCTTAAGATTGGGAAGGCGCTCTTGGTCGGGAGCCGGGCCGCGGAATTATTTGCCGTTTTCGTCTTGTTGGGAGAAAACTACCGTGGCGTTCGGACATGATCCGTTTCTCGTAGTGTTGTCTGTGCTTATCGCAGTACAGGCGAGCTACGTCAGTCTGAGCCTGTCCAGTAATGTGGAGACATCGTTCGGTCTTCAGCGGCGACTACTGCTGGGAGGCGCGGCGTTGTCTCTGGCCATAGGCATCTGGGGAATGCATTTCGTTGGCATGCTGGCTGCACAACTGCCTACTGCAGTCGACTATATCGTCTTTCCGACACTTGTTTCGCTATTTATTTGCGTGCTGGTCGTTGGATTCGCGATTTTCACCGCAAGTGCGCAGCCAAGAACGGTTAGGTCACTCGCGATTGCCGCGTTCGCTATGGGCGTTGGTATTGCGTCGATGCACTACGTAGGCATGCGCGCAATTCATGCGAGCGTGCATATGAGTCATGCTTCCAGTTTTGTTGTGGCCAGTTTCGTTGTTGCAATTGCCGCCTCTGCGCTTGCGATTTGGCTGGCATTCGGTACGACTCGGCGTCCACCGCTTCTGATCTGCGCCATTGTCCTTGGGTTGGCCATCTCGGGAATGCATTATACGGCCATGACGGGCTTGTCATTGCATCCCAATACGGCGGCGTCGGGACCGTCGTCTCCGTCGATTTCGATCTCGACGGAATTGCTTGCGATTGTCGTTACTGTCGTGGCGTTCGTCGTGTCCGGTTTGTTCATGCTGACATTGGTACCCGATAGCGCTCACAGCCGGGTTCCCAACCTCGACTTGGGAAGGGATACAGGAGCGCCGAAAGTTCAAGGGTCGGAAGTGGCCTCGCACCACACACCTGCGTCAACTACCGAGATCAAATCCGCCAGCTCTCTGGCAATTCCAGCTCCTGTTGCTGGTCAGACACTTAGCAAGAAGATCAGCCTTCCCGTTGAACGCCATGGTATAAGAATTTCAGTTCCTGCCGACGAAATATTTTGGATCCGCGCTAACACACACTACACTTATGTCTTTGATGGTCGGGATAATTTATTTTGTCCTCTATCCATTAGCCAGGTTGAAAAGGAATTGGATACTGAAGACTTTATCCGAGTACACCGCAGTCATATCGTTAACGTCAGGCGCGTCGCCAGCCTGAAGCGTTCCGGGGATAATGGAATCATCGAACTCGCCGGCGCCGGACGTCGCACGGTTCCCGTGAGCCGAAACAAGCTGGCGGATCTCAGATCAAAACTGGCCCCCGAGAAGTGCTCATCAAATTCTGCCTGATAAGTCACTGATGTTGATGCGTTCTCTTGTGTCCAAAGCCTGGTCTAGCTCGCGCCTCGTGCAAATTTCGTCATTTGGTGCTGATTCGGTGCAATCGCTGTAGCCTTCTCAAATTCGTTGCTTTCAATCTCGGGGCACCAAAAATTTGCTCTGAGCTTGGGAGATGGTCATGAGCAACACCAACCATTCGGCGCCAGCCTTGGCGAACCAACCAAAGCGGTTNGATAAGCTTGCCTCGATCGCGGTCGTCAGGAAGTGCCATCGGGGACAGGAAATCTGCGGCCAGGGGCAACCGGCCGAATATTGGTACCGCGTGACTTCCGGCACCGCCAGGCGATGCGTGACGCGGCCCGATGGTCGGCGCCAAATTGTGGAGCTGTTGCTGCCCGGTGACTTCTTCGGCTTTACCACCCGCCACGAGTATGATTCCACGGTCGAGGCGGTCGCCGAAGATACGATCGTGGCCAGCTATCCGCGCCGGCGAGTTGAGATGCTCGCAGAGGCAGACCCGCAGCTTTCTAGAGAAATCCGCCAGGTGATGTTCGAGGCTCTTTCACGTTTGCAAACCCAACTGATGATCCTCGGTCGGATCACCGCGACCGAGAAAGTCAGCTCGTTCCTTCTCACGATGGCGGAGCGCCTATCTGATCAAACTCTCGATCGCGTCGATTTGCCGATCTCTCGCTACGATATTGCCGATTATCTCGGCCTGTCGGTCGAAACGGTCTGTCGCTCGCTCACATCGCTCAAGAAACGCGGCCTGATTGCTCTCTCCGGGCCTCGTTCGGTGAGAATCATCGATCGGGATGCGCTTGAGGAGGGCGGCGCATGTGATGCTTACCCGAAACACCTCAGGGCTCGCCGGGGTTGCGCTAATCTATCAGCGCATTCCTCTTGAGCGACGCGGCCAGCTATAACACCGGCCATCCGCACCTGGTCGAGGGCATGGCGCTCTAAGCCGGCGCTTCGGCCTTCCCAGCATGCGCGCGCTGCTCCACCGGTTTTTCGGCGCGCGTGAGGTTGAACGCGCTGTTTACCAGCGCGACGTGGGTAAACGCCTGTGGGAAATTTCCGAGCAGGCGTTGCGCCACCGGGTCATACTCCTCGCTGAGCAGGCCGAGGTCGTTACGCAACGCAAGCAGCCGGTCGAGAAGCGCGCGCGCATCCGCAAACCGCTTCTG
>JGI12053J15887_10000384_pt1 | contig 17728 bp, 14 predicted proteins | sample MedBloCAOM1_O3_FD_15887 | JGI IMG/M metagenome (IMG submission 15887)
TGGAGGGGCGGGGGATTTCGTCGCGGACGAGGTCAAAGACCATGGGGCGGGCGGCGCCTTCGCGGCTGATGGTGACCGAGACGTGGGTGCCGCGCGAACCTTTGAGGAGCGAGGCTACGCCGGCAGTGTCCATGCCATCGGTGGATTTGCCGTCGACGGTAAGGATTTCATCGCCGGGCCGAATGCCGGCCTTGTAGGAGGGCGTTCCTTCAAAGGGATAGAGGACGACGATCTTGGTTTTACCGTTACCGTTGGTGACGGGCTGAGGCTGGATGGTCATGCCGACGCCGTAGTACTTGCCATGCTGATCTTCGCGCATCTGGGCGTAGGCTTTTGGATCGTAGAAGTTGGAATGCGGATCGAGGACGTGGAGCATGCCAGGAATTGCCCCGTCGTAGATGGCCTTGTCGGTCTTATCGGTATTCATCGGCTCGGCATAGTTCTGCTCGACCAGCGAATACACGCTGGTGAAGGAGTGGAGCGAGTCGCGCAGGGTGGACTCATCGCTGGCGGACTGGGCGGCAACCTTCTGGTTGATAAGCGAGCCGAGGATGGCGCAGGTAGCGAGAAAAAGGCTGGCGGAGAAGAGGGCGCGACGGGTGCGGGGAGCCATAGGCTTTAGATGACCTCGAAGGGTAGATCGACGCGCAAAGATGCGCAAGGACAGACGTCCTCTATTGGACGGAGTATAGCATCCGGAGGTAAGCCCAGGCTCGATCTAAAAGGGGATTCGCATGTTCGGGCGAGGGCAGTTAGAATTGGGTACGGATACCGTCCAATGCCAGGGTGAGTCCAATGGCCAGGCGGAACGCCAGGCGATGGATGTTGCATCGCGGATGTTGATGCGGATGTTTGACCAAAGAATACGAGTGACGATGACCTTGAGAATTTCGCAGTTTGCGGTGGTATGCGGGCTGGGCCTGCTGGCACTGCCGGGAGTGGTGCAAGCACAGGCGCCGCGGTACCAGAGTCCGTTGAGCGCGCCAAACGCGCCGCAGCCGCAACTTACATTACCGGTGACGCCGGCGATTACGCCAAACGGAACGGTGGTGGAGGATGTGGTCGTGCATGTGAACGACCTGATCATCAGCCGGAGCGATGTGGAGCGGGCGGAACTGGCGCTGGCGCAGGAAAACCAGCAGGCCGGAGCCACTCCTGCAGAGGCTGCGGAGAGGCAGAAAAACCTGCTGCGCGACATGATTGACAAGCAGCTTCTGCTGTCGCGAGGCAAGGAACTTGGAATCAACGCCGACGCGGAGGTAATCCGGCGGCTGGATGAGATTCGCAAACAGAACAAAATGGAGACGCTCGAGGACCTGGAGAAGGCGGCGCGGCAGCAAGGCGTGTCCTATGAGGACTTTAAGGCAGGCATTCGAGACAATGTGATTACCCAGATGGTAGTGCGGGACGAGGTGGGCCGGCGGCTGCAGTTGTCGCCGAGCCAGGAGCAAGCCTACTACGATGCCCACAAGCAGGAGTTTACTCAGCCGGAGCAGATCAAGCTGAGCGAGATTCTGGTTCCGACGGCTGCAGACGCCAATGACGGGGCGATTGCCCAAGCGCAGGCGAAGGCAGACAGCATCGAAGCGAGATTAAAGGCGGGAGAGAATTTCGAAGACTTGGCGAAAGCGAATTCTGGCGGACCGACGGCGACGCAGGGCGGCGATTTAGGAATGTACAAGCGCGGGGCGCTGGCGAAGGTTCTCGAGGATCAGACGTTCAATCTGAAGCCAGGGGAGTGGACGGCGCCGATTCGGACTCGCCAGGGGTTTGTGATCCTGAAGGTGACCGACCATATACCTGCCGGAGTGGCTCCATTGAAGGACGTGGAGCAGCAGGTTCAGGAGGGAATGTACGCGGAGGCGATGCAACCGGCGTTGCGTGCCTACCTGACGAAGTTGCGTGAAGACGCGTACATCGATATTCGGACTGGGTATATGGACTCGGGGGCGAGCCCGAAGGAGACCAAGCCGGTGTTCACGGCGTATACGCCTCCTGTGGTGAAGAAGAAGTCGGTTCAGCAGAAGAAACGGTTTGACCGAGGGACGAAGTTTTCAACGGCAACCAAGACCGCGGCGGCCCCAGCGTCTGCGTCTACTGCGGCCCCGGCGACTGCGGCTCCAGTGGCTGCGCCAACCGCAGCGGCGACCGCTCCGGCAACGCCCCCCACGACTTCAACGATTCCGACGGCTACGGCTACCGCTGCCACCAAACCGCAGAAGCCGCAAAAAGTGAAGCGGGAGAAGGTGCGGTATGGGCAGGCTCCGCGAAACTCGTTGCCGGCTGGTCCGGAGGAGACAGCTTCGGGCACTGACGTGGGAGAGGGAGCAACCTCTGCGGCAGTAACGCCGGGGGGAACGATGGCATCGACTGCGGCTCCGGGGACCGCCATAGCGCCTCTGGAAGGTAGTACACAGGCGTCTTCGAGTTCGAACACGGACCCGAATCCGCTTGAGCCACATGCAGCGGTAGAGGGGAAGACCCGTTACAGTGCTCGTGCAAAACAGGTAAGTGCCGAGAAGAAGACTGCGACGACAAAGAAGGTAAATGAGAAGAAAGCTGCTACGCCTGCTGCAGCAACCCCTGAAGAGAAAGCCGCTGAGCATACTCAGGCAGCGCCGCTGGGGTTGAACGGCGACACCTCAAAGAAAAAGAAAAAACAACCGAAGGATAAGAACGCCCCCAAAGAGCGGTTGCAGAATAAGGCCCCGACACCGCCACCACCGCCGCCAGATGAGACGCCCTCAAAGGCTCCCAATCGGGCGACCCCATTGGAAGGGACACTTCCTCCTGCGCCGAAGACTCCAGATACTGTGGTGCCTCCGGGGGCGGCTCCTGGGACATCGCCCACTACGCCCCCTCAACAGTAGGTTGGGATTTTCGGTCCTCTAATCCTCTAAACCGAGGCGAGGTTCCGGCCACGCCTGAATATTTCTGGCAATTAGGCAATAACAAGAATAAGAAGGGTTCCGGCGATTACGCCGAATCCCTTCTTGTTGCGTTTTGTAATTGGGCACTCCAGCATGGCTTTGCTTAACACAGAACCATACCCTGTACTAAACGGGAAATCCCTGATAGCCTCGTTTGCCATGGAACTTCAGATCAGTATGATTCCGTCACCGGAAGACCCTCCGTGGAGAAGCGATGACTACCAATCGGAGCTTCGCAAACTCGGATCAGCTCTTAGAGAAGACGGTTTGGATATTCACGAGGTGGGCTCCTATCCCGTCCGCTCGGGGGAGAGGGCACCAATCTCAGGAGAGTGGAGTGTTAAGCTGGGCGCTACGCTCGAGCCGATCCTCAAGGCTCCGGTTGGCTCCTGGTTGCAAGCACGACGTGGCCGTACAGCTCGATTGAGAATTGGAGAGATTGAAGCGGACGTACGAACTGCTGAGGAGCTTGCACGGGTTCTTAAGATTGCCAAGTGCTATCAGGACGTCACGGAAAACGAGTCGTAAGTCGACTCCTAAACGCTTCGATCAAAAACTGACGGTCGGGATTGCTTGTTTCAGCCATGCCAGCAAGATGTTCGGCGCGCAGCCAAGCAGGATGATACTAAATGCGATCAGGCATATGGCGACCTGACTGAGAATGGGCGTTTGTATGGGGTCTGCTTCGGCGGGCGGACCGGCAATGTATATCCGCTTGAGCACTTGCACGTAATAGTAGAGCGAGACGGCGCTCATCGCGATCGCGAGAATCACCAGCCAGAGCAGCCCAAACGTTTTTGGTTCGGCTGTCAGCGTCGAGGTGAACAGATAGAACTTTCCGAAGAATCCGGCCAATGGTGGAATTCCTGCGAGGGAGAGCAGGAAAATAAACATGCAAAAGGAAAGCACGGGCGCGCGACGGCTGAGGCCGGAAAAATCGGAGAGTTTGTCGCCGCCGATTTTGGTTTCTACGACAGCCACGACACCAAATGCGCCAATGGTCGTCAGGGCATATGTCAAGGCATAATACAGCAGCGCGCCAAAGCTCTGTTCGGTGTGCGACACGAGTGCAAGCAGCATGTAACCCACGTGCGCAATCGCCGAGTAGGCAAGCAATCGCCGCACGCTGGTTTGCATGATAGCTACAAGATTTCCCAGCACGATCGAAAGTGCGGCAACAAATGCGATTACCGGAACCCAGCCCGGCACATGGCTTCCCCAGGCACTGCTGCCTTCTGCGCCTGCGAAACCGATCACCATCACCTGATAGAAGATGACAAGGCTGGCGACCTTAGCACTGGAGGCAATCAGCGCTGCACTGGATGTTGGAGCACCTTCATAGACGTCTGGCGCCCAAAAATGAAACGGTACGGCTGCAACTTTGAATCCAAATCCGATGACGGTCATTACAATCGCGACGGCCAGTAGGGGATCCAGAGAGGGACCCTTGGTTGCTTCGGCTATTCGGGTGAGATTTGTTGAGCCGGACAGACCGTAGACAAGACTGAGGCCGAATAGCGTGAATGCCGCCGACGCTCCGCCGAATAGAAAATACTTCAGAGCAGCCTCAGCGGATCGGGCACTGCGCTTATTGAAGGCCGCAAGGATGTAAAGTGACAGGCTCAACAGTTCCAGCGAAACGAAGATCAAAAGAATATTTTGTGAACTAACCAGGAACATCATACCGGTCGTCGCAAACAAAATGAGGGCCAGATATTCGCCGACATGCGCGGTGAAGGTCGATTCTATCGAAATCAGAATCACAAAAATCGTTAGGATGAGTAATGCGATTTGAATCACCTGTGTCTGCGGTCCGACGACAAGCGTCCCATCGAAGATGTTTGCTTGCTGCTGCGCGCTCAGAATCCAGATGACCGCACCTACACAGCCGATGCACGAAATCACGGCGCCAATGGTGAAGCGAGCCCGCATCTCCATGCCGCGCATGAACAGGAGGTCAACTGCCAGCACACTCAGCGCAGCGATAACGACGATCACTTCAGGCACAATCAGTTGGAACAATGCCGAATACCCGGCCACAATCATTGCCAGCTACCTTTCCGCAGGCCTTCGAACAGCGGCGCGCTCAGAGCTGGAATGACCCGGTTCAAGAGCAATTGTGGATAAAGTCCTACGGCTAAACTTACGCCTATCAAAATCACGGCACCGATGCGTTCGGGAATTGAAATTGGGGGCAGAGGGTGGTGCGGTTTGCCGGATTCGATTTCGGNCTCGCCGATAAAGGCTTTTTGCATTGCGCGCCATGTATAAGCGACACCAACCACAATTCCAAATCCGGCGCCGAAAGCGTATAGCGGGAAAGCGCGCCATGCACCAATAAGCACTTGTAGTTCCCCCACAAATCCACTGAAGCCAGGTAAGCCGATCGAAGCCATGCCGGCGATGACGAATGTGACGACCGCGAAGGGGATCAACTTGTAGAGATTCATCTTCTCTAACAGGTCCAGGTCGCGGGTGTGGGTTCTGTCGTACACCATACGTCCGACGACAGCGAATAACAGGCCCGCCAGAATACCGTGCGAAAACATCTGCAGTACTGCACCGCTAAGCCCGATCTGTGTTAACGTCATCAAGCCCAACAGTACGTAGCCCATGTGGCTCACGCTCGAATAGCCCACGACGAACTTGAAGTCTTTTTGCACCAGAGCGACCATCGCGCCATACACGATGCCGATCAGTGCGAGCAAGGCAAATGCCTCGCGCCATGAGCCGAAGCCGAGAATATGAAATCCCCATGGATCCAGGCCGCGCGGAAACAGCGTCATAGCTACTCGCAAACAACCGTATGCTCCCAGCTTCATCACCACGCCAGCGAGCAGCATTGAGGCCGCAGTCGGTGCCGCGACATGGCCTGTGGGTGCCCATGTGTGGAATGGCCATAAGCCGGCCAAAATTCCGAAGCCCACAAATACCAACGGAAACGCCCACATTTGAAAATGCAAAGGGAAGGGGAATCGCGCGAGATCAACGAGATTCATCGTCTTTCCGCCCGCGATCACGTATGCCGCAATCAATCCGACGAGCACCATCCCGCTGCCGACGAATGAGTAGAGCGCCAGCTTCATGGCGGCATACTCGCGCCGGGTCGAACCCCAAATAGCAATGAGAAAGTATTTTGGGATGATGGCGATTTCGTAGAAAACAAACAGCAGAAACAAATCGAAGCTCAAAAACACGCCATATACGCCACCGATGAGTGCCAGATAAAAGGCGAAAAACTCTTTCGCGCGGTGCTCGATGTTCCACGAGAACAAAATGCCGGCAATCGCCACAATACCAGTCAACAGCAGCAGCGTCAGGCTGATACCATCCGCCGCGAGGTGATATTCGATGCCAAGCGACGGAACCCACGGCACGCGAATAACCGTCACCATCGTGCCGGTGCTTTGCTGGGCAAATTCTACTAGCGATACCGCAAATCCCCCCGTCGCCGTTAACATCGCGATGATCCGCGCGGCTCGCACGCTGACCTTCGGCAGCAGCAACACCAGCACCCCGAGAAACGAAATGTAAATAGTCCAGGCAAGCATAATCAAAAGGCCAAAACAGGGATGTTTCGCGAGCTCTCATGGCGCGCCAACTCTGTCATCGTCGATCCGGCTTTGTCTCCTCTCATCTTTGGCTATTACCTCAATTGTTGCGTGATGTTTATAGCGGTACTGTTTATAACGCCGAGCACAAGTTGTGGATAGATTCCCAGTACGAACATGATTGCGATCGGAGGTAGCAACGCAAGCCGCTCCCCCATCGTCAGATCTTGCAGCTTGGACCATCTCTCGTTGAGCGGCCCAGAGAAAACATGCTGAAGAATCGTTAGAATGAAGATCGCCGTCGCGAGCAGGCCAATGACCGCGAGTGCCGTCGCCCACGTCGCCAGCGGGAATGCACCTCTGAAGATCAGAAATTCACCGACGAAGCCGTTCAATCCAGGCAGGCCCAGCGATGAAAACAGGGCGATACCCATCAGTCCGCAGAATACGGGGGCCACTTTGCGCAGGCCGCCGAAATCATTGAGCCCTCTTAAGCCGCCGCTTCGTTTCTCAAGCAAAGCCACAAACCAAAACAGCGTCGCGGCAGTCAGACCGTGATTGAACATTTGCAGCATCACGCCGTTGAGAGCCGCCGCTTTGGCTGTCTGGAACGCGGGGTCGTCGGCGGTGACTCCTGCAACCGAAAAAATGCCGAGCATGCAATACCCGAGATGATTGATGGAAGAGTAAGCAAGGATGCGCTTCAAATCCGTTTGAGCGAGCGCGGCGTAAGCGGAGAGAATGATCGTGGCCACGCCGAGCCACAGGAGCGGCGTACGCATGGAGCGCATTTCTACATAAAAAATGGGAAGTAGAATTCGCAGGAAGCCGTAGACACCCATCTTCGACATTGCGCCGGTGAGGAGCATCGCCGTGCCGGAAGGCGCCTCGGCGTAGGCCTCCGGCAACCACGTATGAAATGGAATTAGCGGCACTTTTACAGCGAAGCCTAGAAATGCCCCACAAAAGACAATCAACGCAATCTGTTGAGGCGCTAACTTATGCCAGCCTAGGTTGCCACCGAATACAGGAACTAGTTGTCCATTTCGCGCCAGTTCGGAGAGACCGATGAAATCGAACTTGCCGGTGTATTGAAAAATGGCGAGGAAAGCCAAAAGCAACGCAACACTTCCGACCATTGTGTAGACGAAGAACTGAGTTGCCGCCACGGCGCGCTGTGGGCCGCCCCATAATCGAATCAAGAAAAAGGCTGGGATCAGGCTGAGTTCCCAGAAGAGGAACCAGTGAAAGAAATTCAATGCCGAGAACGTCCCGAACAGCCCTGCCTGAAGAAAGAGTATGAGGGAGAGGTAGAGTGACGCGCCCTCGTGGATCTGCGACGACGCGGCCATCGACATGGGCACGACAATTGCCGATAGCAGCAACATGAGCAGTCCAAGCCCGTCGATTCCTACGTGGTATTGCACGCCAATCACCGGGATCCAGGCATGCAGCTCCTCAAATTGAAGTTCGCCGGACGCAGGGTTAAATCGGTGCCACAAAACCAGAGTCAGCGCGAGCGCAATGAAGCTGAAAGTCAACGCCAAGCCGCGCGCGAGGTTTTTATTTTTCCCTCCTAGACCAAGGACTCCAAATGCGCCGATCAGCGGCACAGCAGTCAAGATTGTGATCAACGGAAATGCGGTCATCCGCGCTTACCCCAGATCAGGAATAAGACGAGTGCCGCAAAGGCAATCCCGACGATGCGCAGATAGCTCTGTGTACGACCACTTTGGAGGCGCGAGAGAAGTTGGCCACCTCGAGCCACATTTTTGCAGCCTTGATCAAAGCCGGGATTTACTACGAATGAATCCACCGAGCGGTTCAACACTGAGAAGCCTACAACCAGAGAAGTCACCAGTCCTACTGCGCCGCCCCAGACCCATCGGTCCAGCCAGTCGCAGGAATGCGAGCACCAGGCATTGAAACGGATGATGGTGGATTCGTAGAGTTTGTCGACAAAGAATCCGTTACGCAGCACATTGAAGATTTGCGGTTGTAGGTGTTCCAAAGCGTCCGGGGCTTTAGCACTTTGAATTGGCATGCGTCCATAGAACCACCAGCCGATGCCAAGGCCGAGAAAGAGGATGAACGTTGACGAAAGCAGTACCGGTAAGACGCCATTCTCAGAGAATCCTCTAAGATCAAACTTCACTTGCTGGCCATCGAGAAACGACGTGAACCATGGCCATGCCGGCGTGCCAATCAATCCAATCAACATGGAGAATGCTGCGAGAATCAACAGCGGGATTGTCATGGCGGCAGGGCTTTCCCGGGAAGCCATTGCGGCCACGGCTTTGGCAGAATCAGGTTCGTGCCCGATAGTCCCGACCTCACGTAGTTCGCCAAAGAAAACGTAGTACACCTGACGGGTCATGTAGAAGGCTGTTAACAGCACGCCTATTGTGCCCAGATAAAAGGGAACCCGCGAAACACTCCATGTAGACGCGGCGTGCAGGATAGCGTCCTTGCTCCAAAATCCGGAAAAGAAGAGGGGAAAGCCGCACAGTGCCAGCATGCCCACCGCATATGTAGCAAAAGTAATGGGCATGAGTTTCCGCAAGCCACCCATACGACGAATGTTTTGCTCTTCATGGCAACCGTGAATGACCGATCCCGCGCCCATAAACAGCAGGGATTTGAAAAAGGCGTGTGTGATCAGATGAAACATCCCGACGGCCGCACCGCCAGTGCCCAAACCGACCATCATGTAGCCGAGTTGCGAGACTGTGGAATAGGCGAGGATGCGTTTGATGTCATCTTGCGCAATCGCGATGGTCGCAGCGAAGACAGCAGTGATAGCGCCAACCCAGGTGACAACTGTAAGCGCGGTGGTCGGCGTGAGCGATATATCGGTTCCGCCATGAACGCTCATCAACGGATAAACTCGCGCGATAAGAAATACGCCAGCCGCAACCATCGTTGCCGCGTGAATCAACGCGCTAACGGGAGTGGGGCCTTCCATCGCATCCGGCAACCATATGTGCAGCGGCACCTGGCCCGACTTCNCAACCGCACCGCAAAAAATCAGCAGCCCTATGCCGGTNGAAACTGCCATGCCAATGCCTGTAGTCTGTGNGACAAGGCTGAGGAGGGCAGAATGCTCGAGACATCCAGTGCCACCGTCGTAAAAGAGCAGCGTGCCGGACTCCGAATACAGCCAAATCATGCCAAGCAAGAAAGCAAGGTCGCCAATTCGCGTGGTAATGAAGGCCTTCTTCGCTGCCGCTGCCGCACTCGGCTTGTGAAACCAGAAGCCGATGAGGAGGTAGGAGGTCAGGCCGACGATCTCCCAGCAAATAAAGAGCAACAAAAGGCTGTTTGCGATAACCACGCCCAGCATTGCGCCTCCGAAAAGCGATAAGAAACAAAAAAAGCGCGTGAAGTTCTCATCATGGGCCATATAGCCGATGCTGTAGATAAAGATCAACAGGCCCACGAATGTGACCATCACAAGCATCACTGCTGTGAGCGGGTCGAGCACCCAGCCGAGTTTGAGCCACTCATTGCCGACCTGAAACCATGGAAAATTAACCACTTGCCTCGCTTCAATCCCTTTGCCGCCGAACTGGAGCATCTGCACAAATGCGGCGAGCGAGAGCAGCAACGACAAAGACATGGAACCGATAGCAACGGACGCCGCAAACCTGCGGTTTCGTTGCTTGGCAAACGCACTGAGACCCGCCGCCAGAACCGGCATCGAAGGAATCAGCCAGAGGTTTTGGACAATCCAGGTCATGTCGTCTCAAGAAATGGTGTGGTGGTGGTACTGCGAAAAGTGCGATATTGCTCCGGGGTGAGCATGTGGGCAAGCCGCCGCCTGACGTGGAGAGCCGCGGACAACTGCATTCTTTGTCGTGCCTCGAATAATAGCCGCGATGTAACGGGAGCAGTAGAGACTTCTTTGCACGACTCTTTCCTTCATTCGCGGTTCATCCCCTCATCGAATCTATCTGGTCCAGATTGGTGGTTTTGTAGTGGCGGTAAACGGAGATGATAAGGGCCAGACCAACGGCTGCTTCGGCCGCGGCAACACCGATGGCGAAGATTGCAAACATGATCCCTGTCAGTGCTGCTGGATTCGGGCCATAGCGCCAGAATGCGATGAAATTTAGATTTGCTGCGTTAAGCATCAGTTCGATTCCGACGAGAACAAGGATGGCGTTACGCCGAGCCAGGGCGCCGGCGAGACCAATAGAGAAGAGAAGTGCAGAGACAAGGAGGTAGCTCGCCAGAGGAATCATTTCATCTCCTGCTTGTCCTGCATGGCGATCGTCACGGCGCCGACAAGTGCGGCTGTGAGGAGCAGGCCAATGACTTCCAACGGTAATGCAAATCTTGACATTAAAGCATTGCCGATATCTTTTACGGTTGCTTCGGGCTGTGGCGGTATTGCATGTTGAGTNGCCACGCTGGAANGAATNGTCCAAGCCAGAATCCCAAAGATGACAACGGAGACAACGCCGCTAATGGCCCAGGAGGGCGAAACAATCGATTGCNAAGGTGATTCCGCGCCGCGCGTAAGCAGGATGGCGAAGACGATGAGAATCGCCACCGCGCCGATGTACACCAGTATCTGCGCGAAGCCGATGAATTGCGCGTCGAGTTGGAGATACAGTCCTGCGAGACCAACAAAGGCAAGCATCAGCGCCAGGACGCAATGCACGAGATTGCGCAGCGTCAGCGCCGCTGCTGCTCCGACAATTGTCAGCACACTGAGAATGAAAAATGGCAGGGTCACTTCTCCGGACACATCGTCAATTGCTGTAATTGTTCCATCGTCACATTACTTCGCATTGTATTCGTCGGTTGGCGCACGTCCAGTAGCAAATCAAATCTCCCTTCACTATGTAACAAGATCAGGCGGTGACATCGACTAGTCGGCGAATCGATAGACTCGTTTTTCCAGCTTCTTTGATTGCACTAGCCCACGGCCGAGCAGGATGTAAGGAACGACAACCAGAGTTGCGCAAACGAGCCATCGGGATGGTCCAGGCGGTAGGAAGCGCCAAATACCGACGTTGACAAGGTTAAGGAGCGCCATTGGCAGCATGAATTTCCAGGCGAAGTTCATAAGCTGGTCCATACGCAATCGCGGAAGAGTGCTACGAACCCATATGAACATGGCGATCAGGACGAAGAGTTTCGCAAAAAACCAAAGATAGGACGGAATCCAGCTGAGGAAGTGGAAGGGGGCTGACCATCCGCCGAGGAAAAGGGTGATTGCGAGCCCACTGATTGCAAACATTCCGATATATTCTCCGAGAAAGAACAGGGCAAACTTGAATCCCGAATATTCGATGTAGTAGCCGGCGATAATTTCGGATTCGCCCTCGGGGAGATCGAAGGGCGAACGGTTGGATTCAGCAGCCCCGGCAATCATGAAAAGCACAAATCCGGCGAATCCCCATGGTGTAAACACAAACCAATGCGGCCAGATTCCGGTATAGCCGGCCTGTTGCTCCACGATGGCGACCGTGGAGAGGGAACCGACTGTCATGATGACTGCCGTCGCCGAAAGAATGAGCGGAACCTCGTAGCTGATCATCTGCGCAATGGCGCGCATCGCACCGAGCAGTGAGTATTTGTTTCTGCTCGACCAGCCGGCCATGAAAATCGACAATTCGACTATGGAACTCGCGGCAAAAAAGTAGAGGACGCCGGCATCCAGATTGACGGCCACCATATTTCGACCTATCGGCAGAACCGCGTAGCCTAGAAATGCAGCTACGACGAGGACTAAGGGCGCCAGAAGATGTACCACTTTGTCAGCGGACCGGGGGACGATGTCTTCCTTGGTCAGCGACTTCAAACCGTCTGCCAGCGGCTGAAGCAGTCCATATGGTCCGACTCGATTTGGGCCATAACGGTTCTGGAAGCGACCGAGCCCCTTGCGCTCGAGGATTGTTGTTATCGCAAACAAGGAGGCAAACACCGCGATAATCGACACGACGGAAAGTATCGCCGCAAAGATCGGTTGCACTTCAATCGGCAAATGGGCCACGAGCCAGTGCTTCAGTATGACAAAGATTTGATCCATCGTCTCAGTCATGGCCGCCAACCGGGTAACAGAAGATTTCGCAGCTCCGCCGGACGCAATGCGTGCGGATTGCCTGCAACAAGGTAGGTCCCGGTTGGCTCCATAATTAGGGGCGGATTCATTTTGTGGTGGCGGGCTCGATGTCAGCGTGAGGAGGAGTTGAGGTTGCAGGCTTTGGGTCGGCGGCGGCTCTTGACTTGGCCTCCGCCTTGATCTTTGCGGCAGTTAGTCGCTCATCGACCTCAGTAGAGGCTACGGGATGGATTTGGTGAAAGTATTCGTTCGACTTGGCCAGTTGCGCTTTGCGCCATAGCAGTCCGTCGAAGCGGTTATCCGTACTCAGTTCGAATGCCGTGTCCATTTCGATTGCGTCGAAGGGGCAGACTTCCACGCAGATCTGACAGCTCATGCAGACGGAGATATCAATGTTGAATACCGCCGGGTAGATCTGGGGTTTGCCGAGATAGTCCGGCTTTTTGTCCTTGCTCTTTTCAATGAAAATGCATTTGGGAGGGCATTCNTTTTCGCAGATCTGGCAGGCAACACAGCGCAGGCCCTCTTGCCAGTCGTCGCCGTCGTAGACGAGGAATGGAAAATTGCGCGCAGCTTCGGCCTGGGGTAGGCGTTCTTCGGGGAACTGAACGGTGGTCAGCCGGTCCTTGCTGACGTAACTGCCAAAGAAATTCCTGGCCGTCTCCGCCAGACCTCTCACGATACCTTCGCCAAGCATGCCCAACCCCCGCAACCAATCCGACTCACCTTACTACAACTGCGCGTTTACCGGTCCACCTCGCCCAACACGATATCCACTGTGCCGAAGATCACAATTGTGTCCGCCACACTGTAGCCACGACACATATCTTCGAGTACGGTCAGGTTGATCAAACTTGGCGGACGCACACGGTAGCGATACGGATTAGGTGACCCGTCGCTGATCAGGTAAAAACCAAGCTCGCCCTTTGGGGATTCGATCCGGCCGTACGCCTCGCCGGCTAGGGGGCGAAATCCTCGAATCTTCGCCTTTGCGTCCATAATTGGACCGGCTGGAATGTCGCGCAGCGCCTGGTTCAAAATCTTGAGTGACTCGCGCATCTCGAGCATGCGGATCATGTAGCGATCGTAGACGTCGCCGTGTTCGCCGAGCGGAATTTTGAAGTCGAACCGGTCGTAGATACCGTATTTGTCCACTTTGCGGATGTCGTAGTTCACGCCCGAAGCACGCAGCATGGGTCCGGTGACCCCGGCGTTGATCGCGAGTTCTTTTTTCAACACGCCGACACCTTGTGCGCGTGCCATGAATATCTCATTTCCCGTCAGCAGTTGTTCGTATTCATCCAGGAAGCGCGGAAACGCTCCGACAACCTTTCTTGTCTGTTCCAGCCAGCCGGAAGGCAACTCCACACGGCAGCCGCCAAAGCGCATGTAATTGCACATCATTCGCGAACCGGTGAGGGATTCGAAGAGGTCAAGTATCTTTTCCCGCTCGCGAAATGCGTACATGAGCGGCGTGCCACTGGCACCCATCTCCTGCGTCAGAAATCCAATGGTCGAGGCGTGGTTTTGCAGGCGGGTCAGCTCGGCAGTGATCACGCGGATGTATTCGGCGCGCTCGGGTACCTGTAGGCCGGCGAGCTTTTCGACGGCAAGCGCGTAGGCCCAGTTGTTCGAAAGCGAGCACATGTAATCGAGCCGATCGGTGTAAGGCATCGAAGAGAGATAACTCGCCGTCTCGGCGATTTTTTCGTGATTGCGATGCAGGTATCCGAAGACGGGCTTGAGTTTCACAACACGTTCGCCATCCAGCACCACGTCCATGCGGAATACGCCGTGGGTGGATGGATGATGCGGTCCGAGCGCGATTTCGAGCAGTTCCCCTTCGTCGCCACCGTCGGTAAAACTCGGCGGTAACTCTTCGTCAATCGGCTCTGTAATCGCCCTTATCATGCGTTATGCTGCTTTGCCTTTGTCAGAATGTCGTCGTGCGCGGTTGGTTCATACTCGTAATCGTCCGGTTCCACGTAATCTTTGCGCATGGGATGATCTTCAAATTCGTCCCACATCAATATACGGCGCAGATCGGGATGCCCGTCGAAGATGATTCCGTAGAGGTCGAAGATTTCGCGCTCCTGAAACTCTGCACTGCGCCAAACCGGCGTGAGCGACGGCAAGTGAATCTTGTCGGTCCGGTTTTCCGTGCGCAGCCTGAGTATGACTGGCCCGTGCTTCTTCTCCATCGAATAGAGGTGATAGATGGCTTCAAGGTGTCCTGGCGATCTGCGTTTCCTGGTCTCTTCGATCTCTTGTTCCACGCCGTCGACAAGCGTTTTGACCGTAACCTTTTCGGAGATTTCCGTATCCAGCCAGTCCACACCACTGACATTGGAACAGTAATCCAGACGGAGATCCGCGTTATCTCGCAGAAACCTTGCCGCCGCCACCGCATGGCTGGGCTCAATCAGCAGCGAGCGCTGGCCTGAGGGGCTGCCATTGGGAATAATCTCCAGGAGGCAGCCCGGAACGGTAGCTTCGATGTCCGTTTTAATCTTCTCCAACATCATCTTTACCTGTCGCGCATGAATCAACGTTGTTGAGAATGTGCCACACATCGGGGTTGTTTGGCGGATCCAGATCGTGCGCGCCGAATCGCGGCACAATGAACTCGCTGGGCGCGTCAGGATCCAGGTGCCGCGGCTTGTTGGGGCCTGTTAACGCTTGCTCGTCAATCTTCCTTTGTAACGTCATGAACGCGTCAATGAGTGCTTCGGGACGAGGTGGGCAGCCCGGGATATGTACGTCTACGGGAATATAGCGGTCAATACCTTTCAAAACGTTATAACCCTGTTTGAACGGACCACCCGAGATCGCGCATGCCCCCATTGCAATGACGTACTTCGGCTCGGCCATCTGGTTATAGAGACGCACAACCTGAGGGGCCATCTTCTTTGTTACGGTGCCAGAGACGATCATCAGGTCTGCCTGGCGCGGCGACGGTCTGAATACCTCCGCACCGAACCGCGCCAGATCGTATCGCGCCATCGTCGTCGCGATCATTTCGATGGCGCAGCAGGCCAGGCCGAAGGTCATTGGCCACACCGAGTTCTTCCTGCCCCAGTTGTAGAGTTCTTCAAGGGTGGTTGTAACGATGCCTTGTTGGCTTAGTTCGATCTTCACCTTCTGGTCCATTGGAAAACCATCCTGCTTTCCTTGTTGGACGTCTGAAGCGCTCGACTGTGTCTGGTTCCGATTAGCCGTCATACCCAGGTCAACACGCCTTTCTGCCATGCCCAGACTAGTCCTTCTGCTAACAGAAGCAAAAAGACCAACATGGCGATGGCCGGCCCTATTGTTAGACCTGNGAATGCTACGGCGAATGGCAGTAGAAAGATTACTTCTACATCGAAGATCAGAAAGATGATCGCGTAGAGGTAATATTCCGGCCTGAAGTGAAGCAATGCATCGTCTTTCGATTCGAGCCCGCACTCATACGCTGCGTTCTTGTAAGGTCCGGGTTTGCGCGGAGAGAATTTTTTCGCCCACAGTCGAGCCAGGAGCAATGGAGTTATGGCAAAGCCAGCCGCCGCAATCGCCAGAACGATGATGGGTAGGTACGAGTCGGTTACCGCCTGGTTCATAAATACCTGTGGGAGCAGATCTTTTTAGCGAACCAACAACTTAAGGAGGGAACATACTCACTTATGCCCTCCATCCGCGACGAGACCACATTACCAAGGGAGTCGAGGCACGTCAAAGTTTGATGAATCGGGGTTATGGTTGTTATCTGGGTTCGGTCTTCGTGGACTGGATGATAACCCTATGTGGAGAGTGCCTTTGGTCTAGACTTAATATGGTATTGTGTTTTGTTCGTGAAACTCCAAGTTTCACCGAGGGGGAGAACAACTCATGGCGACAGAAAACGTCGCGCTGGCAGCCGGTGCCGCGGGTGGCACGCTGAGCAAGTCGGACACGCAGCAGCAGTCTCCGCAAGGGGCCATCGTCAACGATTTCAGCATTCAGATCGCAACCGTGAACGGGTCGGGATCGCAATCAGCCAACTCAGTCCTGTTGAAATCGATCTTCCGGATGGGTATTCCGGTCAGCGGCAAGAACCTGTTTCCTTCCAATATTGCCGGCCTGCCGACGTGGTACACCATTCGCGCCAGCAAGGACGGTTATGTTGCCCGAAAGAAGGAGATCGACATCCTGATTGCGATGAATCCGGAGACCTCCAAGGAGGACATGCTTTCGCTCCCCGTTGGTGCTGCGGCGATCTATGAGGAGTCCGCCGACCTGCGGCAGTTCCGCGACGATGTGGCCTGTTATCCGGTGCCGTTCGACAAACTGACGGCTGCGGTTTGCCCGGAGGCGAAGCTGCGCAAGCTGGTCAAGAACATGATTTACGTCGGCGTCACTGCGCAGCTTTTGAGAATGGACACGGGTGCGGTCGAAGCTGCCCTGCGCAAGCAGTTCGCCAAAAAGGTCAAGGCTGCGGATCTGAACTGGGCGGCGGTGCAGGCGGGCTATGAGTATGCCTCGACGAACTTTACCAAGCACGATCCGTTTGTGTTGGAACCGATGAACGCAACGGCGGGGAAGATCATTATTGACGGAAACGCTGCTGCGGCTCTCGGCTGCATCTTTGCCGGTTGCACGGTGGCGATGTGGTATCCGATCACGCCATCTTCATCGCTGGTGGAGAACTTCATCGATTACGCGAAACGCTACCGCATTGAAGAAGACGGGAAGGCGACCTTTGCCGTTGTGCAGGCGGAGGACGAGTTGGCGGCAATCGGCGCGGTGTTGGGGGCAGGTTGGGCAGGTGCTCGGGCGATGACTGCGACCTCTGGTCCAGGGATTTCGCTTATGGCCGAATTTGCCGGCCTCGGCTACTATGCCGAGTTGCCGGGCGTGATCTTCGACGTGCAGCGCACGGGCCCATCGACGGGCATGCCAACTCGTAATCAGCAGGGCGATTTGCTCTCTGTCGCTTTTCTATCGCATGGAGACACAAAGCACGTCATGCTGATTCCGGGCAGCGTCACGGAATGCTATGAGATGGCGCAGGCGGCATTCGACCTGGCCGAGCAGTTGCAGACGCCGGTTTTTGTCATGTCTGACCTCGATCTCGGCATGAATAACTGGATGTCTGAGCCATTCGCTTATCCCGACAAGCCGCTGAATCGCGGTAAAATATTGAGTGCTGAGGACCT
>JGI12053J15887_10000385_pt1 | contig 17675 bp, 14 predicted proteins | sample MedBloCAOM1_O3_FD_15887 | JGI IMG/M metagenome (IMG submission 15887)
GCCTAGAGCACTGGAACGGCGAGTGTGGCGGCGCGGCGCTACATTGGCGGCCGCAAAATTACTACGAAAAGTCATGGGGTGAACGCATCGTAACCTGCGATGACGAGGTGGTCAATCGACGGAGCGCAGGCTACACTGTCGAATTGCCAATTTTGGAGGATAAATGCGCGCGGTCGTCACGGGCGGAGCGGGATTTCTGGGGTCGCATTTGTGCGACCGGTTGCTTGCCGAGGGCTGGGAAGTGTTGGCGGTGGATAATTTTGTTACCGGGGCAGCAGAAAATGTTGAACATCTTGCCAAAAACGCGAAATTCAAATTGGAAAATGAGGATGTAAGCGAAAACAGGGCACTGGAGGTGGATGGTGAGGTTGGTTATGTGCTGCATTTCGCCTCGCCGGCCAGTCCGCCCGATTATTTGAAGCATCCCATCGCCACCATGATGGTGGGGTCGATGGGGACGCAAAATGCTCTGGAGTTGGCGTTGCGTAAGAAAGCAAAATTTTTCATGGCTTCGACCAGCGAATGCTATGGCGATCCGGAAATATCGCCGCAAAAGGAAGAGTACTGGGGGCACGTCAATTCGGTGGGACCGCGCGCAGTGTACGACGAAGCCAAACGTTTCTCCGAAGCGATGACCATGGCGTATCACCGGCACCACGGAGTGGATACACGCATTGTGCGAATCTTCAATACTTATGGACCGCGCATGCGACTAAACGACGGGCGGGCGCTGCCTAATTTTGTGTTTCAAGCGCTCAGCGGGCAGGCGCTGACGATTTACGGCGATGGAAAGCAGACGCGTAGTTTTTGCTACGTGGACGATTTAATCGATGGAATTTATAAATTGATGCTCTCGGACGAACACCTGCCGGTAAATATCGGCAACCCGCAGGAGATCACCATACTGGAGTTCGCAGAACGCATTCGCGAACATTTCGATAATGTGCCAGAGATTATTTTTGAGGCACTTCCGCAAGATGATCCCAAGCGGCGCTGCCCAGATATAAGCAAAGCCAAGCGCATCCTGAACTGGGAGCCGAAGATAAATCTGGAAGAGGGATTGAAGCGCACGCTCGCGTATTTCAAACAGGAGTTCTCACGGCAGCAAAACGCTTGATCTTGGATTAAGCAACCGAGACGGTGCGGCCGGACCTGAGAGCTTCCCTACCAAAAGAGTAATACTCGAAACCCAGCTCGCGCATGACCGCGGGCGAATAGAGATTTCGCCCGTCGATGACCAGCTTGCGAGACATCAGCTTTCCGGCGCGAACCCAATCAAGGGTGCAAAAAATATCCCATTCGGTGCAAACGAGTGCAGCGTCCGCGTCACGCAAAGCTTCGTAGGGATCTTCGTGATATTGAAGCTGCGGAAATAAAGCTTTTGCACGGTCCATTGCTTCGGGATCGCAGGCGCGAACGTGAGCGCCGTCGTCGAGCAGCCGCTTTACCACTTCCAGCGCAGGAGCGAAACGGATGTCATCGGTGTTGGCTTTAAACGCCAAGCCGAGTACGGCGATACGCTTGCCTTTCAAAATCCATAAAGCCTTGCGCACCTTGTCGAAATAACGGTCAATGCGCTGCTTATTGACTTTTTCCGCGGCTTTCAGAATGTCGAAATCCACGCCGACAGAAGCGGAAAGATGAATGAAAGCCTGCACATCTTTGGGAAAACAAAAGCCGCCAAAGCCAAGCCCGGCCTTGAGGAATTGGCCCCCGATACGCGGATCGAGACCCATGGCGTGGGTCACTTCATCCACGTTGGCGCCAATTTTCTCGCAGAGGTCGGCAATTACGTTGGCGTAACTTATTTTCAGCGCGAGGAAGGAATTGGAGGCGTGTTTTATGAGCTCGGCGCTATTGATGGTAGTGACCAGAAAATCGGCTTTGTGTTCGGGCGGGCATTTGCCGTTATGCACCGGACAATGAAAACGATGCTCCAAAATTGGCCGGTAAATCTCGCGCAACTGGGCGGCGGAAGCGTCGTCTTCCACGCCGACTACGATGCGATCGGGATGAAAAAAATCCGCTACCGCAGTACCTTCGCGCAGGAATTCAGGATTGGAGGCCACGCGAAATGTGACGTTGCCGTTACGCGAATATGCACTGAGCGCGCGTTGCACCTCGAGTCCAGTGCGCGCCGGGACGGTGCTTTTCTCAATGACGAGCTTTGAGGACTGGGCTTCTTCGGCAATTTGTCGCGCGACGTGGTCAATGGCGGAAAGGTCCGCTTCGCCATTGTCCCTGGGAGGTGTGCCAACACAAATAAAAATCGCTTCTCCCGCCCGAATGGCTTCTCCGGCGTCGGAAGTGTAGGAAATGCGGCCAGCCTTGCGGGCGGATGCGAGCACGGCGTCGAGATGTTGTTCGTAGATGGGCACAATGCCGGCATTCAGCTTGGCGATGCGCTCGGAATCGATATCCGTGCAAATTACGTCGTGCCCCGCTTCCGCGAGACATGCGGCAGTGACCAATCCCACATAACCACACCCGACTACGCAAATATGCAAGGCGAAACCCCTTTGAGCAGCATGGAAAGCGCGGGAACTGTGCGCTAAACAAACTAACTATATCATCGCAGAAATGCGTGGAGAAAGGCAGGTGTGAGATGTTCAACTGCTTGATTCAGAGAACGATAGCGGTTGGCACGTTACCTTGGCCACTGACTTTTGGTTACGAATTTCGCTTGCCCATGAGCAGTCCGCGCAGCCCTAGAAGTACCAGTTGCGGCTGGCGGCGAATCACGTTCCAAAGAAGGCGCGCGGATTCGTCCCGGTTGATCTCGCCCAGCGATGCCCGGATGCCGGCGTCCAAGAGGTCGACCAACTGCGAATAATCTTTCTGCTGAAAATGATGCATGGTGCGACGAATGAGCCAGTGGGTGGTTAGCTCGCGGCGCAATACGCGCAATTCAGCGCTGCGGCCAGGGTGCAGAATGGATTCCGCTACGCCCAGCGCTCCACGAAAGCCCGTGACTATGCCGCCCACGGTGGAGACTTTAACCTGTGCCGCAGCGTCGCCCACCAAATAGACGTCGCTATTGCCCACCCGTTTGCGAACAGGCACCCATTTGCGGTAAACGGGGATGCGCGCTCCCTGCCACTCGAGGGGCTCGAGATGTTTTTTTTCAAGGAAGCGTTCGAAGCGGCGCTTGGTGTCGCTGCCCTGTTCGCCAATCACGCCCAGCGCGCCTCGTTCAGAGGATTCCGGGACCAACCAGTAAAAATAAGGGGTATCGTCGGGCACGAACCACACGCGAGTAGTATCGGCCCGGCAATCTTTGGGCAAGCGCACGATGGCTTGCATTAATGGGACAGTTTCAACGGGCGGCCAACCGGCGGTGCGTGCGACCCTGCTGGTGGCACCGTCGGCGCCCACGACGCTGGCGGCATGCAATTCTTCTTTGCGGCCGCCTGTTTCGGTTTCAAGGCGCAGGCCGCTGGAATTTGGACCCATACCCAAGAAGCGCGTGTCAAAAGATAATTTTGCGCCGGATGCCTGGGCGTCGCGGGCGAGTGCGGGGATCAGCCGGGAACGTTCGATGATGAGGTCGGGCTTGGACAGGGCGATCTGCGCGGAACGCCCGTCGGTATACAGTTCGAAGCGCCGAATTTCATTGATGATGCTTTCGCGGGCAGCGGCGCCAAGTTGGTTTCTGAAATGACTGGTGACGATCAGCGTGCGGTCAGGAGGGTCGAAGCAGGGCTTGGATTCGAGGACGCGAACGCGGCGGCCGCCGCGCGCTACTGCAGCGGCAGTGTATAAACCCGCGGCTGAACCGCCAACAACAATTACTTCACCATCTTCCCGGCGTGACCGGGAATTATTATTTATGTCTGCCACCGTTTGATTGCCCCAACCGACGCGGATGTCTGATGCTTTAGCTCAAAATCATGACTCTAGAAATGGTATGGCCCTTCGGTCCGCCCTTGGGGAAATTACGCGACGAGTGGGATAGGACGCCCGTTGAGAGTATAGCGAAAATTCACGAGACAAAGAAGGAGGGCAGAAAGCAGAATTTTCTCCAACGACGGCGCTGCGAACGCTGAAAGATTCATCGCTGAAATTAGGACTATCAATGATGTGGGTAAATTTTGGCGAATCAATCGGCAAACTGGTTGAGCGTTGATTTTTCTTCGGGAGTTTCGTCTTTGTGTTGGCGTTCGTAGGGAGCGCGTTCGAGATAGACTACGCCGGCGAAGATGAGAGCGAGAGTGATGACGCCGACGATAGCGGCCCCAAGAGCTGGAAGATAGCTGACTAGCACGGCGGTAGCGCCGCTGAATGCGCCAAGGAGATATAGGGAGAGGACTGAACCGCGATGGCCGAGGCCAAGGTTCGACAAGCGATGAGCGGCGTGGTCTTTTCCCGGTGTGGCGAAGGGCAGCAATCCACGGCGCGCCCTGGAAATAGTGACGAGCGTAGTGTCAAAAATGGTCACACCCAGGATCAAAACCGGAACGAGCCAACTGGCCAGTGGCGCGGCGTGTTCCAGGCGTAGTTTCAGCGCCAAGGTGGCCATCAGGAATCCGAGAAACATTGCGCCGCCGTCACCCATGAAGATTTTAGCGGGCTTGAAGTTCCAGCGTAAAAAGCCGGTGGCGGCTCCCAGTACTGCGGCGGCCAGCATGGCGACGAGGGTCTGACCGTTTAGATAAGCGATTATGGCAAATGAGACGGATGCTACCGCGGCTATTCCGGCGCACAGGCCGTCCATGTGATCAAGAATACTGAATGAGGCGGTTATGCCTACCACCCAGACCACCGTTACAAGCGTGTCGAGAACATAGCCAGTGCGGCCGCCTAGCAAGACGCTAAAAACTTGCGCATGAATGCCGGTGATAAGCAGGATCGCGGCAGCGAGGGGCATACCGATGAACAGCTTCACCTGGTGATGGAGCCAGCCGCGGTCGTCGAGGAGGCCCACGGCAGCGACCAGCGAGGCGCCGGCGAGAATTCCTTCGATCTGGGCGCGCGCGGGGCCATCGAAAACGAATAGCACGGCGGTCATCACGGCGCCATACATGGCCAAGCCGCCTAGTAAGGGAATGGGGCGGAGATGAACTTTGCGTGGCCCGGGGAGATCAACCATGCCGACGCGCAGTGCCAAGGAGCGCACAGGGACGACCAGCAATAGCGATGCTATCAGCGCGACAAAAAATGCGAGCAGGCCTGCGGCCATGCAACCTCATGAAATGGAAGCGAACACGGCCCCGAGAGCGGAAGCCGCGCTCACAAGTTTTGCCGGATTGGGTGTCCAGCGCCCAAGAAAAAACTAGAAAAAACTCGCTGCCCCACGCAACCTACCTACCATACTGAGTAAATTAGCGGGGTACAAGTGCGGAAAGTACGGTAGTAGAGGGTCGGTAATAACTTAGTAATACACGTGGGTAGAACGATAGTGTTAGAGCGGCCCGGAGGCCGTAGGCGCACTGTTGCCGTGACTCTAGGAACGGCGACCCAAGTGTTCGAGGATGCCTGTGAGGGTCTTCAGTTGGCTGGCGCGGGAATATTGGGCGGCGGCATCGAAGGCGGCTTGGCGCATGGACGCGAGGGCTGGGGGATCTGCGGCGAGGCGGCGGATGCTGGAGGCTAGTTCATCGGGACTAGTGGGATCGGCGCAGATGGCGAATCCATGACGGGCTCCGAGGGCGGCTACGTCGGTCTCGGGGGCGGCGACGGCGACGATCGGTTTTCCGGCGGCGATGATGCCGAACATTTTACTGGGGACAACGACACCTTCGAGACCTCGCTTAATGGTAACGATGTGGGCGTCGGGTGCAGCGAGGACAGAGGGAATTTCGGAGCTTGGAAAGAATGGCAAGAAGCGGACGTTGGTAGCGTTGGCTGCCAGAGATTCCAGACGGGAACGCTCGGCTCCGTCACCGACAAAAACAAATCCGATATTTTCTTTTTCGAGTTGGTGCGCGGCAGCAATGATGGTATCCCACGCGCCGTAAAAACCTAAATTGCCGGCGTGGAGAAGGACGAAGCGAAAATTTCCCCTGATGGCGCGGGTGACTTCGGAATTTAGAGGTAACGCGTTTGAGCTAGCGAGGTGGGTGTCGGCACCGCTGCGCACGATGAAAACTTTGGCGGGGTCAATGCCTTTGGGGCCTTGGGGGCCCTTGGCGATGACGCGGGCGCGCATGTCGTCGCCCAGTACGATAATGCGGGTGGCGCGGCGCAGGGCCCAACGATGAAGACGTTCCCAGAGTCGCGTGAAAAGGCCGGGTTGCACAACGGCACCGGCGACAGCCATGTCGGGATACATGTCTTGAATGTCGTAGAGCAGCGGCTTGCGTTTTAGAACGGACAGAAGTGCGGCGACGATGCCGTTGAACGGCGGATCAGTCATGGCAAAGATTACGTCGCAAGGAATAAAAAACGCGCGCGCGGCGCCGAGCTTCACATAGGTGAGGTAATTCAGAATGCGGCGGTTCATTTGTATGCGCGGGTAGTCGGTGGAACCTACGCGAATGACCGTGAACGCAGCGGGTTGGCCGGCAGCTTCACCGCTTGACTGCCCGATTTTGCTACTGAGCAGTTCTGTTTGCCACAGCTTCCACGGGCGGCGTTCCGTTGGATCATAGGATGGCCGGCCGCAAAGGACCGTGACTTCATGTGCTTGCGCCAGTGCGTGGACCATGGACTCAGCGGATTTTGCGGTGGCCGAAGTGTCCGGCGGAAAATACAGATTCAAAAACAAAATGCGCATGGGCAGATTGTACAGGTATGGGCGGGGGTGTCGGTGTGCGGGATTTCGGATGGTTATAAATTGCCAATCGATCGGGAGACACGCGTTCACCAGGTAGGACGGGCGCTCTGCCGTTACTGACGAGTGATGAGGAAGTCGCCGAGGACTAAGGCGTCCATTTGGGTGCGCAGGAAACAGTCGATGGCTTCTTCGGGGCGGCAAACGATGGGCTCGTTGTCGTTGAAGGAGGTGTTGAGGACCACCGGGACGCCGGTCAGATTTTCAAACGCTTTGATAAGTTGCCAGTAACGCGGATTGGCTTCACGCGTAACGGTTTGCAGTCGACCGGTACCGTCCACGTGAGTGGGCGCGGGAATTTTGTCGCGCTTTTCAGGGCGCACGGAATACGCGAGGGTCATGAAGGGCGAGGGATGAGATTTTTCGAANTACTCGGCGGTAGATTCGGCGAGGATGGAGGGGGCAAAGGGNCGAAAGATTTCGCGGTGCTTGATGCGNCGATTCAGAATTTCTTTCATTTCCGGACGGCGAGGATCGGCGACGATGCTGCGATTGCCTAGGGCCCGGGGGCCCCATTCGGCACGATCCTGGAACCAGCCGAGAATTTTTCCATCGGCGATGATTTGCGCAGTGTTGCGCATGAGGTCCGGCTCTGGGAGTTCGGCGACGGAATAGCCGTTGCGAGAAAGGGCGCTGGAATCGATAGCGTGGCGAACCTGGTCGCGTGAATAGCCAGGTCCCCAGTAAGCGTGGTTCATGACGAAGGAGCGCGGCTTGCCGAGAATCTGATTCCAGACGTAAAACGCCGCGCCCACAGACAGGCCGCCATCCCCCGCAGCGGGATGAACGTAGACTTGCTCAAAACCGGTGGAGTCAAAAATTTTTCCGTTGGCGACGCAATTGAACGCCACGCCACCAGCGAGGCAGACGGACTTCATACTTGTTGCTTTGGCGAGCTTGCGCAACATCCCGAGGTAAACCTCTTCGAGGCGGGCCTGAAGAGAGGCAGCGAGATTGCGGTGGCGCTGCTCAAGCGCCTCATCGGGACCGCGCACCGGTCCGAGTTGGCGAGCCAATTCCGGAGAGAACAGTTTTCCGAGAGTGGGAGTTTTGTCGGCTTCTGCCCAGCTCATTTCCGGTCCGGTGCGATGGTGGGTGAAGTAGTCGAGCCCGAGGCGAAAGCCGTTAGCGCCAGAATTTTGTTCGAAGCGGACAATGTCGCGAAAAGCTTCTAGACGATCGGGCTCNCCGTAGGCGCCGAGGCCCATCACTTTGTATTCGTCNCCGAATTTCAGGAAGCCGAGATACTGCGTGACGGCGCTGTAAAAAAGTCCCAGTGAATGAGGAAACACGACAGAGCCCTGGATGTTCATGCAGCTGCCGCGGCCGAGGCCCCACATGGTGCTGGCAAAATCGCCGAGGCCATCGGCGGAGAGGAGAGCGGCGCTGTCAAAGGGAGAGACAAAAAAACTGCTGGCCAGATGGGCTTGATGATGCTCGACGCGATGAAATTTCGCTTTTGTTTTTTGCGGGTCAGCGTCGAAGGCGGCGGCGAGCGCTTCGGGGATGCCAGTAAAGGTGGCAAGAACCTTGGCGCGTTGACGCGCGAAGGAAGGCATACGCAAGGAATAAATTAATTTCGTGAACAGACGCGCGTAAGGGTTGCGTGGAATACCGACGTGATCTATGTCCGCTAGAGTGAGGCCGGCTTCCTTGAGGCAGAAGCGGATAGCCTGCACGGGAAAGCCAGCGGCGTATTTTACGCGATTGAAGCGCTCTTCTTCCACGGCGGCGATCAATTGACCGTCGCAAACTATCGCGGCAGAGGCGTTGCCGTGGTAAGCATTAATTCCGAGAATGTTCATGGAATGAAGACCAGTTTACCTTAGGCACCGCGGTTATGCAGGAAGGTGGCGGCGGCACCACTCATTTAAAACGTAGAGCGACCATGGCCGAGACCAGGAAGTTTTGCCGGCGAGAAAATCGCTCCACACCGCACGAACCCCTTCAAAATGTAAATGCTGAGCCAAGCTAGAAGACGGCGAAGCGAAACTGGCTTCCAAGCGGGCGCGCAAAGGGCCGCGCAGCCATTCTTCCCAAGGCAAGGTGAAGGTGCGCTTCCGCTGGGCGAGAATTTCCGGCGGAAGCAAATCGCTAAGGGCTTCGACGAGCAGCGCTTTCTGCAAGCCTGGCTTGCTGCGCGCGGCATGCGGCAAGGCGTTCACAAATTCGACCAGGGGAGTATCGAGGAGAGGTACGCGGACTTCGAGAGAGCGCGCCATGCTGACGGAATCGGTGTCGCGGAGCAAGGTGCTGACCATATAGGTACGCATTTCGAGCCAGGAAATTGCGGCGATGGGCTCCAATTTTGCGGCCTCATCGGCGACACGTTGGAACCAGGCGAGCCAGGTGGGATCGAGAGTGACACCATCGGCACCGATGGCGCTGATGCGAAAGCGCGGATCGACAAGGTCGTTGAGGCGGGCACCGGGCGGAAAGAGAGCGCGCGCGAAAAAATACAGGTGCGGCAAAACGTGGGGATCGGTCCACGCGGCAGCGGCTTTAGAAGCCGCGTCCGATTTGCCGGCTCCGAGAAGGCTGCGCAAAACAGGCGCCAGCGCCCGGCGAAGCGGCGCAGGGAGCAGCTTTGCAGTTTGTGCCAATTTATTCAAACGCGGCACGTTGGAGAAGGTAGAGTAGCCGGCGAAAAGTTCGTCGCCGCCTAATCCGGACAGGGCAACTTTCAATCCAACCTGGCGCGCAGCCCAGGAAACGAAATAGGTGTTGATTCCGTCCATGGTGGGCTGATCGAGAGCGGCGAGGGCCTCATCGAGTCGGGACAGGATGGCGGGGCCGTCGAGAGGCACTTCGGTGTGCTGCGAACCGCAGCGGTCGGCGACGACGCGGGCGAGGGTGGCTTCATCGAAAGTTGTGCCGGGAAATGTGAGGGTGAAACTCTGGATGCCCGCTTTGGCATGGCCGGCGAGCATGGCGATGGCGCTGGAGTCGAGGCCGCTAGAAAGAAAAAGCCCCACAGGAACGTCGGCGATAAGGTGAGCTTCAACAGCGTCCTCTAGGAGCGGGCGCAAACGGCGCGCAGCGTCAGAAAATTCCCTGGGGCGTTTGGGATCGCGAGCACCGGGACTGCGGGTAGCGTCGTACCAGGGGCGAGCGCGAGGAACGCGGCGGCGCTCGGGGATGTACATCAACATTTTGTGGCCGGGAGGGAGGGAGAAAACACCTTCGAGAAGAGTGACCGGCTCAGAAACGCTGCCGAAAAGAAGGTAGGCCGTAAGCGCATCCTGCGAAATTTGTTTGGGGCAAAGACCTGAAGCGAGCAGAGCGCGGATTTCCGAAGCGAACGCGAAGCCATCCAGAGTCTGCGTGTAGTACAAGGGCTTAATACCAAGCGGGTCGCGCGCCAGAAAAAGCACGGGCACCGTGGCGTGGCGCCGGCGCAAATCGAGCAGAGCGAAGGCAAACATGCCGCGCAGCTGGGGGAGACAATCCTCACCCCACTCTTCCCAGGCATGCACGAGGATTTCGGTGTCGGACTGCGTGGAGAAGCGGTGGCCGCAGAGCAGGAGGGCTTCGCGCAACTTACGATAGTTATAAAGTTCACCGTTAAAAATTATGGCGACATCGTGAGTTTCGTTCCAAATGGGTTGGTGGCCGCCGGGCAGATCGATAATTGACAAGCGGCGCATGCCCAGAGCGAGACCGGGCACGCGTGGTTCGTCGATGATGAAGCCCTCGCCATCGGGACCACGGTGCGCCATTGCGGCGGTCATAACGCGCACACGCGATTGGGTGTCTTGATCAGGAGCAGCGAAGGCGGCGCCACAAATTCCGCACACGCTATTCTTCTATCTCCGGAGGAGAGAAAAAGGTCGCACCGGCGCGAGCAACGTGGCGGCGGAAATGAAAACGGGGCACGCGCAAATGATAATCGGCATACCAAGCAAGCAGGAAGCGAACAAGAAAGAAAAATATAAAGAACAGCGAAGAGGCAAACAAGAAAAAGAACGATTCGCGTTCGAGCAGCAGACTCCAGTCAAAATCTTCATCCCAAGAGGGATAAACCCATCGCAGTAAGTAACGCAGACCAAGACCATCCAGGGGCAGTCGCGCGATGCGCACATGCGCGAAGTTTTGATAATCATAAATGGGACGATAGCCGGGGATGCCGCTGGTAGCCTGGGCGAACANGGCGGGATTTTGCAAGTCCTTGCGAGTAAGCGTATGACCTTGCGCATCGCGCAGGATGATTCGATAGGTGGGATCCACGATAATCCANCGGCCATCCACGAGGACCTCTGCGACGACATGCTTGGTAGTGTGTTGCGCAGTGAGTAGAAGGAGACGGCGGGCAGTGATGCCGGCACTGCGGGACAGATTCAAGAAGGCATTGGTGGCGGTGCCGCAAACGGCGAGCAGTTGGCTGTAATTCAAGGTGGTTTCGGGATCGCGGATGGAAAGTTCGTCGAGGTTGGAGGCGAGGGGGCGAGGGGCGCCACTGCGGATCCACGTGAGGATGGCATCGATTTTTTCTTCCTGGGTGGCTGGGGTGGGAACGATGGCGTCTGAAAAACCCTTGAGGTAGCGGCGCACGGAATATTCCCAAGTGGCGGAATAACCGACAAACAGCAAGGAAGCGATAAGCAGAGCATTTACTGTGCGCCAGAGTACGCGAAAGACGGCTACTTGATTGGGGGTCACAGCGGGCACCGTGTTACTCCATGGACCGGGACAGAGAGCCGGAAACTGCCGGCGTCGTCAGCGTTGCATACAAGGATTCCATTTGCGATACAGGTTCCTGCCAGCTGAGGCGGGACGTAAGCTCGGCGCATCCGGAAACGAATTGTGCGTAAAGCTGCGGATCGCGAAGCAACCGCTCCACGGCGTTTGCAACGGATTTTTCGTCGTGCGCCACCACCAGACCAGCGACATCTATAACCAGCGGGGCAATGCCACATTGTTCGGTAACTACCACGGGTGTTGCGGCAGCGATTGCTTCGGCGGCGGTGTTGCCAAAGTTTTCGTTTAGCGATGGCAGCACAAAAACGTCGGCGTCACGGTAGGCCGCCCATTTGTCATCGCCATACAATGGGCCTGAAAATTTCACGCGCGCCGAAAGGCTGAGCCGGGAAGCGGTAGCGACGAGATGCTGTTGCATAGAGTTTTCATCCGGTCCCGCAAATGCCAACATCAAGGTATGTTCCCCAATTCGCTCTGGAAGGTTCCCGAAAGCCTGAAGCAATAATTCCGGACTTTTCTTGGGCGACAAGCGACCCAAAAACAAAATCAGTTTAGCCTGTTCAGGAATGTCATGGGAGGCGCGAAACTTGCCGCGCGGCGGCCAGGAAGCGGGCGACTCGACGCCATTCCGACGAAGCACGATTTTCTGGGGAGCGACGCCGGCGGCAGCCAACTCCTGAACCTCCAGGTCTGAGGTAGCAATGACGGCGCTGGCACCGGAAAATAATCGCTGGCCAAGAAAATAATGATACATCCGTTTCAGCCAAACGTTTCGGACAATCGGCACGAACATGCCGATGGGCTCGACAACGTACGGAATGTTTCGTGCGCGAGCGGCGGCGGCCACGGGCGGGCCCAGGAGATCGTAAATGCCAAAAATGTGGACAAGGTCAAAATTCTGCAGACGCGCACGGCAGTAGCGCTTCACTGCGGGATTCCAACTTAGCGCGCGGTAGCGAAACCAGCTGGGGACGTAGATGGATTGCACACCACCTTGCGCATGACGCCACCCGAAGGGCGATCGGTCCCAGCCGAGAGCTTGGAGATCCGGCTCGGAATGGTGATGCAAGCGCTTTTCAAGACCCCAATCCGCGGTGAGGACGCTTACGGCGTGGCCGCGTCGTGCCAGACCTTGCGCCAAGGCATGCACTTTCACGGGAGGGCCGCCGAATTCCAGAAAAGGATCGTAGGTTTCGGTGACGTTCAAGATTCGCATTGTTCGCGAAGAATTTTTTTTAGCGCTTTAGCGAAAACGCTGAAGCGAAATTCGTGCTGCACACGCTGGCAGCCGCGCGCGCCCATCTCGCGCGCGAGAGCTGGATCGGACAACAGCGTCTCGATCGCGATGGAGAGTTGAGGTGCGTCGCCGTGCTGCACGAGGTATCCGGTTACTCCATCGATGATTACTTCCGGCGCGCCGCCATGAGCGCCACCGATGACGGGCTTGCCGCAGGCCATAGCTTCCAGATAGACAAGCCCGAAACCTTCGGCTTGGCTGGGCAGCGCAAAAATTTCGCAAGCAGAGTAGCACGAGGCCAGTTGCGAGTAAGAAAGTCCGCTAAGGAAGTGTACATGGGAGAGCACACCATTTTTGTCGGCGAGATTTGCGAGCCAGTCGCGATCATCACCTTCGCCGACCATGGCGAGCTGGAGGTCGGGCCAGCGCGGGAGCAAGCGCGGAAGAGCGTTGATGAGCGTGTCCATGCCTTTGTACCGTTCCGTGGCAAGCCACCGGCCGACGGTGAGAATTACGCGGCCGGTCGGAAACCCGGGAGGAGGAGGCGCTTTTGATGCAGCAGGAAGAGCGGCTTCGAATTCCGGATCGAGGGCCCAGGGAAGAACGCGAACGCGCTCGGGCTTCACTTTTTGTTGAGTGATGACGTGTTGGGCGGTGCTTTGACTTGGCGCAAGGACGAGGTTTGCGCGACGCAAGGAACGCCGGCGCACGACGGACAGCGGTTCCCAAACTTCGATGCCATGAGTGCAGATAATTGTTTTCATGCGCGGCGCGGCAAGCCGCATGGTCTGAGTTACCGGGGCCAAATTTGGATGCCCGGCGAGCACCAACTTTGCGTGGCGGCGAGCGGTGCGAAAGGCGGTGGCGGCAAAGCGGCCCTTGGCGCGCTGACAACCGGTGAAAACAAATTCGCGGCCACCCACAGATATGCGGTGAAGTTCCGGGGAGTCATTGAGGCTGAAGAGACGACATTCCATGGAACGGCTGGCGGCAAACTCCGTTAGGACGGCTGCGATGTGCCGGCTGGCGCGTTGCACGCCACCTGGCGCATCCAGTTCAGAAAATATGCCGATGAGCACTGGCTGAGTCTGCCAAGCGCGGCGATGGAACGCAAGCGTGAGTACTGGAAATCACGAATGTGTTGCGGTTAGGGCGGGGACGATATCGATCAGGCGTTCGAGGTACAGGTCGGCGGGATGAGCGACGCGATCATGCATGCCAAAACCGTAATTCACGATGGCGGAGAGAATCCCGGCGTTGCGGGCGGTTTGCACGTCGACTTCTGAGTCGCCGATGAGGACCGCTTCGTGGGCATTGGTGCTAAATTCGCGAAGGATCGTGTGTACGCCGAGCGGATCCGGCTTTTTGGTGGCAAAACTATTTCCACCGTAAATGGCGCGAAAATATTTTGAGAGGCCGAGGGCTTCCAGAATACGCACGCTGATGCGCACAGGCTTGTTGGTGAGCACGGCCATGGGCATGGAGGAAAGTTCGCGCAGTGCTTCGGGCACACCGGGATATGCGCAGGTGTGGTCCATTTTGTGCTCTTCGTAGTGGGACAGGAAAAATTTGAGGGCGCGGTCGAGCTCTTCGGGATTCACCTCCGGACCCAGTGATTTGGCGACCAGGACTGGTGCGCCGTTGCCGACGTAGCTGGAGATAGTTTCTTCCGGCAACTCCGGGCGATGCAGTTTGCGGAGCGTGGCGTTTACGGAATGGACCAAGTCGAGCTTAGAGTCGATGAGCGTGCCGTCGAGATCGAAGATCAGAGCGCGAACAGCGGGAAAATTTTTGTTAGCCATTGGTATCTCAATATTCTAAAGCATTAAGAAAAAAACAGAAACGCAAGGAAACTCACTTTGAAGTGTGCATACCTTCCCTTCTACAATCAGCGCGTGCATTTCGCGCATTCCATCGATCATCATTTGCTGGCCAGCGCGAGCATCGCGGGGACGTGCCTCGACGTGCTGGGCACGCTGTATCTTGCTTACGATCTGCTGGGCGGCGAACATGGGCCGTTGCGGTTGCTGACGAGAGCGGTGACGTACTCGATCGTATTCGGTATCGGATATGGAATCGGGCTGGGGGTTTTCTTTGGCGTGATTTCCGGTGTGGCTACTGGAGTNACGGTAGCAATTGAACTTAACCGGACGGCGCGGCGCCGCGACCATTACTCGTTACCATGGGAGGCTTTNTTCAGCGCGCTGCGCGGAGCGGGTTTTGCTGCGGGACTTTACCGCATGGTGGGACTGCGATTTGTGGTGGCCTTCGGGATTTTGATTACTGCGGGACAGGTGGTCGCGTATTCGCGCGACATGCGGCCGGGAATGGATTACGAAGCGGCGCGGCGGCCGCGATTGACACGGCGACAATTTGTAGGGACCGTGATGCGAACGGTGGGTTACAGCGCGGCGGCGTTGGTGTGCGGCATTTTCGCGCAGCATCTGGAGCACCCGTGGTGGTTTGCGGTTCGCGTCGGAGTGGTCACCGGACTGGTCACGGCGGTGGGAATCATTGTCAATCCTTACATCGAATACCATGCAGATCGACTGCCTCAGCGGGTACTTGGAGTGCTGGGCATCGCGCTGATACTTTGCGGATTCGCATTGCAATCCGTCCAATACTGGGTGGCGCTGCTGGATGTGCGGGTGGTTTAGCGGTGATCGATTTGGCACGTGGGTGAGGACGGCGTAAGGCGGCGACTTCGCGTAGACTTAGACGACAACAAACGCAGAAAAATTTTCGGAGAATACATGGCGAAGGTTTTTCCATTTCGAGCGTTCCGCTATAACCCTGCGCACGCGCCGTTTGAACAGGTGCTTACGCAGCCGTACGACAAAATTTCGCCCGCGATGCAGGACAAGTACTACGCGGCCAATGCACACAATCTGATTACGGTAGAAAAGGGGCGCGTTCATCCCAGCGATGGGCCGGGCAATAACGTGTACACGCGAGCGGCTGCAGCCATACAGGAATGGATCCGCAGCGGCATCGTGGTGCAGGATCCGGCGGCCTCGTTTTACGGCTACACGCAGGAATATACCGTGCCGGGAACGAATGAGCCTCACACGCGGCGCGGATTTATCGGGGCCGGGCAGCTGGAAGAATATTCCGCAGGCGTGATTTACCGGCATGAACATACTCTTTCGGGGCCAAAGGCGGACCGCCTGGAATTGTTGCGGCACACGCGGATGGCCACTGGCCAATTGTTCCTGATTTATTCGGATGCGCAGAGACGCGTGGACGTGGTGTTGAACGAGGCGGAGAAGTCGGCGGCTCCTACGACCGAGATGTCCGATGAGTATCGAGTGATCCACCGGCTATGGGTAATTTCCGATGCGGAACGGGTAAGAGCGATTCAAGAAGCTATGGCCGACCAAAAATTGGTGATCGCGGACGGGCATCACCGCTATGAGACGGCATTGAACTATCGAAACGAGCGCCGCACGCTAACGGGGAAGATGATTCCGGACGCTCCTTACGAGCGCGCCATGATGACGTTTATCAATACACAAGGAGCGGGGTTGACGATTCTTCCGACGCACCGTGTAGTTTCAAAATTGCGTGAGTTCAATTGGTCGGAATTGCGCAGGCACCTGGAGCCGTGGTTTACGGCGGAAAGCATCGAGTTTGGAGATGACAGCTCGAAGGATATGGCAAGAGAAGAGTTTGTGCGGAAGCTTTCGGCGGCGCGAACGAAGCGCGCTATTGGAGCGTACCCAACGGCAGACAAGGAGAAGCGGGCGTTTTACGTGCTGACGCTACGCCAGGGGGCGGATTTGAGCCGGCTTTTGCATAACGTTTCACCGTTGCAGCGAGAGCTGGACGTGGTGCTGTTGCATGACGGAATTCTGGAGCCTGGATTGGGGATCACGCCACAATCGGTAAAAGCGGAAGCTAATCTCAGTTACGAGCGGGAGGCAACGGCGGCGCTGGATGCGGTGGACAGTGGAGCGGCGCAGATTGCTTTTTTGCTGAATCCTTGCGACGTGGAGGAAGTAGTGAAAATTGCCACCGCCGGAGAAGTCATGCCGCAGAAGTCCACGGATTTTTATCCGAAGCTGATGAGCGGAATCACGATGTATAGCGTGGATCCGGAACGAGCGTGAGGATATCCGGGAAGGCCATGGCGCATGTTCACGCGTAAAAGCCCACACGCGCAGAAAAGCGCGCGGGGCATTCGCAGCGGCAATTAAGAGAGCCGATGCGGTTTTTGCTAACGTTGTTGGGTAGAGCGGTTCGGCTTTGCTTACTTGAAGCTGGCCACGGCTTCCGCTTCGCTGTTATACACGTCGAAAACGGTCAGCAGCTTGGTGATCTGCAGGACTTCCTGGAACTTGGCGCCCAGGTTGCAGAGCTTGAGGGAGGCGCCTTGTGCCTTGGCGCTATGATGCGCGGCGACCAGGGTACCGAGGCCAGCGCTGTCAATGAACGTGACATTGGCCATGTTCAGCACGATTTTCTTTTTGCCCTCGGCCACCAAAGCCTTCACCCGTTCGCGCAGTGCGTTGCTTTCTTCACCGAGCACGATGCGGCCATCCAGGGCTACGACGGTGACACCGTCCACTTCGCGAGTCGTAAATTTCAATGCCACTTTAGTTTCCTCCTCAATCAAAAACAGAGCTCCGGACCTAGATGAACCGGCGCCGCAAAGCTTATCAATAATAGTCCGCGCAGGACATGTAATATCCGCATACCGCACAAATCAGCTTGCAACGCCGGGACTCGAGCCGCTGCGAGCAGACGGGGCAAAAATGCGAAGCGTGTTCGTACGGCGCGGAAGTAGAAGCATTCGGAGAGTGCATCGAATGATCCGGCTGGGGAGCGTCGTAGGTTGGCACCTGCTTGGTTGCGGGTTGCACGGTTCGAAGGTTATAGCACATCCCCGGAAATCGGGGAAGCGTTGCGGGTGGCCCCGTCACCGAAAGGGTCTGACACTACTTGCGAAAGGTGCGAAAGAACGTGCGA
>JGI12053J15887_10000387_pt1 | contig 17643 bp, 18 predicted proteins | sample MedBloCAOM1_O3_FD_15887 | JGI IMG/M metagenome (IMG submission 15887)
AGCCGATGGAGCCCCCGGAGCGCGGCGGGGCGTTCGCGCGGGTGGTGAACAGCGTGCGCGGGTCCTACGGCGGCATCTTGATGGTCGGTGTGCTGACCAGTCTCGCCGGGCTGTCGCTGATCAGTGTGTGGTCTGTTACGGCTGGCGTGCTGCTGGGGCTGTTCACGTTTTGGGAGGACCGCAAGAACGGCAGGGAACGTGGCAAGGCCGAGGCCAAGATGGCGGTGTCTAGGCTGATGGACAGCGTGAACTTCCGGGTGGGTGATGAGTTGCGGGCGCAGCTACGCGCTGTGCACCGGACCATGCGCGATCACTTCACCGAGATCAACGACCAGCGGCTGCGGGCCGCATCGGATGCGGTGCGCGCAGCTGTCGATGCTGCACAGCTAAACGGTGGTCAGCGCGAAACCCGGCTGTCCCAGCTGCAGAACTACCTCGCAGAGCTGCGCCAGCTGCGGATCCGCGCCACCGTCCCGACGCGCTGATTGGCCGTACTCAGGCTCAACATGAGGCCCGTGTCCGGTTGGGGCGCGACGCGATGGTGGCGAGCGTCCCACCGATCTGCAGCGCAGTGGGGCGACTGAGCGTTCAACATGAATGCGGCAGACTGGCCGGGGCGCACCGCCGTCGAGAGGAGCATCCGTGACCCGTCCGCAGGTCGACGTGTTGGCTGTCGCGCGTGAGCAGGTACTGGAACAGGGCACCGGGCTCTCGGAGCAGCAAGTCCTCGCAGTGTTGGAATTAGCCGACGACCGGTTGGCTGAGCTGCTCGCGTTGGCCCATGACGTGCGGATGCGCTGGTGTGGCCCTGAGGTGGAGGTCGAGGGCATCGTCAGTGTCAAGACCGGCGGCTGCCCGGAAGACTGCCACTTCTGCTCACAGTCAGGCCAGTTCAGCTCGCCGGTGCGGTCGGTGTGGCTGGACATCCCCGGTCTGGTCGAGGCCGCCAAGCAGACCGCGGCCACCGGGGCGACCGAGTTCTGCATCGTTGCCGCGGTGCGCGGGCCGGACCGTCGGCTGCTGGCCCAGGTCCGGGCCGGCATCGAGGCGATCCGTGCTGAACCGGAAACCGCGAACATTAACATCGCCTGTTCTCTGGGAATGCTCACCCAGCAGCAGGTGGACGAGTTGGCTGTCATCGGCGTGCACCGTTACAACCACAACCTGGAGACCGCACGCTCACACTTCGCCAAGGTTGTGACCACGCACACTTGGGAGGAGCGCTTCGAGACGCTGCGGATGGTGCGCGAAGCTGGGATGGAGGTCTGCTGCGGCGGCATTATCGGGTTGGGCGAGACGGTGGCGCAGCGCGCCGAGTTCGCCGCGCAGCTCGCCATGCTGGCCCCCGATGAGGTCCCGATGAACTTTCTGATCCCGCAGCCCGGCACCCCGTATGAGGGCTATGACGTGGTAGCAGGCGTCGAGGCGCTGCGGACCGTAGCCGCGTTCCGCCTTGCGTTACCCCGCACAGTCCTGCGCTTCGCCGGTGGCCGCGAGCTCACCCTCGGGGATCTGGGTGCCGAGCGGGGCATGCTCGGCGGCATCAACGCGATCATCGTGGGCAACTACCTGACCAATCTCGGCCGGCCGGCGCAGGCGGACCTCGAGATGCTCACCGAACTGCGCATGCCGATCAAAGCCCTCGGCCGGACGTTATGAACTGTTGCGACGCCTGTGGACGTCCGATGGACAGCGGCCAGCACGACAGCTGCGCCCACCGCAGGCAGCTCGACCCGCCGCGATACTGCCCCCAGTGCGGCCGTCGGATGGTGGTGCAAGTAACGCCGACCGGCTGGTCGGCCAGATGCAGCGCGCACGGGCCGCACCCGAGGTCGGGATGAGCGCGGCGCAGCAGGATGTCCAGCAAACTACCGAGCCTCGAGGCGGTGTGGTAGGCGGCGTCGATCTGGTTCCCGCGCTGGGCGTGCTCTGTGCGGTGGCGGTGCTGGGCCTGCCACTGGGCGCCCTGTGGTCCTGGCTGGCGCCGCCCGAGTTCGTCGCGCGCTCCGCGCTGGCGCCCACGCCAGGTGGCGTGCTGCCCTTCGTCGGGCAAAGCGAGCACCGCTTCGACGATATGGCGACCTTCGTGCTGTTCGGGCTGGCCGCCGGAATCCTCATTGGCGCGGCGTTGTGGCTATTCCGGCGGTGGCGTGGCCCGTTAGTGCTGGTTGCCGCGGTGATCGGCTCGCTGGTGGCGGCCTGGCTCGCGATGCGTGTCGGGCTGTGGCTGGCCGCTGAGCACTATCCCAATCGAGCGGGGACCGGCGCGCCGTTCCCGCAGGCGCCGGTGCTCGAATCAACTTGGGTGATCATCGCGCAGCCGTTCGGCGTTGCGGTTACCTACTGCCTCACGACCGCATGGAACGGCGCGGCGGACTTGCGCTCGTGAGCGTTCAGTTGCGGCTGGCTTGTTCTGCGAACTGGTTCAGCGGTACCGGTACCGCACGCAGCGTCCGCAGGAACGCCGCCTCCCGCACCAGCAGGGTGCGTACCATCCGTAGCCGAGCGGCTGGATCGCGGTCCTCGAGTAACGCTTGCCGGTCTTCCAAGGTCAGCAAGCAGTCTGAAGCGAGTAGGTGTGCCAACGCTGCGACGTCGACGTCCTGCTTGGGCTCCTCCCAATCACCGTGCTGCCACGCCGCGCAGCAGTACTGCCGGTGGGCTTCCCGGGCCGAGCGAGCCAGCATCGGCAGGAGCATCGACTGTTCTGCTGGTAGGTCGTCATCGGGCACCCACTCGATCCTGCCAACCAAATACGGCGCGGAGGTGTTGTCGATATCGAGCAGCCTGAACCGCTTCGTGCCGCGAGTGACAATGTCGAAGCGGCCATCGGGCAGCCTGCGGGCGTCCTGGAGTAGCGCGGTGCATCCGATCTCGTGGACCTCCTCGGTCGACTCCAGACCCTGCTTGACCGCGATCACGCCGAAACTCCGGCCGGGTACGGCGCCGGTCACCAGGTCGATGGTCAACTGACGGTAACGGGGCTCGAAGATGTGCAGGGGAAGGGACGCACCCGGAAGCAGCACAGTGCCCAGCGGGAAGAGCGGGACGGTCTCAGCCACAGGTAAACGTTACGGTGCCGCGCCTGGATCCGCTAAGTGAACTGCCCCTTCCGGGGCATGCTGTGGTTCCGGTGGTCGCAGCACGGCAAAGGGATCGGTGATCCGCATCCCGCGCTCCGCGAAGCGGTACAGGGCCGCGGGTCGGCCGCCGGACGGCCCCGGCGCGGCGGTTCCGCCGGTGGGGACCAGCACCCCGCGGCGGGACAGCACCCGCTGTAAGTTGGTTGCCGAGACTCGGTGGCCCAGTGCAGCGGCATAGAGCTCGCGCAGCCTGGAGATAGTGAACTCGGGCGGCGCAAGCGCGAAGCCGAGGTTGGTGTAGGACAGCTTGGCGCGCAACCGATCCCTGGCCCGGCGCACGATCAGGCCGTGATCGAAGGCAGTGGGTGGCGACCCTTGTAGGGCATCGGTCACCGGGTGCCATGCCGTGTCGTCGGGCAGCACGGGATCGGCCACGCAGGGCACCAAGCCGAGGAAGGCAGTCACGACAGTCCGCCGTTGCGGCATCCGATCCGGCGCGCTGAAGACCTGGAGTTGCTCGACGTGCGCGACCTCGCGGACGTCCACTTTCTCGGCGAGCTGGCGTAGCACCGAGGTTTGCACGTCCTCACTGTCGCCGAGTCGACCGCCCGGCAACGCCCAGCGCCCGGCATCGGGCTCGATGCCGCGTTGCCACAGCAGCACCTGCAACTGCCCGTCACGGACCTGCAGCACAGCGGCGAGGACCTCGTGCATCGCGAGGCCAGCGCTGTTATGATTCACGTTTTCGATTATAAGGCGAAAACTAAGCAGGGGCCAGCGTCGGCGCTGGCTAAGGAGGCGACATGGCCGCTACCGCCGCGTCGGAGTGGACCCACGCCGGCCATCCAGGGCCGGAGTTTGATCGAGCTTGGCGTCAAGAAGTACGCGAACTCGCCCGGCAGCGCGACGCGGTGTTGCTCGCGCACAACTACCAGGTGCCCGAAATTCAGGACGTCGCCGACCACGTGGGGGACTCTCTGGCGCTGTCGCGCATCGCCGCTGACTGTGCGGCCAGCACCATCGTCTTCTGCGGCGTGCACTTCATGGCCGAGACGGCGAAGATCCTGGCACCGGGCAAGACGGTGCTTATCCCGGACGCGCGTGCGGGTTGCTCGCTGGCCGACTCCATTGACGCCGGCCAGCTGCGGGATTGGAAGACCGAGCACCCGAACGCGATCGTCGTGTCGTATGTGAACACCAGCGCAGAGGTCAAGGCCGAAACCGATATCTGCTGCACTTCATCCAACGCCGTCGAGGTGGTGGACTCGATCCCCGCGGACCGGGAGGTGCTGTTCCTGCCCGATCAGTTCCTCGGCGCGCACGTGCAACGGGTCACCGGCCGGACGAACCTGCACATCTGGGCCGGCGAGTGCCACGTGCATGCCGGGATCAACGGCGCCCAGCTGGCCGCGAAGGTTGCGGCCAGACCCGACGCCGAGCTCTACATCCACCCGGAATGTGGCTGCGCGACCAGTGCCCTGTACCTGGCGGGTGCGGGTGCGGTGCCCGCCGACAGGGTGCGGATCCTGTCCACCGGCGGCATGCTCGATGCGGCCCGAGCGACTGGAGCGCGCGACGTATTGGTGGCCACCGAAATCGGCATGCTGCACCAGCTGCGGCGTGCGGCCCCCGGGGTCGAGTTCCAAGCGGTCAACGACCGGGCCTCCTGCCGGTACATGAAGATGATCACTCCGGCGGCGTTGCTGCGCTCACTACGCGACGGTGTCGACGAAGTGACCCTCCCAGCCGACATCGCCGCGCGCGCCCGCAGCGCGGTGCAACGCATGATCGCTATCGGCCGAGCGGGCGGCGCCGAGTGACGATCTGGGACGTCACTGTCGACCTCGCGGTGGTCGGTACTGGCGTCGCTGGGTTGACCGCCGCCCTGCGCGCCGCAGAGCTCGGCCTGCGGGTGGTGGCTGTGACCAAGACCACGGTCGAGGACGGCAACACCCGGTGTGCGCAGGGCGGTATCGCGGTGGTCTGGCCCGGGCCGCCGCCCGGAGATAGCGTGGACGCGCACGTAGCGGACACGCTAGTGGCCGGCGCCGGGCTCTGCGACGAGACCGCTGTCCGGACGATCCTGGCCGCCGGCCCCGCCGCGGTCAGCGAGCTCAAGATGCACGGTGCCGTCTTCGACGGTGGCTGGGCGGATGTGCACCGCACCAGGGAGGGCGGGCATCGGGCCTACCGAGTGATCCACGCCGGTGGTGACGCCACCGGCGCCGAAATCGAGCGGACGCTGGCCGGCGCCGCCCGCAGCCGGCAGTTGATGCTGTTGGAAGGGCAGTCGGTCAGCGAGGTGCTGCGCGACGATACCGGTCGAGTCGCCGGCCTCGCGCTGCTCGACGAGCTTGGTGCGGGAGTGTTGGGCGCTCGGGCCGTCTTGCTTGCCACCGGAGGACTCGGCCAGCTCTACGCCGCCAGCACCAATGCCGATGTTGCCACCGGTGACGGGTTGGCACTGGCATTACGGGCCGGGGCGCTGACCGCCGACCTGGAGTTTGTGCAGTTCCATCCGACGGCGCTCTACCTCGGCACGGGCTCGAGGGGTCGCCAGCCACTGGTCACCGAGGCGATCCGGGGCGAGGGCGCGGTACTGCTGGACATCGACGGCGCCCCGGTGATGACTGGTGTGCATCCGCTCGGTGGTTTGGCGCCGCGCGACGTGGTGGCCGGGGCGATCACCAGGAGGATGGCGGCGACGGGCACCGACCACGTCCTGCTGGACGCCACCCACCTCGGCAGCGCGGAGCTGCGCCGTCGTTTCCCGACGGTGCACGCGGCCTGTGCGTCGGTCGGCGTTGACCCAGGCTGCGAGCCGATTCCGGTGGCCCCGGCAGCGCATTACCAGTGCGGTGGCGTGGTCACCGACACCAGCGGCCGGACGACGGTGCCCGGGTTGTACGCCGCGGGTGAGGTCGCCCGGACCGGTTTGCACGGCGCGAACCGGCTGGCTTCCAACAGCCTGCTGGAGGGGCTGGTGATGGGGCGACGGGCTGCGGAGGCGGTGGCTGCTGACTTCACGGTGTCCCGGTGTCCCGGTCCGCCGCTGCCCTCCCACGAGCCTCGCCCGGTCGCTGATCGCGACGCGCTGCAGCAATCGATGAGTGCGCACGCCGGCATCGGGCGCGACTCGGCCGGGCTCGCCGCTGCTTCGGCAGTCGCGGGCGCCACCACACGTCGGCGGATACGGACGCCGCATGACGCCGAGGACGCTGGACTCACCCTGGCGGCGGCCGCCGTGCTGGCCGCCGCCGCCGCACGCACCGAGAGCCGCGGTTGCCACCTGCGGACAGATCATCCTCGCTCTGCGGAGCGCTTGCGGCGCAGCATCGCCGTGGTACTCGACGATGACGGAACTCCGGTGCTGGCCGAGCCGGTGCTGATCGGAGGGGTGGCGTGAACGCACTCGCCAGCGTGGGGCTGGATGCCGACGAAATACATCGGGTCATCAGCACCGCGCTGGCCGAGGACCTACGCTACGGCCCGGACGCCACCACTGCGGCCTGCGTGCCTGCCGGAGCTGTCGCCACGGCGACTGTCTCGCCACGTGAACCTGGCATGCTAGCCGGTCTGCCGGTATTCCTCGCCGTGCTCGACGCGGTACTCGGAGCCGGCGGATACGAGATCATCGCGCGGCGCCACGACACCGACCGGCTTGCCACCGGCGAGATCGCACTCGAGGTACGCGCCCCGATCGCTGGCCTGCTCACCGCCGAGCGAACCGCGCTCAACCTGTTGTGTCATCTTTCCGGGGTGGCCACCGCCACCGCGGCATGGGTGGATGCGGTGGCCGGCACCGGCGCGTCGATCAGGGACTCACGCAAGACGCTGCCCGGTTTGCGCGCATTGCAGAAATACGCGGTGCGCTGTGGCGGTGGGGTCAACCATCGGATGGGGCTCGGGGACGCAGTATTGATCAAGGATAATCACGTGGCCGCAGCTGGTTCGGTGACTGCGGCGGTCGCGGCCGTGCGGGCGCATGCTGCCGCGTTGCCGTGTGAGGTGGAGGTAGCCACCCTCGACGAGTTGGAGGAGGCATTAGCCGCCGAAGTGTCCCTGGTGCTGCTGGACAACATGACAGTCGCGCAGTGCGCCGAAGCGGTCCGCCGCGCCGCAGGCTCGAACACTGAGCTGGAGGCCTCCGGTGGCCTGACCCTGGACGTCGCCCGGCCCTACGCCGAAACCGGTGTGCGCTACCTCTCCGTAGGCGCCCTTACCCACTCAGCCCCAGCCCTAGACCTAGGTCTCGACCTGTCCTGAGCCGCCACGCGGCGCCATTCGGAGTCGAATCGCGGTTTCCGGACCTTGCCGTTCGGCTCCGAACGGCAAGGTGGCTAGGAGCACGGCGAGGGCTTGGTGCCACTGGTCGTGGATTTGATCGTCGCCGCGTACGTTTCTGATGATTGCGCCACATGCTGTGCAGAGCTTGCCTGCGGATCGGAATTCGTAGCTTGGGGTCCGCGCGATCAGGTCACCGGCCGTGTCTTGGGACAATTGAGGCATCCTCTCCTGCGTGCGCTAGCGCGCGGCGCAGTGGGCTCCGATGATTCGCGGGACGCAGTCTGCGTAGCTCAGCAGTAGGTCCACCGCCGCGTCGTTGCGGGTGGTCTCGCGGTCGATCACCGACGCCGGGGGATAGAAGCCGCCTTGCGTCATGCTGGTCGGGTACATTTCCAGCGTGTAGGACCAGATGTGGTGCTGCGCCCACATCCAGTCCGCGATCGAGCCGTCGTTGATGTAAAGGTTGCTGGACTGCTCAGGTCTGTAGCCGTTGGTGGCGGCCATCTGCTGGCCCAGCTTTCGGAACGTATCCGCGTCGGAGTTGGTCAGGCCGGGGCCGGTGTCACTGGCGGTGAAACCGTAGGGCCAGAGCACCAGCTCGGAGAAGCTGTGGAAGTCGATGTGGGCGGTGATCTGCTGCTCGCCCCCGATCACCCGGCTGTTCACCCAGTCCCGGAGCTGCGCGGTCTCCGGCGCTGAGAACGGGGCCGGGCCGTGGTAGGTGTCGTTGGCGGGATTGCCGCTCGACCCGTCACAGCAGGCCCACTCGTCGCCCCAGTTCCGGTTGAGGTCGGTTCCAACGTGGCTATTGTCCGGAGCCGGTTGGCGGTTCTTGCGCCACATCGCGAAAAGACCCGTGGAGATGTCGTACTCGGCGCCGTCCGGGTTGGCCATCGGCACCACCCAGATTTCCCGGGACTTCAACAGGTGGGTAATCGCCGGATCGGTTCCATAGCCCCGCGCCAGCCGTCGCACAATGTGCAAGCACATTTCGACGGTGATGTGCTCACGGGCGTGCTGAGCGCAGCTGAACAGTACCTCCGGCTCGTGCTTGTCCGTGCGGACGTCGTCGCTGATCTTTACCAGCAGTAGCGGGCGGCCCTGCACCGACTTCCCGTAGCTGGATATTGCGACCTGGTTGGGGTGCGCGGCGGCCAGCGAGTCGAGCTCGGTGGTGAGCTGGCGGTAGGTGTGATAACCCTGGTACCCGATGGGGAATTGGCCGGGCGCCACCGGTACCGGCAGCGGTGCCGCCGCTGGAAGCGAAACCAGCCGCAGCCCGCTGGCTCGCAATCGCTCGGCCTGCGCGGACGTGGCGAGTACCTCCAGATAGTCGCGTCCGCCGCCGAGGATTTCCACGCCCTGATTCGCGACGGCGGTGCGCGCGCTGGGGTTGTCCACCCCCGGCACCTGATAGACCGACGACGGCGGGGCCGGCGCCGCGGCCGCCGAGATCGGAACGACCAGGGCGAGAATCCCCAACACAGCGCTCACCACAACCCGCCGCACAGACATCCCACGCACCGTAACGGTGGCCGCCATCTGCGCATTCAGCAGGCTGGGCCTGGCTATTTCGAGGCGTCACACCCCGCTGAGCCCGCTCAATGCGCAGCGGCGCTTACCCTGTGAGGCGACGCTCGCATTGACAGGGGGTTCGCATGCTTGGCCGCACCGACCTGCGTGGTCGTCTTCCTGGCCCCGCGACGCTGCGCGGCATGCTGCCTCGGGCAGAGGTCGACGTCGACGCTGTGGCCCACCAGGTCGCTCCGGTAATCGACGCGGTGCGCGACCGCGGTGTGGCGGCGGTGCTGGACTTCGCCGAACGCTTCGACGGGGTACGGCCAGGCGGTGTCCGGGTGCCGGCCGATGCGTTGCGCACTGAGCTGGAGCAGCTGGACCCCACCGTGCGCGCGGCGCTGGAGGAGTCCATCGCCCGGGTCCGACGAGCGCATGCCGACCAGCGACGCACCGAGACGGTCACCCAGGTGGTAGCCGGCGGCACCGTCACGCAGCGGTGGATACCGGTGGCCCGGGTCGGGCTCTATGCACCCGGCGGGCTGGCGGTCTACCCGTCCACGGTGGTGATGAACGTGGTACCCGCACAGGTGGCCGGAGTGGTGTCGCTGGTGGTGTGTTCACCGCCGCAGGCCGCTCACGGCGGTCGACCGCACCCCACCGTGCTTGCCGCCGCCGCGTTGCTCGGGGTCGACGAGGTATGGGCTGTTGGCGGAGCGCAGGCCATCGCACTGCTCGCCTACGGTGGCACGGACACCGACGGCGCGGCGCTGGACCCGGTGGACCTGGTCACCGGGCCCGGCAACATCTACGTCACCGCAGCCAAACGCGCGTTGCGCGGCATGATCGGCATCGACGCCGAAGCCGGCCCCACCGAGATCGCCATCCTGGCCGACGGCAGTGCCGACCCGGTGCACGTCGCCGCTGACCTGATCTCTCAGGCTGAGCACGACACCCTGGCGGCCAGCGTGCTGGTCACCGACTCGGTAGCGCTCGCCGACGCCGTCGACGCCGAGCTGGACCGGCAGGTCGCGGTGACCAAACACACCGAGCGGATCCGCACCGCGCTGAGCGGCCGGCAATCCGGCTGCATCCTCGTCTCCGACGTGGCCGCGGGGCTGTCAGTGGTGGACGCCTACGCGGCCGAGCACCTGGAAATCCAGACCGCTGACGCCGCCGCGGTGGCTCGCCGGGTGCGCAACGCCGGGGCCATCTTCGTCGGCCCGTACGCGCCGGTCTCGCTGGGCGACTACTGCGCCGGCTCCAATCACGTGCTGCCCACCGGAGGCTGCGCTCGGCATTCCTCGGGGCTGTCCGTGCAGACCTTCCTGCGCGGCGTCCAGCTCATCGAGTATGACTCCGATGCCCTGGTGAAGGTCGCCGACCACGTCGTCGCCTTGGCTGAAGCTGAGGACCTGCCCGCGCACGGTCAGGCGATTACCGCACGGTTCCGGGGGACCTCGCAGTGACGGCGGTGGCTGGCCCGATCGGCTGCCAGGTGACGCTCGCCGATCTGCCCCTGCGCGACGACCTGCGGCACCGCAGTCCCTACGGCGCGCCGCAACTCGACGTCGCCGTGCAACTGAACACCAACGAGAACCCCTACCCGCCGCCTCCCAAGCTGGTGGCCGACGTCACCGCCGCCGTGGCGCTGGCGGCGCGGAACCTACACCGCTACCCCGACCGGGACGCCGTGGCGCTGCGCACCGACCTAGCCGGATACCTCGCCGAGCGCACCGGCGTGGCGCTGACCGCGGCTAACCTGTGGGCCGCCAACGGATCCAACGAGATCATCCAGCAGCTGCTGCAGGCCTTCGGCGGAGCCGACCGAAGCGCATTGGGCTTCACACCGTCCTACTCCATGCACCCGATCATCTCCGCGGGCACCCGCACGCAGTGGATACCAGCGCCGCGGCGGACCGACTTCTCGCTGGATCCCATCGGCGCGGTGGCTGCCATCGAGCAGCATCGGCCCGATGTGCTGTTCATAACCAGTCCCAACAACCCCACCGGGCAGTCGATCCCGTCTGACGACCTGGCGACGGTGCTCGGCGCGGCGCCGGGCATCGTGGTGGTCGATGAGGCCTATGGGGAGTTCTCCAGGCGCCCGAGCGCGATCAGACTGCTCGAGCAGTTCGCCGACCGGCTGGTGATCTGCCGGACGATGAGCAAGGCATTCGCATTCGCGGGCGGGCGGTTGGGCTACCTCGCCGCCGCGCCGGCAGTGGTGGACGCGCTGTTGCTGGTGCGGCTGCCCTACCACCTTTCGGCGCTCACCCAGGCTGCCGCCCGCGCCGCCTTGCGCCACGGATCCTCGACACTGGAGTCCGTGGCTACTTTGGTAGCGGAGCGTGAACGCGTCATGACGGGTCTGCGCAACCTCGGCGCCCAAGTGGTGCCGTCCGATGCCAACTTCGTGTTGTTCGGATGGTTCGCCGATGCGCCGGCGGCGTGGCGGTGTTATCTGGAGCACGGTGTGCTGATCCGGGATGTGGGAATCGCGGGTCACCTCCGGGTCACCGTGGGCACGCCCGCGGAGAACGATGCGTTCCTGGCCGCCAGTGCGGCTGTCATCGCTGAGGAGGCACGGTGAGCCGCACGGCGCGGATCGAGCGAGTGACGAAGGAATCATCCGTGCTCGTCGAGCTAGACCTCGACGGCACCGGGGCGACCGAGGTGGACACCGGCATCGCGTTCTTCGACCACATGCTCACTTCCTTGGGCAAGCACGCGGCATTCGACCTGTTCGTGCGCGCAACTGGCGACATCGAGGTGGACGCACACCACACCGTCGAGGACGTTGCCATCGTTCTCGGTCAGGCGCTGCATCAGGCGCTGGGAGACAAGTCCGGCATCCGGCGATTCGGTGACGCGTGGGTGCCGATGGACGAGACGCTGGCGCATGTGGCGGTAGACGTGTCCGGGCGCCCTTACTGTGTACACACCGGCGAACCTGACGTACTGGCGGCTTTCGTCGTGGGGGGTAACTACCCGACAGTGCTCAACCGGCACGTTTTCGAGACGCTGGCCGTTCATGCGCAGCTGGCTCTCCACATCCGGGTGCTGCATGGTCGCGACCCGCACCACGTCACTGAGGCTCAGTACAAGGCGCTGGCGCGGGCATTGCGCGTCGCGGTGGAGCCCGACCCGCAGACCTGCGGGGTGCCGTCCACCAAAGGCGTCCTGTGAGCTGGATCGGTCTCGCCATGCTGGCCGTGGCCGGCTTTCTGCTCGGGGGGGTGGTCTCGGCCTGGCGCCGCTCGCGGTCGCTGGCTGTTGTGCTGGGAATCGGGACCGCACTAGCGGTCGCCAGTGGCGTCGCCTGGCTGCTCTGATCGCGCTCGACTGCGCTGCCCCTCGGGGCGTTCAACCCCGTGGCGGGCCGTATTTGCGTACCGCTATAGGCATCACCGGGTACCGTCCTTCGTAGATCCGTTGGTGTAACTCCGCTTCGACGATGGCGCGCACGATCGGTAACTGCCGGGTGGCGTCCTCGGTAGTGGTTATCTGCAGCGGCCAGTCCCCGGCGGTCGAGCCCCGCAAATGGGCGTGGTTGAAGTTGCGGCGGAACCAGGCGATTACCTGGACTGGCGCGACCGGACCACCATCTCGGGAAATGGCTTCCCGTTGCNNCGGCCAGGACAGCTCCCAGTGCTCGCCCACGCTGCCGTCGCCCTGCTCGACGCTGCGGCGGGTGATCTCGCCGGTGTCGTCGAGGAATGCTGCATCGGCCTCGGCGAAAACGCGCCGGACCACTGGATCGAGCAGCTCAACCGCCCGGCGGAACACCGCCACCCGATCCACCCACGACACCGCCCCCTCATAACTATGCGCCACAAGATCCGCCAAGTGCCGCATCAGGTCGTCCTCGCGCACCACCCCAGGATGACGCATTCAGCGGGCGCAGCGGAGTTATCCGTACTTCGTTTACCCCGCTGAGCCCGCTGAATGCGGGTGGGCCAAGCTGGCGGGGTGAGCAGCGTCGTCGTTTTGGACTATGGGTCGGGGAATCTGCGGTCTGCTGAGCGGGCATTGCGGCGGGCAGGTGGCGACGTGGTGGTGACGGCGGATGTCGACGCTGCACTGAATGCCGACGGACTGGTGGTGCCCGGGGTCGGGGCTTTCGCCGCCTGCATGGCGGGGCTGCGGTCGGTGAACGGTGAACGGATCATCGGTCGCCGGCTGGCCGGTGGTCGCCCGGTACTGGGCATCTGCGTGGGCATGCAGGTGTTGTTCAGGCGNGGCGTCGAGCACGGGGTGCAGACCGACGGGTGCGGGGAGTGGCCAGGGACCGTGGAGCGGTTGAAGGCCGACGTGCTGCCGCACATGGGGTGGAACACCGTGGCGCCGCCGCCCGGCTCGCGGCTGTTCGCCGGGCTCGACCCGGATACTCGCTTTTACTTCGTCCATTCCTACGCTGCCCGCCGCTGGGAGATGGAGACTTCAGAGCCGCTGACCCCTCCGCTAGTGACGTGGGCCGAGCACGGCGAGCCATTCGTCGCGGCGGTGGAGAACGGACCGTTGTGGGCGACGCAGTTCCACCCCGAGAAGTCCGGCGACGCAGGCGCGCACCTGCTGCGCAACTGGATCGAGACACTGTAAGCGGGACACCGACGGCGCCGAATATGGTGAGCCGGTGAATTTTGTGCTGCTGCCCGCGGTGGACGTCGCCGGTGGCCGGACCGTCCGCCTCACCCAAGGTGAAGCCGGCACCGAGACGTGGTACGGCGACCCGATCGAGTGCGCGCTGGCCTGGCAGGCCGACGGCGCCGAATGGATCCATCTGGTAGATCTTGACGCGGCGTTCGGGCGGGGCGCCAACGCTGAGCTGCTGGCCGAAGTCGTCGGCAGGCTGGACATCGCGGTGGAGCTATCCGGNGGCATCCGAGACGACGCGTCGCTGCACCGGGCGCTGGCTACCGGATGCGCTCGGGTGAATCTGGGCACCGCTGCGATCGAAGACCCGGACTGGTGCCGCGAAGTGATCGCCGAACACGGCGAGCGGATCGCGGTTGGGCTCGACGTCCGGGTCATCGACGGGCAGCACATCCTCGCTGCCAGGGGCTGGACCGCCTCTGGCGGCGACCTCTGGGAGGTGCTGGAACGTCTCGACGCCGACGGTTGCCTGCGCTACGTGGTCACCGATGTGACCAAGGACGGCACGCTGCGGGGCCCGAACCTGGATCTGTTACGCGCGGTCTGCGCGCGAACGAAGGCACCAGTGATCGCCTCCGGTGGGGTTTCTGGAGCGGACGACGTGGCTGCGTTGGCCGCGCTGGCTCCGGATGGTGTGGAGGGAGCGATCATCGGCAAGGCCCTCTACACCGGAGCGCTCACCCTCCCCGATGCCCTGGCAGCCGCTCGGTAGGCCGCCGCATAGGCTGGCTGGATGGCCGTTGCCGTGCGCGTGATCCCGTGCCTGGACGTCGACGCCGGCCGGGTGGTCAAAGGCGTGAACTTCACCGCGCTGCGGGACGCCGGTGACCCGGTGGAGCTGGCCACTGCCTACGACGCGCAGGGCGCCGATGAGCTGACCTTCCTGGACGTCACGGCCTCCGCGGCGGACCGGGAGACTACTTTCGACGTGGTCCGCCGCACGGCGGAATGCGTCTTCATCCCGCTCACCGTCGGTGGTGGGATCCGCGAGGTGTCCGATGTGGACCGGCTGTTGCGGGCCGGCGCAGACAAGGTGAGTATCAACACCGCCGCGGTGGCCCGTCCTGAGCTGCTGCGCGAGGCCAGCCACCGCTTCGGGGCGCAGTGCATCGTGCTCTCGGTGGATGCCCGGCGAGTGCCTCCCGGGCAGCCACCAACGCCGTCCGGCTTCGAGGTGACCACTCACGGCGGACGGCGGGGGACTGGGATCGACGCAGTGGCGTGGGCGGTGCGCGGCGAGCATCTGGGCGTCGGGGAGATCCTGCTCAACTCGATGGACGCCGACGGCACCAAGGCCGGCTTCGATCTAGAGATGATCTCCGCCGTGCGGGCTGTCGTCACGGTCCCGGTGATCGCCAGTGGGGGAGCCGGTGAGGTAGGCCATTTCCCCCCTGCGGTAGCCGCTGGTGCCGACGCGGTGCTCGCCGCCAGTGTCTTCCATTTCGGGCAGTTGCGGATCGGCGACGTCAAGGACGGCCTACGCCAGGCAGGGGTGACCGTCCGATGAGCGGACTGGACCCGGCGATCGCCGAGCGGCTCAACCGCAACGTCGACGGGCTGGTGTGCGCAGTGGTGCAGCAGCGCGGCACCGGCAACGTGCTGATGGTGGCCTGGATGGACGACGAGGCGCTGCACCGCACGCTGACCACCGGCCGGGCCACCTACTGGTCGCGCAGCAGGCAGGTCTACTGGATCAAGGGGGAGACCTCCGGGCACACTCAGCACGTACACGAGGTGCGGTTGGACTGCGACGGCGACGCCGTGCTGCTCGTTGTCGACCAGGTCGGTCCGGCGTGTCACACCGGGGCAGCGACCTGTTTCAGCAGGTCGCTGCTTGTGAGTGGCGATACGAGTGATAATCCGCGTCGCCGCTCACAAGACGCCAGTCAAGTACCGCTGTAGGTTCGGGGCGATCGCTGCGACCACCGTGTGGGGATCGGCGGAGGCCAACGGCTCTAGCCGGATGACGTAGCGCACCATGGCGAGGCCGACCATCTGGGTGCCGCACAGCGCTGCGCGTAGCTTGGGCTGGTCCGGAGCTACCGCAGTGACGATCCGACCGAAGATCACTCGTCCGAGGAACTCGCGCATCATCCGAGCAGCTTGCTCGTGGCTGGCCACGCTGCGCACCAGCGCCGCCAGCGCCCCACCGCCATTAGCGTCCCAGACGGACAAAAAGGTGCGCAGGATCCGCTCGGCGGTTTGCTCCGGATCACCGTCGAGGATCCGCGAGAGGATCTCGGTGGGATCGACGGGGATATCCAGGGCGGCGACGAACAGCCCATCCTTGCCGCCGAACCAGTGGTTGACCATCGCGGCGTCCACCCCAGCGCGCTGGGCGATCGCTCGCACGGTGGCCCCGTCGAAGCCGCGCTCGGTGAACTCCACTCGCGCGGCGGCGAGCAGCGCCGCCCGGGTGTTCTCCCCGGCCGGACGACGGCCCCGGGGATGCGGTTGGCTCCTGCGGTTGTCGGCCACTGCGACATTCCTGCTTTCAACGTGTGTTGAAAAAGTATGCCCGAAGTCACTGTGGAGTCAACGGCGGGCACAATAGATCTATGGTCAGCAACGCCGAGGCCGGTAGCGGCCAACTGCAGCCGAGCAGGGAGCGGTTTCGCTCGCTGGCGACAGATCGCCGGGTGATTCCTGTGACTCGGACACTGCTCGCCGATGGTGAAACCCCGCTGGGGGTGTACCGCAAGCTTGCCCGAGGCCAGCCGGGAACATTCCTTTTCGAGTCGGCGGAGAACGGTTCGTCCTGGTCGCGGTGGTCCTTCATCGTGGTGCACAGCGCGGCCACGCTCACCGAGTCCGGTGGTCGCACCGTCTGGCGTGGAACACCGCCGGTTGGGCTTCCCGGGGTGCAGGGCCCGTGGGCGGGTACCCCGCTGGAGGCATTGCGACAGACTGTCGAGGCACTGCACACCGAGCCGCTGCCCGGCCTGCCCCCGCTCACCGGGGGGATGGTGGGCTACCTCGGCTACGACGCGGTCCGGCGCCTGGAGCGGCTACCTGAGCTGGCGGTCGACGACCTACGGGTGCCCGAACTGGTGATGTTGCTGGCCACCGATCTCGCCGCCGTGGACCACCACGAGGGCACCGTCACGCTGATCGCTAACGCGATCAACTGGGACGATTCCCCCGATCGCGTCGATGAGGCCTACGACGACGCGGTCGCCCGGTTGGACGGGATGGTCGCGAAGCTGTGCACACCGGCGCCGGCCAGCGCGGCGGTGTTCAGCCGGCCGGCACCCGAGTTCGTGCGCCGCCGCAGCCCGGAGCAGCACCATGCCGCCGTCGAGGCGGCCAAGGAGGCCATCAGGGCCGGCGAGGCCTTTCAGGTGGTGGTGTCCCAGCGCTTCGAGATCGCCACCGACGCTGACCCGCTGGACATCTATCGGGTACTGCGCACCACCAACCCCAGCCCGTACATGTACCTGCTCATCCTGGAGGAGTTCAGCATCGTCGGATGCAGCCCCGAGGCCCTGGTGACGGTCCGGGACGGGAAGGTCACCACGCACCCGATCGCCGGCACCCGCCCCCGCGGCGCTGACCCGGACGAGGACTGCTGGTTGGAGAAGGACCTAATGGTCGATGACAAGGAGCGCGCCGAGCACCTCATGCTGGTCGATCTCGGGCGCAACGACGTCGGCCGGGTGTGCCGCGCCGGCTCAGTGCACGTCACCGACTTCTTCCGGGTTGAGCGCTACAGCCACGTCATGCACCTGGTGTCCACCGTCACCGGCGAGCTGGCGCCGGGGTACACCGCATTCGACGCGGTGGCCGCCTGCTTCCCGGCTGGGACGCTGTCCGGCGCGCCCAAGCCACGAGCGATGGAGCTCATCGAGGAACTCGAACCGACCCGGCGCGGGGTGTATGGGGGAGTGGTCGGCTACCTGGACTTCGCCGGGGACGCTGATACCGCGATCGCCATCCGCACCGCGATGGTCCGCAACGGGGTGGCCTACGTGCAGGCCGGTGGAGGCATCGTCGCCGACTCCGACCCAGTGGCCGAGGACACCGAATGCCTGAACAAAGCGGGCGCAGTGCTGGCCGCCATCGCCGCTGCGGGCACCTTGCGGCTCGCGGCCGGGGAAACCAC
>JGI12053J15887_10000388_pt1 | contig 17630 bp, 14 predicted proteins | sample MedBloCAOM1_O3_FD_15887 | JGI IMG/M metagenome (IMG submission 15887)
CGACTGGCAGGAGGTCGGCGCGGCGTTGCGCACGCGCGACGGACGCGTCTATACCGGCGTCAATCTCGATGCCTATCTGGGCCGCATGGCGGTGTGTGCCGAGGCGGTGGCGCTCGGCCAGGCCGTGACCGAGATCGGCGAGACCGGGATCGAGACCATCGTGGCGGTGCGCCATCCTGAGCCGGCCGACAAGGATCAGACCATCGTGGTGGTGTCGCCGTGCGGGAGCTGCCGCGAGCTGATCTGGGACTACGACCGCAACGCGCGCGTCATCGTGCCCGGCGCCAACGGGCCCGCGATCGCCCCCATCAGTGAGTTGCTGCCGAACAAGTACAGCCGGGAGCGCGCGCTGTGAGGATGGTTCGGTGACCACCACCCCCCGCCGCCTGGTGATGGCGGAACGCCGCGAGGAAGACGCCGCGGACAGCTCGCTGCGCCCGCAGCGGCTTGCCGAGTTCATCGGCCAGCAGCAGGCCCGCTCGAACCTGGCGGTGTTCATCGAGGCGGCGCGGACCCGGCGCGAGGCGCTCGACCACGTGCTGTTCGTGGGGCCGCCGGGTCTCGGCAAGACCACGCTCGCGCAGATCGTGGCGCGCGAGCTTGGGGTGAATTTCCGCGCGACGTCGGGACCGGTCATTGCCAAGGCCGGCGACCTCGCAGCGCTGCTCACCAATCTCGAAGAGCGCGACGTGCTCTTCATCGACGAGATCCACCGGCTCAATCCGGCGGTGGAGGAAATTCTCTATCCCGCCATGGAGGACTTCCAGCTCGATCTCATCATCGGCGAGGGGCCGGCGGCGCGCTCGGTCAAGATCGATCTCGCCAAGTTCACGCTGGTCGGCGCCACCACCCGCGCAGGCCTGCTGACGAATCCGCTGCGCGACCGCTTCGGCATCCCGGTGCGGCTCAATTTCTATTCCGAGAGCGAGCTCGAGGAGATCGTCAACCGCGGCGCGCGCGTGCTTGGCATTGGGATGACCGCCGACGGAGCCAACGAGATCGCGCGCCGCGCCCGCGGCACGCCGCGTATCGCCGGACGGCTGTTGCGCCGGGTGCGCGACTTTGCGCTGGTCGCCGGCGCAAACACGGTCGACCGTGCCGCCGCCGATCGCGCGCTGCTCGAGCTCGAAGTCGATGCCGCCGGCCTCGATGCCATGGACCGTCGCTACCTCGTCAATATCGCTGAGAACTACGGCGGCGGACCGGTCGGCATCGAGACCATCGCGGCGGCGCTGTCGGAGCCGCGCGATGCCATCGAGGAAATCATCGAGCCGTTCCTGATCCAAAAAGGCTTCATCCAGCGCACGCCGCGCGGGCGGCTCTTGACCTCGAACGCCTTCCGCCATCTCGGCCTCGCCGAGCCGATGCGCGATCCCGCGCAATTCGGCCTGTTCGGCGGTACGGACGACGATGCGTGATTGCAGTTTCGTCGATCAGCCTTGAACAGGCGGCGTGCTCGGCATTCACGGTCGGAGCCTCGAAGTGACCGGCGCTTCTCGCACTGATCTCGACGGCGAAATCCGCGGTGGTCGCCACCTCATGTCGGTTCGCGTCTATTACGAGGACACCGACTTTTCCGGCATGGTCTATCACGCCAACTATCTGCGTTTCCTGGAGCGCGGACGCACCAATCATCTGCGGCTCCTTGGTGCCGGTCATCGCAGTCTGTTCGAAGAGGCCCAGCAGGAGGCGCCGGGCTTCGCATTCGTGGTGCGCTCGATGCAGATCGAGTTCCTCAAGCCTGCGCGCATGGATGACCTGTTGGAGGTGATGACTTGGCCGGAAGAGGTGAAGGGCGCCTCGATTACGCTCCACCAGCAGATTACCAGAGGTGACGAACTCCTGGTCGAGGCGCACGTGCGAGTGGCGTTCGTCTGCGCCGGGCGGGCGCGGGCCATCCCCAAAGCGCTGCGCACCGCCATGCGGGCCGGTCAGGACCTGATCGGGAGCTGAGCGCGGCATAGCGGCGAACGAGCAAGCTGATTCGACGCCCCGGCCCGAGTCATGTAAAGGCCCTTCACATGAGCTGGTCCAGGCAAGGCGGACGTTCGGGTCCCCGCGGTTATCACCACGGCAATCTCAAGGAGGCCTTGATCCGCGCCGCGCTGGAATTGATCGCGCAGAAGGGTCCGGCCGGCTTTACCTTCGCGGAAGCGGCGCGCTGGGCGGGGGTCAGTCCGGCCGCCCCCTATCGGCATTTCCGCGACCGCGACGAGTTGTTGGCCGACGTGGCGCGGCGCGGCTTCGATCACTTCGAGGCCGTGCTTGCAGCGGCCTGGGACAACGGGCGTCCGGACGTGTTCACGGCATTCGACCGCGTCGGCAAGGCCTATCTGCAATTCGCCAAGAACGAGCCGGCTTACTATTCGGCCATGTTCGAGGCCGGCATCCCGCCGGAGTCGAACCCTGAATTACGCGAGGCGGGGGAGCGCGCCTTCGCGGTGCTCCGCACCGCCGCCGAACGGCTCGTGGCCACCATGCCGGCGCACAATCGTCCCCCGGTCCTGATGATGGCGCTCCACATCTGGGCGATGTCGCACGGTGTCGCCTCGCTGTTTGGCCGCGGCGATGCCGCCAAGCGTGCACTTCCGATGTCGCCTGAAGATCTGCTCGAGGCGGCGGTGTTGGTCTATCTGCGTGGCTTGGGCCTGACCGTGCCCACGACCGGGTAGCCGGCCATCTCTTGACAAGCCAGACGGGTGCTTATAGCTATGTAAATGTGCTTAACATTCACGGACGAGGCCCACATGCCTATGGTTGCAAAGCTCGACGAGTTGGGAAAACCGGCCTGGATCGCACTCACGATCCTGGGCTTTGTCATATGGTGGCCGATCGGTCTTGCCACCTTGGCCTTCATCATCGGGAGCGGACGAATGGCTTGTTGGAAAGGCGGCGGCATGAGCCGCTGGCACGGCGCGGCCGACCAGATGCGTCACGCCGGAACGTGGTGGCCGCCGTCGCGGTCGAGCGGCAACCGCGCGTTTGATGAGTATCGCCAGGACACCTTGCAGCGCCTGGAAGAGGAGCAGCGGGAGTTTCACGACTTCCTGGCTCGCCTGCGGATGGCGAAGGACAAGGCGGAGTTCGATCAGTTTATGGCCGAGCGTCGCACCGGCACCGGAGCGCCGAACTCCGGCCCGTCATCGCCGCAAAGCTGACGTCCCTCCCAATTCGAGACTGTTTCGGGCCGTCCCCCTCCCGGTGGGCGGCCCGATTTCCATGGCCCCGGCGGCAACCGGCTGCGGTCGCGGATTTGTGGCAGATCGACGCGGTCTCGATTTCTTTGGCCCTAAAGCTCGGCGCGTAGGCCGCGCGATAACCGGCCATTAACCCAATCAGCGCAGCTAACCTCGGGGTGACAGGCATCGCGCCCTAGTTTGGTCACCTTTGGCGGGGTATCGATACCTATACCGGTGGGGGCCGGCTTTTCTCGCAATTTCGGGTCTTCGGCGGCGCAAGGCGATGCCGCTCGGCATTCCGGTCTCGTACCTGCGATGGCCCATCACCCCGGTCGTGGATCCCGGGACCGCGGGACTCTGACGGCCGGAAGAATTGGACAGCCGAGGGAGATGCCATGCCGTCCGCCGGCGCGCCGATTTCGATGTGGGACCTGTTCCAGCACGCGGACTGGATCGTCAAGTTCGTGATGATCGGACTTCTGATCACCTCCGTCGCGGTGTGGGCCATCGCGATCGACAAAGTGCTTCTCTATTCGCGTACCCGCCGGGCCATGGATGGATTCGAGCAGGCGTTCTGGTCGGGTCAATCGCTCGACGAGCTCTACCGTTCGCTGGCGTCGCGGCCGACCCACTCGCTGGCGGCGCTGTTCGTGGCGGCGATGCGGGAATGGAAGCGCAGCGTGGAAAGCCAGCCGCGTTCCTTTGCCGGCCTGCAGATGCGCATCGAGAAGGTCATGGACGTCACCATCCAGCGCGAGATCGCGCGGCTGGAGCGCCACCTGCTGGTGCTTGCGACGGTCGGCTCGGCGGGCCCCTTTATCGGCCTGTTCGGGACCGTCTGGGGCATCATGACGAGCTTTCGGGCGATCGCGGGCCAGCAGACCACCTCGCTGGCGGTGGTCGCGCCGGGCATCGCTGAAGCTCTGTTCGCGACCGCAATTGGCCTCGTGGCTGCCATACCGGCGACTATTTTCTATAACAAGTTCGTCTCCGACGTGAACAGACAGGCCCAGCGCCTGGAGGGGTTCGCCGACGAATTTGCCGCGATCCTGTCGCGGCAAATCGACGAACGGGGATAGATCGGCATGGCGATGAACGGCGGCACGGCCGCGGTCGCCGGCAGGCGGCGACACCGCCGCCGTCCGGTCATGGCTGAGATCAACGTGACGCCCATGGTCGACGTCATGTTGGTGCTGCTCATCATTTTCATGGTGTCGGCTCCCCTGCTGACGGTGGGGGTCCCGCTCGATTTGCCGCAGACGCAGGCCAAGACCCTGGACCAGGACAAGGAACCGCTCACGGTCTCGGTCAACACGAAGGGGGAGGTCTACCTCCAAAATACCGAAATTCCGTTGGACGAACTGGTCCCCAAGCTCAAGGCCATAACGGACGCGCGCGGAGGGGCGGAGGAACGCATCTTCGTGCGGGGCGACCGGCAGGTCGACTACGGGACTGTCATGAAGGTGATGGGGCGAATATCGGCCGCCGGCTTCCGCCGGGTGGCCTTGGTGACTGAGGTCGAGCAGGGGTCGGGGCGCTGATCAAGTGATACGGGGAATCAGGGTCAATAAGGCCTACGCCATATCGGCGGTCGGCCACGGCGCGGTGCTGCTGTGGAGCGTGTTGTCGTTTGCGGCCAAACCGCTTCCGCCGCCGCCGAGCGAAGCTATGCCGGTCGACATCGTGAGCGTGTCGGAATTCACGCAGATGACGGCGGGCAACAAGAACGCCGCCAAGGTCGAAGAGCAAAAGCCGCTGGTCGAAAAGGTCGCAGAGGCGAAGCCGCTCGAGGATCCGACCGCGAAGGTGGTGGAGAAGAAAGAGGTCAAGGCCGCGCGCGAGGCTCCCCCGCCGGTGCCGGAATCCAAGCCGGCCGAGCCTGAGAAAAAGTCGACCGAGGCCAAGCCCGACCAGGTCGCGGAGGCCGTGGCGAAGGACGAAGCCAAGAAACCGGAGCCGAAAAAGACGGAAGCCAAGCCGCCGACCCCGCAGAAGAAGCCCGCCCCACCGGCGCCCAAATTCGATCCCAAGCAGGTCGAAGCGCTGCTCGACAAGCGCGATTCGACGCGGCTCGCGGCCGCCGGCGACACCCTCAACAACGCGACCTCGCTGGGCGCGTCGAGCGGCGCGTCGGCGCAAATCTCAATCAGCGAGCTCGACGCGTTGCGTCAGCGGCTTGCGCAGCTTTGGACCCCGCCAGCTGGAGCCAAGAATCCGGAGGAGCTCGTGGTCGTGTTCCGGATCAAGCTTCGACCTGACGGCCGGCTCGCCGCCGGGCCGTGGCCGCAATTGGTATCGAGCGGCAACAGCCCGCTCGCCATCGCCGCCCGTGAAAGCGCCGCCCGGGCGCTCAACCGCGGTCAACCTTTCGACATGCTCAAGCCCGAACACTACGAGCAGTGGAAAGACATCGAGATCACCTTCGACCCTCGCGACATGTTCCGTGGCCAGTGACTACCGCCGACGCGCGGAGACGAGCAAGCCATGATTGAGCGCGTTTCGANTCCTAACCGGCACGCGTTGAGCCGCCGCCGGCTTATTACGGTGNGCGCGGGAGCTGCGGTGGGTGTGCTNGCGGGCTTGTCGCCGCAGCGGGCGGCGGCNGTGCTCAAGCTCGACGTCACCCAGGGTAATGTCCAGCCCGTGCCGATTGCGATCCCGGATTTCATCGGGGTCGGGCTGCAGGATCCCGCGGGCGGGCGCAATATAAGTCAGATCATCACCTCGAACCTGCAGCGCTCCGGCTTGTTCGCGCCGATCGACCCGGCCGCCTATATCGAGAAAGTCTCCACCATCGATACCCTGCCGCGTTTTCCGGACTGGCGGCAGATCAACGCCCAGGCGCTGGTCACCGGGCGCGTGACACAGTCCGAAGGCCGGCTCAAGGTCGAGTTCCGGCTGTGGGACGTGTTCGCTGGCCAACAGCTGCGCGGCGAGCAATACAATACCACGGCCGATAACTGGCGGCGTATCTCTCACATCATTTCGGACGCCATCTACGAGCGGATCACCGGCGAGAAGGGCTACTTCGACAGCCGCGTCGTGTTCGTCGATGAATCCGGTCCGAAGGAGCGGCGGATCAAGCGGCTCGCGCTGATGGATCAGGACGGCGCCAATGTGCGCTATCTCACGCGCGGCGACGATCTCGTCCTCACGCCGCGGTTCTCGTCGGCCGCCGACACCATCACCTACATGTCCTATAGCCAGGGCGATCCCAAAGTCTATCTCATGAACATCGAGACCGGACAGCGCGAGATCGTCAGCAACTTTCCCGGCATGAGCTTTAGCCCGCGCTTCTCGCCCGACGGCCAGCGCGTGATCTTCAGTCTGCAGCGCGGCGGCAATTCCAATCTGTTCGTGATGGACTTGCGCTCGAAGGCCACGACCCGCTTGACCGACACGCAGGTGATCGACACCGCGCCCTCCTATTCCCCCGACGGCATGCGCATCAGCTTCGAGTCGGACCGCGGCGGCAAGCAGCAGATCTACGTCATGGCGGCGAACGGCGGACAGGCCCAGCGCATCAGCTTCGGCGACGGCGCCTACTCGACGCCGGTGTGGTCGCCGCGCGGCGACTACATCGCCTTCACCAAACAGACGCAGAGCCGGTTTGCCATCGGCATCATGAAAGCGGACGGGTCGGGCGAGCGGATTCTGACCGAGGGCTATCACAACGAAGGACCGACCTGGGCGCCGAACGGACGCGTGATCATGTTCTTCCGCGATCCCGGTGGGAATGCCGGCCCGGCGCTCTATACCGTCGACGTGACCGGCCGCAACGAGCAACTGTTGAAGACGCCGAGCTACGCGTCCGATCCGGCCTGGTCGCCGCTGTTGCAATAAGACGACACTCAATCGCAATCTGAGAATGGAACTTTGCGGAGCCCATAAGGCGCCGCATTCACCGGCCATTAACCACCGCAAGGGGTTTCGGCTTTTTCCTCGACTTGAGCGTTCCCGGCAACAGGCGAGCAAGGTTCGCGAGAACTTTCGCTTAACCATGCACCTGCTAGACCTGCGGCATGTGGAGTAAACGACGCGACGATGGAGGCACCGGAATGACGAATGTTGTTGTGAACGTCATCCGCGCCGCAAAGCTCGCCGGCTACTTGGCTTTGGCGCTTGCCGCAGCCGGCTGCGCGAACAGACCCAACGATCCGGGGGCCGGAGCGGGCAGCGCGGCGCCCGGCAGCCAGCAGGATTTCGTGGTCAATGTCGGCGATCGGGTTTTCTTCGAAAACGATTCTGCCGAGCTCACGCCGCAATCGGTCGCGACGTTGGAGAAGCAAGCCCAGTGGCTGCAGATCTACAATCAATACACTTTCACCATTGAAGGGCATGCCGACGAGCGCGGCACGCGCGAATACAACATCGCGCTCGGCGCCAAGCGCGCGCAGACGGTGCGCGACTATCTCGCTTCTCGCGGCGTTCAGACCCAGCGCATGCGAACGATTTCATATGGCAAGGAACGCCCGGTTGCGGTGTGCAACGACATTTCATGCTGGTCGCAGAACCGTCGCGCGGTGACGGTGCTCAATACGAGCTCCTGAGCAGGGGAACACGGGGGAAGGGGACAACCGGCGCCTTCGGGCGCCGGTTGTGTTTTCGGGGCGCAGAGGCCGCTTCCACTTTCGCTCGCAGGATCGTAGTTTCATTTTTGTGAGGGTTGCACGCCGCGGCCGCGGCCGCATCGGCATGTTCAAGCCAGCGTTTTTGACCATGAGAACTGGGGTCGCGCGATGACGATTGGTCCGCCGACGGCGCCATATTGGCGTATTTCCGCTTGCGCCCTCGCGGCCGCGCTCGCCACGACGCTCGGCGCCTGCGGACAGGACAACCGCTATGTCGCGCCGCCACCCCCGAAGGTGACCGTGGCCCTGCCGGTGCAGCAGAAGGTCACCCGCTATCTCGAGGCCACGGGTTACGTGGCCGCGGTCAATACCACCAATCTGGTCGCGCGCGTGCAGGGCTTCCTGCAGGCGATCAATTACAAGGATGGGGAACAGGTGAAGGAAGGTCAGATCCTCTTCACCATCGAGCCGGAGCCCTACAAATTGAAGCTCGAGCAGGCGCAGGCGGCCGAGGCCGGCGCGCAGGCCACGGTGAAGCAGACGGATGCGGACTACGAGCGCCAAGTCGACCTGTCGAGTCGCCAAGTCTCAACCAAGGTCGCGCTCGACAATGCCACGGCCAATCGGGATACCGCGGCGGCGAAGTTGAAGCAGGCCGAGGTCGAGACCAAGGAGGCCGCGCTCAACCTCGGCTACACGCAGGTGAAAGCGCCTTTCGACGGCATCGTGACCGCGCGCCGGGTGTCGCTGGGCGAACTGGTGGGAGCCAATGGCCCGACCCAGCTCGCCACCATCGTCCAGACCAACCCGGTCTACGTAAATTTCACCATCAGCGAGCAGGAAGTTCTCAAGATCCGCGCGGAGATACGCCGCCTCGGGGTCAGCCCGCAGGAGCTGACGGCGATTCCGATCGAGGTCGGACTGCAGAACGACACCGGTTATCCCTACCAGGGGACGCTCGACTACGTTTCGCCCAGCGTCGATTCCGCGACCGGGACGCTCGCCGTCCGCGCCATCCTGCAGAACACGAAGGATGTGCTGGTGCCGGGCTATTTCGTCCGCGTGCGCGCCGCGTCGGACGAGCAGAATTCTCTCCTGGTGCCCGATGCCGCGCTCGGCAGCGACCAGGGCGGCCGTTACCTGCTCGTCGTCAATAAGGACGACGTGGTGGAGCAGCGCAAAGTCGCGATCGGCCCCAAGGTCGGTGACCTGCGCGCGATCGAAAGCGGCATCGAAAGCGGCGATCGCGTCGTCGTCGCCGGTATCATGCGGGCGATCCCGGGCCAGAAGGTCGATCCGCAGCTGCAGACGGCTGCAGCGACGCCTGCGCCCGCCCCCGGCGCCGCCAAGTAGCGGCCGCGTCATGATCTCGGATTTCTTCATCCGGCGGCCCGTTCTCGCCAACGTGCTCGCCATCCTGATGATGGCGATAGGCATTGTGGCGCTGTTTGCGCTGCCGGTCGCGCAATATCCCGACGTCGTGCCTCCGACCGTGCAGGTGACGACGCGCTATCCGGGCGCCAGCGCCCGCACCGTCATCGATGCCGTCGCCCTGCCGCTCGAGCAACAGGTGAACGGTGTCGAAGGCATGATCTACATGCAGTCCTATAGCGCCTCCGACGGCACCTATTCGCTGACGGTGACGTTCAAGATCGGCGTCGATCTCAATGTCGCGCAAATCCTGGTGCAGAACCGGGTGTCGAGCGCGCTGTCCTCGCTGCCGCAGGCGGTGCAGGCGCAGGGCGTGGTGGTGCAGAAGAATTCGACCGCGATCCTGCAGATCGTGACGCTCACGTCCCCCGATGCGCGCTACGACAGCCTCTACCTCGCCAATTTTGCGACCATCAAGCTCAAGGACGAGATCGCCCGGCTGCCGGGCGTCGGCAACGTCGTGGTGTTCGGGGCTGGCCAATATTCGATGCGCGTCTGGCTCGATCCCGACAAGATGCGAGCCCGCGGCCTCGTCCCGCAGGACGTGATCCAGGCTTTGCAGCAGCAGAGCGAACAAGTCACCGCCGGCCAGATCGGGGCGCCGCCCGCACCCTCCGGGCAATCCTTCCAGTACACGCTCAATGTCGCCGGCAAGCTCAGCGACCCGGCCGAATTCGCGGACGTGATCGTGAAGACCGGCCAAGCCGGGGAGATCACGCGCGTGCGTGACGTCGCCAAGGTCGAGCTGGGGGCCCAGACCTATGGGCAGGTCTTCTCGCTCGACGGCAAGCCGTCCGCGGGCCTGGCGATCTTCCAGGCGCCGGGAGCGAACGCGCTCGACGTTGCCGGCGAAGTAAACAGGAAGATGGCGGCGCTTGCGCGCGAGTTCCCGCAGGGCCTCGTATCTGCGATTCCGTTCGACACCACCAAATTCGTCGAGCAGGCCATTCACGAGGTGTACAAGACGCTGTACGAGGCGGCGATCCTCGTTCTCATCGTCATCCTGGTGTTCCTGCAGGACTGGCGGGCGATGCTGGTGCCGGCAACGACGGTGCCCGTCACCATCATCGGCGCCTTCGCCGCCATGGCCGCGCTCGGCTTCACCGTCAACTTCTCGACCCTGTTTGCGATCGTGCTGGCCATCGGCATCGTGGTGGACGATGCCATCGTCGTAGTCGAAGGCGCGGTGCACAACATCGAGAAGGGCATGTCGGGACGCGACGCGGCGAGCGCCGCCATGCGCGAGCTGTTCGGGCCGATCATCGGCATCACGCTGGTGTTGATGTCGGTGTTCCTGCCCGCCGCCTTCCTGCCGGGCCTGACGGGGCGCATGTACGCGCAGTTCGCGCTGGTGATCGCCGCCACCGCGCTGATCAGCGCGATCAACGCCGCAACCTTGAAGCCGACGCAGGCGGCGATGTGGCTGCGTCCGTCGGTGCCGCCGGAGCGGCGCAATATCCTGTATCGCGGGTTCAACCGGGCTTACGGCGGGACCGAGTATTGGTACACGCGACTGATCTCCGGCATGGTCCGCCACAGCGTGCCGATGGCGGTCGTGGCGCTGGCGCTCATCGCCGCCACCGGTTTTGGGTTCTCGCGCGTTCCGACCGGCTTCCTGCCGATCGAAGACCAGGGCTACATGATCGCGCTGGTGCAGCTGCCCGACGGCGCATCGCTTGAGCGCACCCAGAAGGTTCTCGACAAGGTCAGCGACGTCAGCCGCAAGACGCCGGGCGTCGCGCAGGTGATTACTATCGCGGGCGTCTCGCCGCTCGACAACAGCTCGACGCTGTCGAGTGCCGGTGTGGCCTACATCATCCTCAAGGACTGGAGCGAACGCGGCAAAGGCGAGGACCTGCGTGCGCTGTTCACGGGTCTGAACGCCTCGCTCGGCGCCATCGCCGAGGCCGATATCCTGGTGATGCCGCCGCCCCCGATCCAGGGCGTGGGCAATGACGCCGGCTTCACCATGCAGGTCGAGTTGCGCGACGGCAGCTTCGATATGGCCAAGCTGCAAAGCGTCACCAACGCGATCGTAGCCAATGCCAAGACGCAGACCGCCCTGCAGCTGGTGCTGGCATCGTTTCGTTCGAACATTCCGCAATACGTGCTCGAGGTCGACCGGGTGAAGACGCAGGCGATGCACGTCTCCCTCGATCAGGTCTTCGCCGCGCTCGGGACCTATCTCGGATCGAGCTACGTCGACCAGTTCAACAAATTCGGGCGCGTGTTCCAAATCTACGTCCAGGCCGACGCGCAATCGCGGCTGCGGCTGGAGGACGTCGAGAACATGTTCGTGCGCAACAGGGACGGGCAGATGGTCCCGCTCGGCACGCTCGTGACGATCACGCCGACCGTCGGGCCTTCGCTCATCAGCCTGTTCAACCTCTATCCGACCGCGACGATTATCGGCCTCCCGGCCGACGGCTTCTCATCGGGCGAGGTGCTCACGCTGATGGAAGAAATCGCCCGGCGCACATTGCCGCCGGGCACGGGCTTCGAATGGAGCTCCATGTCCTATCAGGAGAAGCTCGTCGGCCATCAGATGTATATGGTGTTCGGACTGGCGCTGCTGCTCGTCTATCTCGTGCTCGCCGGCCAGTACGAGAGCTGGTACGCGCCGATCTCGGTCATCCTGGCGGTGCCGCTCTCGTTCATCGGGCCGGTCGCGGCGCTCTCGGCGCTGAGCAAGAGCGGGCTCAACAACAATCTCTACGTCCAGATCGGGCTCGTTCTGCTGATGGCGCTGTCGGCGAAGAACGCGATCCTGATCGTCGAATTCGCGCGCGAGCTGCGCGAGCGAGGCATGACCATCCTGGACGCAGCAATCGAGGCGGCCCGCGCGCGTTTCCGGCCGATCCTTATGACGTCACTCGCCTTCATTCTCGGCGTCCTGCCGCTCGTGTTTGCGAGCGGCGCCGGCGCCAGCGCGCGGGCGTCAATCGGCATCACCGTGTTCACCGGCATGATCGCGTCGACCTGCCTGGCGGTGCTGTTCGTACCTCCGTTCTTCGTCCTAGTGCAGGGCTTCGAGGAATGGCGCGCCAGCCGCAAGAAACCTGCCTCAGCGAGCGCGCCGGCAGAATAGCGGGCTACGGCGGCACAACGCCTTCATCCGACGGTTGCAAGATTATTAACGAACCGTCAGTCACAATTTGGACGCAGGGATTCGTATGGTATTCAAGGGCTTCAACCACACCAAGACAACAATGGCACGCTTCGCGCCTCGTGTGACGACGGCATCTCTGCTCGCCTTTGTGGCGGTAGCGGCGGCGGGCCCGATTGTCTCTTCCGCGCGCGCCCAGGAGGCCGAACGTCCGACCGGATTGTTCGACCGCATCTTCAGTGGGAGCGAGCGCTTCGGTGGCGGCAGCGAGCGCAGCACCCCGTCTGCCGGTCCTGATCGCACGGCGCAGATGTCCGGCTCCGACGTCGTGCTGCGTCTCGACCGCCTCGAAACCCAGATCAGGCAACTCACCGGGGTGATCGAGCAACTGCAGTTCCGCAATCAGCAACTCGAGGGCCAACTCCGCCGCCTGCAGGAAGACACCGATTACCGCTTCCAGGAATCGAGCGGGAAGGGTGCGCCCCGCCCGGCCTTGCAATCTCGTCCACAGAACCCGCCGCCGCGGCCATCGGCTCCGGCCACGACCGGCGCACCCGGCCGGCGCGGCGATGCGTTTGATCCGACGCAGAATCCGAACGCGCCCGGCGCGCCGCACACCCTGGGTTCGATCAACGCCGCTGGCGCTCCGGCGCCCATGTCGCCTTCCATGTCGAATCCCATGATGGGTGCCGATACCGGTGACGAGCCGGTCGGCGCCCCCGGGGGACGCGGGGCGGGCGCCCCGCTCGATCTCGCGACCATGGGGCCGCCGGGCGGTGCGCCGGGACAGTCACTTCGCAATCCCAATGCTGGCGGCGCAGTGGTTGCCACGCTGCCGCCCTCGCAGACGCCGCGCGACGAATACGACCTCGCCTATGGCTACGTGCTGCGCAAGGATTACGCGCTCGCCGAGGACGGCTTTCGCAGCTTCTTGAGCAGATATCCCGGCGATCGGCTCACTGGCGACGCCACCTATTGGCTCGGTGAAAGCCTGTTCCAGCGTCAGCGCTTCCGCGACGCGGCGGAAGCTTTCCTCACTGTCTCGACCAAATACGAGGCTACCGCCAAGGCGCCCGACGCCCTCCTGCGGCTTGGACAGTCGCTTGCCGCGCTCGGCGAGAAGGAAGCCGCCTGCGCGTCGCTCGGCGAAGTCCTGCGTAAATTTCCCCGTGCCTCGGCGGGCGTGAAGCAGGGCGTCGAGCGAGAACAGAAGCGTGTCCGCTGCTGACGATGCGGCGCCGGTCTCCGCCGCCGAGGCGAAGACCCTGTTTGATCCGCTCGCCCATGCCCCCGCCCTTGTCCTCGCCGTCTCCGGCGGTCCCGATTCGACCGCGCTGCTGCTGCTGGCGGCGCGCTGGCGCCGGGCGCGCAAGACCGGCCCAAGACTGCTCGCCGTCACGATCGACCATGGCCTCCGGCGCGAATCTGCCGGCGAGGCGCGTGTCGTAGCGCATTTGGCGCGCCAGCTCGGCGTGCCCCATCGCATCTTGCGCTGGAAGGGGAAGAAGCCGGCGACCGGATTGCAGCGGAACGCGCGCAAGGCGCGCTATCGGTTGCTTGCCGCGGCCGCCGAGCGGGCAAAGGCCTGCGCCATCGTCACGGCACATACCCTCGACGATCAGGCCGAGACCGTGCTCATCCGCATGAGTCGCGGCAGTGGCCTCGGCGGGCTTGGCGCCATGGCGCGCGAGGCGCCTCTTCCGGTCAGCGGTGACGCCGTGCTGGTGCGGCCGCTGCTCGAGATTCCGAAAGCACGCCTCATCGCCACGCTCGCGCGCGCCCGGGTCGAATTCGCCGACGACCCGTCGAACCGCGATCCGCGCTTCACCCGCGTGCGCCTGCGCGAGGTGATGTGTGCGCTCGCCCGCGAGGGGCTCGATGCGCGCCGGCTTTCGTTACTTGCGCGGCGGCTTCGGCGCGCGGAGGCGGCGATCGAGACGGCGGTCGATGTCGCGATGGAGCCCCTGTCTCAGGGACCGTGGTCGGATCGCGGGCCGATCGTGTTCGATGCCGACCAATTCGACCGCCTGCCCGCGGAGGTCGCCCTGCGGCTGCTCGGCCGCGCGATCGCACGCACCGGCGACGAGGGATCGATCCAACTCGGCAAGCTCGAGACACTGTACGAGGCGCTGAGGATGGCAAGCACAAGCAAGGCGTCGCGCTGGCGCCGCACCTTGGCGGGAGCGCTGGTCACCTTGGGCGGGACCAGGCTTGCGATCGAGCGTGCCCCGGCCCGCCGAGGAGGCGCCGCACGGTCTGTTAAGAGGCAGGATTTAGAAGGCAGGCAGGGGTGCCAAGCGCCCGCGTCACAACGGCGGTAAGATGGTAAAAGGAATTGAATTGGTTCCCTTGGCAGGAGCCCCCCCGGCACCTAGATTGTAACGATGCCGGCCCTGAATCGGCCTGTAAGTTGCCGTATGGACCGGCTGCGGTGCCGCCGGCAGCCAAGAAGGACACGGGATGAACGCCAATTTGCGCAATTTCGCCCTTTGGGTGATCATCGTTCTGTTGCTGCTCGCGCTGTTCACCCTGTTCCAGAACCCGGGACAGCGCACCACTTCCCAGGATATTTCCTTCTCCCAGCTGCTGACCGAAGTCGATCAGGGGCGCGTGCGCGACGTTCTGATCCAGGGACCGGAAATCCACGGCACCTTCACCGACGGGCGGAGCTTCCAGACCTATGCACCGAACGACCCCAGCCTGATCCAGCGGCTCTACGGCAAGGGCGTGTCGATCACCGCCCGCCCGCAGCAGAACGACGTGCCGTGGTTCGTGTCGCTCCTGGTCTCGTGGCTCCCATTCATCGCGCTCATCGGCGTGTGGATATTCCTGTCGCGGCAAATGCAGGGAGCGGGCGGCAAGGCGCTCGGTTTCGGAAAGAGCCGCGCCAAGCTGCTGACGGAGGCCCATGGCCGCGTCACGTTCGAGGACGTCGCCGGCGTCGACGAAGCCAAGCAGGACCTCCAGGAGATCGTCGAGTTCCTGCGCGATCCCGGAAAATTCCAGCGGCTCGGCGGGCGCATCCCGCGCGGCGTGCTGCTGGTCGGTCCGCCCGGCACCGGCAAGACGCTGCTTGCGCGCGCGATCGCGGGCGAAGCGAACGTTCCGTTCTTCACCATTTCGGGCTCGGACTTCGTTGAGATGTTCGTCGGCGTCGGCGCGTCGCGCGTGCGCGACATGTTCGAGCAGGCCAAGAAGAACGCGCCTTGCATCATCTTCATCGATGAGATCGATGCCGTCGGTCGTCACCGCGGCGCCGGCCTCGGCGGCGGCAATGACGAGCGCGAGCAGACGCTCAATCAGCTTCTGGTCGAGATGGACGGGTTCGAGGCGAACGAAGGCATCATCCTGATCGCCGCCACCAACCGGCCCGATGTGCTCGACCCCGCGCTGTTGCGGCCCGGCCGCTTTGACCGCCAGGTGATCGTGCCCAATCCCGACGTGGTCGGCCGTGAGCAGATCCTCAAAGTCCACGTGCGCAAGGTTCCGCTTGCGCCGGATGTCAATCTCAAGACCATCGCCCGCGGCACGCCCGGATTTTCCGGCGCCGATCTCATGAACCTCGTCAACGAAGCGGCGTTGATGGCAGCGCGGCGCAACAAGCGCATGGTCACCCAGGTCGAGTTCGAAGACGCCAAAGACAAGGTGATGATGGGCGCCGAGCGTAAATCGCTTGTCATGACGGAGGAGGAAAAGCTCCTCACCGCCTACCACGAAGGCGGCCACGCGATCGTCGCGCTCAACGTCAAGGCTACCGACCCCGTGCACAAGGCCACCATCATTCCGCGCGGCCGCGCGCTCGGCATGGTCATGCAGTTGCCCGAGCGCGACAAGCTCTCCATGAGCCTGGAGCAAATGACTTCGCGCTTGGCCATCATGATGGGCGGGCGCGTGGCCGAAGAGCTCGTCTTCGGCAAGGAGAAGGTCACCTCCGGCGCCGCTTCCGACATCGAGCAGGCCACCAAGCTTGCGCGCATGATGGTGACGCGCTGGGGTCTCTCCGAGGCGCTCGGCACCGTCGCCTATGGCGAGAACCAGGATGAGGTATTCCTGGGCTACCAGGTGGCGCGCCAGCAGAACGTCTCCGAGGAAACGAGCCGCAAGATCGACGGCGAGATCAAGCGCTTGGTCGAGGCCGGCTATTCCGAAGCCCAGCAAATCCTCGAGGAGAAGCGTCCCGATCTCGAGACCCTGGCCAAAGGCCTGCTCGAATTCGAGACCCTGACCGGCGACGAGATCAAGGACCTGCTCGCGGGCAAGCGCCCGACACGCGAATCGGTGATCGAGCCGACCACGCCGCGCGGTTCCGCTGTTCCGCCGGCCGGCAAGCCGCGCCCGCGTCCGGAAGCCGGTGGTCTGGAGCCGCAGCCGCAGGCGTGATCCGCTCCACCATTCTTTCGCTGCCAATGCCCGCCGCGAGGCGGGCATTGTGTTTTGTATTTTTGGCCGTCGGTGGTATGCGCGCCGTTAGCTCGCAAGCGCACGGTCGAGCGGCGTGCGCAATTTGCCGGCGGTGATGCGCTCGAAATACGCCGCGGCATCGGCGTGCCGGCCAGCGGCCTGTAGGCTGCGCAGATAGGTCTGGCGAAACAGGTCGTCCTGGGCATCGCTGCCGCCGATCGACGTCATCATCGGCATGACCGGATCGAGCAAGCGGGCGGCGCGGGCGCGATCTCCCGCCCCGAACGCGGCTGCGGCCTCGACGATCGGGCGGCCGGCGGCAGTCCACACCCGTTGCGCTTCCTCATCATTCGCCGCGCTGCGGGCGCGCACGCTGGCAAGGCCCGCTTCGACTGCGTCCAGCCGGCCGGCGCGCGCCAGCGCGTAGACGTAATGCGCATTCATGAACGGCATGAACGTCTCGGTCGCACGGCCAGCCACATGATCGGCGATCGAGGGCCATTGCCCATCCATCGCCGTGCCGGCCATCTCGATGCGCCAAAGCAATGCGATGGCGTCGAGCTGCTCGACCACGAAATCCGGGGTGATGTCCCAGATGTGCGCATGAAAGACGCGCAGTGCGGCGACCACGTCGAGCTCCTCGAGGCGCAGCAGCGCAAGGTGCCACGCGTCGTGCGAATGGATCGGCCGTCCGCACGTTGCGAGCAGCGGAAGGAAGGCCTCCATATGCGCGAGCCCCTCCTTCACTCGGCCTTGCCGGATCAGGACATGAGAGAGGGCGTGCTGCGCCCACGGGTTTCGCGGCTCGATGCCGAGCGCTCGTTCGGCACCGGCCTCAGCCGCGGCGTAGTCGTCGCACAGCTCGCTGGCGAACGCGGCCATCGCGAGAAAATCCGGGTCGTCGGCGTGCACGGGTTCGAGACGGTTCATGTGCGCGCGGAA
>JGI12053J15887_10000389_pt1 | contig 17629 bp, 19 predicted proteins | sample MedBloCAOM1_O3_FD_15887 | JGI IMG/M metagenome (IMG submission 15887)
CATTGCCAGCTCTGTCCTCACGGATATTTTGGATCGGCAGGTTTGAGACTACCGCATTTGCTGCGATCCGGCACTCCGCGGCTTCCGATCGACGCGCGCGATCGGCGCCAGGCCAAACCGACCAGATCGCCGGAGGCGACGCCGATCTATATCGCCTGCAAAAAGCTCTCATCGGAGACGCACGGGATACAGCGGTAGGTCAGCAAATCGAAGTTGTGACCTTGCGGCTCGATGAGGGCTAGTCTCATCGGCAAACCGCATTTGATGCAGGGCATCTCAATCGTGGTTTGAAAGCGCGTGCAGGTGGGCGTCGGCCGGGGTATTTGCAGCATCGTATCCTCGATTCCAAGGAGGAGACGCAACGCTACCACTCGGACCGGTTGGCCCAGCCCTTATTATGTCCGATTCCCGACACAATTGGAATGGGGTTGGCCGGCGCCCCACGCCCCTGAAAGCGGTTTCATTCCGAGGCTCTCTCGCAATCCAGATCCAAGATCAGCCGCACCACCTAATGGGAAGGTGCCCTCGAGCTTGGCGCCCAGCGGGCCGGATCACGTGACTTTTTGCGCCCTTTGTATAATCTGTTGCTTTTCAACGGGAGATTTCAAATGCGTAAGATCATGCTCGTTGCAGCTATGGCTCTCGCTTCCGAGGCCGCCCTTGCACAAGATTTGATCCCCTTCCAGATTGCCCAAGCGACGCCCCAAGCGGCGCCCGCGACACAACCGGCTCCAGCGCCGGCCGCGGCTGCCGCACCCCAAGCGACGGCTCCCGAGGCCACTACGCAGCCGACCGCTAAGCCCTCCAAACCCGTGAAAAAGCGCCAGGCGAAGCGGCGCGAAACCGATGAGGAAAAGGCCCGAAGGATTGCCGCGAAGTACGGCGTTTCCTGGTAGTTCATATATCGCTGTCTTGCGCGTAGGCGGATGGGCCACGGGCCGCGCGATGCGCGACCGGTTGATAGGCTTCGCGTCATGGCACCCTGGTAACCGGCGCAAGGCGCTCAAAACCCTCCGGCGCTGAAGCGAAGCGGTTGGACTACGTCATAGGCCGCTTTCGTCAGCGGCACCGCGTAGTCGACCGTTAGCGCGCCGAACGGCGAGGCCCAGGTCAGGCCCGCGCCGACCGAGGAGCGCACGACGTTGGAGTTGGCAAGCTGCAACGACTGCGTGGAGCCCGGAAACGTCGTCGGCCCATTGTAGCGAAAGACGCTGCCGGCATCGACGAAGGCCGTCGCCTTGAGACCGTACTCCTGCGGCACGCCAGGAATGTTACTCTGCAATTCCGCTGTCGTCGCCCAGTACATGCTGCCGCCGACATTATCCATGGTCGTGCCGGGGGTGAGGTCGCGCGGACCGAAGCCGTTGGGCGCGAATCCGCGCACCATCGTCGGGCCGCCGAAGAAGCTGTTGATCAGCGGCGCCTGCTTGCCGCCCCAGCCGGTGATGTAGCCGCCCTGGGCGCGCACCAGGCCGACCACGTCGTCGTTGAGCGCATGGTAATAGCGCACGTCTTCCGTGGTGCGCAGGAAGTTCACATCGCCGCCGAGTCCGGCCAGGTCCTGCGAGAGTTGCGATTTGAATCCGCTGGTCGGGTTCTTCGTATTGTCCAACGTGTTGTAGGTGACGGTGTTGCCGACGGCGGAGACCCATGCGGGCCCTGCGGCCGCGGCCTGCTGAATTGGTAGCGACGGCGCTGCGGTCAACGTGCTGGGGGAGAGCGTGACATTCTGGTTATAGAGCGAGTAGCGGTACTGCACGCCAAGCTGCTCGGTCAGCGGCGTGCCGAACTGCACGGTCGCGCCATAGATGTCGCTGCCGTAGGACTGGTAGGGGCTCGCCTGATTTTGTCTACCGTAAAGCTCGATGCCTGCCGAAACGCGGGTGCCGAGGAAATACGGCTCCGACGCCGACAGGTCGATCCCGCGCGCGTATTGGCCGTAGGTCACGGAGGCGCTGAGCGTTTTGCCGCTGCCCAGAAAGTTGCGGTCGCCCACTTTGACCTCGGCGAGAAGGCCATCGGTCGTCGAGTACCCTCCGGAAATCGCAAACTCGCCGGTCGATTGCTCCGCAACTTCGACATCGAGCACAACACGATCCGGCGCTGAGCCTGGCAGCTTCGAAATCTTGACGGTCTTGAAGTAGTTCAGATTCTTCAGACGCCGCTCGGCGCGATCGATCAGAGTCTTGTTGTAAGCGTCGCCTTCGGCAATATCGAATTCGCGCCGGATCACGTAACCGCGGGTGCGGGTATTGCCGTGGATTTCGATGCGCTCCACATAGGTTCGCGCTCCCTGTTCGATCACGAAGGCGACGTCGATGCGCTGTGCGGCGGCATCGCGCGCAACGCGGGGCGCCGCTTGCGCGAAGGGATAGCCGAGTTTCGCCATCTCGATCGCGAGAACTTCGTTTGTCTTGTCAAGTGCACCGCCGTCAAACACCGCGCCAGGTCGCGCCACAAGCAGACGCCTAAGTTTTTCGGAATCCAGCCGCGGTACATTGCAGACGATATTGATGTCGCCGAAATGATAAAGCGGGCCTTCATCGATCGAAAACGTCAGCGCAAAGCCTTTGGTCGTGGGGTCGTATTCTGCCTTGGCAGACGTAACGCTGGCGTCGGCATAGCCCTTGCTGCGATAGTACAGTCGCAGCTGCTCGCGATCCTCGGCGACGCGGTCGGGGTCGTAGACGTCGCCGCCGGTCAGAAAGCTCAGCACATTGGTTGCGGAGGTCTTGATGACGGCGGCAAGCTGCCGCTTGCCGAATACCCGGTTGCCGACGAAGTCGATCTGCCGCACCGTCGTCTTCGCGCCCTCCGTCACCACATAGACGAGGTCGACGCGGCCGTCGCCGCGGCTGATGATCTGCGGCACGACGCCGACATCGTCGCGCCCGACATGCCGGTACGCTTCCATGATGCGGCCGGCATCGGCCTGCACTACGGCGCGCTGCAGGGTGCCGCGCGGCTTCGATTGGACGACGGCACTAAGCTCGGTGTCTTTTATCTTCTTGTTGCCTTCGAACGCGACGCGGTCGAGCACGGGGGCCTCGGAGAGATGCACGATCAGCCGCTCACCGGCGCGGTCGATCGTAACATTGTCGAACAGACCGGTTGCCACTAGCGCCTTCAGCGCCGCATCGCGCGCGGCTTCATCGAACCGTCCATCGGGCGCGGCATGGAAATACGAACGCACCGTGTCGGCGTCGATGCGGCGATTGCCCTCAACAGTGATGGTCTCGCGCCCTTGCGCTGCGGCCTCAATGGCAAGCGCCGGCGCAGAAAACAGCGCGAGCGCGGCGACCAGCAGCGCACCCGCTGCAACCGACAGGCAGCATCGCCGGCCTGGCGCCCTGTATTGCCTGATCACTTCCCGCCTGTTTCCCATTTGACGAGGTGCGATCGAACTGCCCGCGCCGGGCGAAAGAATGTCGGGGGTAAGGTCAGTTGCGGGCTTAAACGTTGACGGTTTGCCATAATTTCGACGCAACGCCGAACCGCGTGTTCCCAGAATTGTCGTATAGCCGCTTCAAATACTCCCTAGCCATTGAGCCGAAACGTTCGCGCTGCCATGCATCGCATGCGCGAATGCGCTTGCCAGGAGCATCACATGCGCTACGCAGCAATCGCTGCCTCACTGTTTTTGCTGATCCAGCCCGCGGATGCTGGGGTCGCCCCGGAGATCGATCCGCGCGCGTCGCTCAGCGTCGTGCAGCAATGGATCTATAATTACCGGGCCAAGCCCGACTACGCCCACGTGCCCGCCGCGGTGCGGGTGCTGTTTCACTCGCAGAGCTTCAAGGAGCCGGAGAATTCCGGCATCTATCTCGGCTTCATTGCCGGCGCGATCGGGTCGAACTCTGCCAAGGCCGAGCAGCTCGTCAACAGCTTCTTTCCGGTGCGTCCCGAAGACGAATGGGTGATCGTCCGCGCCACCGCCTATTCGGGGTTGCCGGACTGGCGGAATTTGCTGCGCAGGATCGCGCCTAAGATGCCCGGCCGCAGGGTGATGATCGACAGCTACCTTGCCGGCACGTTGCCGACCTTGACCTCCATCCCGCTGGAAGAAACAACGCCCGGCATGCTCGACAAATTGCGGGGCGTCTTCACCAAAAACCCTTTTGCCAAAGAGGACAAGAAGCTGAACACGGCGCTCACCTTTGCCGGCAATCAGGATCTGCTGGATACGTTGTGGGGATATTATTTCGCGACCGGCTCGCACGCTCCGATCCTGCGCATCATGCAGATGCTGCCCTGGGTCAAGAGCCGTGACACTGTCGACAAGCTGACGGTCGGCAGCATGGCGCGCTATACGCTGGCGAGCTACGCGGTCCGCGATGCCGGACTGCGCGAGTTTCTCCGCAGCGAGCTTGCCGGGCAGCCGGCGGCAATCAAGGCTCCGCTCGCCGAGGTGATCGAAGCCGCCGACACCGTGCAACTCGGCGCGGTTCGCAAGGATGCGCTCGCCGCCGTGGAAGAACTCAAGACCAAGGGGTCGGATAGCAGGCGTAACCTCGACTTCTGGGGCCAGGTCGGCGTCGGCGCGGTCGCGCTCGGCTGCGTCTCTGCGGCGGCGCTTGGCCAGGTCGCGGTCGGCATTCCCTGCGTGATCGGCGGCTCGGCGTCACAGGGCCTGCTGTCATTCTGGGAAAAGCAGCAGTGATTGAGTTCGCGCAGACAACTCTAGGGATACCGGCTTCCCACGGCTTAACCGAATGACGGCGAAGGACGTCGACGGCAGGGAAATCAGCGCGAAGACGCGCTTCGCGCTTTTGCCCGGCCATGACGGAACAAGAGTAATCACCTTACGTTGCGGCGATACTATCGGCAGTCGCGGATTTATCGATTGTCGACCGGCCTCCGGGCGTGTTTCGAAACAGGGTGTTTCGGCTGATAGGCATAGGCGCTGCTGCTGGCGCTGCCGCCGCCCTCCGGGAACGGATTCTCGTAACAACTGCCGCCGCGGCCGGAGGACATCGCCTGGCACTGCTCCAGGCTGGTATAGCCGCAGCCTCGCATGCCGGAGGTCACGTCATGGCGGCAATAGTCAACCGAGGCGGCCCCCGCGGGCGTGGTCGTCGTGAAAAAAGCCAGCGCGCAAAACAGCGCGGCAGGCGCGGCGCTGACTTTCAAAGTGTGTTTCGCCTTCATCCCGTTCTCTCTCTGTGTTTCTGCGTTCGCGTGAATCGCGTAGCGCACATGGGATGTCGAGCATCGCTTCGCCATCGGCATAAAAGAAAAGTGAAAGAACGCTGCGGCGCGTGATCAACATTCGAGAGGTATGCTGTCACGCTGCTGCATCCCTCGTTCAATTTGAATGCATGGCGCCGTCATGCGAATGTCATGCGATGATCTGCTCGAAAATGGAGTCCGACTTTGAGCAGCGAGCATCGCATGATGCTGTTAGCCCGTGCATGTTTAGCTTCGCAGAAAAATTCAAGCAACCTGCGCAAGGCAGGTTGCTATCGCCGCATCGCGAGTTAGGCCGCGAACAATATGGCCTTATTGATTCTCAACCGGGGTCTTGGTGCGACCTATCCCGCTTTTTGAAAGCGGATGCTTCGGTTGATAGGCGTAGGCGCTGCTGGTCAGGAGTGGATCGCGATAACAAGTGCCGCCGCGTCCGGAGGACATCGCCTGGCATTGCTCCATCGTCTCGAAGCTGCATGAGCGCATTGCGGAACTGACGTCCTGGCGGCAATATTCATACTGAGCCGCCGCCGCAGGCGTTGCCATCGCAACGTAAGCCAGCGCGAACAACGCCGTTGCTGGCGCGGCGGTCATTTTCAAAAGCTGTTTCATCTTTTCTCCCTGTATTGGCTTTAGCCCCGAAGTCGACACATGGGATGCCGGTTACGCCTGCGCCATCGAGTCGAAAAAATAGCAATGGCATTCTCTCCAGCGTTCGAGAGAAGTTCGAAAACCACCGCGGTAGGGCCGGATTGAAGTATGATCATCATTCAAACGGCTGACACCGGGCGACGCGACACAAGCACACGAATTCTTGAGCTTCGCGGCTGGCGGCTGAACTCTCGCGGAGCGGGAAAGCGGATGGCAGGTATGCGTTGCGCGCCAAAGCGAACCCTGGCTATCCCGCGTGATTCGCCGGATTTTATCGAGCTATCGCGAGCTTGGCCCGCCCGCGCCGACGGAGTTGCGGGCAAGCAGGCCTTGTAGCCTTGCGGAAATAGACCTTAAAGTCGCATCAAGCTGCGCCAACGTGCCGGCGATCGATCGACTTCGGGGGGATAGGCTAACCATGACTTCCAGACCGCAATTACCGGATCGTACGCCACGCGCGAAGGGCGTGCCGACCGCACTCGACGGTCTCCTGGTCGTGGATTTCACCCGAGTCGTCGCCGGTCCTGCCTGTACGCAAACGCTCGCAGATTTCGGCGCCGAAGTCATCAAGATCGAGAATCCGGATGGCGGCGATGATACCCGAAGCTACGAGCACGCCGATCTCGCCGGCGAAAGCGCTGCCTTCATCAGTCTGAATCGCAACAAGCGCGGCATCGCTCTTGATCTCACCAATCCCGAGGCCCGCGACGTCGCACGGGAATTGATCGCGCGGGCAGACATCGTGGTGGAAAACTTCTCCGCCGGCGTGATGAAGAAGTATGGCCTCGACTATGCGTCGGTCGCGCCGACCAATCCCCGCCTGATCTATTGCTCGATCTCGGCCTACGGCCGCCAGGGGCCGTTTGCATCCCGTCCTGGCTTCGATCCGATCACGCAGGCCGAAAGCGGATTCATGTCGCTGAACGGCTTTCCTGATGGGCCGCCGGTGCGGACCGGGCCGCCCGCGATCGACATGGTGACGGGCATGGCAGCCTGCAACGCCATCCTGATGGCGCTGTTCGCTCGCGATCGTCTTGGCCGTGGCCAGCATGTCGAGGTGGCGCTGTTCGACATTGCGGTGGCGATGACCGGGTTTTACGGAATGGCCTATTTGATGACGGGTATGAATTTCAGCCGTCAGGGCAATTCGCCGAACGGGTCTCCCTCCGTCGGCGTCTACCATGCGTCGGACGCGCCGTTCTATATCGCCTGCGCCAATGACCGGCTGTACCGCCGCCTCGTCATCGAAGTGCTTGGCCGGCCTGATCTCGCCAGCGGCGAATTCGCCGACCGGCGTTCGCGAACGGCCAACAAGGAGAAACTGCGCGCGATACTCACCGGGATTTTTGCGCAAGACCTTCGCGAAAACTGGGTGGAAAAGATGAAGGCGGCCAATATCCCCGTCGGTTATCTTCGTACCGTTGAAGAGGCTTTCAACTCGCCGGAAGTGCGCGAGCGCCATCGTGTGAGCCAGATCCCGCACCCGGCCGCCGGCTCCGTCCCCAATATCGAATCGCCGCTTCGTCTCGACCTTACACCCGCCGCCGACCCCATCGCCGCGCCGTTGCTGGGCGAGCATACCAAAGAAGTTTTGCGCAAGACGCTGGGCTATGACGATGGTCGCATCGCAGCGCTTGCCGAGGCGGGGGCATTTGGGACGCCAGGGAGCAACGTCGCAACGGACTTATCGGTTCGCACCGGTTCGGCTAAGGTGGCGGGACAATGATGGGGACGCTATGGCCATGATCTCCTTTCTTGTCATCCCGGTAGTTCTCTATCTCATCGTTTCGCTTCGCGTGCTGAAGCAATATGAGCGGGGGGTAGTGTTTCTGCTTGGCAAATTTGCCGGCGTCCGCGGGCCGGGACTGACGCTGATCTTCGTGCCGATCCAGCAGATGGTGCGGGTCTCCCTACGCACCGTCACCATGCAAATCCCTTCGCAAAAAATCATCACCAAGGACAATGTTTCGATCGATATCGCGGCGGTCGCCTACTATCACATCACCGATCCGGAACGGGCTGTGATCGCGATCGAGAACGTCTACAACGCGATCAATCAGATCAGCCAGACCACCGTGCGCAATGTGGTCGGACGCTTCAGCCTCGATCAATTGCTGTCGGATACCGCCCGCATCAACGACCAGATCAAGAACGTCATCGACCAGCACACCGAGCCGTGGGGCACCCAGGTGACGGCGGTCGAGATCAAGGACATCACGCTGCCTGAGAATATGCAGCGGGCGATGGCCAAGGAAGCCGAGGCCGAGCGCGAGCGTCGCGCCAAGATCGTCGCCGCCGAAGGCGAATATCAGGCAGCGGTCAAGCTTGGCCAGGCCGCCGACATCATCACGCAACATCCCGTCGCGCTGCAGCTCCGCACCCTGCAGACCATGGCAGAAATCTCGGTCGAGAAGAACTCCACCATCATCTTTCCCGCACAGTTCATGACGACGGTGCAGGAGGCGATCACGCTGCTATCCAAGGACTCGGCGTCAAAGTAGCTCGATGTACAGGCCACAGCAGCCGCTGTGGTCTGCTTTCCTCTGTCCTGTGACGCTAATCAAATTAGGCCGCGTCCGCGTGTGTGCTTCGCGGCGGCGGACCCGCGAACGGAACGAGCAAAAGTCCCAGCAGCGCCGTCATGGCGAGCAGCGCCCAGGCCTCGTTGGCGCTAAGGGCAAACGCCGCCTTCTCGACCATGGGACGAAGATAGGCTTCAACGGTGGCGTCCGAGACGTCAGGCGGCCGGTGCATGAACAACTTCAGATCGAGCCCGACGGCCTGCGCCGCGCTGATGTCGCCTGCGATCAGCCGGTCGCGCAGGGCTTCGGCGTGTCCGCCCGTGCGCCCATAGAGGATGGTATCGATCAGCGCAATGCCGATCGCGCCCCCAAGATTTCGCATCAGGTTGAACAGGCCGCTGGCATCGGGCACCTGGGCTTCGCGCAACGCGCCCAACGCGAGCCGTGTCGGCGGCAACAAGCAGAACATGATCGCGACGCCGCGCAACACTTGGGGCCAGAACATCTCGTCGAAATCGGCGACGCGGCTCTGGAACGCGCTGCAACCCAGGCCGAGCGCGAACAGACCGAAACCCGCGGCCGATAACCAGCGAGGATCAAATCTGCTCTCCAGTGCGCCGGCAATCGGCGCGGTCACCAGTTGCGACACCCCGGTGACAAGCATGATGGTGCCGATTTCAAATGCGTCGTGACGTCTGATGTAGGCGAGGAAGACCGGCATCAAATAGACCGAGCCGAACAATCCAACCCCGAGACAGAAACTCAACGCGCAACCGATCGCAAACGAACGATTGTTCAGCGTCGACAGCTCGACCACGGGATGTTCGGCCTTGAGCGTTCTCACCGCAAAGACGGTTGCTGCGCCAGCACTCAGCAAGAACAGAACGGAGCAGAGGGGAGAAAGCCAGCCATCATGCGGAGCTTCCTTCAGGCCGATCTCCAGGCTCGTGAGCGAGATGGCCAGCAGCCCAAGAGAAAAGCCGTCGAGGGTAGCCAGATNGGCGAAACGAGGCCTCCCACCTGGTAGCAGGAATGGCGTGGCGGTTGCCGCGANGACGCCGGGGACGACGTTGATCAGAAACAACCAATGCCAGGACCAGGTCTCGGTGATCCAGCCACCGACCACCGGCCCGACCGTGGGCGCCAGCACGGCCATAATGCCTGCCATCGTGGTGGCGACGGGATGCAAGCGGATCGGAAACAGCAAGAAGACGCCGGAGAACACGGCCGGAATCAACGTACCCCCGGCGAAACCTTGAAGCACGCGGAAGCTGACCAGCATCAGAAAATTGCCGCTGAACGCGCAGCCGATGGAGGCGAGGGTAAAGAGGCTGATCGCGATCGCGAACAACCACCGCAACGTCAGCACGCGCGTAAACCACCCGGTCAGTGGGATGGCGATGATCTCGGCGATCAGATACGCCGTTTGAATCCAGCTCATCGCATCCCGCGATATTGCGAGCGCGTCCTGGATCGTGGGTAGCGAAGTTGCGACGACCTGAATGTCGAGGATCGCCATGAACATGCCGAGGCACATCAGGACGAAGCCTGACCATGTGGCGATACGGGCCTCCGGCTCAATCAGCCGCCCACTCACTGTGTGCCGCGCGCAATCGTCTCGCGGGACGCGGCGAGAGCGCAGTTTTCAGCTCGTATGCGGATCGCGAGTACCGCAGCGTTGAGGACCGTGAAGACGGTGGCCAGCAACGGGAGATTCAGTACCAGCGGAAGTAGGGCGATCTCGCCGGCAACCACCGCGTAGTTTGGATGCGACAGCAATCGATAGGGTCCCGCCGACACCAGGGGTTGTTCTGGCTGAACAATGATCCGCGTCGTCCATCGCGAGCCGAGCGTCCACATCACCCAGAAACGAAAACCCTGCAAGATGAGATAAAAGAGCAAAGCAACGATACTCACTGGTTGATCGCGTCCAAATACCCAGAGCGATATCAACCACGCTGCGTGCACGGCGACGATCAGCGGATAGTGCGTGGCTGCCACCTCGACGGCGCCGCGGGCCAGCAGCTTGTTAGTGTTGCAGCGTGAAACGACGAGTTCTCCGGCGCGCTGCAGCGTGACAATCCCGAGAATGAATTCAGCTGATGTCACGCGGCGTGCCGCAGCGCGACGCAGCTTGCGGTGAAGCCGGGTCCGAGCGCAGTCAACAGCGAGCGCGCCGGCATCCCCTTCGCACGGACTTGTTCAAGCACGAACAGTATGGTTGGGGACGACATGTTGCCATAGTCCGCGATAACTTGCCGTTCGTGGTCGAGCGTACCTTGGTCGAGCGCAAGCGCAGTCTCCAGCGCACTGACAACCTTGGCGCCGCCGGGATGGCAGATGAAGCGGTCGATGTCTGCCATCGAGAGCTGCATACGTGCCAGAATCTGCACCACCGCGGGGTTGAGATGCGAGGTCACGAAATCGGGGATGGTACGGCGGAAGATAACTCCAAACCCTTCCGGATCAATACTCCAGCCCATGATGCCGAGCGTATCGGGCCAAAGGTGCTCGCCGGTATTCTCGATCTGCGTCGCCCCGCCATCGCCGGCGCGCAATACGATCGCGGCAGCGCCGTCGCCAAACAGGCTGATGGCAACGATGTTGGCTTTGGTAAGTTCGTCGTGGCGAAGCGCAAGCGAGCAGAGTTCGATCGTCACCAGCAGCACGTTGGTACCTGGTCGCGCTTGGGCAAGGCGGGACGCGATCGAAAGGCCCGAGGCCCCGCCCGCGCACCCGAGGCCAAACACGGGCACACGCGTCACGTCGGACCGGAAATTCATTTGACGGGCAACCCGCGCCTCTAGGCTCGGCGTTGCGATTCCGGTGGAGCATACGGTGACGACGGTATCGATATCGCCGCCAGCGAGGTGTGCACTTGCCAGCGCTTTTCCGGCGACGTCGACGAACAGCGCCTCGGCCCCTTCGAGAAAGGCCTCAGTGCGTTCCGGCCAGCCTCGCGATTCGAGATACCAGTCGAATGGTTTCACGCCGTGACGCTTGATAATTCCGGTATTCCTAAAAATGCTGGAGAACCGTTCGAATTCAGGAAAACGGGCCCCGAACCCATCCCATGCCGCGGCCAGAACATCCTTCTGCAAAAATACGTGTGGAGGCACCGATGTCGCCAGGGAGACCAGGGCAGCCTTGGGCATCGCGAGGACTCTCCTGCCGCTTGCGTTACGATAGGGAACATCGACGCGGGCGGTTTATTTCGGCGCTCGCAAAAAACATTTGGTCGAATGGGTCACTTAAATGTGAACCTAGCCCGCCATAATGTATCGAAGCGATCTATTGGCGGCGGCGATGCACGAGATGCAGAGACAATCTTTTCAGGCGAGCGACGTCCGCGAACGTCAGCAGTGTCAGTGAGATCGCGCGGGCCGCCTACACAAGATGGATTCCGCTGATAGGGCGAGAACCGAAGCCAATGACGGCGAATTACAGGCAGGCGGTGGTCGACGACGTCCTCGATCTGCTGGAAGCGGGTGGCCGGCCGATTGCGCTGATCGAGTTAATTCCCAAGACCGGCAAAGCAAAAGGGCCCGCATCACGCCGGGGCCCGGACGTTGAAGGGTACATCCGCCCTTCAACCCGAAAATGTGCTATTTGCCGCGGCTGCTGCCGGCGGCATTGTCGGTGGCCGGGTTACGCGCAACGCCCTTGTTGGTCGGGGCCTTCGTTATTGCGGAGCCGGTCGTCATGCCAGGCTTCATGTTGGACTTGGTGGCATCCGGGCCGGCGGTGCCTTCGCTCGACGCGCCGGGAGCTGGCTGCGTTTGTCCTGATGCGATCGCCGACGCTCCGAACAGTGCGGCGACCACGAGGGCTGAGATAGCGAGCTTGGATCGCATGGCAATCTCCTCCTTGGATTTAATGATGTGGGAAGTGAGAACTTGCCACGCGGATTTGGGTTCCGCGCCGGGCACTGGCTTTCGGCGCAAAATCCGCCCGCTCCTGCGCCGCTCAGAATATCATCCGCGGCCAGCGCCGCGCATAGTCTGCTCACTAAACGGTACCCACCCCCCGGATCAAATCCGAGGGCCTGCTTTGTGGGTTGACGCTATTTGCTGAAGGGCTGCGTCCCGCCCTTCGACGCGAATGGGTACTACTTGCTGCCGCTGCTCTTGCCGGCGTTCTTATCGGCGCCGGGACCCACATTACCCTGGCCGGACGTATTAAGTGCATCGCCCTTGCTGGAGCGGGAACTCATTCCGGTAGTTGTGCCGGACTTCATTTTGCTGGTTTTCATCTTGCCAGACTTCATCTTGCCAGACTTCATCTTGGAATGGGTGGCGCCTGGTCCCACGTTGCCTTCGCTCGATGCGCCGGGAGCCGGTTGCATTTGTGCCGACGCAATCGCCGTCGCTCCCAACAGTGAGGCGACCGCAAGGGCTGATATGGCAAGCTTGAATCGCATGAGAAATCTCCTGCGCTGGATGAATGATGCGGGAGTCAAAACCGGCGACGCGGATTTGAGTTCCGGACTGAGTCCTCACTTTTCGCGCTGGTCCTGTCGGCTCCATATGGCATACCGATGGAACCCGGCGGCTGAGAATCGCATTAACTTGCGCGAGAAAAGCACGGAAAGGTCCGGTCGCGATGCCCAGGGAAAACGATTTGGAAGGTGTGCAAGATCAAGGCGGCAAACATGGCGGGCAGAAGGGCATGCCGAAGCCTGAGCCCAAACCTCCTCATGGTCCCGATCAAGGTATCGTGCGCGATGAGCGGGGGCAGGAGCAGCCGCGAGACAAGGAGCGCGCCCAGCAAGTCAGCCGAACGGATACTGGCCGACGCTGAAGACCTCGATCAGTGCTGAAGCAAGTGATCGCCGGCCCGACCGAAGGAAGAGCCATGTCACCACGCTTGGCGGTACGGTAGTGCAATCGGCCGTGTGGAAAGGCGGCCTTTCGATCCTTTGCGCGGTTGATGCGTTCGCAATAGGTGCGGCACTGGCGTTCGGGATACGGCCACGGATAAAGACGCCGTTCCGGAAATGTGCTAACCCTCAATTTATCGGAGGATGGCAATATGATTGAACCGAAACTGGAAGTTCCGGCCGAATTGCGCGATTTGGCCGAAAAGACGATTGATCAGGCGGAAAAAGCGTTCGGGATGTTTTTCGAGGCCGCAAGTAAATCGATGGCATCGATTCCGAGCCCGGGAACGGATATTTCCAAGCAGGCTCTGTCGTTCACCGAGCAGAATATGAAGGCTGCGTTCGATCATGCACGAAGACTGGTTCACGCAACCGATCTTCAACAAGCCATGCAAATTCAATCGGAGTTTCTGAAGAGTCAGTTTACCAATGCCGGCGAACATATGAGACAGATCACCGGCGGGGTCATGTCTGCCGCGAAAGATGCGTCGAAAGGCAAACCCTAAGGCCCGCGGGCAGGTCGGTGGATATCCGGGAGATGAATAATTCGTTGCCCACAAAATAGTCTTGCATGGAATTACGCCGTGGATTTCAATCGCAGCGCAGGTCCATGACGGGCCACCGGGTGCAGCCACTCGCCGTCTGTCATCTTTTCTGCTGATCCCTGTCGGCTAAAACCGGCAGGGATTTGCATGTGGGCCGTGAGCTTCAGCTAAACCGTAGGCGGATTGCATCAAGCACAATTCCGTTTGGCCGGGCGGTCCATGCCTCGCCAGAGGCAACCGGCATGGCCTTCGTCAATGTTCCGGTGCTGACAATCTCGCCGGCCGCAAGCAGCGGATTGACGGGATCGCCCGCCAACAAGCTAACAAGATGGCGCAGCGCCGAGAGTGGGCCGCCCAGCACGTTTTCGGCCTGGCCGCGGTCGACCAACCGGCCGTCGCAATGCAGATCGATCTCGAACGCAGATAGCGTCCGCTGCCATTTTGCCACGTGCGGCGCGAACCGATGGCGCGGGCCGATCAAGAGCGCCCCGTGCACGCCGTTGGCAGCAACCGTATCGGCTGCGGAAAATTTCCATCCGGGGTAGATCGACTGCACGATCTCGAAGCCGAGCGCGACCCATCCAATACACGACAACAACGCCGTCTCGTCCATCTGCGCGGAAGGCGCCTCCGTCAGGCCAAACACGATCTCAGGCTCGATGCGCGGCTCTGAAAATGCCACCAACGGCAGGGCTTCGACGGTGGCAAGATCATACACGGTGCGGTCGAAAACATAGCCCCAGATCGGCGCATAGACGCCGTATTGCTCCCATATCGTGCGATTGGTGAAGCCGATTTTGCGTCCCAGCGCCTTGGCGCCGCCTGCCTCGTACATTTGCCGCACCAAGGGCGTCACGCGGTAGGCGTCATCGACGCTCAGGCCCCGAGGGCGCGAGGAGAAGGGTGGAATTTGCTGGGTGCCACCAAGCGCCGCGAACGCTTCGGCCGCGATGGACTTAAGGGCATCAACATTTTCGCCTTGATCCTGAATTTGTCCAGAAAACACCTGCGCTCGCATCCGATGCCCTCCTTCGACACCAAAGCAATTACGCTATTCGCCTGCAACCATGCAATGGGCCGGGCGATCACCTACGCGAATCGATGGGCGAGCAAGCAGACGACAGGGCCGCCCTTGGCGGCCCTTGGCATGTCCCAAGAGGAGGCGGCGAAATGGAACGAACGCTGGCGTGTCCCGTTGACCCGCAGCCAGGAAAGGCCGCCATGCAACGCATCAAACATCCGCCCCTTCGCAACAAGATCAACCTGGCAGAGCCGACTGAGGTTCGCGCATGGACGCGGCGGCTCGGCATCTCCGCTGATGCATTGAAGGCCATCATCGACAAGGTAGGTAACTCCGTCGCGGTCGTGACCAAGGAGATTGATCTCCAGCGGGCAAATCATCAGGCATCGCCGGCGACGGTCCAGAGCCCACCCGCCGAAGACGAATTGCCGACGCCAGCTTGAACTTGAGAGTGAAGCGGCTGGCTCGGCCGCAGCCCGACCGATGCGCTGCACCCAAAACAAAATCGCCCCGCCAATATGGCGAGGCGATTTATTCGCTCGGGCTTAGTTATACTTGAACTGCGGCATCGCCTTCAGTTGATCCTTGGTCGCATTGTAGACCGCATGATCGGGATACCACTTCTCGTCCGCCGCACGCTGGGGCCGATTGGCGCGGTTGGCTTCGCCGACCGTGGATTTGTCGGCGGGCGTGGTGGTCGTCGATGAAGTGCGAACGGGTTCATTGACCCATTTCAACTTCTCCATCGGCACTGCAACGTAGTGTTCGCCCATGCCGAGAAAGCCTCCGACGCCTAGCACGACGTTATCGACTTTGCCGGACTTGTCGACGATCACCTCCTCGATCTCGCCGATCTTCTCGTTGTTGTCGTTGTAGACGTTAACGCCGATCAACTTCGAAGCCCGCCACTGGCCGTCCCTGTGGACAGCCGTATTGACGTTGGAGCGATCGGTGGTGGGGTTCTGCGCAAAGGCCGTACCGGTCAAAAGAATAGTGCCGAGCAATGCAGCTGCTAGATATTTCGATTTCATTTTATCCTCCAGATTGGTGTTTACGGTGATTGTATTGTGGGCCGAACGGGCAGGTCAGTCAGTGGTGCAGCAGCATGATCAGGATGATCAGCGGGATCGGTATTCCAAGTAGCCACAGAAGAATCGGCATGGGTTCTCTCCTTTCTGTTTGGTTTGATGAGGTTAACGACGTAGTGCTCTGGTGCCCCAAGTACCGTCTCGAAGGCCTCCGCCTTCGGTCGCTGCCAACGTCGCCGAGAAAGCGCCGATGAAAAGCGAAAGTGTCAACCAGATCGCCATCTGCATCGCGGCTTTGCGGGCTTTATCGAGATCGGCCTTGACCTGCGTGATTACGTCGCTGACGCGTTTGTCCGCGTCGGCCTGGCTGAGACCGGTTCGCGCAGCGACCACCTTCGCGAGATAGCTGCGATCGGCTGCAGAAGGTTCGCCGCCATTGCGGAAGTCGGCGGTAAGCAGACGAACCAGTTCACGGCGCGTTTCGCCAATATTGGCGGTGTTTTCTGTAGTGGGATTATTGGGCCGCAAAAGCATATCGACGTAGCCATCCATCGGACCCGTCGCTTGCGGAGAGCTGGCCGTCTGCACCGCGCCTGAAGTCGCACCGGCAAGCAGCGACGTAGCAGGAGAGGCGAGAAGGATCGCGCCAAGCACGGAAGCCAATGCCCACGCCAGGAAACCATGTGCGGTATCGCGAAAAAGAACCTCGGTGGACTGAACGCCTAACCATCGGTTGCGCAGCCGCCCCGCGAGATAGCCGCCGACGGCCGACGAGATCATCGCCATCACGATGAAGTAGAGGCCGGTGCCGATCTCGAAGGTCGTGGCCGAAACGCCGGAATTGGCCCAGGGCGATACCACGGAGAATCCGAGCCCCGCGCCGAGGGACAACAAAACCAAGGTCAACGCTAAAGAAGCAATTGCGCCAGCCAGAACGGCGGCCCAGGAGACTCCCGGCACTGACGGCTCCATAGCCTCGTCTATTACAACCTCCTCGACTATTCCAACGGGGCGCATCACCTGTTCCATAAGTAAATCCTCCCAGTATTTTTTGAACTTGATGCCGGGGAAATGTTGGAACGAGGAAAAAGTTCCGAGCAGGAAACTTGATCTGGATTGGGAACAGCAATCGCGCTCTGACGTTCTCCACCGGCATTCACACATCAAATGGAGGACTTCATGAACACTAAATTGCTGGCCACCGCGACGATTGCCGCCGCGCTTTCGCTTCCGCTAGCTGCGCACGCGCAAGACGGTGTTGCCGCGGGCGCCACGACAGGCGCCGTCACAGGTGCAGTCGTCGGCGGTCCGGTCGGAGCCGCAGTCGGCGCCGGCGTTGGTGCCGTTGCCGGCGGCATTGCCGAGGATACGCGGCCGCGCTTCCGCAGCTATGTTTCGGAGCGCCATGTTCCGTCCTATCGCTACGAACGCGAAGTTCGCGTCGGCGCGGATCTGCCGTCGAGCGGCGTCACCTATTACGAAGTGCCGCGCGAATACGGCGTGACCAAATATCGCTACACGGTGGTCAACGACCGTCCGGTGCTGGTCGATCCCTCCACGCATCGGATCGTTCAGGTTATCGATTAAACCAGTCTCCAACGGCCCCACCTCGGTGGGGCCGGTGCCTTTACAATTGAGGCTCGGCCATGACAATTGAGGCTCGGCCATGCCGGCACTGTTCGCCTATTTGATCGCGGTTGGCCTTCTTTTGGGAGGAGGTTATGGCGCGTTGAGCTGGCTCGCCGCGCCGGAGTCGGTGAAAGTTGTGGCCAAAGCAAAGCCAAAGCCGCCCCCTC
>JGI12053J15887_10000390_pt1 | contig 17617 bp, 17 predicted proteins | sample MedBloCAOM1_O3_FD_15887 | JGI IMG/M metagenome (IMG submission 15887)
AGCAGGCAGCTATTTCGTGGCATTCGACGCGCGAGATGCCCGGTACTGCGTGCTTAAGCAGTTCGAGCCGGCCTTGAGTCTCTATGCCTAACACACCCTATCGGAAAGCCTGACGAGGACTGACAAGTCACGCGCCGCTTAATCGAATTCTTCAGCGAACCGGACTTCGCAGCGCGTTGTCGTGTAATCGCCCGAGAAGAAAGGTTTGAGTTGCGGCAGGATTGTCTTCTGTAGGATGTCGCTGCTTTCATACGCGCGCATCGCCGCCTCGTTTTCCCACAGGCTCATCGTATATCCGGCATCGGCATCATCGCTAGCGTGGGCCAGCCATCGTCCCCTCAAGCCCGGGATCTTGCCGGCCTTCGCCATGGCATCCTTGTAGGCACGTTCGTACGAATCCCATGTTCCCGGCTTCAGCTTGCCGTGAATGATACGCAACATCATGGCTTCCTCCCTATTTTGCGCGGCCCACGACGTGACCATCAGGTTACCCTGGCGCGGGCTCGACATAGCTGAGGCTTTGGGGCCTCATACAAATCTATTCGATGGCCCCTAGTTTCGTGTACTCTAGGGTTGCCACTACGGCGGCGTATACGTCATGCGTTATCGCTACGCCATCGCTCTCAAGACGAGCCAACAACAGCAAGATATCTTCCTTGTCCGCGCTCTTCTCGATTTTGAGACGGATATCCTCTGGCAACTTCATTGGCTCCTCCTACCAAAACACGTTGTGCTTGATTTGACCTCACCGTACTCGGGTTTACCCGGGTACACTCTGCCAGCACAGCGGAAGTACGCTGATTGACCGCACTGAGGTGAATGACCCGGAGCAAAAGTTGGCCGAAGCGGCAACACATCACTTAACCACGCCCGATGAATGAGCGCATGTGATTCGGCAGAATTGTCGCCTCATACAGGTTCACCTCCGGTGGCAAGCTGCACATGAGCACGACGATCTTCGCCACATCCTCAGCGGCCATCACGTAGTCGTCAGGTGTGGCACCCGGCCCAGCTTTTGTCCGGCCGCGCCGGGTCGAAAAGCTGCTCAGGGTTGCGCCCGGATGCAAAATCGAAGCAACGACACCGTACTTGCGGCCGTCCATGGTCAATTGATGTGTCATGCCTTGAAGGGCAAATTTGGTTGCTGTGTACGGCAGGGAGTCCGCTCGTGGCGTTTTAGCCGAGACACTACCGATATTGATGATACGCCCGCCCTGCGGAGTCTGACTCTTCATGATCTTGACGGCCTCACGGCTGCATAGGAATGCCGCCGTGAGGTTCACGTCCAGAACCTCCTGCCAATATCTCAGCGTGATGTCTTCGATGGGCACATGGGTCGGGACGCCGGCATTGTTCACGAGGACGTCCACCCGACCATAGGTTTCGTATGTCTTCCTGAACAGCTGGGCGACTTGGTCTTCGCGCGTAACGTCGGTTGTCACCGGCAGGGCGGTACCGCCCGCACTACGAATTCCGGACGCTACTTCCACGAGCATCTCAGTTCGGCGCGCGGCCAAAGCAGTTTTTGCACCGGCGGCCGCCAATGCTTCCGCAATTCCACGTCCAATACCATTGCTTGCACCGGTGACTATGGCCACTCGATCCAATAGTTGCTTGGTCATCGTGCCCTCGATCCCTTTCCAAAATCAGTGCGGCCCACCAGCTCCTTCCATTTCTCGATTTCCTCGGGACGAAAAGCCGCCAGAGCATCAGCACCGCCCGGAAACGGAGCCGCATGTGTGCGAAACACGCTGCGCAATTCGATCAAGCAACGATCAGCGCATCCAATGCGGTCGCCCCTTGTCCCTTGGCGTGTACCATCAGCGGATTGACGTCGATCTCAGTCAGCTCGGGAACAGTCTGCATCAACCGACCAATGGCCATGACCACCTGCGCGACCGCCGCGATGTCCGCTGGCGGCGCACCTCGGAAACCGGCGAGCAGCTTGGCCGTGCGCAGGTTGTGCAACGCCTCGACGATCTGCCTTTCGTCCGCACCGACCGGCAAAAGCTTCACGTCGCCCAACGCCTCGACCCAGATGCCGCCTAGGCCGAGCAGCAATACCGTACCCCAGCCGGGATCGCGCTTGGCACCCACCATCAGCTCAATCCCTTTCGGCGACATCTTTTCGACGAGGGCGCCATCGAGCGTGATGCCGGGCGCAGCGCGTTTGATGTTTTCGACCAATGTGTCCCAGGCGGCGCGCACCGCGCTTTCATCGGCAAGATTCAAGATGACGCCGCCCGCTTCGGTCTTGTGCGACAGCGCCGCAGCCTGCGCCTTCAGCACCACCGGGTAGCCGATGCGCTTGGCCACCGTGATCGCTTCGTCGGCCGTGCGGGCAAGTTCGCCGTCGGGCACCCGAATGCCAGCCGCTGCGAGAACCTTCTTGCCTAGCCATTCGGGCTGCGCGCCCTTGCCGAGCTTGGGTAGCCCCTTGATCGGCTCGGGCGGCATGGTCGCGATCGGACGGGCGAGCAAGCGGCCATAGCGTGTATAGAGCGCGATGGCGCGCATCATGCGATCTGACGATCGCGAGAATACGGCCGGGCTCTCGCGCACGGCTTCCATGACGTCGGGGCCGAGCGGCCAGGTGTCGCCGAGCGCGACCATCACTTTGGGCTTGGTCGATCCGACCATTCCCTTGTTGAAGCTCTCGACCGGGCGAGCGGCGTTGATCGGAAAGGAGAGGAACAGCATTCCGGTGTTCGGATCGTCGAGCAGCGCCTTGGCCGCCACGGACAGGGCGTCCGGCGCAAACCCGGCGGTGACGTCGAGGGGATTGCCGTAGTTCCCGTACGCGGGAAGTACCTCGCCGACCCTCTTCAGGGTGGCCGGCTCGAGTTCGGGAAGCTCGAGGCCGACCTCCTCGGCGAAATCGTTGGTCAGTCCCACATACGCGCCCGAGGCGGTGAGAATGCCGGGCCCCTTCGCAGGCGGTTCGGGATAGCGCACCAGGATCTGGACGAGATCCATCATCTCGTCCATGGTGTAAACGACGATGGCGCCGGCATCCTCGACTTGCGTGCGCATCGTGGCGAAATCGCCAATCAGCGCGCCGGTGTGCGACAGCGCGGCCTTGCGCGCCTTTGCGCCGCGGCCCGCTTGCATCAGCACGATCGGTTTGCCGGCCGCGCGTGCGCGGCGACAGGCGGCGAGGAATTCCGCCGGCCGGCGGATCTGTTCGCAATAGAGCGCGATCACGCGGGTGGAACGGTCCTCGGCGAGGAACTCGACGAAATCGGTGCCTTCGAGGCCGGCCTCGTTGCCGGTCGAGATCACGTAGCTGAGCGGAAGGCCGAGGCCATCGGCGGCGCGCTGGAAGTGGCCGAGCAAGCCGCCACTCTGGCCGACGAAGGCAACACCTCCTTCGACGTTGCGCCGTGCCTCGCGCGCGAACAGCATATGCAGCCACATGCCGTCGACGTTGTTCGTCATGCCGAGGCAATTGGGTCCCACGACCGCAAGTCCGGCCGCCCGCGCGGTGGCGGTGACGGCGTCCTGTGTCGTTTGATCACCGACCTCAGCAAAGCCGGCGGCGAATATCATCGCCGAGCCGACCTTGCGGCGCGCGCAGGCCTGGATCGCTTCGTGGACGCCGGCAGCCGGCAGCGTGAAGACGGCGAGGTCCACGCCCTCGGGCAGTTCGTCCGGGCTCTTGAGCACAGGCCGGCCGTCGATCGGTTCGGTGCTGCGGCCGACCAGATGGATGTCGCCCTTGAAGTTATTGAGCTTGAGCGATTGCAGGATCACCTGGCCCGCGCTCCCGGCGCGCGCCGACATTCCGACGACAGCCACCGATCGCGGTCGCAGGAACCTGGCGACGGCCTGGGGCCCGCGCGCGGCCTCCGGACCGGTCATGCCGTCCCCTTGTCCGGCTGGAACATGAGCAGATGCGTGCCGTCGTCGAGCGGATGCCAATACGGCTTCACCTTTATGCCGATCTTCAGCTCCTCGGCTTTACAGTTGACGATGTTGGCGATGAAGTTAACGCCAACGTCCAGCGTCACGCTCACCACGGCGTAGGGCTCGGCACCACGGAAGGCAGGCGTTCCGCGCTCAGTGATGGTGTAGGAAAACACCACGCCCTTGCCGGACACCTCGCGCCATTCGATGTCGCGCCGCCGGCCCGTGAAGATGCTCACCGGACGCGGGAAGTGCTGGTACTTGCCGGTCGCCTTGCAATACTGGATGACGAGCTTCTTCTGCTTCGTCCCCTCCCAATACGGCTCGGAAAAATCGAAGTGCTTGATGGTGCGCTTGACGCCCAGCGTGTCGTTCAATGCTTTGGTCATGATCGCCTCACTCATTCCGGGACCAGAACCAAGGCCGCGCTCGAGCCCCAGTTGCGTCCGTAGTTGATCCAACCGATGCCCGTCACCAGCGCATTCCTGGTGTCCTTGACCTGACGCTTGCCGCCCTCGCCGCGCAGTTGCCGCACCGCCTCGACTAAGTTGTGCGACGAGCAGGCTGCCTGGCCCGCGGAAATCTGGCCGCCACCGGTGTTGAGCGGCAGATCGCCGTTGTAGGAGAAGTCATGATCGCGGATGAACTGTACGCCTTCGCCCGCTTTGCAGAAGCCGAAGGCCTCGAACTGCAGCATGATTGCGATGATGAAGTCATCGTAGGGATGGAACGAGGCAACGTCCTTGATGCCGATCGCAGCCGCACCGAGCGCCTTCTTGCCGCAGATTTCGTGACCACTCTTGGTCACATCGACAAGGTTCTCGCCGCCCTTGAAGTTGGTCCGCTCGGCATAGCCAATCGGGATGATGCACTTGGAAAGCCCTTTTTCCTTTGCACGCTTGCGGCTCATCATAAGTAAGCCCGCCGCCCCGTCGGTCCGCATGACACAGTCCAACAACCGGATCGGATCGGCGATGATGCGAGAGTTCATGTAATCGTCGATGGTGATCGGCACCCGCAGCTTCTCGCAGGCGTTCTCGTTCAAGAGCGCGTGGTTGCGCTGCGTCACCGCAAGCTTGCCCAACATCCGGTAGTCGAGGCCGTATTTCGCCTCGTAGGCCCGGGTGAGCAAGCCGAACGCGCCGGGCGGTCCCATCAGGCCGTAGGGGTCGGTCCACTCGCGCCGGTAGGAGTGGCTGTGGTCGGTACGGTCCTCCAGCACGTGGGTGTCGGCAAACAACAGGAACGCGACATCGCACATCCCGTAATCGATCGCGGCAGCCGCGCGGGCGACGCAGCCCGCCGCCGAACAGCCACCGGTGTGGACCTGCTCGCAGAAGCCAACTTCGAGGCCCAGCACGTCGGCCGTGGTTTGCGCCCAGAACGGATTAGCGGCACCGGTGCCGGTCAGTCCCGCCATCACCAAGCCATCGATCTCGTCTTTGGCGATGCCAGTCTTGTCGAGCAGCTCCTCAAGAATCTCGCCGGACAGGACCCAGACGTTGCGGTCGCTTTTCTCCATCACCTTGGTTTCGGCGTAAGCCACGATGGCGTTGTCACGCAGACTCATCGTTCACTCCCGTTGAATTTTGAATGTTCCGCTTCTTGTGGGTCACGCGACTCCGAGATTGCTCTACTCCGGCCGCACCCGCGCCGCGGTCTTGTCGAGGAATTGATGCATCCGCTCGATCGACTCGGGACTGCGGGTGTATTCCGCCACCATCCGTTCGAAGAACAAGCCATCGTCGTAAGACATATCCTGGATGCGCGGCAGGCTGTTGGTGATCGCAAAGTTCGACAAGGGTGCGTTGTTGCAGATTTTCAAGGCTAGCTCTTTCGCCTTGGCCATCGCCTGCCCCTTGGGCACGACATACTGTACGATGCCGTAGCGCTCGGCGTCGTCGGGCTTGAGCACCCGACCGGTCAGCATCATGTCCTGCATGCGGGCAAAGCCGAGCAGCCGCGCCACGCGAACCGAGCCGCCACCGCCGATAAAAATGCCGCGCGTTCCCTCCGGCAAAGCGAAGAACGTCGTTTCGTCCGCGACACGGATGTGCGCGGCCGCGGCGGTCTCGAGTCCACCGCCCAACGTCGCGCCGTGCAGCGCCGCGATAAATGGAATGTTGCCGCGCGCCATCGCTTCAAAATAGGTGTTGCGATTGAATGGAAACGGCAGCCGCTCCGAGCGCCCGGTTTTCCAGTTCTCGGCCGCCCAGCGCAGATCGAGCCCGGCGCAGAAGTTATCGCCATGGCCAAAGATGATGCCGCACTTCGCCTCCTCGCCAGCGCGATCGATGGCCTCGCGCAACTGCTTCATCACAGTCGGGTTGAAGCAGTTGCGCTTGTCGGGGCGGTTGAGGCCGACAAGGGCGATGTCTCCCTCCAACTCGTAGGTGACCGTTTGCTCTTCGCTCATGAATGGCTCCTGGTTCAACGGGGCATGGTAGCGTTCGCACTACGCAGTTAGGCCAGCGATTGCGACATAGCGGCGGCGCTGCGCCGCCGCATTCCCGAACAGCGACGACAGCAGCATCGCCCGCTTGAGATATAGGCCGATGTCGTGTTCATCAGTGAATCCAATCGCGCCGTGAAGCTGGATACAGGCCTTGGTGACAAACAGCGCGTCTTCCGACGCCTTGGCCTTCACGGCGACGGCCAGCGCGGGATCGATGCGATAGGGATCATTGTTGGCCGCGACCTGAAACACCAGCGACCGGGTCGTCTCGGTCCGAATATAGATGTTGACCGCCTGGTGCTGCAGCGCCTGGAAGCTGCCGATCAGTTTTCCGAACTGCTTGCGGATGCGCAGATAGTCGAATGTGATCTCTTGCGCTTTCTCCATCACGCCAAGCAGTTCGGCAGAAAGCGCCATCAGCGCGAGATTGTGGAGCGCATCCACCGCATTCCTCGATGACTGACGCGCTGGAACAAAATCGGCCGGCGCATCTTTGAGGCTGAGCGTTGAAAGCTTGCGGCCCTCCACCGTCTGCGTCGTCGCCAGCACGCAGCCGGGCGCATTGCGCGCCACATAGCACAGCGTCGGTCCATCACGCCCGCTGGCGCTGACGAGAAAGCCGTCGGCGCCGTCGGCGCAAACAAACATCTTCCTTCCGGTCAAACGGAGCGTTCCGTTCTCCCCGGCCACCTGCGTGCGCGGTGCAAGCGGATTGTCGCCATGGACGTTCTCTTGCAGCGCCGGAACGATCAGCGCCTCGCCTGCCATTGCCCGTTCCAGCATCGGATGCGGCGCGTGCCCCTGCGCCAGGGCAGCAGCGGAGATCGCCGCCAGCCCAATTGGCTCGCAGACGAGCCCGCGCCCGGCCTGCTCAAGCACCAGGGCGAGCTCGGTGAGGCCGAGACCCAGGCCGTTCGCAGAACACGGAACGAGGATGCCAAGCCACCCGAGGTCCCCCGCCTGGCACAGACGTGCCGGCGCAAAGCTCGGATCCTGTTCGCGAAATACGCGCGCCACCTTCGGTCCGGCCGCCACGACGAATTTGGCGGCGCTGTCGCGCAACAGAGTCTGCTCCGGTGTCAGATGCAGATCCATGACCGTCTATTGGGCTGTCCGTCAGTTTGGGAGGTTCAGCACGCGGCGGGCGAGGACGTTGCGCTGAATTTCCGATGAGCCGCCATAGATTGTCACGCGCCGCGACTGAAGGAACGGGGCGGCGACATCCACCTCGCCGAAATCAGTCGCGATGGGCCTGTCGGTCAGCGCGTGGCCGCCGGCCGCCTCGATCAATAGGTCGTTGAGGGCCTGAAGAAGTTCGGACCCAAAAATCTTGATCATCGACGATTCTGGGCCGAGGCTTTGCCCCTGATTGTTGAGCTCCACCGCATGACTGAACAGCGCCGACAGCGCGGTGACATCGATACTGGCTGCCGCGAGCCGTTCCTGAAACGTCGGGTCCGCCATGATTCCGGAAGCGCGCGCCATGGTCTTGATGCGCTCGAGCGCCATCAATGCGAATTGCGGGTTCGAGGTCGCCAGGCGCTCATGTCCCAGCAACGCATTTGCGATGCGCCAGCCATCATGCAGTTTTCCGACCAGGTTTTCGGCTGGCACGATCACATCGTCGAAGAACACCTCGCTGAATTCATCATCGCCCGCGATCGTCTTGATCGGCCTGATCCGGATGCCTGGGCTGTGCAAATCAAGCAGCAGGAAGCTGATGCCGGCCTGCCGCGGCTGAGCTTGCGGATCGGTGCGTACGAGCGCGAACATCCAGTCCGAATGATGCGCCCAGGTGGTCCAGATCTTTTGCCCTCGCACCACGAAATGATTGCCCTCCAGCGTTGCGCGGGTCGAAAGGCTGGCAAGGTCGGAGCCTGCGCCCGGCTCGGAATAGCCCTGTGCCCAGATCACAGTACCCGCAATGATGGGCGGCAGATGTTGCGCCTTCTGTGCGTCGGTCCCGAACTCCATCAGGATCGGGCCGATGTGATTGAGGCCTTGCGCCGGCAGCTGCGGTGCGCCAATGCGCGCCAGTTCCTCCGTCATGATGATCTGTTCGTTGAGGGTGGCACCCATGCCGCCATGTTGCCTGGGCCAATGCGGTGCGACCCAGCCTTTGCGCGAGAGCTTGTGATACCAGGGCATCAGTTCCACCGGCGGCGGGCGTGCCGTGCGCCCCCGAAGCGCAACCGGAAGATTGGCTTCCAGCCATGTCCGTACGTCCATGCGGAATTCGGCTTCAGCAGGCGTGTCACGACGAAACATGGCGATGAAATCTCATACTGATGCGGACGCTGCGACTCTACACCGGATAGAGGTTTCGGGCAGGACAGGTTTTCGACACAGACGCCGGGCGGGAGGCCCCTCGAAACCTCATTCCACTTTGATGTTGGCGGCCTTTACGACGGCGGTCCACTTCGCCAGCTCGTCGGCGAGCAGCTTTTCGAATTCGGCTGGCGTGCCGATCTTGATCTCGGCGCCGAGCGCGTCGAGCCGCGCGCGCGTCTCCGCCGGAGCAAGGCTTTCGCGGAACGCGGCATTAAGCTTCTGGATGATGTCGGGAGGCGTCCCGGCCGGTGCCACCACGCCAAGCCAGAATGTCGCTTGCAGCTTGGGATAGCCGGCCTCGATCACGGTCGGGACATCCGGCAACTTCTGGCTGCGTGTGGCGCTGGTGATCGCCAGCGGGCGTAGTTTCCCGGATTGAATGTGCGGCAGCACCGTGGTCAGCGGGTCGGCGACCATCTGAACCTCGCCCGCCACGATGGCAGCGAGCATCGGCGCCGTGCCGCGATAGGGCACATGCACGATGTTGACGCCGGCGTCGAGCTTGAACAGTTCGGCGAGTAGATGCGGCGCGGTGCCGAAGCCCTGCGAACCCCAGCTGATCTTACCCGGATTGGCCTTGGCGTAGGCCACGAGCTCGGCCAGCGTCTTTACCGGCACGTCTTGGTGAACGACCACGACCTGGGGGGTGTCGATGAGCTGGCCGACCGGCACAAACGCCTTGACCGGATCGTAGCCGATGTTGCCGTGCACGGCCGGGCCGGTGGTCAACGAGCCGCCCGGCGTGATCAGGAGGGTATAGCCGTCGGGATCAGAGGTCGCGACGAACTTTGCGCCGATGCTGCCGCCCGCGCCGCCGCCGCGGTTCTCCACCACGATGTTTTGGCCGAGGACTGCCCCGAGCCGGTCCGAGATGATGCGTGCCATGCCGTCGGTCGGCCCGCCGGCCGGGAACGGCACGACCATCCGGATCGGCCGATTGGGATAGGCTTGGGCGTGCGCAGTCTCGATGCCGTGCAACGCCCATCCGGCGCACAGCGATGCTGCAAGCAGGGCTCTCATCATCTTGGGCTCCTCCGCGTTAGTTCGGCCACGCAGTTCGTTATTGTATCCCGGGATTCCTCAGATGACTCTCGGACTGGCGTGAATATCTGCGTCTTCTAGCGCCCCCACGGGTGTCAGACGTGTGGCGTGCCTTTCAAGCTTGCCGGCAATTGTTGAGCACGAAAGATGTTAAATTCTGCTTTTGTCACAAAGTGAAGTGGGCGACTCTACGGAGACCAAGTTTGCTAAGTGGTAAAGCCGGCGACTCGAAGCTGCGTCGAGCTGTGTCTCGATTATCCGAATAATTCTAGACAGAGTCCGGTTCGAATTTGGATCACTCACGCAGCCAGTCCAGCCACAAGCTGCATGTCAGTGTTCTGACACTGATACGCCAAAAGTCTCTGGTCCCCAAATGTTTCCAGAAACCCAAATGTTTCCAGAAACAAGGGGAATTCGTGCGACATCTCAAAGGGCATTCTTCAAAATGATGTTTGCAGGTTCGAGTCCTACATACCCAGCCAGCTAGTCCGGTCTCTGTGGGCCATGTCTGAGCTGCAAAAATAGGCGCGAGATTCCCGAGAGTTAGCGAGATGTCACCCAGACAGCAAGAGCAGAGGCCGAGAGGAGATATACCGGTGTGTGTACCGAGAACTTCATCCCTTATTGATTGCGTGACCGAATCGTCAGCGGCGATGATCGAGCTGCTCCGCTTCTTCCTGACCCTGTTCGCCCTCACCGTTCAAGTCGAAGAGCCGACTTGAGGCAGAGGACGCGGCGCTCCGACATCAGCTGATCGTGCTGCGGCGGCGGGTGCGCGGTCGCGTCCAACTCACGAATCGCGTAAGCTGGCTCGACAGCGCGGGTTTGTAGCTACAACATCGCGCCTCCAAAGGTGCACGTCCGAAGAGGAGTACGCCATGGCCCGCATCGTCCACATTGCTTTGAAGGTCGAGAATTTGGAGAAGGCGACCAAGTTCTACGAGGATGTCTTCGGTATCTATCCGACCAAGACCGGCTATGCGCGCGGACACACGTCGCGGCACATGACCGACGGTAATATCGACCTCGCGCTGATGATCTACGACAGCGAAGAGGTCGAGGAGGCCACGCTCTCCGGCGCCGGACCCTGCATCCATCACTGGGGCATTGAGGTCGAGGATCGCGAGACGACCACGAAGAAGATCGTCGAGAACGGCGGTTCGATCTTCTCGAATCCGGAGGAGGGCGCGCTCAAGTTCCGCGCGCCAGACGGAAACCTCGCCGAGATCGTCGGGCTCGGCCGCTACAAGAAGAAGGACAAGAGCAAGAAGTCGCGCATCGTCCATCTCGCGCTCAAGGTGCAGGATTTGGAGAAGGCAACGAAGTTCTACGAGAACGTGTTCGGCTTCAAGCAGCTCAACACCGTGAATCACCCGCATCACGTCTCACGCCACATGACCGACGGCGACCTTGACCTCGCGCTTATGACCTGGTCGAGCGACGAAGGCGAGGAAGCGCGCCTTGCCGGGCTCGGTCCGCGCATTCACCATTGGGGCCTCGAAGTCGTCGACCGGGACGCCCTCGCCGAAACGATCAAGCAACAGGGCGGTGAGATTCTTTCGCAGCCGGGCGCAAATACACTGCGGTTCCGCGCGCCGGATCACACCATCGTCGAAGTCGTCTCGCCCGGAACCTACAGGAATCCTGCTGCACAGCGCGCCTGACCCCTTCCACCGACGAAAATCGCTTGCAGGAGCAATCCAGCGTCACTTAACACGATCGCCGCCAAATCATGTGGCTAGGAGCAACCGCCCGCTCAACGGCTGAATGGGTCACACGCCAGCTGACGGAGGCCTACGGTTGGAAAGCAGCACCGCAATACGTCGTCCGTGACCGCGACGCTGTCTACGGTGATGTTTTCATCCGCCGCCTTCGGGCGATGGGCATTCGTGACCGGCTGACTGCGGCGCGACCGCCGTGGCAAAACGGATATGCCGAACGGCTGATCGGCTCGATCAGGCGGGAATGCCTGAGCTATGTCGTCGTGTTTGGCGTGCGGCACCTTCACCACCTCCTCAAATCGTATCAAAGATATTACAACGAGTCTCGCACGCACTTATCGCTGAGCAAGGATGCGCCGGTTTCGCGCGGTGTCCAGGCGGTTGGCCACATTCTCTCCCTGCCCATCCTGGGCGGATTGCACCATCAATACGTCGGGATTTGATTTCCGGTAGGGACAGGTACAGTGAAGCGTCTTTATCCGGCTCTATCCATGGTTTCCGTTGTCCTGAAGGTTCTCACGGTCATCCGTCGCGAGACCCTTGAGCGTCCCGAGACCCATATGCGTTGGCATCGAGTCGGCTTTCGTCGGCATTGGCGCCCGCTATTGCACCGAAATCAGAACGCACCGATCATTGGACGAAGATGCGATGGCCTCTCGTCCGGTTCAGCGGATCGGAAGCATCGCGTCACAAGTCCGGCTCGGGGACTCCATCATCATCATGAGTTTAGGTTCTCGGTACAACAGGGCCAGACTGTCATGACCTCGTGGGCAACGGAAACTGAAGTTGGAATTTGAGGCCCGGCGCGTTATCCCCCATCTCGATATGAGCCCCATGGAGACGGGCAACGGCAGCGACAAGGCTGAGGCCGAGTCCGTTGCCTGGAGTGCGGCGACTCCGTTCCAGCCGGTAAAAGCGCTTGAAGACGTGTTGGCATTCATCGGTGGGAATTCCAGGCCCATCATCGGCGACCGATATGACGGCACCGCCCTCATTCTGAGTGACTTCTACGGTCACCTGACCGCCTTCACGACCATGTTTGATGGCGTTGTCGACGAGATTGGCCACGGCATCGAACAGGAGGTCTCTATCACCTGTGACGAGTACTCGTTGATCCGCGACAACATTGAGAAGCCCGCGCTTGTCCTCCGCGGCGGCATCGAACAGCTCCACAACCTCGCTCGCGATCTCTGCTAAGTTTACGATGCGAAACGCAGAGGTTCGATCGCCTGCCTCGATTTGAGATATCCGCGTGAGCGAGGAGAACATGCGCAGGACAGCGTCGAGGTCCGCCATGATGTCGCCAATGAGCAACTGGTCATCGTCGCTGTTATGTTGGCGGTTGTAGGCCTTCTCCAGCCGTCCGCGCATGCGGGTCAGGGGTGTGCGCAAATCGTGCGCGACATTATCGGAGACTTGCTTCACTTCCGCCATCAGCGCTTCGATGCGGTCGAGCATCGAATTGAGGTTCTCGGCGAGTTGATCCCATTCGTCCCGTGTCCCGCGCAGGGGTATCCGGTTGCCTAGACCGCGTTGCATGATGGCTCGGCTGGTCGCATTGATGGCTTCGATCCGCCCTACCGTACGCCGTGTAACGGAAACGCTAGCCACCCCCGCAAGAACGAATATCAGAGCGACTCCCCAGAGGAGGGCCGTCTTGATTTTCTTCGCGAACTCGTCGAGATCCTCGATGTCTTTTCCGACCAGCAAATGATAGCCGTCCGGGAGGGTATCAAACGTCGCTCGCAGCACCGGACGGTCCGCCGCATCGGGCTCCCACTCCCGCGCACTGAAGTTGTCCCATCCTTTGGAGCCTTTCAGGGTCGATGGCCACACCTTGAGATTACCGGCCACGGGAGTGAAGGAAGAGTCGGCGAGCAGGTAGATGCCGCCTTCGAAACGTTCATCGGCGATTCGATCCTCGATCGCGGCAATCAGACTGCGGCGTCCCATGCTGTCGTAGATTTTTCGCAGGATCATCTGCTCCGCCGCGATGGCGCGATCTGATCCGCCCTGCACGTAAGTAGCGGTGGACCAATAAACATAGCTGAAGAGCGCAAGCACTAGTGCGCCGAAAATTCCTATCCAGATCAGCGCCAACTTGAACGCAGACGACCGCAGGGTCTTAGCGAGGAGCACGGACACAAAACCCGATGCCGCGGACGGTATGGATGAGCGGATAGGCCTGCTGACCGTCGATCTTTCGGCGGACGCGTCCGACATATACGTCGATGATGTTGGTTGTCGGGTCAAAGTGGAGATCCCATACATGCTGTAGCAGCATCGCCCGGGGGACAACCTGGCCTTCATTGCGAACCAGGTATTCGAGAACTTGAAATTCTCGTGGCAGCAGTTCGATTGTCCGGCCGCAACGGCTTACTGCTCGCGACACAAGGTCCAGCTCGAGGTCGCCGACGCGTAGCACCGTTTCCTTGACGACGGTAACGCTGCGTCGGGCAAGAGCCTCCACTCGCGCCAGCAGTTCTGCGAAGGCAAATGGCTTGACGAGGTAATCATCGCCACCGGCGCGCAGGCCGCGCACGCGATCATCGATCTCGCCGAGAGCGCTGATGATCAAGACGGGCGTTACGATCCCGCCTTCCCGAAGGCGCCGGATGATCGCGAGTCCGTCGATGTCCGGAAGCATGCGATCGATTGTCATCACGGCGTAGTCGGCGGAGCTTCCGCGGCTCAATCCGTCGTTGCCGTCGCCAGCCAGATCGACCTGATAGCCGCTCGTCGAGAGGAAATCCACGAGTTGCTCGGCCGTTTCAGGGTCGTCCTCAATGACGAGAATTCGGCGGCGCCCTCCTGCCATGATCTCACATCTCCGAACCAATGTGCGAGGGCAATCAATTGCATCGTTTATCATGACTTGGAACCTGGAAACCAGTCTGACTTATAAGTCAGAAAACCCACCGGTGGCATTTCGAGTATTTGGTCTGATTGCTTATGGCGCGGTTCCGAAGTGCCCGATCGATAGGTCGTAGCCATGGGCCAAGACTCGCTTCCAGCCCCGAGGTGCCGGCTGCCAAGCCCAGCGTGAGCCGCCCTAGACACCAACGTCGGAGACCAACAGCGCGTGGATGCGAGGATGGTGGTGATCTTGCGCCCTCGCGGAAAGGACGAAGTAGGCGAACGCGACGGCGAATATCGTCATGCTGAAGAAGAAGGCGTTGACGATCCGCTGCGTCTGTTCTTCGGTCTGTCGCTTGCCCGTCGGAAGTGCCATCCATTCACGCATGATGCCTCGGCGCGCCTCGTGTTTTTTCATGTGGCCGTTCCTTGGCCGTGATTGCTCCGCCCGCGCGCGTCGGCTTCCCGCCGACGCCGCGAGTGAGCTGCCCGGTCTTCCGATAACGCGGCGGTCACACCGCCGCCGGGGAGTCGCCTGCGGGCGTCTGCGGGACCAGGCGATTCAAGACGGCTTAGTAGTAGCCATAGTCGTAGCCACAGGCCCAGACTCGCTGCCAGCCCCAGGCTGTCGGTTGCCAACTCCAGCACGAGCCGCCGTAGAGACCAACGCCGGCGACGAATGGCGCCGCCGCGAAGGCAAAGCGGCGATGATGGAATCGGCCAAAGCGGGCGAACGCGAACCGATTAAAGCGAGGTGCAAGTCCTGGCCGGAACGCCAAGTTGCGGGGCCCGACGAACCCACCGCGGAACCCGGCGCCGCGAAAGCTCCCGCCGCGGAAGCCCCCACCCATCATCCCACCGCGAAAGCCACCACCGACGCCCCCGCCGCGGAAGCCTCCACCTATCATCGCACCGCGAAAGCCACCGCCGACGCCCCCGCCGCGGAAGCCGCCGCCGTGGAAGCCGCCGCCGTGGAAGCCGCCGCCGTGGAAGCCCCCGCCGCCGCCGCTCATCCGGGCATCCGCTGTCGTTGACGCCGCCACCGCGCCAGCGAAGGTGACGGCGGCCAACGCGATTATGATCCTACGCACCATGGTGTTTCCTCCGTTTGTTGCGAGAAGCACCGGAGTGCCGCTCATCGTTGTTGAATTTCGTCTCCAGGATCGTCACGGCATCTGTGGCGCAGCTTGGCCGCTGCAACAGCGAGCGATGGGACAACCCTGCCAGCCTTCTGAGCGTCACGGCTAACTCTCTCGGTGAGATGTCCGCCAGCGGAACTTACGTTCGCTGCTGGGCGCTGCCGCCGCGAGCAAGGATCACAACGACGAGTAACACCCGTGGGCTTGCCATATTACAATCAAGCCGAAATACTCAAATTACTAATGAGTTAGTTTCTGACTTATAAGTCAGATTTGTTTTTCAGATCCAAATGCAATCGACGGCACTTTCATAAGTTCCCCTCGACGAAGCAAAATCGCAACACATCAATTGGTTTTCGCCGGGCTCCGCGGACTTCACCACCAATATCGCAGAATCCAATTTTTCGGTACACACAGGCGGTGGGCTTGCCATTGCGGATCCGATATCATGAGAAATTCTAAAGCACACCAGAGAAACGGTGCTTTGCGGCCGGTCACGCTTGGCCTTATTTGCATCGCTCCAACAGGGAGACAACCATGGACACGCGCACAGCCTCTCTATTGCTGGCCATTTGTGCGGCCGGACTGTGGGCTCCCGCTCACGCTCAGAACGCTGACACCAGCGTTGTTAAGCTTCCACAGGATATTGTCTACAAAGGGCTTTCCGGAGCACCGCAGCATGTGACGCTGTTCGGCGACTCTTCCCAGCCCGGGCTGTATGTGGACCGCATCAAATTTATGCCGGACATGAAGGTCATGCCCCATTGGCATCCTGATACGGTTCGAACGGTCCTGGTCATGTCCGGCACATTCTACTTCGCAGTCGGCGAGCAATGGGACGAGAGCAAGCTCAAGGCTTATCCTGCAGGGACGTTATATTCCGAACCCGCGAGATCGCCGCATTATGCATGGGCGAAGGACGGTGAAGTGATCTTACAGGTGACTGCAATCGGGCCGACCGGTAACGTCCCAATCCCGCAAAAAAGCCAGCAATAATCGGAAGTGGTCTTCTGCGATCTTCGCGGGGTCAATCCGTCAACGCCCGAAACATCTTTCGCTCGACCGGATGCGTCACGCCTCGGGGCACGGGCCCGTTTTCAGGGGCGATTGACATCCTTCCCGGAACGGTCTCCTTGTTTGGTTGACGGCGATGATGCCGTCCTTCNCGCGCCCATTACGAGCTGGCCTATTAGGCGCCCGCTGGTGGGGCGAGNGAATTGTCGGCGTGGGGCCGACCCGGTCGCAGCCTACCCGGTCAAAACAAGGAGCCCTTCCGTGAGAACACTTGTCGTCTGTTCCGGCGGCCTCGATTCCATCACCTTGCATCCGGCCTGAGCGCGACCACCATGTACACCATTGCGAAGCGCTTTACGTTTTCCGCCTCGCACATTATCGGCGGCTTACCGGCCGACCATCGGTGCGCCCGACTGCACGGTCACAACTACGAAGTCGAGGTCGTTTTGCAGTCGGCGACACTCGATGCCGCTGGGTTCGTGCGCGACTATGGGGAACTTTCGGCAGTGAAGGACTTTCTCGACGCGACCCTCGACCACAGGCACCTAAACCACGTGCTTGGCCACGACAGGACGACTGCGGAAGTCATCGGCAAATGGCTCTACGATTGGTGCAAGGCACGTTGGCCGGAAGTGGCCGCAGTACGTGTCAGCGAGACGCCACGCACTTGGGCCGAATACAGGCCATGAAGCAAGGTATCCGCATCAGCGAAATCTTCGGACCGACCGTCCAGGGCGAGGGGCCGCTCATTGGCCGCCCGACTGTGTTCGTGCGCACTGGAGGTTGCGATTATCGCTGCACCTGGTGCGACACCTTGTATGCGGTGCTGCCCGGATACCATGACGAATGGGCAATGATGACGCCGGCCGACATAATCGCGCGCGTAGATGAGCTTGCCGACGGTAATCCGGCGCTCGTCTCACTATCCGGTGGCAATCCAGCGTTGCAGCCACTGGCGCCGCTCCTCGCGTTGGGCCGCCGCACCCGCCATGTCTTTGCGCTGGAGACCCAAGGCAGCATAGCCCAACCATGGTTCGCCGAACTCGATTGGTTGATACTGAGCCCGAAGCCGCCATCATCGGGCATGGTGACTGGCTGGGATGATTTCGAAGCTTGCCTCAAGGTTGCAAAGGGGCGGCCGCGCTGCTCGCTCA
>JGI12053J15887_10000391_pt1 | contig 17556 bp, 13 predicted proteins | sample MedBloCAOM1_O3_FD_15887 | JGI IMG/M metagenome (IMG submission 15887)
GCGGCGATAACATGACCGCGACTCGAAGAATCGCCAGATGTCAAAGTGATTTTGGCCGTTTGCGAATCGCCTGAGCGGAAATCTACTACGGAGGCATTCAGCGCATTGCCGGTATTCACGGAACACGTCCTGCCGGGAACTTCCAGCTCGCATGCCAGAAACACATATCCCGTGTCGCCTGCAGAGCGCAGCTCAAGCACCGTGCTACTCCCCGCCTGGCCTCCCGCCTTCAACGGCGCCGCGCTCATCTTCGGCGCGCCCACGCGGTCCGCTTTGTAAACTCTCACGTAATCCACAATCATCTCTGCAGTAGTCGGCGTAGTGCTGTTCGGCGGTCCCGGCCAGTCGCCTCCCACTGCCAGATTCAACAGGAAATAGAAAGGCGCATTGAACACCCAGCGTCCCCCAGTAGGCACATCAGCAGCAGTGCGAATAAGAAATGGCTTCCGCCAATCGTCCACATACATCTGCACCATGGCGGGCGACCATATCGCGCCATACACATGGCAGGCCGGCGTCGAGTCATCGATGCGCTGCCCATCCGGAAACGTAAATATTCCCGTCAGACTAAATAGACCTTTCTCTGAAGTGCTCGGCCCGTGGATCGTCGATTCAACTTTAGTTGGCCCCAGTCCAGCTCCCGAGCCGCCAGACTCAGGAATGTTTTCCATGATATCTATCTCACCGCCAGCCGGCCATTTCCCGACGGTGCCCAGCATCCAGAACGCTGGCCACAATCCCGCACCGACGGGGAGTTTTATGCACGATTCCATCCGCCCGTATTGAAAATCTTTCAACCCCAGTGTTTTGAGCCGCGCGGAAGTCCACGACCCGGTGGGAGCAGGTTCTTCGCTGGCTTTCGAAGCGCGAATAATCAGATGCCCATGACCGTCCTGCAACGCATTCGGATGTTTAGCGTCGCAGGGTGCCGGGGCAGAGCTGCCTGGCGCACAATAAACTTCCAGCTCATGATTACCCCATCCGCTTCCGCCAATATCGTAGGTCCACTTGCTCGCGTCGGGCGCGGCACCAGCTTCAGTAGCGTTGAATTCGTCGCTCCACACCGGATTTCCCCACGCCTGCGCACTCGCGGTAGCCGCAAATCCACAAGCAATGAGCGCCGCTGCACTCACCAAGCGTCCCATCTTATTTGCAACTGTTGACCGCACGCACCGCGTCACTGCTCTATCTTTCACAACTTTTTTGTCCATCTTCGAAAATCGCCCTCCGGTGCACCCACTCATAACTTCCTTCGCAACAAATGCAGCATAAATTGTGCTCCACCCAGCTGACCGGGGCTATCCCATTAGTACTGTCCGAATTCTGTACCGCCGTCCAGTAGCTGCTCCCCGATCAAAATCATAAGCTCTGCCCAGTCGACGCCGCATCCAGCCAGTAATCGTCGTCTCCTTGGCCCCGGTCTCCGAGAGTATTGGACGCAAAGCAGAAAAGTCACGACGTTATAGATTCGCGAAATTGTTTTTCTATCCGGAACCGGGGGAAAAAATGCGACGAACCATTTTCATTGCTACCGTTTTGCTGATCGCTATGTTCTTGGCCGTCAGTATGTACCTTGGCGCTCAATCTTCCTCCGAAGCTCCCGCAGGATTTGACGGCCAAACCAATGGAACTGCCTCGCAGAGCGCCATGGACACTGCCGCAGGTATTTTCACCGAGGTNGAAACCCCTGAAAAAGGGTTAGGCCCCATNTACAACGCCACATCCTGCGTTGAATGCCACCAGAACATGGCCGCAGGTGGNGGTGCCCAGACCACTGTCTTACGCGCCGGTCACGTTTCTCGCGGAGAACATTCCCGAGACAATTATCTTCACGATTCTAGGCATCGCAGCGATACCAATGGCAGTTCAGGAACGTTCACGGCCGCCACCGCCATACTTACGAACGGCGAAACGATTCCTGACCGTTCGCTGATAAATCAACGCGCTATCTGTGCCGAGGTGCAATCCCACGTTAGCACCGCGGAAAATATCAGCACCCCCCGCCTGTCTCTCAGCGTGCTCGGTGACGCTTTCGTCGAGGCCGTTCCGGATGCCACATTTCTGGCGCTCGCAAAACAAAACGGTGGCGAAGTTATTACCGTTCCAGTGCTGGAATCGCCTAACACCTCCGAAGTCGGCCGCTTCGGCTGGAAAGATCAACACGCCAGTCTTCTCAGTTTTGCCGGTGACGCTTATTTCAATGAGATGGGCATCACCAACGAGTTATTCCCAGATGAAGCTACCAGCACCTGCGAGCCCGCTGGCGTACCGCATCCCAATGATGTCGACCACGATCTCGGTAGTCTGGCGCTGTTCATGCGCGCCACAAAAGTTCCGCCGCGCGGCCCGATCACTGCTCAGGTGAATCAAGGTCAGGCCATCTTCGAAGCCATCGGCTGCGCACAGTGCCACGTCGGCACGTTGGTCACCGCCCCGGCTGACACCACAATACACGGAGGCGCCTACGTGATTTCTGCCGTGCTCGGCGGCAAGCAGTTTCATCCTTTCGGTGATTTCTTGCTTCACGACATTGGCACTGGCGATGGCATTCAACAAAATGGCCCAGCCGATACAGCCTACAAAATTCGCACCGCGCCACTTTGGGGACTGCGTACGCGCACGCAGTTACTGCACGACGCCTCAGCCATGACTCCCGAACAGGCAATTCACAAGCACACTCATGAAGCCGCCACGGAGGCGCAAAGATACCGCCAACTCACTCCCGCCCAGAAACAGCTCCTGCATGTTTTCTTGAACTCGCTGTAATGAGAGTCGCCGATGGGGAATTGCTTCGTTTCTAAAACTGAGCGCCCACCCCGTGTTTCTAGAAAGAGTGGGCGTCAGGACACAACGGCCGGCAACGAAGTTTTTTCTGCAATTGCCTTTATTAATTTAATTCTGGCTGCCCGCTTCGGCTATTTCAGAGTTGGCTTGCTCGTAGCCGGCCAGGAAAGCATCGCGATCGGTTTGCGTGGCCCAACGCCCCACGGGAGCTAAGCGCTGTTCGCCCCGTTGCACCGCCAGCTTGCCCACGTATAACCCATCGCGGTAAGCAGCCGTCAGTAATGGATCGATAGAGCTTGCTTGCGAAGGAGCAGCAGCCAGTGGTCTAACAGCTGTCCTTTGAGGTTGCTTCATTGATCTGGCCCCAAGCACCGCGTGCGTCGTGAATGTGAGTGAGGCCGCAGCGATCGCAACCCAGTATGCGCCCCGCCCGTTGGCAAAAGTATTTTTCATCATTGATCTCCCGTGATATTTGTTGTTAGCGTTCCCGAGCGATTTATTTTCCGATCTTCCACACTGGTAGATGAGCCGGTGTCATGATGCGTTGTCGCTTTAACCGCAAGCTTTACGTTCTTAACTGAATCTTTGCGTGCTCTTTACGAAAGCCGTCTCAAGGGTCAATGTAGAATGGAATAGCAGCTTAAAATCGCAAACTCGCACTATGGATTTTGACAAGATCAAACATCGCACGTGGTTATCCTGGGCCGCCGTGGGCCTGCTCGTGGCCCTCTGTGCGGTGCTCGCTGGGTTGCAATACCGCTGGATCCGGGAAGTCGCCGACGCCGAAAGTTACCGGCTCCGCGAGGATCTTCACTATCGACTCAATCTCCTTCGTCGCAATTTGAACGATGAAGTTTTTGCTGCTTGTTACGGCTACATTCCCGCCAGCTGGGAAATTCAGAAGCTTGGCAGGGACATGGCTTATCTGTCGCAATATCGCCACCGCAAGGAATCGGGTGACCATGTTGTTCTCCGCATGGCCGTTGCCGTTCCAGATAAACTCGATCTTGTATTGCTTTTTCCGGATCCCGCCGGAGCCCATCTTGTTCCTGGTACTTGGCCGCCGGAATGGGAGGCCATGCGCAACAGCCTTATCGTTCGCTTGCGCGGTGGACCGGCGCCTCTGAACCAATCGTCGACGCTTGTGGAATTTCCACGCTTCGGCACGGATACGCGCTCGGGGCCTCGTTTCGCTGAACAGGAATGGTTATTGCTTGACCTCGATGCCGATCATATCGGCCAAACCTTACTTTCCGAAATGTTGAATCGTTACCTCGGAGAAAACGGAAAACTCGAGTACGACGCGGAAGTTCTGGCCCGCACAAATCCCGCCGTTACCATATACCGTTCGCCTACTGACTCTTCGGGCCGAACGGCATGGATTCCCGACGCCTCTGTCGATCTCTTGGAAATCGCCCGCCCACAATCGGCCGCGCCCGGACTTCCACCTGCTGCGCCCACGGATTCTGATACGTCGCCTCCAGCAGGCCGCATCGTTGCGCCGCCCATTACCGCACCGGAGCCCGGACCAAACCGCGCCCTCTGGAACCTCCGCGTACATCATCACGCCGGATCGCTTGAGACTATCGTCGCCAAAGGTCGCCGCACCAATGACCTTCTCGCTGCTGGATTACTCCTTCTCATTTTTGCCACCACCTACGCGCTGGTACGTTTTTCCCGTCGCGCGCAAGACCTCGCCGAGTTGCAGATGAACTTCGTTGCGGGCGTTTCCCACGAATTGCGTACTCCGCTGACGGTAATTCGCACCGCTGCCTACAATTTGCGCGGTGATCTGGCCAACCAACCTGGACAAGTCGCGCGTTACGGCGCTTTAATTCGCGAGCAAGCGGAAAAACTCTCTGCGCTCGTCGAGCAGGTGCTGCGCTACGGCAATGCCCGCGCCGGTCGCGTACTTCAGAAACGCGAACCACTTGCCGTTCAGGAATTGATAGACGCCGGCCTCCTTGCTGCGAGTAATGCGACGCAGACAAAAGATCTTGTCGTGGATAAACATATCGAGCCCGGTTTGCCTCCCATCCTCGCGGACAGGGAATCCATGCAGCACGCGCTGCAAAATCTTTTTGAGAACGCCATGAAGTACGGCGCGCCCGGCGGCGATTGGATCGGTATCTCGGCCACGCCGTCAAAAAATGGCGGACCGGTCGCCGTCGAAATTCGTGTGGCTGATCGTGGGCCCGGCATTCCCGCGGAAGAACGGGAGTACGTCTTTGACCCGTTCTTTCGCGGCCAACGTCCATTAATGGACCAGATTCACGGAACCGGCTTGGGTTTGAANCTGGTCAAAAGAATTGTCGAAGCGCACGGCGGCACCGTTGCGGTGCGCGACAAATCCGGCCCAGGAGCCGAATTTATTGTCCGCCTCCCGGCCGCTCCGCCCAGTGCGGTTTCAACCTCCGTATCCTCCCAGAAAACTGAGCCATCTCGATGAACCCGATTCTTCTTATTGAAGACGAACCGGGTCTGGTTATGACCATCACTGATTTGCTTAAAGCGGAAGGCCATCGTGTGGAGAGCGTCTCCGATGGAGATGTCGGTCTCACCAAGGCCACAAAGGAGAAGTTCGCACTAATCATTCTGGATGTCATGCTCCCCAAAAAAACCGGCTTCGAAGTTTGCCGCNAACTGCGCCAAGCGGGCATCGACACCGCTATTCTGATGCTCACCGCCAAAACACAGGTCGTTGATCGCGTCGTGGGCTTGAAGCTTGGCGCCGACGATTATCTGACCAAGCCCTTCGATCCTGCGGAATTACTTGCACGCGTTGAGGCCTTGCTGCGTCGCGTGAACAAGGAAAACCGCGTCAACGTGCGCAGCATTAACTTTGGTGATGTCCAGATTGATTTTGAACGTGCGGAAGTCCGCAAAGCCGGCCAACCTCTCGCCTTGGCTGCCAAGGAACTTCAATTACTGCGTTATCTCGTGAATCATCGCGACCGCGTCGTTCCACGTGAAGAAATTCTGCAGCAAGTGTGGGAGTACGATAGCGAAATCTCTTCTCGTACTATCGATGTGCACATCGCCTGGCTTCGTCAGAAACTCGACAATCCGCAAAATCCAAAATTCATCCAGACCGTCCGCGGCAAAGGCTACCGCTTCACGCAACCCGACTAGCTGACACGGGTTGCCTCGAAGGGCCGCTCTGCAGCTCACTGGCGGTCGCCTGGTTCGGCTGGTAACGGTGACAAAGTACCTTCTTCTCGTAGACGACAGCGAATTAATACGGTTGGCGACCCGTCATTTCCTCGAGAGTCAGACGGGCTTTGAAGTTTGTGGCGAAGCTATCGACGGAATTGACGCTCTCGAAAAAGCCAGCCACCTCAATCCCGACCTGATTATTCTCGATATCGCTATGCCCCGTATGAACGGCCTGCAGGCCGCTCGCGAGCTGCGCGCCAGAATGTAGCGGGCGCCGATCATTTTGTTTACCTGGTATGCCCACGCCGTCCAGCCTGACGCTGCAGTGGCGGCCGGGATCAGCGCAGTAATTTCCAAATCAAATCCTGCCGAACTACAGAGTCACGTTAAGAGCGTACTTGCCGCCGCATAGCTGCAGGCATCCGGACCAGTAAACTTCACTCCAGATCGATCTCCACCTCATCCACATAGCACCAACCCCAGTTTTCCCCAGGCTCAAAGGATTTTATGATCGGGTGATTCGTCTTGTGAAAGTGTTTCGTGGCGTGCTTGTTTTTAGAGCTGTCGCAGCAACCCACGTGGCCACACTCCAGGCACAATCGCAGATGCACCCAGGTGTCGCCCATTTTCAAACACTCTTCGCATCCACGCGGCGTTTTTGGGGTTACCGGTCGTATCTGGTCGAGATGGGTGCATTCCACCATGTTCTTGCTCCTAAAGTATAAATTCAGACCGAAAATGTTTTGCCACTCGATCTGCTTGCTAAGCTACAAACGAGCCCATGCTACACTTCGCGCTTCAAAAAGGAAGCATACGTGAAACGCACAATTGGTTTGCTGGCCATGTTGTGTCTGATGCTTGGTAATACCACTTGGGCTCAAGCTAGCTCAAACACCCAAAACACGGACGTCGAAAAACAAAAATCCCTGTGGACTAAGCTCGAATCCACCATTGACGACATCGATCGCAACCTCGACGGCGTTCTTGGCCTCGCCATCGAAGATCTAAACACCGGCCAGAAATTCTTGCTGCGTGCAGATTCCGTGTTTCCCCAGGCGAGCTCCATCAAGATCGCGGTGCTTGCCGAACTTTATCACCAGGCGCAGCTGTCCGCTCAAGGCACGCCCGGCAAGGCAAAATTGACCAACCTCTACACCATGCGCGCCGCTGATCTAGTTCCAGACAGTGACATCATGGGCGGTCTTACGCCCGGCGTCACGCAGATCACCAACCGCGACCTCGCCACCATGATGGTAGCGGTCAGTGACAACTCGGCTACCAATGTCCTAATCGATCGCCTCGGCATGGAAAATGTCAACGCGCTGCTCGATAGCCTTGGCCTTCACAACACCCGGCTACGCCGCAAAATGATGGATGTCAAAGCCGCCGCGGAAGGCCGTGAAAATATCTCCACGCCGCAGGAAATGCTCACGCTGCTTGAGGAAATATATCAGGGCAAAGTGTTGGACAAAGAAATGACCGCGGACTTTCTTAAAATGCTGAGCACCCACAAGGCTAGTTTCATTCCGCGCGACCTGCCAGATGGCCTGCAAATCGCCAACAAACCGGGCGAGCTCGAAGCCGTGCGCAACGATTCCGGAATCGTCTTCCTGCAGAATCGCCCCTACATTATTTGCGTCATGACCACGTATCTCGTCCGTGAACGTGACGGGGAAGAGGCTATCGCCAAAATCTCTGCGGCCGCTTACCGCCTGTTCGACCGCCTGGCCCGCTCTTCCCAATACGGCCGAGTCATCTCGGAGCGCAACTCCGCAGTTCCCAGGTAAAGATTTTGCAAATATGTGTCGGCTGCTCCGTCGCTAACAATGCGGCCCGCGATTTTGTGCGGGCCGTGCAAGTTAATCTCAGCCTAAAGTTAATCTCACTCCTAAAACAAAGCGGTAGGTCGCCGCTCCCACTTCTTGCTTTTCTCTTTGGCAATCCCTTCGACATCCTTCACATAGGCCCCGGCCTGCGTCAAAACATGGTGCAAATCGTTCCCCAGGCTAATAAATGTAAAACCCTTCTCCAGAAATTCCCCCACGCGGGAGGTGCCAAACAAGAATATTCCGAGGATTACCTTGTTCTTGCGCGCTTCCGCGATCAACTTTTCGGTCGCCGCGCCCAACTCCGCCGAAGTGTACATCAGCGGGAATTCATACTTTTCATACAAGCCCATAGACATGCACAAATCGTTCTGTCCCAGGAAAAGAATATCCACGCCCGGCACTGCCGCGATCTCTNTCATATTTTCAATACACGACGCCGTCTCCACTTGCAGCGCCACCATCAGATTATTGTTGGCATTCCCCGCATATCCCAGCAGTCCGGCCTTGTTCATGCTGCGCTGCGGAAAATAAACAGAACGCGTCCCGGTCGTCGGATATTTCGTACAGCTCACCGCCTGCTGCGCCTCCTCCGCCGTATTGATGTACGGAACCAGCACACCATCCGCGCCCAAATCCAGCGCCTGCTGAATCCCCGGCCGGTCGTTGTACCCACCCACGCGCACCATCGATTTCGCGCCGCCGCTGGCGACGGCGGTCAACATGGCCGACAATTTCTCATAACCCATCGGTCCGTGCTGCGTATCCACCAGCAACCAGTCGTATCCGCTGTGCGCCAACTGCTCCGCCACCGTCGGGCTGTGTGAATTCAAAAACAAACCCAACTTCGGCTTACCCTCGCGCATCTCTTTCTTGAACTCCGCTCCCGTCACCGCTTCCGCCATCGTCAATTCTCCTTAGAATATTTTTGTGATTATCGTTAAGTATGCCGTCTCAAAATCGCCACGGTGTACCAGTGCATTGTGGTGGCGATGGTGGGCGGCCACAGAGACCACCCGTTACTATCGCTGGTTTTTGGAGTCTATATCAATTCTTGGTCTTCAATTTGGCCAGGAAATCGAAGTCTCCGCTGGGCGATAGCAGCAAATCTCCCAATTCCTTCTGATGCACCGAAACTGCATCCCCAAACCACAGCGGCAAATAAGGTAAATCCGTGGCCAGTATTTTTTGCGCTTCGCTGCACAGCGCTTTTCGCTTGTCGCCATCCATTTCCACGCGAATCTGATCCGTCAACACGTCCATCCGCGCATTTCGGTAATGCCCGCGGTTCGCGCCGTCCGGCGGAAACCGCTTCGAAGAAAACAAAAATTCAAAAACGTCGGGATCGTTATTGGCCCCCACCCAACGAAACAGATTGATCTCAAAATTGCCCTTCACCAAATCCGAAAGCAGCGTCGCCGCCTCCAGCGAGCGCACTTCCAGGGCAACCCCCACGTGCCGCCATTGTTCCTGTAGAGCTGCGCCAACCAGTCGCGCCTGCTCGTCGGTCGAAGTCTTCAGCATCACGTGCATGCGCACGCCATTTTCTTTTCGCGGAAATCCCGCCGCGTCCAGCAACGCCTCGGCTCGCGCGGTGTCCAGCGAATAGGTGGTCACGTTGGGCTCGTACGCCCAGTGGTTCGGCGGCATAACCCCCGTCGCGATGCGTGCCTGCCCGTGCAGCAAATAACGAATCAGCATTTCGCGATCTGTGGCATAGGCCAGTGCCTGCCGGACTTCGCGTCGCCCGAGCATCGCATGGTCCATGTTGAAACCGAGATACGCCAGATTCGTTCCCGCGCGCTCGGACACACCCAGCTCCGGCCGCCGCGCCAAAACCGGCACGATGTCAGGCGACAGGGAACTGATCTCCAGGTCGGCCGACCCCTTGCGTAATTCCAAAGCGCGCACAATCGCGTCGGGCACAACACGCGCGCGCAGCCGTGAAATACCAGGCGGGCCGCCAAAGTAATTGGTATTCGCGGCCAACACCACTTCGTCATCCTGCGCCTGGCTCACAAACCGGAACGGCCCGGATCCGTTCAACGTCCGCGAAAAATCCGCGCCGGCGCTCGCCGGCACAATCCCAATCGCCGGGCGCGACACGCTCCACAAAAACGAGGCGTACGCATCCTTTAAGTGGAAAATCACCGTCCGCGCATCCGGGGCTTCCACGTTCGCAATCATGCGAAAGGCCCCACGCTTCGGCGATCGATTCCCAGCATTCAAAATAAAATCAAACGTAGCTTTCACATCGGCCGCCGTAACTGCGCTTCCATCGTGAAAGCGCACGCCCGGCCGTAAATGAAAAACATAAGTCAACGGTTCTGGCGCATCCCACGACTCCGCCAAATCTCCGCGCAAATTCATCTGTTCGTCGCGCTCCACCAGGCTGCTGAAAATCAGTCCATCCAGATGCTGCGACTGCCCGTCGGTAGCAAATCGCGGATCAAGATTAGTGGGATTCGATTCAATCAACAGGGTAACCGAAGACCGGTCGGCTCTCGCGGTGTGAGAACAACCCGCCAGCATAACCAACCCGCAACCGCACGTAACAAACGCGACGTATGACAAGCTGCGACGCACAGCCATTAAGCAACCAACAGTCAACGCGACGGAAGCGGGTCGACGCTTTTTTCTCTTCTTCGCTCCTGCGAAGAAGTCAGCACGCGCAGCGGAGGGATCTCCCTGCGATCTATCGCGCAAGCCTCTCATCAGTTTCATAAGCCCTAAAGTTTCATCAGCCAACGCATCATCGTGGGCCGGCGTAACAAATCTTCCCCAAAACCGCTGGCCCGCTTGCACCAGTGGCAGAAAAAACATTTCCAGCCCGCTGGTGAAAACTTTCATAAGCAAGCAGGGCGAACGCAAAAGCCTCCTTGCCTTCCTCCGGAACTCCCAACCGCGAAGAGGACAGCACCTCAATACCCGGCAATGCCGCAGCTAACTGCGCCATGATTAGCGGATTCCGCGCTCCTCCGCCCGAAACAATCAGTTGATCTATCTTTGTTTTGCGTGTCACGAAGCGGTTCAGCGCATCCACCACCGACAGCGCTGTAAAAATAGTCACGCTGCGAATCAAATCATTAGGCTTCGCGCGGTATCGTCTTCCCAGCGCCAAAACGCGCTCCACATAATCACCGCCATAATATTCGCGACCCGTCGATTTCGGCGGCGCCTTCTTCAAATACGGATCACGCATCAATTCATCCACCAGCGCCGGAATCGCCCGCCCCGCCAGCGCCATGCTCGCGCCCGCATCAAACTTCTTCCGGCCGCAGGTGAAATGTGCCACCAGCGCATCAATCAACATATTTGCCGGCCCGNTATCAAACGCAAACACCCGCTCTCGCGCGGNGCCGGCAGGAATAACCGTAACATTGGCAATCCCACCGAGGTTCAGCGACGCGCGCTCCAGTTTTCGATCGCTGTATAGAAGATAGTCCGCATACGGCACCAGCGGCGCGCCCTGTCCCCCGACGGCCATATCCGCGGGACGAAAATCCGCTACGGTGGGAACTCCGGTCTGCGCCGCAATCACCGCGGCTTCGCCAATCTGTAAAGTCGAAGCCGCTCGCCCACCTAAATAAGGCACNGCGTTACCCTGGTGGAAAATCGTTTGCCCGTGGCTGCCAATTAAGTCCAACGAAGTAANCGCAACGCGAAAGCGTTTGCAAGCTGCCTTCGCCGCATCAGCAAATAATTGCCCTAGCCGAAAATTAAGCTGGCTCAGTTCNCCCGCAGTAATCGCCCGCTGTTCCGCCACCCGCAGAATTTCCGCTCGCACTCGCGCAGGAAACTTCACGGCGGTGTGATTTATGAGCCGCGCTTTCACCCGCGGCGGAGCTCCTGAAATTCTCGCCAGCGCAATGTCAATTCCGTCCGCCGAAGTTCCCGACATCAGCCCCAGCACGAGCATCCCCCGTTTCTTCTCGCCCACCCTCATGAAATCTGCTTCTTCAAGTCCGCGAGGAGATTCAACGCGTCCAGCGGCTTCAATTGATCCAGATCCGCGCCGCGCAATCGGTCAATCACTTCGCGATCCAGCGCCGTAAACAATACTGCCTGTTCCCCGTTATGACTGCCATTTCCGTTCACGCCCGGCGACAGCGTCTCACTCAACTCATGTTCATTCTGCTCGTGCCGCAAAAGTACCTCGCGAGCGCGCTCAATGACGCTGCGCGGCAGACCCGCGAGCCGCGCCACCTCGATTCCATAACTCTTATCCGCGCTCCCCGGTTCCACCCGCCGCAAAAACACAATTTCGTTCGGCGTTTCCTTCACTGACACATGCACGTTTTTCACCGCCGAAAGCAGATCCGCCAATTCCGTCAACTCGTGATAGTGCGTGGCGAAAAGCGTCCGCGCTCCAGTGTGCTTCTGCAAATGCTCCACCACCGCCCACGCGATGGACAATCCATCGAACGTCGAAGTCCCGCGTCCAACTTCATCCAGCAGCACCAGGCTTGACGGCGTTGCGTGATGTAAAATAGCCGCCACCTCGCTCATCTCCACCAAAAATGTTGACCGTCCGCGCGCCAGATTATCGCTGGCCCCGATGCGCGTAAAAATTCTGTCTGTCACCGGCAACTTCGCTTGCCGCGCAGGCACGAAACATCCCATCTGCGCCATCAGTACAATCAACGCCGCCTGCCGCAAGTACGTCGACTTGCCGCCCATGTTTGGCCCGGTAATCAGCAACAATTGCTGCCGCTGAGATTCGAGATACAAATCATTAGGCACAAAACGTTCGCCACGTTGCCGCAGCAATTCCTCAATCACCGGGTGACGTCCATCAACAATCAGTAATTCCCCTAGGGCACTAAATTCCGGCCGGCAATATCCGCGCTCCGCAGCCAACTTGGCAAAAGAGGTCAGCACGTCCAGTTGCGCAATCGCGCTTGCCGTAACACGCAGGCGCGCCGCGTGGGCCGCGACCCCTGATCGTAATTCCACAAACAGCCGGTTCTCAATCTCCGCAATGCGTTCGTCGGCCGCCAGAATCTTTCGCTCGTACTCTTTTAATTCTGCGGAAGTGAAGCGCTCGGCATTCACCAGGGTTTGCTTCCGTTCGTAATCCGCCGGCGCAAGGTGCAGATTTACTTTGGAAATCTCGATGTAGTACCCAAAAATAGAATTAAAGCGAATCTTCAGCGACGCGATACCGGTGCGTTTGCGCTCCCGCTCTTCCATCGCAGCAATAATTTCTTTGCTGTGCTGGCTCAAGTTGCGCAGTTCATCCAGCTCGCCATCAAACCCGCTACGAATCATTCCTGGTGTGGTTGCCAGCGCTGGCGGGTCCTCGGCTATGCCGCGCTCCAATCTTTCGCGCACATCGCTCAGCTCATCGATCTCCGTAAAAACACGCCGCAATAATTCGCTACCGCCCGCGGGTGGGGGCGTTAAAAAATTCTTAAGCAAGGGAATCCGGGCCAGCGACTTGCGCAACGCCACCAATTCGCGTGGAGTTGCCAGACCCAGCGTAATGCGGCTCGTAATCCTTTCGAGGTCCAGAATGCCCTTTAATTCCTTGCGAATCTCTCCGCGCACCATGGTCTGCTGCACCAAATGCGCCACCGCAGTTAATCGCGCCTCAATCACCGCGGGATCGATCAGCGGCCGCATCATCCAGGAGCGCAACAATCGCGCGCCCATTCCCGTAACCGTCACATCCAGCGCCGCGATCAGCGTTGTCGGGCCCACGCGGCTACTCTCTTCGGTAAAAATTGGATTGATTAATTCCAGATTGCGCACCGAAACCGGATCGAGCACCAGCGCATTGTGTTGTTCGTAATAACGCACCCCATCAAGATGGCGCAGCGCCTCCACACTATGCGCATCGTCTCCGCGCGCGGCGTTTTCGCGCAGGTAATGAATAATCGCGCCGGCAGCCGCCAGCGATTGCGGGTGCCCGTCCAGTCCAAAGCCGGTCAATTCCGCTACGCCAAACTGTTCGCGCAGTATTCGTTCCGCGTAATCGTGCTGAAATATCCATTCATCCAGCCGCGACTCAACGCCGCCCGTCCCATCCAGCAGGGAAGTCTTCGCCGTTTCAAACAATTGTTGTGGGCGAGGCAGCAACGTTTCGCGTGGCCTCAGCAGTTGCAATTCATCACGCAGCGCTTCGGCAGCACCGGCTCCACCAAACTCCGTAGCTTGGAATTCGCCGGTGGACAAGTCCACATAAGCCATTCCCAACGTGCCTGCAGCGTCCTTAGCCACTGCGGCCAGAAAATTATTTTCGCGCGCTTCCAGTACCGCGCCATCGGTCGCCGTGCCCGGCGTGATAACGCGAACCACTTCCCGCCGTACAATTTTCTTGCCCGGCCCGGGCAATTCCATCTGGTCGCAAATGGCAATTTTGAACCCGGCGCGAATCAGCCGCGCGATATACCCGTCCGCGGCATGGTAAGGAACCCCACACATAGGGACGGGCTGACCCTTTTCCCGGTTTCTGGAAGTAAGCGTGATTTGGAGTTCGCGCGCAGCGATGATCGCGTCTTCGTAAAACATTTCGTAGAAATCACCGAGGCGGAAAAGCAACAGCGCGTGCGGATACCGCGACTTTATCCCCTGATACTGCTGCATAAGCGGAGTGGTAGCTTCGATCATGGAAGTGAGTGAAATGTTGCGCACAACACTCGCGCACACACGTCTCGCCTACTCTGCGCAAGCGCAGACGAACTACGCGCAAATCCCACGCCGCTATTCACTCGCGGATTCCCGATTGCGTCAGTACAAATGCATAATCCAACGCCACCTCGCGCAAATAATCGTATCTTCCCGAAGCGCCGCCGTGTCCCGCACCCATATTCACCTTGAACAACAGCGGATTTGTGTCCGTCTTCATCGCCCGCAACTTCGCTACATACTTCGCGGGCTCCCAGTACATCACTTGGCTGTCATTCCATCCCGTTTTCACCAGCATCGCCGGATACGCACAGCGCGTCACATTCGTATAGGGACAATACGACTTCATAACCCAATAATCTTCGGCCACCTGCGGATTGCCCCACTCTTCATACTCGCCCACGGTCAGCGGCAGGGAAGCGTCCAACATGGTGTTCAACACGTCCACGAATGGCACATGTGAAATTGCCGCGTGAAATAGGTACGGACGCAGATTTACGACCGCTCCCATCAGCAACCCGCCCGCACTTCCGCCCTCAATCACCAATTTTTCCGGCGACGTATAGCGTTGTGTGATCAAAAACTCCGCCGTGGCAATAAAATCCGTGAAGGTATTCATCTTCTGGCGCATCCGCCCGGCGTCGTGCCAGGGCTTGCCCAATTCGCCGCCGCCCCTAATATGCGCGATGGCAAAAACCACGCCGCGATCCAACAAACTCAATCGATTAGAGCTAAACGTTACGGGCACGGAAATGCCGTAACTTCCATATCCATAGAGCAACAACGGCGCGGCGGTACTGCGGTCTGCGGGCCAATTAGGCTCGCCAGCGAAAGTGTCCCGCCGGTACACGATTGAAATTGGTATCGGTGTTCCGTCTGCGGCCAAAGCATGCAACCGCTCGGTGACGTATCGTCGCGCATCGTACCCACCAAGCACCGGCTGCTGCTTCAGCAATACCCGCTCCCGCGTGCGCACGTTGTAATCAAACACGGAACGCGGGGTCACAAAGGACTCGTACTGAAACCTCACAAAATCCGTCGCAAATTCAGGATTATTACCCAGCGAAGCGTTGTAAGCCGGCTCCGTGAATTCAATGCGGTGCGAACCCTCCAACAACTCACCGTCGCAGCGTTCGCTTTTGTCTCTAACATTCGCGAGATCCACGATCCGCAAATATGGCAGCCCGCCCGCGCGCTCAAAAAGCACCAGGTGATTTTCAAACGCGTCCGCGCCGCTTAGCATCACGTCTGGCCGGTTAGGAATAACTTCGCGCCACAATTCACGTGCCGGCTCTTTTGTAGAAACTTCCATCAATCTAAACGTTCGACCGCCCGAATTCGTGCGGATATAAAACACTCCGGCGTCCGAGGAATCCCCATCGCCCGGGTGATGATCGATGTAATATTCGTGGGTATCTTCGCGCGGTGCGATCAGAGAAAAATTACCGCCTGCGTGCTTCGCGGATAGAAACCGCACTTCGCTCGCCGTGTGACTCGCGCTCGTCAACAATAGAAAACTTCCGCTCCGCGTGCGCTCCACGCCGATGCGGAAGCGCTCATCTTTTTCTTCACAAAGCAAAATCGGGGCTTCACCTGATCCTAGGACATGCCGGTACAAGCGATATGACCGCTTGGTGGTGTCATCTTCCTCAGTAAAAAACAGTGTGCGATTGTCCGCCGCCCAGGCAACGCTGGTCACGCGCTCGAATTGTTCGTCCAACGTCTCGCCACTCGACAATCTCTTTAGGTGCAGGGTGTACTGTCGGAATCCGGTGGTGTCCGTGGAATAAGCCAGCAGGTCGTTATCGTCGCTCACCTCAAATGCACCAAGCCCCAAAAAGGAGTGGCCTTCCGCCAGCGCATTCAGGTCCAGCAACAATTCCTCCGCCGCGCCTTCCACATCACTGCGCCGGCACCGCACCGGATACTGTTTACCTTCTTCCGTGCGCGTAAAATAAGAGTAGCCGCGCAATCGGTACGGCACGGACAAATCCGTCTGCAGAATCCGCGCCAACATCTCCCGATACAGTTTTTCTTGTAAGGTTTCCGTTGGAAGCAGTACCGCGTCCGTATAGGCGTTCTCAGCCCTTAAATAGTCAATGACCTCGGCGCTTTCCTTATTTCGCAGCCACGCGTAATGATCCACGCGCCGGTCATCATGCAGCACCATCTCCGCCGGCTCTCTTCGTGCAATCGGCGGGCTCACCGCACCGATGCTTCCGCCACCTCTGTAAACGCTCGATGCATTTTTCTGAGCGATCACTTCTTCGTTGGTCTCGGTGATTGAAAAAGCTGTGGCCGTCGTTTTTAAGTCGTTTTTCATGCGCCCCAATTTCGTGATTTCGCACAGTCGAACTCCGCGAAACAGAGAGCGACGCGCCCATAATGTGTCGTTCAAATAAAAATTGGCTTCGTCCGCTATACTAACGGAACTTCGCACTCGTAGAAAGCCGCCGTCCACGAGGGCCATCCCGCAACTTTCGTCGCATACCAGATAGAACTCGATTTGTTAGCACTTAACTGGCACCATCTTACTCGCCAATTCCTTCCTATGACGGAATGCCATGCCGGACGAAACCGAAATTAAGCTTAAGATCCGCGACCTCAAAGCCTTCCAGCGCATCTTGAAACGCTTGGGTGCCAAGCCCGTGGGTTCATCAACCGGGCGTGTTCATGAAGAAAACCTAATTTTCGATACGCCCGATGGCGGTCTCGCCAAACATGGCCAGCTCCTCAGGCTTCGCACGGAAACAGTAACAGGGCCGTCCGCCCAAAAATCTACCAAGACCAAAAAGTCGCGCAAAGCCTCTCCAGCCAACGCTGCGAAATCCCCGGCACCAACTCGCCAAATCCTGACTTTCAAGCGCCCCACGGCACAGCAAGCGGCAGCCCATGCCAGCCGCTACCCCTCGTTCGGCTCCCACAAAGTACGCGATGAGATCGAGGCAGAGGTCACCGACTCAGGCAACCTCGTAAAAATCTTCGAAGGCCTGGGCATGCGCGGATGGTTCCGCTACGAGAAATATCGCAGCACATATCAATTACCCCCCACCAAGTCATGGGCTCGTGGCCTCCTCATCGAGGTCGATGAGACCCCCATCGGAACGTTTGTGGAACTCGAAGGGCCTCCCGCCGCTATCGATCGTGCCGCCGCCGAGCT
>JGI12053J15887_10000392_pt1 | contig 17541 bp, 11 predicted proteins | sample MedBloCAOM1_O3_FD_15887 | JGI IMG/M metagenome (IMG submission 15887)
GCCGGAATCCTGGCGATATCCGCAGCTGACACTTCCACGCTCTCGATAGTCACATGGTGGTCCGCCAACTCAAACGACCGCTCCGCAAGTTTTCCCACCGGTAACAGCGTTGTAACGCAGCCACCATGAACGCTTTTCGCGGGCCTTGATCACTGGAGCGTTCGGTGGCGTTTAGAGCCTGTCGACAGAGCTGACCGCCACGGCGCAGGCCTTGAACTCCGGCATCCGCGAGACGGGGTCCAACACGGGGTTGGTCAGCGCATTGGCGGTGGCCTGCCCACTCCAGTGAAAGGGCACGAAGACCGTGTCGGAGCGGATGTCCTCGGTGAGCCTGGCGCGCAGCACGGCGCTGCCACGGCGGGTGTCCAGCCGCACGAAGTCGCCTGGACCGACGCCGACCCGGCGGGCGAGTTCCGGATGCAGTTCGACGAAGGCGTCGGGCTCGGCGGTGACCAGCGCGCGCACCCGCCGGGTCTGCGCCCCGGACTGGTAATGCGACCGGTTTCGCCCGGTGCTGAGGTAGTAGGGGTACTGCGAGTCCGGCAGTTCCGCAGGGTCGCGGTGCTGGACCGGGTGGAACCGGGCCCGGCCGTCGGGGGTGGAGAAGCGGTCGGCGAACAGCCGCGGCGTGCCGGGATGCTGCTCGTCCGGGCACGGCCAGAACACGCCCTGCTCGTCGGCAATGCGCTCGTAGGTGATGCCCGCGTAGTCCGCCANGCCGCCCGCGCTGGCCGCNCGCAGCTCGTCGAANACCTCCCGTGGCCGGTCTTTGAAGCTGGCCCGACAGCCGAGCCGCTCGGCCAGAGCGCGCAGGATCTGCAGGTCCGAGGGCACCCCGGGTGGCGGATCCAGCGCCTTGCGGCGCAGCAGTACCCGGCCCTCCAGATTGGTCAGCGTGCCCTCCTCCTCCGCCCATTGCGTACAGGGGAGNACGACATCGGCCANTGCCGCGGTCTCGGAGAGCACGAAGTCGCTGACCACCAGGCAGTCCAGCCCGGCCAGCCGCTGCGCGACATGGGTCGCGTGTGGCGCGGAGACGGCGATGTTGGAGGCGAAGACCAACAGCGTGTGTACCCCACCGTCGGTGCCCAGCCGGTCAAGCATTTCGTAGGCCGACGTGCCCGGGCCGGGCAAGCTGTCGGGGTCGACTCCCCAGACCGCGGCGACGTGCTGACGGTCTTGGGGATCGTCGAGGCGCCGGTAGCCGGGCAGCTGATCGGCCTTCTGACCGTGCTCCCGGCCGCCCTGCCCATTGCCCTGCCCGGTCAGGGTTGCGAACCCGGAGCCGGGACGCCCGGGCAGGCCCAGAGCCAACGCCAGGTTGATGAACGCCAGCGTGGTGTCGGTGCCGTTGCTGTGCTGCTCGGCCCCCCTGGCGGTGAGCACCATGGCCGTCGATGCCTCGCCGAGCAGCCGCGCCGCCTCGTCCAATTGGGTGGCTGCAACGCCGGTGATTCGNTCCACCCGGTCCGGCCAATACGAGCGCACCACCCGGCGCACCTGCTCGAAGCCGNAGGTCCGCTCGGCTATGTATGCAGCGTCGATGTGACCGTGCCGGATTGCCAGATGTAGCAGCCCATTGGCCAGTGCAAGATCCGTGCCGGGCACCGGTTGCAGGTGGACTTTGGAGCCAAGGGCAGTGCTGGTACGTCGAGGGTCGATGGTGATATGCGTCGCGCCGCGGCTACGACCCTCGTCGAACCACTGCATCGCCGGCGGCATGGTGTCCGCCGGATTGGACCCGACCAGCAGGACGACGTCGGCCGCCGCGATGTCAGCCAGCGGGAACGGCAGGCCCCGGTCGATGCCGAACGCGCGGGTAGTCGCCGCGGCGGCCGAAGACATGCAGAACCGGCCGTTGTAGTCGATCTGGGAGGTGCTCAAAGCGACCCGGGCGAACTTGCCGAGTTGGTAGGCCTTCTCGTTGGTCAGACCACCGCCGCCGAAGCAGCCCACCGCGTCCGGACCGTGGTTCTGCTGGGAGCGCCGCACGGCATGGACGACCCGATCGAGCGCGTCGTCCCAGGTGGTGGGTTTGAGCGGCGCGTCGCGCCGGTCGCGGACCAAGGGCGCCGTCAGCCGCTGCGGGTAGTCGAGCAGCTCGGCTGCGTTCCAACCCTTGCTGCACAGCCCGCCCCGGTTGGTAGGGAAATCGTCCTGGGGTGCCAGGTGGACCCGGTTGGGAGCGACACGCAATGTGATGCCGCACTGCAGCGAGCAGTACGGGCAGTGCGTCAGCGTCTGGTGGCCATCCACACCATTACCGTCCGCCTACCGCGTTTCAGCGCCGTTGTCTGCCGGTTACAGGTCATCTGTCGGTGTGGTCCGGCTCGCGGGGCGTCGGTCAGCCTGCGTGCAATCGAGCCGACCGGGGATGATGCCTGCGTGAACCTGACCCAGCTGTCCACCAGCGAATTGGCCCGGTACCGCCACGACTTGCGTGGGGAGTATGAGGCACTGCAGGCGCAGGGGCTGACCCTGGACCTGACCAGGGGCAAGCCGTCGGCCGAGCAGCTGGACCTGTCCGAGCCACTGCTGGAGCTGCCGGGGGCCGGCAAGCACGTGGCCAGCGATGGCGCTGACACCCGCAACTACGGAGGCCTGCGTGGGCTGGTGGAGCTGCGGGAAATCTTCAGCGGACTGCTTGGAGTTCCGGTCGAGCAGCTGATCGCGTTCGGTAACTCCAGNCTGGAGCTGATGCACGAGTGTCTGGTGCACGCCGTGCTGTTCGGCGTGCCCGGATCGGTGCAGCCGTGGGGGATGGGTACCGGGACGGCGTTGCTGTGCCCGGTGCCCGGGTACGACCGGCACTTCTCGGTGTGCGAGAAGATGCGCATCCAGATGATCACCGTCCCGATGAACGCGACGGGACCGAACATGGACGAGGTCGAGCGGCTGGTCGCAGCGGACGCCAGGATCAAGGGAATCTGGTGCGTGCCCAAGTACAGCAACCCGTCAGGCATCCGGTACTCCGAGCAGACCGCCGGTCGGCTGGCTCAGATGCGCACCGCCGCTCCCGATTTCCGGATTTTCTGGGATGACGCCTACGCCGTGCACCATCTGACCGAGGTCCGGCACGAGACCGCCGACATCCTGCAGTTGGCCGCCGCGGCTGGCCACGCTGATCGGCCCTTCGTGTTCGGCTCCACCTCGAAGATCACGCTGGCGGGCAGCGGAGTGGCCTTCTACGGCGCTTCCGTGGCCAACGTGGACTGGTTGACCGGGCACCTCGCCAAGCGCACCATCGGCCCCGATAAGGTCAACCAGCTGCGGCACGCACTCTTTCTGGGAACCGCAGCCGGCGTGCATGCTCATATGGACCGCCATCGGGCGCTGCTCAAGCCGAAGTTCGATCTTGTCCAGCGCACATTGGCGAGCCAACTGGGCGATAGCGGGGTGGCGACCTGGACGGAACCCGAGGGAGGTTACTTCGTCACCCTGGAGGTGCTGGAAGGTTGTGCCAGCCGAGTCGTGGAGCTCGCTGCTGACGCCGGCATCGCGCTGACCGCCGCGGGGGCGCCGTTCCCGTACGGGCAGGACCCCGACGATCGGGTGATCCGGCTGGCACCGACCTACCCGCCGCTGTCCGAGCTGGCTGACGCCTTGGACGGGCTGGTCCTGTGCATCAAGCTGGCCGCGGTAGAGCGCCTGCTCGACCGATCGGTCAGGGTGTGACCGCCCGGCCGGGCCGGGAGTCGTCGTCTTGGATCTGCGCGCCGCAGCCGGTGCACATGACGGGTGGGTCCTGGTCGGCAAGCAGGCCGCATTCCGGGCAGACTCGAGGTAGCCAGCAGGCGTGGTCACCACCATCCTCGGCTGGCGGCTCGGGTCTGGGTGCGGTCACGGCACTCCTCCAACAGTCCGGCTGCTGATGGATTGGTTGCAATTCGTGGCGGCGCAGCCGCTGGACATGCCGTAGCCAGACAGCAAGATCGCTGTTTGGGTGCAGCGATTTACATCCGTTCTGGTGCCGCGATACCTAGCAGATTCAAGCCCTGGCGCAGGGTGCGGGCGGAGAGCTGGCATAGCGCAATGCGGTTGGTACGGACCGGTTCTGCTGCTGAGAGTACCGGGCACGCTTCGTAGAAGTCGGTGAATGCCTTCGCCAGGTCATAGAGGTGACCGCACAGCCGGTGCGGCTCGAGGGTCCGGCCGACTTCGGCGAGGGTGTCGCCGAATGCGTCGAGCTCGAGTATAAGAGCCCGTTCCGCGGGATGCAGTGGCAGCGTCGGATCCACCTCGGTGGCCCCGTCGGCCGCCGCCTTGCGGAGGATGGAGCAGATACGGGTGTGCGCGTATTGCAGATACACCCCGGTATTGCCGTTGAACGACACCATCCGCTCGACGTCGAAAACGTAGTCCTTGATACGCGACGTTGACAGATCAGCGTATTTGACCGCGCCGATACCCGCCTGCTCCGCGATCCGGGCCAAATCCTCATCGGTGAGCTCGTGCGCCTTGTCGGCGATGGCGGCGCGTGCCCGGTCGACGGCGTGGTCCAGTAGTTCCATGAGCTTGACGGTGTCCCCGGAGCGGGTCTTGAACGGGCGCCCGTCGGGGCCGAGCACAGCGCCGTGCGCGACGTGGGCGGCGTCGATGCCGTCGGTGAGCCAGCCGGCGCGGCGTGCTGCCTCGAAGATGAGTCGGAAGTGCAGGGCCTGCCGGGAGTCGACCACGTAGAGGATGCGGTCGGCCTTCAGATCGCGGACCCGGTATCGGATCGTGGCCAGATCGGTGGTGTCGTAGCCGTAGCCGCCGTCTTTCTTGCGCACCATCAGCGTGACCGGGTTGCCGTCGGGGCCGGTGACCTCCTCGGAGAACACCACGAGCGCGCCGTCGCTTTCCACCGCGATACCAGCGCTGGTCAGCTCGTCGACGACATCGGGCAGCAGGAAGTTGTAGAACGACTCGCCGTCGGAGTCCTCGGGTTCCAGAAGGACGCCGAGCCGGTGATAGATCTCGCGGAACGCGAATTCCGATTCGGCGACGATCTCCTTCCAGCGCGCGACGGTGTCCTCGTCGCCGGCCTGCAACGCCACCACGCGCGTTCTGGCCCGTTCGGCGAAGGCGGGGTCGGCGTCGAAGGCGGCGCGGGCGGCCCGGTAGAGGTTATCGAGCGCGGAGACGGTGGAGGTGCCTTCGGTGAGCTCGTCGTGGTGCCAGGTTGCGTCGGGGTGGTCATCGAGATATTGGATGAGCATTCCGAACTGGGTACCCCAGTCCCCGAGGTGGTTTTGCCGGATCACCTCGGCTCCGAGGAAACCGAGTACCCGGACCAGGCTGTCACCGATGATGGTGGTGCGCAGATGACCGACGTGCATCTCCTTGGCGACGTTCGGCCCGGAGTAATCGACGACGGTGTGCCGGCCCTGTTCCGGACTGCCGACCCCCAGGCGCGGGCTGGCCAGCCGGGCGGCGACCTGTTGCCAGAGCGAGACATCCGTCAGGGTCAGATTGAGGAAACCCGGTCCGGACACGGTGACCTCAGCGACGGGTGTGACGGTAGATGCCCGCAACGCCTCCGACACAGCGCCGGCCACCTCCGCAGGCCTGGTACGGGCGCGTTTGGCGAGCGCGAGCGCGGCGTTGGACTGGAAATCGGCGTGCTCGGAGCGCCGGACGACCGGGTCGGCGCCGGCCAGCTCCGGTAGAGCCCGATCGATCGCATCGCGGACGGCGACCTCGACCTGACCGATCAGTGAGCGCACCTCGTGCTCAGTCAACCGGGCATCCTCCGTTCCTGTGATGACCCCTGTGATGAAACCCCGTCACGGCCCATTGTCCCAGGCCGTGCCGCGGGTCAACGTCGCCCGGTGCTGCTTTGCAGTGGCGATGGCCGTGCGCAGACGATACAAAGACACCGCCCGGCGGCTGCGGTACGCCGGGCGAACAACGCGGACCTACGGAGGTTGTGTGGACATCTGGCCTGGCTCGCCCTACCCGTTGGGCGCGACCTATGACGGCGGGGGCACCAATTTCTCGATCTTTTCCGAGGCCGCGCACCACATCGAGCTGTGCTTGTTCAACGATGCGGGCGAAGAGACGCGGATCGCACTGCCCGAACGCGACGCCCTGGTGTGGCACGGCTACATGCCGCGGATCGGTCCCGGCCAGCGCTACGGCTACCGCGTGCACGGTCCCTACGATCCCGCGGCAGGTTTGCGGTGCAACCCGAGCAAGCTTCTGCTCGACCCATATGCCAAGGCGATCGACGGCCGCATCGAGTGGAACGAGGCGCTGTTCGCCTACCGGTTCGGTGACCCGGACTCCTACAACGACGCCGACTCCGCGCCCTATGCGATGACCTCGGTCGTGGTCAACCCGTATTTCGACTGGTCCGATGACCGACCGCTGCGGATTCCGTATCAGGAAACAGTGATCTACGAGGCGCACGTCAAGGGCATGACGATGCGCCATCCGCGGATTCCCGATGACGTCCGCGGCAGTTACTCCGGTCTGGCGCATCCGGTTATGATCAAGCATTTCCGTGACCTCGGGGTGACCGCGGTGGAGCTGATGCCGGTGCACCAGTTCGTACACGACTCCACGCTGGTCGAGCGTGGACTGTCCAACTACTGGGGTTACAACACCATCGGCTTCTTCGCTCCGCACAACGACTATGCTTGCTTCGGCACGCGGGGGCAGCAGGTTCAAGAATTCAAGGCCATGGTCCGTGCGCTGCACCGGGCCGGCATCGAGGTCATTCTCGATGTGGTCTACAACCACACTGCAGAGGGCAACCATCTCGGACCGACGCTTTCTTTTCGAGGTATCGACAACCCGGCCTACTATCGGCTGGTCGACGGTGACCTGAAACACTATTACGACACCACGGGTACCGGAAACAGTCTCAATGTTCGGCATCACGAGTCGCTGCGGCTGATCATGGATTCGTTGCGGTACTGGGTGCTTGACATGCACGTCGATGGGTTCCGTTTCGACCTTGCGGCCACTCTGGCTCGGGAGTTCCATGAGGTGGACCGGCTGTCGGCGTTCTTCGATCTGGTGAATCAGGATCCGGTGGTCAGCCAGGTCAAGCTGATCGCTGAACCGTGGGACGTCGGGGAGGGCGGTTATCAGGTCGGTGGCTTCCCGCCGTTGTGGACGGAATGGAATGGTAAGTACCGGGATACTGTACGCGATTTTTGGCGCGGCGAACCGGGTACGCTGGCTGAGTTCGCTTCTCGATTTAGCGGCTCATCGGATCTCTATGAAGCAGACGGTCGCCGCCCCATCGCCTCGATTAATTTTGTGACGGCGCACGACGGGTTCACGTTGAACGATCTGGTGTCCTACAACGAGAAACATAATGAGGAGAATGGCGAAGGTAATCGCGACGGTGAGAGCCACAATCGTTCGTGGAATTGCGGCGTCGAGGGTCCCACTGACGTCGGCAGGATTATCGCGTTGCGGGAACGTCAGAAACGCAATTTTCTGACCACCCTGTTGCTGTCCCAAGGAGTTCCGATGCTCGCGCACGGCGACGAGCTGGGCCGGACTCAAGAGGGCAACAACAACGTCTACTGCCAGGACGGCAAGATCAGCTGGGTGGACTGGGACGAGGCGCGGCTGAACTCCGTCCTCACCGAGTTCACCGCCCAACTCGCCCGACTGCGCGCTGATCACCCGGTGTTCCGTCGTCGCCGGTTTTTTCAGGGCCGCTCGATCCGCGGCTCCAACATCGAGGACATCGCCTGGCTGCGCCCCGACGGCCAGCAGATGAGCGAGGAGGACTGGAATGTCCCGTCCACCAAGAGCGTCGGGATCTTCCTCAACGGCCGGGGTATCCCCGAAGTTGATGACCTCGGCGAACGGATCGTCGACGACTCCTTCCTCCTGCTCATCAATGCCTACCACCGGCAAGCCACGTTCACCCTTCCGGATTCGGCCTATGGCCGCAGCTGGGAAATCATGGTGGATACCACCGACCCGCTGCTGGCGAACGCCCGGCGCAAGCAGCGTGACGCCGTGCCTGGCGGCAAGTTGCGTGTGCAGGCGCGGGCGATGCTCGTACTCCGCTGCCGATACTGAGTGCTGCTGATCTGCCAATGACGATGGTTATAGCCATCGGCGGTTATAGCCATTGGGCGACGCCACCATGGCCCGAACAGGTACCCTGCCGATGTTGGCTGAAGCTGTATTTGCCGTCGGAGCATCGGGCGGTGGCACCGGCCGGTGCTGCGGCAGCCTGCTCGGGTCGGCGGACGCAGTTGCCGTCGCTGTTGCGGTAATAGTCCGCGTCGCACGAACCGCTTTGTTGCGCTGATCCGGCAGCTGGGGGAGCGACCGCCGCGATACGGGGCGCAGATAGCCGCGGCGCCGGTGCCGGCAGCGCTGCCGGAGATGCCACCGGGACTGCCGGTGTCGGGGCGGCGACCACGGGCGGTGTGGTCGCTAGCGGAGTTGGAGCAGGCAACGGTGATGCAGAACTGGTGGTTACCTGAGACTGCGGATTGGAAGATTGGGTCGCCGTCCCGTTCTGGCATCCTGCAATCGAGGCGCTACCGATGAAAAGTACGCTGATTGTTACCAGGGAGGCGAGTACTCTCCGGGAGTTTAAGCGCGAGCCGGTCGGCGACATGTGATCTCTTTCGTAGGTCCCGCGACTCCGTGTACGCGGTCTGCTCATTGTTCGCCGAACTAAGTTCCGGCGTTACAGATGTAACAATGAGCGCCACACCTGCGATAGAACGGTGCGCCAGGCTGCACGGAAACCGTTTCAAACGCATCGGTGTCGACCGATTTTCAGTCCGATAGTCGGAGGCCTCGTCGACGCGGCTCCAAGCTCGCCACGTTCTAGGCGTACCCCGCGCACGCGGAGAGTGGCTTGACGGCAGAATGGCGGACGTGTGCGCAAGATCATTTGCTGAGCATCTGTCCGGTCTGAACGAAGTGTCGTTGATCGCGTTACTGCAAGCACGACCGGACGTCCTGGTGCAGCCGGTTCCGCGTGGTTTCACTCAGCTCGCGCAGCGGCTGGGTGGTGCCGAGTCGCTCGCCGCCGCGTTGCGCACGGCGAACCGGGACATGGTGATGGTGGGGCAGGCCACCGTCGCCCTTGGCGCCTCCGCGACTGTTCCGGCTCTCGCCCGGCTGCTGAATGCCTCGGAGCAGGCAGTGCGGGCTGTCGTGGCCCAACTGTGCGGGCTAGGGCTGGCCTGGGACAGCTCCGGGATGCTGTGCTTGCCGGAGCGACTGGAGGCGCACTGGTTAGCCGAGATCGGCGGCGGCCGGCCGGTGGTGACGATCGCGGGATCAGTCCTGGTGGAGAACCTGCGCGCGGCCCTTGGCGCGTTCGGCGCGGCGACCGATGGGCTACGCAAGCCCGAGCTGACAGCGCAGCTGTCCGAGTTCATGAGGGATCCACCCTTGATCATCAAGGTGATCGCTGGACTGCCGAAACCGGCCAGGGACCGGCTCAGCGAGTTTCGGCGCGGCTGTCACGAGTACCACTCCGGATTCGGCCGTTCCCAGCCGGGTGATCCGACCAAGCTGCTCCTCGCGGCCGGCCTGCTGCTGCCGGTCAACTATGGGCTTGAACTGCCCAAGGAGGTAGCGGTCGCCGCGTGGCTAGCCGAACGCGAGCTCACCCTGACCGGACGCCCATATTCCCCCTTGGTCGGTGCCGACGATGCAGCGGTGCGCCGGGCTGCGCAGGCCGCGGCACAGGAGGCACTTCGAGGCGTGACGACCCTGCTCGACGCGGCCCGCACGGCGCCGATCGCGGCGCTGAAGAAGGGCGGGGTCGGGCCTCGGGAACGGGCGAGGCTGGCCAAGCGGCTGTCGATCCCCGAGGACGTCCTCGTGTTGTGGATCGATCTAACCCACGCGGCCGGCCTACTGGGTCGAGCTGACACCGGGTATGCACCGACGCACCTTTATGAGGGATGGCGCGCAGCGGAATCAGGCAGGCGGTGGGCCGTGCTGGTCGACGCGTGGTTCTCACTGGAACACGCGCCGACCGGCCGGGAAGTCCCGGGAGAGCGCGAAGTCCCGCCCCCGTTGCCATTCGGGTCAGCCGCTGGGCTGCTGCGGCGTGCGATGCTGCCGGCCGCCCGTTCGGGTGTGTCGGTGCGCGCGGTGGGGGAGCAGGTCGACTGGTTGTTCCCCTTGCACGGTTACGACGCTGGGCAGCGGGCGGCCAAGGTGGCTGCTGCCGTACGGGAAGCTGAGCTGCTCGGGGTGATCGCCAGTGACGTGGTGTCGGAGCTCGGAGAGCAGCTGTTGGCGGTGGTCGGGTCTGCGCCGGTGGACGCGGTGGACCAGTTGGCCCGGCGATGCGTCGCGCTGATCCCCGAGACCCCGTGCAGCGTGATCCTGCAGTCGGATCTCACCGCTGTCGTTTCCGGTCAGCCGAGCGCGGCCGTGTCGCGGCTGCTGACCGGCTCCGCTGTCGCCGAGAACCGTGGGGCCGCCGGAACCTGGCGCTTCACCCCGGCCACTGTCCGGGCGGCCCTCGACAGTGGGTGGACTGCTCATGACCTGCTCACCGAGCTGGCGGCCATCTCGGCCCGTCCGGTTCCCCAGCCACTGGAGTATCTGATCACCGACGCGTCCCGCCGGCACGGACAGATTCGGGTGCGGGGTATGCGTTGCTGCGTCAGTGCTGAGGAGGCACTGATCACCGAGATACTGCACACTCGGTCCCTGGGCAAGCTGCACCTAAGCCGGTTCGCCCCAACTGTCCTAGCCAGCCCATCGGGCCTCGACGANGTGTTGACCCGGCTACGCGAAGTTGGCTTNTCCCCGGTCGCNGAAGACGCTCACGGCACGGTGATCGTCGAANCACGTCAGGATCATGAGGCGTCGGCGCCCGATCGCCCGATCAGCACGAAAGTGCGATCTGCGTTGTCCGCCGCCGAGATGGCTCGGCTGCTGGCGGCCAATCCACCGGGCGAGACCGAAGTGGCCTGCCCGGACTCGGACACCTTCGATCTTCTTGCGGAGCTCAACAGTCACCTCGACGACGCCGAGCTCGAGCTGCTGTCCGATGCCGTGGACCACCACAATGACGTGCTCATCGTCTACCGGGACAAGAACGGCAGCCGGAGCAGCCGGGCAATCCGGCCACAACAGGTCTACGGCAGGTGGCTCGACTCCTGGTGCCACCTCCGCAACGCCCAACGCGATTTCACCATCGCCAACATCGAGGCCGTCGCCCCGGCCCGTTGATCATGTCCACACCGCTGACACCTAGGATCTTCTAAAACCCATTAGTCTCTAGGCAACGCCAACGTCGTGGTGGGAACGGATGCAGCGGTGCGGCCGGGCCAGATGAGAGGATTGCGATGGCTGCTGAGGAGGCAGTGAGCGCAGCCGTACCTGGGCGACCGCCGCGGCTCACGCACGAGGAGCTGCGACGGGCCCAGGCCAAGACCCTGGAGGCACCTCGGCGCCGGTACGGAATTGCTGCACGGGTCCTCTTCAGGACGCTAGACAGGGTGTATGGCAAGCCTCTCACGCTGAGCAAGTTCAAGGTCCTCGAGTTGATCGCCCGCGTTCCGTACATGGCCTGGGAACAGGTCGCCTTCATCGCCATCACCCACGTACATGCGGACACAGGTATGGCCCGACGCATACACGAACGTGTTGCTGAGTCCCGCGCGCAGCAAGACAACGAGATGTTCCACCTCCTCATCATCGAGGAGCTGATCGCAAGGACGGGTCGGCGGCAGCCACAGATCAAGTTCTTCTGGTTACCCCAGGCAATCGCATTTGTCTATTATCAGTTGTCATGGTTGCTCTTCGTGGCGCGTCCGAGCTGGTCATATCGTCTTAATGCGGACTTCGAAGACCACGCTGAGCATGAATACATGACTATGGTTGCCGAACATCCCGACTGGGAGAGCACGCCATTCGAATCGTCGTTCGCCGATGACTTCGGTGAGTTCGCCTCACTCGCGGACGTGTTTCGGCAGATCGGCCACGACGAGCGGGTGCACAAGCTCGAGAGTGAGAGCCGGATGAAGAAATCTCGGTTCCGCTGACTTGTGCCACGTGAACGCCATGACCGGGTATCGCAATGNGCGGCCGGGGTGAGACCGGCAATTCGGGCNCCCCTTGCCTGCGTGACCTGGATCCGTTGGGGTGGACACAGCCTCGGGAATCCATACGCCGAGAGAGCGAGAAAGGTGGGGCGTCGTGACAGCGGTGCGTTCTGAGGTAGTTGACGTGGTATTTCGCGGTCGNAGGCTGACCCGGGACCGGCCGCTGATCATGGCCATCATCAACCGGACGCCCGATTCGTTCTACGACCACGGTGTCACCTTCGATGAGGAGGTCGCGCGCGCGGCCATCCGCCAGGCGGTGCTCGACGGTGCAGACGTCATCGACATCGGCGGGGTGCCGGCCAGCCCTGGCCCCGAGGTAAGCGTCGACGAGGAGATCCGGCGGGTCGCGCCGACCGTTGAGTGGGCGCGGCAGACCTATCCCGACTTGGTGATCAGCGTCGATACGTATCGCCACGAGGTCGCCGAGCGGATGTGCCAGGCGGGGGCCGACCTGCTCAACGACAACTGGGCGGCCGCCGACGCCGCCATGCTTGATGTCGCGGCCGAATACGGCACGGGTTACGTGTGCGCGCACACGGACGGCCTGGCGCCGCGTACCGACCCCATCCGCCCGCGGTACGACGATGTCGTGGCCGCAGTCGTCGACAGCACTACGCAACTGGCCGAGCTTGCGGTGGCCAAAGGGGTTCCCCGTGAGGGTATCCTGATCGACCCCGCGATCGACTTCTCCAAGAACACCTTCCACAGCTTGGCCGTGCTACGCCACGTACGCACCCTCGTCGAGACCGGATGGCCCGTGCTGATGGCCATGTCCAATAAGGGAGTCGTTGGGGAAACCCTCGACGTGGCCCTCGACGATCGTCTTATCGGCACGCTGGCCGCCACCGCGCTCGCGGCCCAGGCGGGAGCGGCGATGTTCCGCGCCCACCAGGTCCGCGAAACCCGGCAGACCATCGAAATGGTCGCCAGCATCATCGGTACCAGACCGCCTGCGCGGGCGCAGCGCTGGCTCACCTGATGCGCTACGTCTGGCCCGGGCGCGCCCACGAGGTCGACGAACAGGAACTCGAACGGCTCTACCAGTATCGCGCCGACCGCCCCTGGCTGGCCGTGAACTTCGTAGCCAGCGCCGACGGCGCCGTCGAGATCGATGGGCGGTCCGCCGGACTATCCAATCCGGCGGACCGGCGGGTGTACCGGTTGGGCAGTGACCTCGCCGACGTGGTCCTGCTCGGCGCCGGCACCGCGACGATCGAAGAATTCCGCGGCGTCCACCCCGACGAGCAGGCCGCGCAACGGCGGCGACGGTACGGGCTCAGTGAAATTCCACCGATCGCCGTGGTCACCTCCGGCCGGACACTGCCCGCCGATGCACCAGTCATCACCGAAGCACGCACCCCGACCATCGTCATCACCTGCGCCACGGCGCCGCCGACGCTGTGCGAGGCCTGGACCGCCGCGGGTGCCACGGTACTGGTGGCCGGCGAGGACACCGTGGATGTCACCGCCGCGGTGGACGCGTTGGTGATGCGGGGCCTGACCCGGATAGATTGTGAAGGAGGCCCGCGGCTGTTCGACTCTCTGATCGAGGCCGGGCTGGTCGATGAGCTCCGCCTGACGATCTCGCCGCTGCTGATCTCGGGAATGGCCGACCGGATCGCGTGCGGCCCGGTCGTCATACCGACGGCGCTCGAGCTTGCGTCGGTGCTGGCGGAGGGCGACACGTTGCTGCTGCGCTATCTGGTGAAGCGCTGCGCGGAAGGATTACCCCTTTGACCAGGGATAACGCCAGCTACCAAGGGGCNCTCGGGCATTACCTGTCACCACGACGGCGTGACCCGGTGAANACTCTCATGGAAGAAGNGGTCTCGCACAAGATTTTCGCCAGCGCCGTGCGGCGGTTGCGCCTCCCGGCCGGCCGGCCGCTTCGGGTGCTCGACATTGGTAGTGGTGTCGGTGACGGGTTCGACCTACTCACGGAGACCCACGGGGACCTTGCGCCGGTGGCCGCCGCTCACCGGCTCGACTACGTCGGACTGGACGGCGATGCGGACATGGTCGAGACCGCCACGGCGCTGCATTCAGTGCCCGGCGCGACCTTTCGCGTCGGTGACATGCGTGATCGGCTACCGGACGGCGATTTCGACCTCTATCTGTCCTGCGGCGTTCCGTATTCGCACCTCACCACCGGCGAGGTGACTGAGGTCATCGCTAACATCATGCGCCGTATCCTTGACGCCGGGCGACGCGCCGCGATCATCGTCGATGTGCTGGGGCGGTTTTCCATCGAGTGGATGAGTAACTGGCACTCCCCGCGGTGGAACTACGCGATGACTTTCTTCGAGGACACGACCGAGCGGCTAGAACAGCAGATGACGTTCTTCGACCGCACCTCGCTCGGTGAAGCCATCGCGGCCGCGGCACGTAGTGCCGGAGCGCAGCCAGCCGAGCTCAATTTCACAGACCGATCCATCTTGGTGGGCCGGCACACCGCCACCGGGGCGTTCAATCCCTCGATCCCCCCGTACCGGACGCTGATCAACGATCTGGTGCGTGATCCATCGAGCGTATCGCTACGCGAACTGTACTTCGAGCCGCCAAGGGCGGGCGCGCCACCGGAGATCCTGCACTTCTTCCGGACCCTTGCCGGGAGCTGGAACGAGATGCTCGATCAGGCTGCGAATTCCGGAAAAGGGATTCGCGCTCTGGCCTCGGCGCTGCTGCGGTGTGAGACGCGGGAGCAGCGCGGGCTTGGTGTCGGCCATTCGCTGACTGCCACCGTGATCATCGATGCGTCCTGACGTTGATTCCTCGGCCGAAGGTACGCTGCGGATCCGTGCCGAGGCCGCGTTGTTCGACCTCGACGGTGTCCTGGTCGACTCGATGCCGATCATCCGCGAGATCTTCGAGGGCTGGGCTCGGTCTTGCGGGCTCGATCCGGCGCACGTCGTGGAGACAGTGCACGGGCGACCCACCATGCAGGCTCTCGCCGACCTCGTCGCGCCCGCGGAGGTGGCCACTCACCTCGCCTATCTCACAGCCGAAGAGATCAGGCGTTCCGCCGAGATGGTCTGCTTGCGGGGCGCCAAGGAACTGCTCACCGGACTGCTCGCCGGTCGCTGGGCCGTGGTCACCTCGGGGGCGCGAGCCGTCGCGCAGGCGCGCCTGGCGTCGACTGGCCTTCCATGGCCTGAGGTGCTCGTGACCGCTGACGACGTCGAGCGAGGCAAGCCTGCCCCCGATTGCTACCTGCTAGCAGCCGCGCGGCTTAGCGTCCGGCCTGCGGGCTGTGTGGTGTTCGAAGACGCACCTGCCGGGGTTCGCGCTGGGCTCGCGGCGGGAATGCGTTGCGTCGGGGTTGGCGGCGGGCTCGCTGGCCTGCTAACGGAAACGACGGTCAGCTCGCTCGCCGAGATTCAGCTTGAGCTGTGAACGGATTTCGAACCCTGTCACCCGGGACGACGGGTGGGTGGGATGTCCGCTGTGATTCTGTCCTACCACTCGCTGACACGAGCACCTACCTCAGAAGTCACGGCCAGCTCCCGTACCAGCGGCGAGATTTCGACGATGACAGCCCTTGCTGGCCGCGCCCTCCGGGCCGCCGCCCTCCGGAGGACGAAAACAGTCTGATCGAGTGGCCGGCCGACGTGCGGTTTCTTGCTCATCTGCTGCAATTCTCGAGGCTTCCCGTACACCCGCAGCGTCTCCGACACAGTGTGCTCATCGAGGATCCTCGTCGGGTCGGGAGGCTGAGCCCCGTCCGTCACCGCCCGCCTGGCTATTCCTTCGCTGCGCTAACGTCACGGCCCGGCCCAGCGATGCCCCTCTGAACGATGGCTGAACCGGGCCATCGGTAAAGCTGAACGGGAGATGAATACATGACCAGGTATGTTGGGGATGTCCGGCACGGTCTCGGCCCCGCGGAGCACGATGGGCATCTGTGGGTGCCCGGAGTCGAGTATTTCGGTCCGGTCTGGGCCGAAGGTGTCGGGTGGGCGGCCCCGCAGGGCTGGGAGCCCCCGCACGGCTGGACCCCACCTCCCGGCTGGTACGAGCCCACTTATTGGGACCACGAGGACTACCGCGGCTGGTGCGACAACCACTACAGCGGCGACCACGACTGGCGCGGCTGGGAAAACTGCGAGCACTTCCAGGACCACGACAACTGGCACGGCTGGATCCCGGGTGCGGACTATTTCGGTCCGGTCTGGGCCCACGGCGTCGGGTGGGTGGCCCCGCAGGGCTGGGAACCCCCGCACGGCTGGACCCCACCCCCCGGCTGGTACCAGCCCACTTATTGGCACCACGAGGACTACCGCGGCTGGTGCGACAACCACTACAGCGGCGATCACGACTGGCGCGGCTGGGAGAACAGCTACCACTGGGGTGAGCACAACCAGTGGCACGGCTGGAACAACGACCGTGGTTGGAGTGATCGTGATGAGCGCGGTGGCCACTACCGCGATCAGGGCCAGGACCGTGATCACGATCGTGAGCATGGTCAGCGTGGTTGGAGTGATCGTGACGAGCGCGGCGACCACGACCAGCACCAGGACAAGCACGTCCTCCAGCACGACGGTTGGGGCACCCGGGATGTCCGCGACGTCCGGTCCGCCCAGCATGCGGTTGGGCATGACCAGCGGAGCCAGGCGCAGCATGACGTGCAGCGTGGATTCGACGGCGGCCGGAGTGGCCAGCGGGGCGAGCTGACTGGCCAGCATGGTCAGTTCAGCGGCGGCTTTCAGAGCGGCCCGGCTGACCCGGTTGGGGCTGCCGGGCCGACCTTCTCCGCGCCCGCAGCGTCGTTGTCCAACGCCATCCCGAATGTGGCGTCGGCGACGAGCGCGCCGGTCGCTAATGCCGCCAATGTCGCGGCGTCGGCGGCGCCGGTGAACGCGACCCCATTCGACGCGAGGTCCTCTGCGCACGTTGCTTCCCAGCCGCTCAGTCACAGCGTCGCGCAGGCCGCCACGGTGAACACCCCGCATGAACATGAATTCGACAGCGCCTCGGGATCTGGCTCACAGCGCGGCGACCAAGCCGGTCAGGACTCGGGCCATAGCTTTGGAGGGTTCTTCGGCGGCGGCAACGACAGCCGGCAGAACCCGCACGGCGACACCATCCACGGTCAGCGGGAGGCTGTCAGCAGCGGCAGTGCGCAGGATCATGGGCGCAGCGACGGCAAGCACGGCGCCGTCACCGGTGGCCACGGCGGCGCCCCGCAGGCCGACACCGGCACCCAGAGTGGCACTGAGCTGAGCACATCCGGCCCAGCGCCGCACCCGAGCGCGCCTCAGGCCGACCTGGGTGGCTCGACCTCGTCGGACCCCGTCTCAGGCCACAGCGCACACTCCACTGGCACGACGTCCCCGTCGTCGCACGTCTCAACGCCGACCACGGACGGCACGGCGCCGGCGGCGTCGAGCGGCCCGGCATCGAGCCCGCACCCCACGCCGACTACGCACGGCACGGCGCCGGCGGCGTCGAGCGATTCGGTATCGAGCTCGCACCCCTCGCCGACCACAGCGCC
>JGI12053J15887_10000393_pt1 | contig 17517 bp, 13 predicted proteins | sample MedBloCAOM1_O3_FD_15887 | JGI IMG/M metagenome (IMG submission 15887)
GGTGTGACCGTGGTGACTAACGCGCGTGTTTACTACACTACACGCGCGGCTGCGGGCGCACTGGGCGCCCGGCATTCCCTGCGCCCTCTGAATGAGAGGGCGGAAGTTGATGGCAAACCTCGCGCGTTTCAGGCGGCGAGATCGCGAAGCTGTGTTTCCACGCAACCCACACCGTCGTCGCGGCGAACGCCGGGACCCAGCCACCGGCGGAATTAGTGGGAGCAAGACTTCTCAACCGTATCTTTCAATCGCACTTGCACGACGTATGGATCCCGGCGTTCGCCGGGACGACGTGCCGAGAGGCTGTCGTTCAGTTGTCGTGCAGCACTGTTATGCGCCATCCACGAAGCAGACGATTGGTTAGGTTTGCCCGCTTGCTGGACGGCGAGCGCGTGATTCCGTCGGCGGCGTGAAACCGTCATCACGCTGTCACGGGAATCCGGTAGCTGCTTGCGCATGGGAATGACGCTATGAGTGAAGAGTGTCCGGAGCGGCGCTTTCGCACTTTGTTTATCTCGGACGTCCATCTCGGCGCCCGCGGCTCGCAAGCCGAGCGGTTGCTGGACTTCCTCCGCAGCCATGATGCCGATACCATTTATCTCGTCGGTGATATCGTCGATGGCTGGGCGCTGCAATCCAGCTGGTACTGGCCGCAATCGCACAACGACTTCGTGCAGAAAATGCTGCGCAAGGCGCGCAAAGGCGCCAAAATTGTCTATGTGCCGGGCAATCATGACGAGTTCCTGAGGAACTATTACGGCACTCATTTCGGCGGCATCGACGTCGTGGAAAACACCATCCATGAGGGGGTCGACGGAAAGCGCTATCTGGTGATTCACGGCGACATCTTCGATCTCGTGGTGCAGAACGCGCGCTGGCTCGCCCATCTTGGCGACAAGGCCTATGATTTCGCCATCCAGATGAACCGCATCGTCAACGCGTTTCGGCGCTGGTTCGGCGTGCCCTATTGGTCGCTGTCGCAATGGGCCAAGCTGAAGGTCAAGAACGCCGTGAACTATATCGGCGCCTTCGAACAGACTCTGGCCGCCGAGGCGCGGCGTCATGGCGCCGACGGGGTGATCTGCGGCCACATCCATTACGCCACCATCAGGGACGAACATGGCATCCGCTATATGAACTGCGGCGACTGGGTGGAAAGCTGCACCGCGCTCGCCGAGCACGAAGACGGCCGGTTTGAAATCATCACCTGGACCGACCCGCTGCGCCGGGTGGCTCCCGTGGCCCCCGTCGCGGCGCGGGCCGCCTGATGCGCATTCTGGTCGCGACCGATGCGTGGCATCCTCAGGTCAATGGGGTGGTGCGGACGCTGACCAATATGGCGGAGGCGGCAAGGGCGTTCGGCGTCGAAATCAGCTTTCTTACCCCTCAATCGTTCCGCACCTTTGCGATGCCGAGCTATCCGGATCTGCGGCTGGCGTTGCCGTATCAGGCCAAGATAGCGCGGCTGATCGCCGAGGCGCGGCCCGACAGCATTCACATCGCGACCGAGGGGCCGATCGGCCTGTTGGTGCGGCGCTATTGCCGCAAAAATCAATTGCCGTTCACCACGAGCTTTCACACCCGCTTTCCGGAATATATTTCCGCACGCCTGCCGATTCCCGAACCATGGATATGGAGGGCGCTGCGCGCCTTCCATGGGCCCAGCCAGGCGGTCATGGCGGCGACGCCGGCGCTGGCCAGCGAACTGCGTGCGCGTGGGTTTCGAAACGTCGTGTTGTGGCCGCGCGGCGTTGACGCCGGCCAGTTTCATCCGCGCGCCGCCGACCTCGGCCTGCCGCGCCCGGTCTTCCTGTGCGTCGGCCGTGTTGCGGTGGAAAAGAACCTCGAAGCGTTTCTGGACCTCGATTTGCCCGGTACCAAGGTGATTGTCGGCGACGGGCCGGCGCGCGCGGCGCTGACCCGAAAATATCCGCAAGCGGTGTTTCTCGGCGCGCGTCAGGGCAAGGAGCTGGCGGAGGCCTATGCGGCGGCGGATGTCTTCGTGTTTCCAAGCAAGACCGACACTTTTGGCCTCGTTCTACTCGAGGCCCTCGCGAGCGGCCTGCCGGTTGCCGCGTTTCCCGTGACCGGTCCTCGCGACGTGATCGGCAATGAGCCGGTTGGAGCGTTGAATGATGATCTGCGAATAGCCTGCCTGACCGCAGTAACAATTTCGCCACAAGCCTGCCTCGCGTTCGCCGCAAGGCACACCTGGGAAGCTTCAGCCCGCGCTTTCGTCGAAAATATCACGAATGTCCGCGCCGATGACCCGAGAAGCGATGCGCTACAATTCGAGGTGAAGCACCAGCGTTTCGTCGCCTGACCGCTTGCCGGCCCGTTGGGGTCCGCGATACAAGCGGGGATGGCGGACCTCTCTCCAATCTTGCCTGTCAGTCCTGCGGATATCGACGCGGCCGCGCGCGTGCTGGCGCCGTACGCGGTGCGGACGCCGCTGTTGTCGGCGGCTGTTCTCAACGAGCGCGCCGGAACCCGGGTCTTTCTGAAACCGGAGATGCTGCAGCGGACCGGTTCGTTCAAGTTTCGCGGCGCCTTCAACAGACTGTCGTCGATTCCACTGGCGGCGCGGGGCGGTGGCGTGGTCGCGTTCTCGTCCGGCAACCACGCCCAGGGCGTGGCGGCGGCGGCGAAAATCCTGAACATGCAGGCGACCATCGTGATGCCGGCCGACGCGCCGCTCTCCAAGCGCGAACGCACCAAGGCCTATGGCGCCGAGGTGGTGCTGTACGATCGCGACCGCGAGGATCGCGAGGCCATCGCCAACGGTATTGCCGGCAAACGCGGCGCCACGCTGGTGCGCCCCTATGACGATCCCTTTGTGATCGCCGGCCAGGGCACGGTGGGGCTGGAGATCGCGGAGGACATGGCCGCGCTTGGCTTGACGCCCGATATCGTGGTGGCGCCGGCGTCGGGCGGCGGCCTGATCGCGGGTGTCGCGACCGCGGTCAAGGCGCGCTATCCGAAGGCCATCCTGATGTCGGGCGAACCGGAGGCATTTGACGATCATGCCCGCTCGCTGCGCGCCGGAAAACGCGAGCCGCATGGCGCCGAAGGCCGCACCATCTGCGATGCGCTGATGGCCTCGATTCCCGGCGAAATGACTTTTGCCATCAACAGCCGGCTGCTCGCGCAAGGCATCACCGCTTCCGATGCCGAAGTCGGTGCCGCGGTCGGATTCGCGTTCCGCGAGCTGAAACTGGTGGTCGAGCCGGGTGGAGCGGTGGGCCTCGCAGCCCTTCTGGCCGGCCGCATCGACGGGCGCGGCAAGAACGTCGTCATCGTGCTGTCGGGCGGCAATGTCGACGCGGCTTTGTTCGCGAAATTAATCAGTTAAGCGGGACATCAGGAGAAGAACGCGATCTTCTCGGCCTGGCTCATGCGCCGGATCGGCGCCAGCGGGTCGGAATGCGATGCATTGGGTTTTTGCAGGACACCGCTCGCGAGCAGGGCCGAGCCAAGGGATGGTTCGAATGAAGGCTCAGGCGAAGGTTCGGGTGAAGGTTGAGGAGAAGCTTGCAGCGACGGTTGAAGTGAAGGTTGAAGCGAGGTCTGGCGCGACGGCGATATCGCGGGCACGGCCGTCGGCCGAGGCTGCTGCGCAACGCGGACGGGGTCGGCCGGCGGCGCCTCCACGACGTCAATCTCATTACGGGCGGTATCGGCGGAAAGATCGATTTCGGAAGGATCCGGCGCCGCCATCTCAAGCGCGACCATCCGGAGCACGGCGTCGTCCTGGGCATCGACGTCCAGGGTATCAGAGACGGTCATATCGCCGGCTTGGGCATAGCCAGCATGGGCATCAGCAGCTTGCGTATCAGGGGCCTGCGTATCAGGGGTTTGGGCTTCGGCGGTCATCGCCGCAGCATCAGCCGTTGCAAGCCGCGTTTCGTCCGGCATCGCCGGGGCGCTCGTCGAGGTGGCGAAGTTTATTGCGGCCGCCGCCGGCGCCATCTCCAAATCCGCGGCGGGCATCTCAGCTGGTTCAACCGGCGAGGCGGGCAAGGGTGAGGGCGGGGCGGCGGCTGTTTCGACGGCCTGCGGGGATGCGGTATCGCTGTCCCCCAACTCCGCGATCTGCGCCTCGATCAGATCGAATGCAGCGCTCAAGACGGCTTTTGGATCGGTCGCCTCGATTTGCCCGCAAGCACCTTCGATGGCGTTGACCTGGGAATCGAGCAGGTCGCAGATCCGGCCGTCGGCGCCGATTTCGCGCCACCGCCAGGCGATTTCCCTGATCACCCGGGCGCCCTTGCGGACCGGCGCGAGGGTTTCCTCCAGCGCCAGGCTATCGATGGCACCGGATGCGGCGGCTCTGGCTGCATCGACCGCCCTCCTGATCGCGACCAATGCCTCGGCGAGCCCATTGTCGGGGGCCGCTTGCTTCTGGGCGGCCAGGTTTTCTTCGACCCGCGCGACCGCATCGAGCACCATGCGGGTGTCGGCATTGCGGTTGCGCTTGGCGTACTCACCGAGAAACCAGCGGCCCCGCGCCGTTTCCATGAACGCTTCGCGGATCGCGTCGTAGTCCTGCTCGCTCGGCTGGGTTGCGCGAGCGGAAATCGGCGATAGGGCAAAAGCGTCGTCGGCCATCATAAACTCATCACGCAAATCATCGCGGGTTACGTTAACGATCATCATGATATCAAGCGAATCGCAATTGAATTGATGCCGCCCGAATCACAAATCCCCATCGCATCTCAGGACACCGCCAGGCGATTCGCAACACGGCTGGCTGTGTTCTACGGCACGATGTTCGGCATGGTGGGCACGCATCTGCCGTTTTTCACGGTTTGGCTGAAGGCGGTCGGGATCGACGCTTTCTGGATCGGTGTCATCACGGCAGTCCCGCCGGTGACGCGTTTCACCGTTCTGCCCTTTGTGACGGCCCTCGCCGAGAGGCGCCACGCGCTCCGCGGCGCCGTCATGGTGACCGGCTTTGCGACAGCGTTCGGGTTCTGCATTCTCGGCACTCAGCATCAGCCGGTCCTGGTATTTCTTGCCTACGCCGTCACCTGCAGCCTGTGGACGCCGATGGTGCCGCTGACCGATGCCTATGCCTTGCGAGGCGTAGCGCGCTACGGCCTCAATTACGGACCATTGCGGCTGTGGGGCTCGGCAGCGTTCGTGGCCGGAGCGCTGGCATGCGGACTGCTGGTCGATGTCATCGCCGCCAAAAACCTGATCTGGGTTATCGCGTCGGTGGCTGCGCTTGGCGCCTTCGTCGGCCTCGGCCTGCAGCCACTGGGCAAGCCAAAATCAGTTACGAATATCCAGCATGGGGCCGGCGCCCTGCTGCGCGATCCCGGTTTTCTCGCCATCATCGTGACGTCGGCGCTGATCCAGGGCAGCCACGCCGCCTACTACATCTTTGCTTCCATCGCCTGGCAGCAGGCCGGCCTCGGCGGGTTGACCATTGCCGGGCTTTGGTCATTGGGCGTCATAGCCGAGATCGTGGTATTTGCGCTGTCGCCGCGATTTACGCTGCCGCCGGTCATACTGGTGGTGATCGCCGCATTGAGCGCGGTCGCGCGCTGGGTAATCACCGCGCAGCAACCGCCGCTGGCGATCCTCGCCACCGTTCAACTGGCGCATGGCCTGACCTTCGGACTGACGCAGGTCGGCACCATGGGGTTGCTGGTTCGCTATGTGCCCGGTCATGTAATGGCGCGTGGGCAAGGTTACCTCGCGGCCTGCAGCGGCATCGTTTCGAGCAGCGTGTCGATCTTGTCTGGCGCGATCTACGCCCGATACGGGCAGGGTGTCTATTATGCGATGGCGGCGATGGCGCTGTCCGGCGCTGTCCTGATGTGGCTGGCGCGACACCGGCTGGCGGGTCACCCCCAAAGCGCCGCATCCGGCGGATAGACTAGGCTGCCGTCATAGCGCAACCCGCCAGCGCGGTCGCGCGCCAGCAACAAAGGGCCATCCAGATCGACGAAGCGGGCCTGTTGCGTCAGCAGCATCGCCGGCGCCATCGACAGCGAGGTTGCGACCATGCAGCCGATCATGATGTCAAATCCGAGTGCGCGCGCAGCGTCGGCCATCGCCAGCGCCTCCGTGCACCCGCCGGTCTTGTCGAGCTTGATGTTGACGGCGTCGTAGCGCCCGCGCAGCCCGTCGAGCGACGCACGATCATGCACGCTTTCATCGGCACAGACGGCAATAGGCCTGCGAATCCGCGCCAGCGCCTCGTCCCGACCGGCGGGCAGCGGCTGTTCGACCAGGGTGACGCCGGCCTCGGCGCAAGCGGCAAGATTTTGTTCGAGATTTTCGGCCGTCCATGCCTCGTTGGCGTCGACGATGAGCTCCGATTCGGGAGCCGCCTGGCGCACCGCCGCTATACGCCTCCCGTCGGCGGCGCCGCCGAGCTTGATCTTGAGCAGCGGCCGGTGCGCGGCCTTGGCGGTCGCCACCGCCATCGCCTCCGGCGACGCCAGCGAAATGGTGTAGGCCGTGATACGGGCCTCCGGGGCGGGGCGCCCGAGCAGGTTCCAGACGCGCTGGCCGCTGCTTTTGGCCTCGAGGTCCAGCAACGCGCAGTCCAGCGCATTGCGGGCGGCGCCCGCGGGCATCGCTGCCTGCAGGGCCCGCCGGTCGAGGCCCCGAGCCAAGGGTTCCTGCATGGACAGGAGGGCGGCCAAGGTGGCTTCCGGCGTCTCGCCATAGCGGGGGTAGGGGACGCATTCGCCGCGTCCGGTATGGCCGCCACAGTTGAGTTCCGCCACCACCGTCACCGCCTCGGTCTTGGCGCCACGGCTGATGGTGAAACTGCCTGCGATCGGCCAGCGCTCGATGCTGCCGACAAGCTTTGGGAATTTGGTGGAAGTCATTTTAAAATCTGGCAATTTCTGAACCGCCGGCTTGCCCGGCGCACCCAAGTATGGCTGGTTAGCGATGCATTCCACAAGGCGGCGGCGTGTTGGAACTTTCCCCTCCATGAATAGCGGAGAATCAGCACAGGAGTTGGCATCGTGAACGGTGACCCGACATTGGAGCGGATCGCACAAGGCAGCGGACTTGCGCTGTGCGCCGCGGGTTCGTGGACCGCGCGTTTTGCGCCGGTGCTTGAGCAGATGGTTGCGGACGCCGAAAAGCTGACCGGAAGCCGGCCCGACATCTTCATCGACGTGTCCCAGGTCTCCAAACTCGACACCTTCGGGGCCTGGCTGATCGAACGGCTTCGCCGCAGTCTGGCCCATGGCGGCGTCGAGGCCAGGATCGCCGGGCTTTCGGCGAACTATTCGAGCCTGGTCGACGAAGTGCGCCGGGTGAAAGCGAGCGCCGTGATCGATACCACGTCGGTGACGATTAGCGGCGTGCTGGATCAAATCGGCCGCAACATGGCCGGCTTCGGCACGACGATGATCGGACTGATCGACATGCTCGGCGCTGTTCTCGCCGCGGTCGGCAGAGTGGTAATTCGTCCGTCCGGGTTCCGTCTGACCTCGACCGTGCATCATCTCGAGCAGGTATGCTGGCGGGCGGTGCCGATCGTGCTGCTCATCACCTTTCTGATCGGCTGCATCATCTCCCAGCAGGGCATCTTTCATTTCCGCAAATTCGGTGCGGATATTTTCGTGGTCGACATGCTGGGCGTGCTGGTGCTGCGCGAAATCGGCGTGCTGCTGGTGGCGATCATGGTGGCGGGCCGCTCGGGCAGCGCCTATACCGCCGAACTCGGTTCGATGAAAATGCGCGAGGAGATCGACGCGCTGCGCACCATGGGGTTCGACCCGATCGAGGTTCTGGTTTTGCCGCGGATGCTGGCGCTGATCATTGCACTGCCGATTCTGGCCTTCCTCGGCGCCATGGCGGCGCTGGTGGGCGGAGGGCTGGTGGCGAACTTTTATGGGGGTGTCGATCCCGAGGCGTTCATGCTTCGGCTGCGCGACGCGATTTCGATCGATCACTTCATCGTCGGCATCGTCAAGGCGCCGGTGATGGCGGCGGTGATCGGCATCGTCGCCTGCGTCGAGGGTTTGGCGGTCGAGGGCAGCGCCGAATCGCTCGGGCAACACACGACCTCCTCGGTGGTGCAGGGGATTTTCTTCGTCATTGTGATGGATGGCGTATTTGCGATCTTTTTCGCCTCGATTGGAATGTGACGATGGCGCCTGAAATTCCCGACGCCATCATCCGGGTGCGCGACATCTCGGTACGGTTCGGCACCACCAAGGTTCTGGACGGGCTCAATCTCGACGTGAAGCGCGGCGAGATCCTGGGCTTCGTCGGTCCGTCCGGCGCCGGCAAGTCGGTGCTGACGCGCACCATCATCGGCCTCGTTCCCAAGATCAGCGGCAGTATCGAGGTGTTCGGGATCGATCTTGACGCCGCCAATGCGGCTGCGCGACGCGGGGTCGAGCGGCGCTGGGGCATCCTGTTCCAGCAGGGCGCCTTGTTTTCCTCGCTGACGGTGCGGCAGAATATCCAGTTCCCGGTGCGCGAATATCTCAACGTCTCGCAACGCCTGCTCGACGAAATCACGGTGGCCAAGCTCGGCATGGTGGGCCTGCGTCCCGAAGTCGCCGGCCGTTTTCCCTCGGAACTGTCCGGCGGCATGATCAAGCGCGTGGCGCTGGCCCGCGCGCTGGCGCTCGATCCCGAACTGGTGTTCCTCGATGAGCCGACCTCGGGCCTCGATCCCATCGGCGCCGGTGACTTTGACGAACTGGTCCGGACCCTGCAGCGCACTTTGGGCCTGACCGTTTTCATGGTAACCCACGATCTCGACAGCCTCTATACCGCTTGTGACCGTATTGCCGTTTTGGGGAACGGTAAGATCATTGCCGCAGGATCGATGGCCGACATGCAGGCCTCGCAGCATCCCTGGTTGAGGGCGTATTTCCACGGCAAGCGCGCCCGCGCGGTCATGGGCTAGTTATACCGGAGTTAGTGGAATGGAAACGCGGGCGAACTTCGTCCTGATCGGATCGTTCACGCTGGCAGTGATTGCCGCGGCGTTCGGCTTTGTGCTGTGGTTCCAGAGCCTCCACACCACCAAGGCGCGCAGCCCGCTCCGCGTCGTGTTCGAAGGCCCGGCAACGGGTTTGCGCAACGGCGGCAGCGTGAATTTCAACGGCATCCGGGTCGGAGAGGTGATCTCGGTGAAGCTGGACAACCCGCGTCGAGTTGTCGCACTCGCGATGGTCGAGAACAACGCCCCGATCCGCAAGGACACGCTGGTCGGGCTGGAATTTCAGGGACTGACTGGGGTCGCGGCGATATCGCTGAAGGGCGGCGAGGAGGCAGCACCCGGTGTCCCCCTCGACGAGGATGGCGTGCCGGTGCTGACCGCTGATCCGAACGCGCTGCAGGACGTCACCGAGGCGATCCGCGGCACGCTGCAGAACATCAACCGGGTGGTTGCCGACAACCAGGAGACGGTCAAGGCCTCGCTTAAAAACCTCGAGACGTTTACCGCGGCGCTGGCGCGCAATTCCGAGAAGATCGACAACGTCATGCTGAAAGTCGACGGCGTCGTGGGTAAAGCCGACAACCTCATGCTGGGTCTCAATACGCTGGCTGGCGGCAAGGAGGGCGGCGAACTGTTCCAGGCGGTGAAATCGATCCGCGAACTGGCGGAGGATTTCGACAAGCGATCGGGCGCCTTGATGACCGACGGCCGCCGCACGCTCGGCGACATCAGCCGCGCGGTGAACAATCTCGACCGCAATCCGACCCGCCTGCTGTTCGGCGCGGGAAACAGCAACAACAGCAACGCCGCGACGGCACCCGCGGCGACGGTGACGCCCGCGGCGGCGACGGAGAAGAGGCGGCAGTAGGGTCGAACTCGCAGGTGGGTTGGCCAACGGGCCGCGCAAAATGCGCGCCCGATGATAAACTTCGGCGAGCCAACGCGGCGCAAAACGCGTAGCTCATGATCGGCGGGCCAGAGAAGTCTCCAAGTAGATTGCGTAGGGTGGGCAAAGCGCAGGCGTGCCCACCATTCTTGTTTGCGCTGACGTGGTGCACACGGCGCGAAGTGCGCCTTTGCCCATCCTTGCGACTGCTCCACAAGAAAGTCGTCATACTCCGCGAAAGCGGAGTATCCAGCACGCTGCGACTTTTCGATTTCATCGCTGGCGTCTCTGGAATACTGGATCATCCGCTTTCGCGGATGATGACAGCCGCGGGGTGTGCCGCTGATTCAATTTTCAAACAGCAGCTCTGTCCGAACACACGGCTCCGCGATCTCGCCGCTTGTTCGCGCGAGCTTTGCCATAAAGATCCTGCCCTCCCGAAGTCAGAGGGTGCAGGGAATGCCGGGCGCCTCCCATAGCGTCATCTCGGCTTGCCTGCGCATGCCTGTGCGTTGGCCCCGGACTCCGGAGTCGAATCGTAATAGTATTGCGCCACCAAGTTTGATATTATTGGCTCGATGAGGCCAAAAGCCGCCCATAGACGTGCTCCCCGTGCATCGGCTTTTCGCCGGGTGCTGACGGCTTTGCTTGTCGCCACATACGGAATCGTTGGGTTTGGTGGAGAGATTTCTTGCGCAGAGGAAACGCTGGCAACCGTTAACTCACTTTACGCGACTGCGGTGACGGACAAGTCTGACGAAGGCTCGAAAAAAGCTCCTGAAGTAGTTGAGCATTGTTACACCTGTGTTCCCCTTCTTATGCCGGCGCTTGTACTGGTTGCCGAACCTTCGGCCGAACCGGTCAAACTATCCTTCGAGGCCCCGACGTTCCTCTTGGAAGATTATCCCGGGCTTGATACGCCACCCCCTAAAGCCTTGCCCTGAAAATGACAGCTGCGAGCGGCCGAGCCGCGTCGCTGTCTTTCCGCTTTTCCGGTTGAACCTATGAATTTGCTTGGAGCAGCTTTGCGCCTGACGTGCGCAGTGCTTGTCGTTACAATTCCAGTCGAAGCCGCCGAGAGGGCGCCGCGATCGATTTCGCTGGCGCAAGCGCTGCAGCGCGCTTTGGCGGCGAATCCGCGCCTCACGGCGGCGGAACGCGATATCGGCATTGCGACGGGCCTGAAGGTTCAGGCCGGCACCCTTCCGAATCCCGAACTTTCGTTCGAACTCGACAACGCCCTCGGTTCAGGACCGTACAAGGGACTGCGGTCAGCCGAGACAAACCTCCAACTCAGCCAACTCGTTGAACTCGGTGGCAAGCGAGAGGCGCGACTGGCTGGCGGAGATGCAGGTATCGGCACAGCGGTTTGGCAGCGGCGGGCAACCCGGCTGGAGGTGCTGTCTGAGACCGCCATCGCATTCGTCACGGTGGTGAGCGCTCAGCGGCGGATTGAAATCTTCGACGAACAGATTTCGAGCCTCGATCAGCTGATTCCGCAGTTGCAAAAGCGTGTTCAGGAGGGCGCGTCCTCTCCGGCAGAAACATTGCGGGCGCAGGTGGCAGCCGACTTGTTCCGCGTCGATCGCGAGCGGGCCAAGACACAACTGGCCACGGCGCGGCGCGACCTCGCGATCCTGACGGGCGACAGCAGCCCCCGCTTCGGCGAAGCCGTGGGGCGTCTCGCCAGTGTCGGCCAGCCGCCGTCGTTTCAGTCGGTCCTTCAGGCGATCGAGGCTAACCCGCAACTGATGCGCTGGACGGCCGTAACGGCGCAACGCAATGCCGAGCTCATCCTGGCGCGGCTTAAGCCGATCCCCGACGTACACCTCTCCGCGGGATGGCGGCATTTCCAGGACACCGACGACAACGCGGTGCGGCTGGGCGTATCGATACCGCTTCCGGTGTTCGATCAGAACACCGGAAACATCATTGCCGCCGAGGAAATGCTGGCAAAGACCGGCGCCGAGCGTGCGATCAACAAGCTCGTCCTGATCAGCATCGCGGGCCGCGCCTACGACGCGTTGAATGGCGCGCTCGCCGAGCTAAAGCTGTTGCGGACATCCATCATCCCAAATGCGCGCAGCGCCTCGGAAACCATCCAGAGCGGCTACCTGCAGGGCCGCTTCACGCTGCTCGAGTTGCTCGACGTTCGAGGCTCGGTTTTGCAGGCGCTGCTCCGGGAGCAGGAAGCGCTGCAGAATTTTCACATCGCCATTGCGACGATCGAAGGCCTCGTCGGTAACCCGTTTTCGCTGACCCGCGAGAGTTCAAGATGATCCAGCGATTGATCCGATATTTGATCTTCATCTTGGTCGCAGCGGCGCTTGTTTACGGCGGCTACCGGATGTTGACGCCGGCGACCACTAAAACGGCCGCAACGGAGAAGGCCGAAAAGGAAGAACATTCGGACAGCGTTGTGTTGAGCGACGCCAAGGTCGCGGCTTCGGGAATCGAGCTTGCCAAGGCCTCACCCGGCGTGCTGCACGACAGCCTGTTGCTGAACGGAATGGTCCAGCCGAACCAGGAATCGCTGGTTCAGGTCACGCCCCGCTTTCCCGGCATCGTACGCGACGTACGCAAGCGGATCGGAGATCGCGTTCAAAAGGGCGACGTCCTTGCCATCGTCGAAAGCAATCAGAGTCTGACGCCGTATGAGTTGAAGGCCGCACTCGCCGGCACGGTGATCGACCGTCAGACGACGTTGGGCGAATACGTCTCCGAACAGAAACCGGCGTTCGTCATCGCCGATCTGGCGACGGTATGGGTCGATTTCTCCGTTTACCGGCGCGACCTGACGCGGGTCAACATTGGCGATCAGGTTCTCATCGATCCGGCGGACGGCGGGCCGACGATCGAGGCCAAGGTGTCGTATCTGTCGCCAGTCGGCAGCAGCGACACCCAGAGCGCGCTTGCAAGAGCGGTTGTGCCGAATTCCGAGCAACGGCTGCGGCCCGGCCTGTTCATCACCGGCCGGCTGACCCTGTCGGCGAAGCAGGTGGGAGTCGCGGTGAAATCCTCGGCATTGCAAACCATCGAGAACCGCACCGTCGTCTTCGTCCGCAACGGCGAGAAGTTTGAAGCCCGCGACGTCGAAATCGGCGAGCGCGATTCGGAGCTCGTGGAAATCACATTCGGCGTGCTGGAAGGCGACGTCTACGCGGCACGGAACAGTTTCATTGTGAAGGCGGAATTGGCGAAAGGATCGCCGGACAATGATTGATGTCGCCCCAATGCTGGTCACCATTCTCACAAACAGACGTCCGGAGGAGCGCGATGATTGACGGCATGCTTTCCTTCGCCATCCGCCAGCGATGGCTGGTGATGATCGGCGTTCTCGCCATGGCCGCCTTTGGCGCATGGAATTTCACACGCCTGCCGATCGACGCTGTTCCCGACATCACCAACGTTCAGGTCCAGATCAACAGCCGTGCACTCGGCTACTCGCCGCTGGAAGTCGAGCAGCGCATTACGTTTCCGATCGAGACTGCCATGGGAGGGCTTCCGCACCTTGAGAACACACGGTCGCAATCGCGCTACGGCCTCAGCCAAGTCACCGTCATCTTCAAGGATGGCACCGACATCTATTTCGCCAGGCAGTTGGTCAACGAACGGATCCAGCAGGTCAGGGATCAGTTGCCCGCCGGCATCGAGACCGCGATGGGGCCGGTATCGACCGGGCTAGGCGAAATCTATATGTTTACGGTCGAAGCCAGGCCTGAGGCCCGCAATACGAGGGGGGAGGCCTACACCCCCAGCGACCTGCGCACGATTCAGGACTGGATCATCAGGCCCCAGTTGAGGACCGTACCCGGCCTCAGCGAGGTCAACACTGTCGGCGGATTCGAAAAGCAGTTTCACGTTCTGCCTGATCCGGCGCAACTGATGGCCTACAAACTCAGCTTCCGCGACGTCATGACGGCGCTGGCGGCAAACAATGCGAACGTCGGCGCCGGCTACATCGAGCGCAACGGCGAGCAATACCTCGTCCGCACTCCGGGGCAGGTTGGAAACATCGACGAAATCAAGGAAATCGTGATCGGATCGCGAAACGGTGTTCCGGTGCGGGTGTCCGACATCGCCGACGTCAGCGAAGGCCAAGATTTGCGTACCGGTGCGGCGACGTTGAACGGGAAGGAAGTCGTGCTGGGCACCGCAATGCTGCTGATCGGCGAAAACAGCCGCACCGTGGCGCAGCGTGTGGCCGCCAAACTCGTGGAGATCGGGCGTTCGTTGCCGGACGGCGTGATCGCCCATACCGTCTACGACAGGACACGCCTCGTTGAAGCGACAGTCGCAACCGTCGAGACGAATCTCGTCGAAGGCGCTCTCCTGGTGGTCGTTGTCCTGTTCTTGACCCTTGGAAACTTCAGGGCTGCGATCGCAACCGCGTGCGTCATTCCGCTGTCCATGCTGTTCGCCATCACCGGCATGGTGGAGAACAAGGTCAGCGCCAACTTAATGAGCCTGGGCGCCATCGACTTCGGCATCATCATCGACGGCGCGGTGATCATCGTCGAGAATTGCCTGCGTGTGTTGGCGGCGGAGCAGCACCGGCTCGGCCGCCTTCTCAGCCGGCGGGAACGTTTTGAAACCATTCTCGCGGGATCGCGCGAGGTCATCCGCCCCAGCCTGTTTGGAACATTCATTATTGCCGTCGTTTACCTGCCGATCCTGACGCTCACCGGCGTCGAAGGAAAGATGTTCACGCCGATGGCCTTGACCGTGCTGATGGCGCTGACTGGGGCCAGCATCCTGTCGCTGACGTTCGTGCCGGCGGCCGTAGCTCTGTTGGTCACCGGCAATCTATCCAAGCATGAGAATTTCTTCATGCGGGGCGCGCGCCGCATCTATGCGCCGCTGCTCGCCGCCTCGATCCGCAACGGGTTCGGCATCACCGTGATCGCGGCCCTGCTGGTTGCCGTCTGCGGTATCGCCGCCTCCCGCATGGGGGGTGAATTCATTCCCAGTCTCGACGAAGGTGATGTGTCGATGGAGGTCCTCCGCATCCCGGGTACAAGCCTGACGCAATCGGTCGAAATGCAGGCGATGCTTGAGAAGCGACTGCTCAAGGTGCCGGAAGTCAAGGAGGCATTCGCGCGCACGGGCTCGGCGGAGGTTGCGACCGACCCGATGCCGCCGTCGGGGTCGGATGGCTACGTAATGCTGAAGCCGCGGAAGGAGTGGCCCGATCCCGAGAAATCGAAGGCTGCCGTCGTTTCGGATATTCAGGAGGCGTGCGAAGATGTTCCCGGAAGCGTCTATGGGATTTCGCAACCGATCCAGCAACGCATGAACGAAACGGTATCGGGTATCCGCAGCGACGTCGCTGTCAAGATATTCGGTGACGATCTGGACGTGCTCATCCAATCGGCAACTCGGGTCCAGGCGATCCTGCAGAATGTGCGGGGAGCATCGGATGTCAAAACTGAGCAGACCTCGGGATTGCCGATACTCACCGTCAAACTGAACCGTCAGACTTTATCGCGCTACGGGATCAGCGTCGGCGATGTTCAGAACCTGGTTGAAATCGCAGTTGGCGGCAAGAGCGCGGGCCGATTGTTTGAAGGCGATCGCCGCTTCGACATCGTCGTCAGGCTTCCGGAGCGTTTGCGCTCGGATATCCAGGCGATCAGGTCGTTGCCGGTTCCGCTGCCGCCGATCGAGAGTCAGGCCAAGGCAACGCCCGCCTTGTGGGGCAATTCGCCGCTTGCCCAAATCCGTTATGTACCCCTGTCGGAACTCGCCCAAATCGATCTGGCGCCCGGTCCCAATCTGATCAGCCGCGAGGACGGCAAGCGACGGATCGTGGTGACCGCGAATGTGAGAGGCCGCGACCTCAGTTCGTTCATCGCCGATGCTCAGAACCGGGTCATGGGAAAGGTGAAACTGCCGGCCGGCTACTGGATCGGGTGGGGCGGCCAGTTCGAGCAACTGGTCTCGGCGACGCAGCGGCTGATGATCGTTGTGCCGGTCGCGCTGCTTCTGATTTTCCTGCTGCTCTTCATCAGCCTGGGGTCGATGCCCGATGCGCTACTGGTCTTCAGCGGCGTGCCGCTTGCCCTGACCGGCGGCGTTGCGGCGCTTTTGCTGAGGGGAATCCCGCTCTCCATCAGCGCCGCCATCGGCTTCATCGCGCTTTCCGGCGTGGCGGTGCTCAATGGCCTGGTCATCATCACGTTCATCGAAAAACTCCGCAGGGAAGGACGTGCGCTCATCGACGCGGTCCGGGAAGGCTCGGTTACGCGCCTGCGGCCGGTCCTGATGACCGCGCTGGTGGCGTCCCTCGGCTTTGTCCCGATGGCGATTGCCAGCGGCGCCGGAGCGGAAGTTCAGAGGCCGCTGGCGACCGTGGTCATCGGAGGGGTCATTTCCTCGACCATTCTCACATTGCTTGTTTTGCCGGCTCTTTATGTGCTGTTCAGACGTGAGACCCGGTCGAACGTCGCTGCTGCTGTTGACGCCAACCAAGGAGATCGATCATGAGACTCGTACTGGCAATTCTCGCGGCTCTCTCGATCGCTTCGCCGGCTTTTGCCGAGGAATACGAAAAAGGGCCGAACGGGGGGCTGATGCTGGACGTCGCCGGCATCGATGCCGAACTTCTGACATCAGGCAATACCGTTACGATCAATGTCTTTGAGGCGTTTAGCCCAAAGCCGATCTCGACCAAGGGCTATGCGGCAGCGGTGCTCATTGTCAGCGGCGCTAATCGTGAACCCCTGACGCTAACCCAGTGGGACGAGAACAGCCTGAAGGGCGAGGCGAAGAAGCCGATCCCGCCCGATGCAACGATCACCCTGACGATCAAGACCGAGGCCGGGAAGTCGGGTCAAGTCCGCTTCAAGAAGTAAACATGGATATGACAGGTTTGTCGGACCAACCATGAACCATCAAATTCGCGATGAATGTTGATACCGCGCGCGAGCCATGGCCGACTCCCAAGCTTCCGGGCTATATTCAGAATTTTGCCTGTTGCAACTTATCGCCCACCAAAACAAAACCGGAGGCATTGCTGCCTCCGGTTTTATGCCGCGATCCGCGTGAAGCCTAGCCGAGCCGTCCCGCCGCGTGGGCGAGCAGGGTATAGACCATCCCGGTTTCGGAGACGAGGTGGCCGCGCAGCGCCGCAGGTCCCCGATCGTCGCGCGCGATCTCGTCGAGCAATCGCTCGAATTCAGTGATGTAGCGGTCGACCGTCTGCTTGAAGGTGCGGTCGGCGCGATATTTGCGGCCGACTTCGTCGAAGGCCTTTTGGCCGGCCGGCGTGTAGAGCCGCTTGGTGAACGCCTTGCTCTCGCCGCGCTGATAGCGATCCCACATCTCGGATGCGAGATTGCGGTCCATCAGGCGGCCGATGTCGAGCGACAGCGACTCCAGCGGATTGGCGCCCACTCCCGGCGTCTGCGGCGCCCGCCCGCGCGGGGCTTCGCGATTGCTGCCGGGAACGTCGGCGCGGTTCAACAGGTCGGAGAGCCATCCATCGCGTCCCTGCTCGGGATTGGCCGGGCTGACCGGCGGCGCTTCGGTGCGGCGCGAAGCCGGCGCGCCGAGGTCCGGCGGCGGCAAGCTCGATGCGCTGCTGGCGGCTTCGCGCGGGCGCGGCGGAGCGGGGCGCACCGGCGCCTCGCTGCGGCCGGCGGCCGCCGCGGCGTGCATCGGCTCTTCGTCGCGCGGCGCGCTGGTGCGGCCGGCGCTG